>Ga0307477_10002498_pt1 | contig 14192 bp, 9 predicted proteins | sample atmos_gasesECM2C_FD_203316 | JGI IMG/M metagenome (GOLD analysis project Ga0307477, IMG submission 203316) | Hardwood forest soil microbial communities from Morgan-Monroe State Forest, Indiana, United States - atmos_gasesECM2C_515 | ecosystem: Environmental > Terrestrial > Soil > Temperate...
CGGTCGTGCTCGACGTGCCGACTTTGATCCGGATGGTTCCGGTGGAGCTCCGTCCTGGCGCTGCGGGAAAACGATCATGCCTTCGTGGAGGCTTCACGGCTGCAGGGCGAGATCTTCTATTTTCAGGTGTGGGGATACGGTCAACACGATCGAAACGGCTTTCATTGGAATTGCGAATACGGCCTTGGCACGGGGAATTTGAACTGCGAAGCGAAAAAGTGAGCAGGGCAGACTGGTCGCTAAATTTTCCATGGGTAGGGATGCTTCGACTGCGACTAGTTCGCTTCGCGATCTCGTTCTCCGCTCAGCATGACAACGCAGCTTACGAGAAGACGATCCAGTCTTTCAGCGCATTTCGAGCGAGACCAGATCTCCGCCGCCTCCGCTGGATTTGTAATTCGCGGTGATCGGGCGATCGCGCCATTCGCAGGAAAAATCATCGGCGCCGATGAGAAGCAGTGATTTGTAATCTGCGGTGCGGAGCTTCAGGGTTCCTTGCTCAGAGCGGACAGTCAAAATAGCAATGGGCGAATTCGAGCAATCCACGGCAACGAGGCGTCCTCGCACAAACTTAGTAGCCCTCCGATCGCCGGGACTTCCTGAAGGCGGTGCATTTTCGGCGGCCTCGCGCTTGGCGGCCTCTTCTTCGAGCACATCGAAGGGCGTTTTCTGAGCCTCGTACTTCGGCTGGTTCGCCCCGGTGGAACTGGCAGAGATACCGTACTTCCGTTGGTTGCCCGCCTGGCTTAACAGTTCTCGCGCCTGCGCTGCGATTTGCGGGTTGGCGCTGGATTTCAGGCGGTCGAGCAGGGAACCGGCCGCTTCCCATTTTTTGCTGGAAACGTAAATCTCGGCGAGATGGAAGACATACTGCTCATCCCGGGGGCTGAGACTCATGGCTGCGCGTTCCGCCTGCATCGCAGCCGCAGTACTTCCGCCGGAGTTGCGCGCCAGCGCCAGAAGATCGTAGGCGTCCGCCATTTCCGGATTCCATTCCAGAACCGCCTTCATATCGAGCATCATGTTGGCGAGTCCCATCATGTCGGCGTGTTTCGCCAGCGCCATGCGGTACTTCCCGACAGACAGGTAATAACGCAGCCACATGTCGCGAGGGTTGAGGGAACCGGCGTCGCTGATTTCGTTGAAGGCCTCGTCAAACTCGTTGTGTTGGATGTGGTCCCAGGCTAAGAAGCGATGGGCCAGAGCATTCCCCATCGCGAAGCTGGGCAACTGCTCTGAATCTTCTCCTGTCTTTTTGGTAGGTTTGGATTCTGCCTTCTTGTCGGCTTCCGTCTGTGTTGTGGCGAGGTCTTGCAGCGTTTTCAAACCAAACTCGCGGCGCTCGGGAATGCGGACTTGGACCGCGGCGTAGAGGGCTCGCGCATCTGGCTCGGGGAAAGGTTTGGAAGTGATCGCAGAATCTTCGGGACCAACGGGAACCGGGAAGCGGTCGGTCTGGCCGGACCTGGCAACTGATGATTGTTCGGGATTGATGTTTGCCTTACGGGCGTCGTCAACCGCGGCTTGAAGTCCGCTCTGTGCGTGGAAGTAATCCCTTACTGCTTTTTCAAGTTGCGCAGAACTCATGCCGTAAGCCTGCTGAATGGCGTCTTCCACCGGCACACGCTGATTCAGGACGAGACCGAAATAAGCACCGGTCTCTGGCAGTTTGTGCTCGTGGATCAGGTAATGCATCACCATCCAGGATTCGGCGTAATAGAGCGTATGTCGCGTGCCTTCGTTGCGAGAGGGATCGTGCTTCGCGGTGAACAGGTCGGGAAGGGAGAGCCAGACCTGCGCGGCGAGCAATTCGGTCAGCGACTTTGGAGGATGAGCGTCTTTCTGGTTTCCGATGAGGTCTTCCTTGACCGAAGACTGCAACTCAGGGTCGGCGCCGATCTGAACTTCTTTGTTATCCACATGGATCGAACTGAAATATTCGGCGAGACCTTCGTCGAACCATCCTTGAGCGGGCGGATAGTTGAAGTTCAGCATGCGGATCGCGAAATCATGCGCTACGGCGCGCCAGGGGTCTTGCTCAAACACGTTCAGCGCGATGAAATCCTGATCTTCCCCTAACAGCAGGAATCCGGGAACGTCGATGGGCTGTCCCTGGTGCAAGGGAGCGAGTCGATAGTACGACTCATCGTTCTTGAAGGCGAGAATGGTAAGAGGACGCGACTCGTGCAGGCGATCTCTGGTCAAGAGATTGGCGAAGACGGCGCGCATCTGCTCGAAGCGGAGAGCGACCTCGCGGCCTTTCTTCTCGCCAGCGTCGGTAATTACGGTGAAATGCGTCGAGTGAACTTCGAGCCAGGGAGGCTCGGCAGCGGAAGTGAAAGGGACACAGAAGATCACGGCGAGGAGGCTTACGCAGAGCGGGATAGGCAAGAGTCGAGACATGGCCGCCGCGCAAAGGGCTTTAAGGAAATGCTACCACGGGCGTGACGTGAGCGTGGTTGGTAGTTCTGCGCTCGAATGAGAAAGCAAAAGCCCCGCGAAGAGCGGAGCTTTTGTGAACTCTCAGTGCCAATTACTTGGGCACGCCTGCGAAGCAAGTTTAGGCTACGGTGGAACGGAGCACATGTCAATCGTCCCAAAGCGTGCCCAGCCCCACAGTGGGAGTGTCCTCCGAAGCATCGCCTGCCAAATCGGAATTCTAATGAGCGCTGATTCGTGGGAGTTGTGACTACAAGCACAATCGATCAGATTTTTTCCTGATACGGTTTCAGAACAGGAAGTAGTGGCACGCCTATATAATTTCTCCTTCCTGTGTGAAAGATCATGCAAAGTCGTCCTCATATTCTGTATTCATTCCTCTTCTTGATTTGCATTCCCGTTGCGATTGCTCTGCCGAGCACTGCATGGAGTGGGCATCTCAGTGATGGTGCCGGCAAGGCAGTGAGTGGCGCGGTCGTCAGACTTCATTCACGTGCCGCCGGGCGTGACTATAGCGCGACGACGAGACTAGATGGCGCATTTGCCTTTGCGGATCTTCCCTCAGATCGTTACGAACTTTCCGTCAGCACCTCGGACAAGCAATGGAAGGCGGAAGCGCCTCTTGTCCTGGCGAAGGCGAGTTCCGCAGCGATGTCACTGCAGCTCACGTCATCAGGTGAGGTGCAGGTGAAGGCCGAAGCGGTTGCGAGCGGACAAAGCGCGGCGCAGGCAAGCGGTGGCGAACATCTTTCAAGTTCGGAAGTGTCGAACCTGCCTCTCAATGCGCGCGATTTCAGCAAACTGTTGCTCCTGGCCGCCGGAACGATGACTGACACTAACGGCGCCGCTAACTTCACCCAGCAGTTTGCGGTGAACGGGCAACGGGGGAGCGCCACTGTATTCGCGACGGACGGATTCGATACGACCGATCCGGAGATGGGTGGCGCAACGTTCTCGAATTTCAACGTGGATGCCATCCATGAGGTGCAGGCTGATTCGGGCGTCATGCAGGCTGAGGTCGGGCACGGCGCCGCGAGCTATACGAATGTGGTGACCAAGTCGGGGGTCAATCAGATTCATGGGAGCATGTTCGAGTTCCTGCGGAACGCGTCGCTCGATGCTCGCAACTACTTCGACTATAAGGATCCGACTGGTAAGAGGCGCATTCCTCCATTTGTAAGAAATGAGTTTGGATTCACGAATGGTGGTCCGGTTGTATTGCCCGGAATCTACGACGGGCGCAATCGCACGTTTTACTTTGGCGAGTACCAAGGATTCCGGCAGGTGCTGGGGACCACGCAGGTGATTCCGGTGCCGACTGCTGACGAGCGCCAGGGGATCGATACAACGGCCTATCCCAAGACCGCTACGGATCCGGGCGATACGTTGTTCGTCAGCAACGTTGATCTAAGGATCATGGCTGTGCTCAACGGTTATCCGTTACCCAATGAACCGAATGGGCCGCTGGGTGAGCGGACGTATGCCGCATCGTCGAAGGTCGTAACCCGCACAGATCAATTCTCGATACGCATTGACCACAAGATCTCGGAGAAAGCATCGTTGGTGACACGGTTCAGCCTGAATCAGGTGACGGGGCCGCTAACCAATCCCGACCAGACGGCGATCAATCCGGATTTTGGCATACAGTTCTTCGACCACCAGCGTAACTTCGGCGTGCGATATACCCGGATGATTTCTTCGCACATAACGTCCGATACATCGTTGAGCTACATTCGCAGCACACCGTTTTTCCCGGCGGCCAATCACACGCAGCCTGGAATTACTTACGCCGACGGGTTGTACCAACCCTACAACCAGCCGGCCGGATCGATCTTCGGGTCGTACAGCAACCTTTATCAATTCAAGCAGGATTTCGCCTGGACGCATCGATCCCATGCGTTTAAGTGGGGAACAGAGATACGGGTCAATCGTGATTCGACGATCTTTGGAGTGAACCCCAACGGACTGTATGAGTTTGGGGGCGGGAAAGCTTATTCGCCGCAATTGATAAAGTCGGCGAGCGGGACACACGACATTCAACCGGGCGAGCCGCTGCCGGACTCACTCACAGGACTGCTGACGGCGACGCCATATTCCTACAACATCATGGCGGCGGCTGACATTACGCCGGTGGGAGGCAAATTCAACGAAGCCGGGGTACGGCGCGAAGCGTACAACTTCTACTTTCAAGATACGTGGAAGGCTGCGCCCCAGCTCACCGTGAACTATGGATTGCGCTACGAGGTGAACAGCCGCATCCACGAAGCGACGAAGCGGACGTCACTACCTATTTTCTTAGGAGCGGATGGAAAAACGGTACCCTACTGGGATCGCACGGCACACCAATTGGAATTGATTAATCCGCAACCGCCGTACGATCAGGACTGGAACGGCTGGGGGCCGCGGCTCTCGCTCGATTACGGATTGAGTAAGCACACGGTGTTACATGCCGGGGCTTCGATCACGACTTTGGTTCCGAACTTGTGGCAGGACAACTCACTGACGGCGGCGATTCCCTACGTGTTTGCGCCTTCGATTTACGCTCAGCCGACTGAGCCGATCAATTTCCAAAACCAGTTCGTTCCACTGAACCTGCCGACTGCTTACAACGTTCAGGGGCAGCCTATCTTTGCGACGGGGCGAAGCCAGGACGTCCCGGCGAACACGGTCTTTGATTACGTGCGCTTCCAGAACGACCTGAACGCGCTCGCGCCGGGGAACGTGCAACTGCTCAGCATCTCCGGCATTGCGAAGAACTTCGGCAACGGCTACATCGGAAGCTGGACCGCCGGCTTCGATCACGATTTTCACGATTTCAAATTCAGTGCATCCTACGTGGCGACGGCTGGAATTCATCTGCCCAGGTTCTATGACCCGAACGGTTACGGTGGAGCTTGCGCCGGTTTTGCGCCATTTACGCAGTTCGATACCGAGTGCCATGCCACCGGTGGGTTCGGGCCTGAAACCATCATGACCGATGGCTCGCACTCGTCTTATCATTCGTTACAAACGGGCCTGACGAAAAACTCTGCCCGCCTTGGGCTGGGATTGCAGGCGAGCTATACCTATTCAAAGTCGCTGGACGATACCAGTTCGGTGCTGGGCGGGCTGCTCGGGACATCGGGAACGGTATTGCAAACGGGGCCTCAGAATCCGTTTGATCCATCGGCTGAAAAGGGTCCGTCGACGTTTGATGTGAAGCATGTGTTTGCCGCTAGCGTGATTGAGTTGCTGCCACTCGAGAAAGTCAGCTTCCTGCGTCCTCTGGGACGAAGCTTCACCCGAGGCTGGCAAATTTTGAATATCACGACCCTGACCACGGGATCACCGTTTACTGTCTATTCGGGGATTCAGCAAACCGGAGCGGGGCTGGGCGGCGGAGACCGTCCGGATCTTGTCTCGATGCCACATTTTTCGACCAGTCGGGCGGTGAGGGACGATTACTTCGGCCTGGGCAACGACAACATATCCTTCTTTAATGTTCCTATCAATATTCTGGGTGGAACTGGGCCGCACAGCGGACGCTTTGGCACTCTCGGGCGCAACACTTTCCGGGGCCCGGCTTTTCATGACTTTGATTTCGCACTGGTGAAAGACACACCCTTCGGCCATCGCGGCAATGCGGAAATGGGAACGCTCGAGTTCCGCGCAGAGTTCTTCAACATCTTCAATATCGTGAATTTTGGATTGCCGTCGAACATCGTCAGCGGGAGCGGATTCGGGATCATCAGCAAGACGGCTGGGTCGTCGCGGCAGATTCAGTTCTCGCTGAAGGTAATCTACTAACAGCTTGCGGTAGGACTCGTTTGATATGCGGGCAACGTCCCTGAGCGGCTAAAGCCGGACTGATTTTGTGGAACTTAGCGGCTCCGCTAGAAGAGGTGCGTGAGAATGCGTGTCGTCCCTCCGGGACTCGCGTATTTGTTCCACTTCACCCGGCACTTCCGTGCCGGGCTTTCATATCTCGCCGCTACGCGGCTGGAGACTTGGTGCTGCTGTTTCCACCACTTGCATTCAGTGGTAGCTCTCACGCAGTCTCGTGAAGCCGCTCCCTTTCAAAACGGGTTTACAAACTGCATTTTCGGCACGCTACTGAGGCATTGGCCGGTCACAGATGCGAGTGACTGTCGGCAATAATTCCCTATGAGCTACGTCTTTGGACACGAATGCATCAACCAGTTTTCGAGTTTCCTCCGGGATTTCGCTACTGGAGCACATCACTATGGGAGTCTCTGGTCGGAGACGCCTTATTTCATGGGCGAACTCTTGCCCACTCATTTCAGGCATCCAATAATCGACGAGGACTGCGTCAAAGCTGTAGAGGGTCGCAAGTCTCAGACCCCTTCGCGCGGACTCTACGGTCACAACAATGTAGCCCGAGTGTTCAAAGAGTCGCCTTTCGTATTCCAGGATCGAAGGGCTGTCGTCGATACAGAGAAGCATTTTCTGCGCGCTTCGATACTCTTGACTCACGGAACCTCCCCGCAGCGGGCAGTTCTACCAGTGGGGAAGGGTGATGGTTAGTATGAAGCAGGCAGAACTGCCCTTGGTTTTCTGTGACAAAGGGACCCAGCTAACATCCCCACACTCTTCGTAGTAAGTGTGAGCGCAGAAGTCGGACTTTGTCTGTTCAAAATTGCACATACTTGGCGAAGGGGGTTCTCCGAGTGTAACGGTTGGTAAAGGATAGGCCCTTGACTGCGCACTGTCCGATAATTCGTTGGCAGCGTCATAAGTCGTCGTGGCAAAATAGCACTACAACAAAAAAAGCCTGTGTGCCAGCGGAGTTTCTTATGCGATCTCGTCGCCGCGTACCGACACAGCGAGCCACCAACAAACAGATCAAGCTTTTCGATCCGAAAGCCTTTTTGAGGAGTACTGGCGTGGGCCGAACGATTCTTCGCTATGGCCCGAAGCAACCCGCACAGGCCGACCTAGTGGATCAACTGTTTAACTCCAGTGAAAAGCGGCTGGCACGAGCGCTTCTCATATTGGCCCGTTTCGGAAAAGAAGGCGCCACCGACACTGTGGTCCCACATGTGAGCCAAGAGACACTGGCTGAAATGGTTGGTACCACCAGGTCTCGCGTTAATTTCTTCATGAATAAATTCAGGACGCTGGGTTTTATTGAGTATAACGGCGCACTTAAAATGTACAGTTCGCTCCTCACTGTCATTCTGCACGAGTAACTAGAGCTAGCACGTCTCTGCAGGCAATCCACGCTGCCAACCAGCGAATCCTACGGACATTAATTGTCTCTGTTCCATTGTGGACATACAAACTCCCCGGGGTATTTACCATCGACTGATTTTGTCGCAGGGTCTGGGATGACAGGGTTTCGTACGTCTATTATTGTGAGCTCGCGCGGCGGAGGATTTGTACCTCAAGTGGACGCAGACTCACACGAACCACGTGCAGCGGGCCGGTACCGATTGAGCCGTCTACTTCATGTATCGTTGGTGCTCCTTGGGGAATTATGCGGACGGGTTGCGGAGCCTGCGGGCCGGCCTGATTGCTGTACAAGATTTCAAAGGCGTCGCCTTCCGCGCTCAGCATGACCTCCACGATGACGTCGAGTTGCTGCGCCTGAGTGGGATTTGTGTTTGCCGCGACGACGACCTCCTGATCGTTGAGAATGCGTGAGAACGCGACGACTCCTTGAGGGAAACCGGAGACTCCGAAGGTTACTCCATCGGCGGAGAGCGGTCGGAAATAGAAGCGTCCGTAACGCAACGCAGACTGTTGTGCGCGCACTGCGGCGATCTGCTGAATGTTCTGGTAGAAAGCGCTCTGTTCGTCAAAACCAGGGCCGCCCCACAGCGCCTCGCGCACGGCAGGGTCGCTGCCGGCGCCGTGCAGTCCCTGCTCGGTGCCATAGTAAAGACATGGGATGCCCGGCAGGGAGTACAGGCAGGCGAGTCCCAGAGTCACCTGATCGTCAAACTTCGTAGGGTTCGCGGGATCGACATAGCGGATGCGCTCTTTCACGTCGTGATTGTCGACGAACGTCACGAAGTAACGGGTGGCGTCGCCGTGGGAACTGAGAACGTTGGCTTCAACATTCTTGCGGTTCTGATACATGCTGACGACGGCAGTGGGCGCGGCGAATCCTTTTACTACCGGCTTGAGACTGTTGAACAATGGATAGTCGAGTGCAGCATCGACGCCGACCAGATCGCTCTGATCGCTGGTGTTTCGTCCGATGAATCTGGCGATGTCTTGTTCGGCGTTGGAATCAAAGACCTCTCCGAAGGTGAAGAAATTTTTCTTGCCGATGCTTAGAGCAAATTCGCGCATGGAATTGCCGAAGAGGCGTGGAAGGTCACCTTTCAGATAGCGGATCGTATCGATGCGGAAGCCGTCGATATCGAAGCGGGCGATCACATACTGGTAGGAGCGGATCAGGAAGCGCTGTGCATCGGGATCGGCGGTCATCAGTTGCTTGAGGACGCTGAAATCGCCAATGGTGTCGTCGCCGTTGCCATCGGGAGTGCCTTGGCGACGGAAGAACTTATTTTGCTGCAGCTCCGAAGGCCACACGACTGCGTCCAGAGATGGGTTGGGAATGGTGGCAACGTCGGGGAAGTCGGGCCTCGCGGCGCCTGTTTGGTCGCGCCATTGAACCGGCTGGGGCGAAGCGTGAAAGCTGGACTGCGCTCCCTGGTTGCTGATGCAGAACTGATCTGCTGGATCGCATTGGTAGGCAAATGCGTTGCCCGTGTGGTTCAAGACGATATCAAAGATCACGAGCAGGTCTTGTTGGTGGGCTGCATCGACGAGGGCGCGGAGTTCGTTGTCAGCGGCGGCAGGATTGTCGGCGAACCTAGGCTCAGCGCCGATGAAGTTGTGGATTCCGTAGCCGTGATACGTGTTGGGATCGAACTGAAAATTCTTGAGTACCGGGCTGAGCCAGATCGCTCCGGCGCTGAGTTGCTTGATGTAGTGGAGTTGTTGTTGCACGCCGGAGAATTTTCCGCCCTGGAATCCGGAGAAGTTGGGGTCGTCGAAGGGCTGGTGCACGGGGCCAGCGGCAGGGTTATTGAAGCGATCGAGCATCAGGAAATAAATCCAACGGTCGCGCCAGTCTTCGGGCGAAGGAAAGGGAGTGGCCGCGGGAGTGGGTGGATTGACGGCTTGGTCGAGAATGGACTGAAAATCGGGAGCGAACAGCGAGGTTGGCACGACGCACCTCCGGGAGGAGTTATTGATGAGGGGGGAAGTCGGAAGGGGCCCGTGGGGATACTAACTCGTTCTGAGCAAATGGCGTGGACTATTGCGTGATGTTCGGAAATTGGAACAGGGACGTTTTTGCTGAAATTGCGGATTGCTTGCGGGGTCGAGCTTCGCTCGACGGACAGCCGAGGGCGGCTGTCCCCACAAAAGGCAAGGCTGTCCTACATGAGCTAGTCGCCGCTGGCGTGGTTCTGGTTGGGGATCAAGACCAAGCGCGGGCGGACGGGGATTGGTTCCGGCTGTGACGGATGGCGGAACGTGCCCAGTATGCCGAACACTGCGATGTAAGCGGCGAGGACGCCGAGGCTGACGGAAGCGATCACGGTGAAGCAGAGGATAAGGGGCATCAAGAGCGAAATCACGGTCTCAATCCTTCGGTTAATGTCTGCTGAAGCTGGCCACTTCGTATCCGTGAGTCTCAACAGCGTTGTTGGTCGGCAGTTGTTGATTGTTAGCGGGGAATCTGAATCTGTCGGGCTAACACCTAACGACCAGCGACCGTCTTCAATCTACCTGCGTTGACGCTCCGCGCTGTTGACGACTAAGATACGGAGTAGAGCTGTGCATTCCTACTTTCGGACAATTCTGGTCACCTGTCGACATTACGGAAGGGACATCACCCTGCGCGAATGATGGCCATTACCAAGATCTCTGTCCGGGGCGCCCGGCAGCACAATCTGAAAAACATCAGCGTCGAGATCCCGCGGAACACGCTTACGGTTGTTACCGGGCTGAGCGGGTCGGGGAAGTCGTCGCTCGCCTTTGACACGATTTATGCCGAGGGCCAGCGCCGGTATGTGGAGACTTTATCGGCTTACGCGCGGCAGTTTCTGGATCAGATGGAACGCCCGGATGTTGATGCAATTGATGGACTTAGTCCATCCATCTCGATAGAGCAAAAGACCACCAGCCGGAGCCCGCGATCGACGGTTGGGACCATCACCGAGATCTACGATTATCTTCGCCTGTTGTTCGCTTCCATCGGGGTGCCGCATTGTCCCAAGTGCGGACGGGCGATCAGCCGACAGTCGGCGGAGCAGATTGTCCAGAGGGTCATGGCCCTGACGCCGGAAGACCGGGTCATGGTCATGGCTCCGATTGTCCGCGGGCGCAAGGGCGAGTTCAAAAAGGAGATGGAGACGCTTGTCAAGCACGGGTATACCCGGGCGCGCATTGACGGCGAACTGGTCAATCTGGACGACGATGTCGCCATCAACCTCGACAAGCGGAAGAACCACACGATTGAGGTCGTGATCGACCGGCTGCTGGTGAAACCGGGCATTGAGCATCGGCTGGAGATGTCGATCGCCCTTGCCATGAAGTTGGCTGGCGGGCTGGTGCAGGTTGCGGTGGTGGGGCGCGACGAGCAGCTTTACTCGGAGAAACTCGCTTGTCCAGACTGTGGCATTAACGTTCCGCAACTGGAGCCGCGATCGTTCTCGTTCAACAGCATGTATGGGGCTTGTCCGGAATGTCATGGGCTGGGCAGCAAGTACGATTTCGATCCGGCGAAGGTGATCAACGACTGGTCGAAGCCCCTGCTCGACGGAGGCCTGGGGCCGGGATCGGCGTCGCAGAATCTGATTCACCAATTACAGGTTGTGGCATCGGCGTATGGCATCGATCTCAGCACGCCCTTTGAAAAGCTGACGGAGAAGATTCAAGACTTCCTGCTGAATGGTGAGCAGGGGCGAGGCGGCAAAACTGGCTTCCATGGGATCTTTGGATATTTGAAGCAGAATCTGGAGGAGTCAACTTCGGAAGGGTATCGCGACTGGCTGATGGATCACATGTCGGCGACCGAGTGTCCGGCATGTCATGGGAAGCGGCTGCGACCGGAGAGTCTCGCAGTGAAAGTGAACGGGATGTCGATTGCCGATTTCACGGCGATGCCGGTGGCGCGTTCGTTGCAGACCGCGCAGGGAATCAAGCTGGCGGGACGCGAGGCGTTGATTGCAGGGCGCGTCATGCACGAAGTGGTGGAGCGCCTGCAATTCTTGAACGCGGTGGGGCTCGACTACATCTCTCTGGATCGGTCGGCCGCGACATTATCAGGCGGCGAAGGGCAGCGAATTCGACTAGCGACGCAGATTGGATCGAAGTTGCGCGGAGTTCTGTATGTGCTGGACGAGCCGTCGATCGGGCTGCACCATCGCGATAACGGGCGGCTGCTAACTGCGTTGGAGAATCTGCGCGATCTTGGCAACACCGTGCTGGTTGTCGAGCACGATGAGGAAACGATCCGGCGTGCGGATTATGTGGTTGATCTTGGTCCGGGGGCGGGGCGGCATGGCGGCGCGCTCGTGGCGCATGGGACGCCGGAAGAGATCATGCGGGATCCAAACTCGCTTACTGGAGCGTACATCTCCGGGAGGGCGCAGATCGAGATGCGGCCGGAGCGGCGGCAGAAGAATGGCGCGGCGCTCGCGATCCTTGGCGCGAAGGAAAACAATCTCAAGAATCTGGATGTGACATTCCCGTTGGGTGTGATGACCGTGGTCACGGGAGTTTCGGGCTCGGGTAAATCGACGCTGGTCAATGACATCCTGTATCGCGCGCTGGCGCGGCAGCTTTACCGATCACGCGAAAAAGCAGGAGAGCATAAGGCGATCTCGGGCGCGGAGAATATCGACAAAGTTATACGCATCGATCAATCGCCGATCGGGCGGACGCCGCGGTCGAATCCGGCGACATATACCGGAGTGTTCACGGCGATTCGCGATCTGTACGCGATGTTGCCTGAGTCGCGCGAGCGTGGCTACAAAGCTGGACGATTCTCCTTCAACGTTTCGGGGGGGCGCTGCGAGGCTTGCCAGGGCGAGGGGCAGCGGCGTATCGAGATGAATTTTCTGCCCGACGTATATGTTCTGTGCGAAGTCTGCGGTGGGCGGCGCTATAACTCGGAAACGCTGGCAGTCAAGTACAACGGGTACTCGATCGCTGATCTATTGGAAATGCCGGTATCGGATGCGCTGCCGATTCTGGAAAATATTCCGCAGGTGAAGCCGAAACTGCAGACACTGGTCGACGTGGGGCTGGGATACATTCATCTGGGACAGTCAGCCGTGACACTCTCTGGCGGAGAGGCGCAACGCATCAAGCTGGCGCGCGAGTTGAGCAAGCGGCAGACGGGGAAGACGCTTTACCTTCTCGATGAACCGACCACGGGGTTGCATTTCGATGATGTTAAGAAGCTTCTGGACGTACTGCATCGTCTAACGGACTTGGGAAATTCGATCATCATTATCGAGCATAATCTGGACGTAATTCGGAACGCCGATTGGATCATCGATCTGGGTCCGGAGGGCGGCGAGGACGGCGGCCGCCTCGTGGCGCAGGGTACGCCCGAGCAGGTCGCGCGGGTGAAGAAGTCGTATACCGGGCAGGCGCTCGCGGCTTACTTTGGAAGGGCGGTTCCCAGTTCTCAGGTGTCAGTTCCCAGTTAAAGGAATCCGGATTGGTGTCTCCCGACAATTCGCAATTTGAACTGCAGCCATCGTTGGGCGCAGAGCCGCCGCAGACTGTGTCAAGTCCCGCTCCGGCTCCTCCTTCGCCGGTTCCGCCGGCAGATCCTTCCTTGGCCATCCAGCCAGTGCCAGATACAAAGGAGAATCCCGCCTGGAATGGGTGGGACGTGCTGGCAGTCGTTGGCCTCGCGCTGGTGACGATCCTGGTGTCTCAGTTCGCGATCCTGCTGGCCGCTCATTATCTTTTGTATCCCCACGCCAAGCTCGAGGATCTGGCGACGCTCCATCCGATTCTGTTGCTGATCTCGCAGTTCGTAATCGACGCTGCGGTTGTCGCCTATATGGTGCTCCTCGTAGAAGGGAAGTATCACCAATCCTTCTGGCGGGCGATCCGGTGGAACTGGCCCAAATCGATGTGGGCGATGCTTGCCTTAGGGGTGGCAACGTACTTAGTTCTAGCCATGCTGGGCAGTCTTTTGCCGATGCCAAAGAGCACCCCGTTCGACAATCTATTTCAAAACCGCCGGGATGCGTTTCTGCTGGCAATCATTGCAACCACGCTGGGGCCGTTGATGGAAGAATTGTTTTTCCGCGGGTTCTTTTATCCGGTGGTGGCCAGACGTTGGGGGGCGGGCTGGGGGATTTTTCTTTCGGCGCTCCCGTTTGCTTTGATGCATATGCAGCAATATGGGTATGCGTGGGGCATTCTACTGGTGATTTTCGGAGTGGGAGTGGTGTGCGGGATCGTGCGGGCGGTCACAGGATCGTTGGCCGCCAGCTTCCTGGTGCACGTAGGGTACAACGGTGCCCAGATGCTGATTGCGATCTTTATCACGCGCGGCTTTACGCGGATGCCGAAGGGTGTAATGGAGTACTTCTGGGGCTGCTGAGAAACTCGCCTTGATCGTCGAAAGCGTCCCTCAGCAGCTAAAGCCGCGATAATTTTGCGGCAGTTATGGCGCGGCTTGAAGAGTGTGCGTGAGAGCGCGTGTCGTCCCTCCGGGACTCGCGTATTTGTTCCACTTCACCCGGCACTTCCGTGCCGGGCTTTCA
>Ga0307477_10002500_pt1 | contig 14189 bp, 13 predicted proteins | sample atmos_gasesECM2C_FD_203316 | JGI IMG/M metagenome (GOLD analysis project Ga0307477, IMG submission 203316) | Hardwood forest soil microbial communities from Morgan-Monroe State Forest, Indiana, United States - atmos_gasesECM2C_515 | ecosystem: Environmental > Terrestrial > Soil > Temperate...
TTCCGTCGACCGTTCGTCAAGCTCGCGCAGTTCGATTGCTTTTCGCATCCCCGGCGTTAAATCCTTCATGGCCTCGGAGAGAATCCGTTGGTGTTCCTTTTGTGCATAGAGTTGTTCGGGATTCAGGCTCTGGTCTTCGACATCGATCCGGGAAGACTGCAGTTCGCTTTCGGCCGATTCATCCAGCGACACATCCCACAGGTGTTTCTTGCGCAGTTTCATCAGGGCGGCATTTATGGCAATGCGGGACAGCCACGTCGAGAACCGCGAATCGCCGTTGAAGTTCTTCAGATGAATAAAAGCCTGTTGAAACGACTCCTGCACGACATCTTCTGCATCCTCGTTGTTCCGCATCATTCGCCGTGCTACGCGAAACACCGTGCCTGCGGACTGTTTGCAAAGGTTCTCGAACGCAGCCGGATCACCACGTTCCGCAGCGACAAGAAACGCGTATTCATCTCTCGCAATCATGCGTTGTCTGACCCAGTTCAGTTCTCCTCTGTTCACGACGTACTCCTTTCCTCACAGTTGACGATTTCGACTTTTTCCTCTCGATGGTGTGCACGACGTGCCGCGTGTAACAACCGGTTGCGACGAGTTCCGCCCCTCCTTTGGACAACTCGCCGAGCACCTTCTCCCCGCTCTTGTCGATGAAGGTCACGCCTGTAAGGTCCACCACGCACTTGCGTTCCCGGCGAGCCGTTTCTGTTCTCGTCCAGGTAGATTTCAGCTCCGAAATCCACGGGTGAACGAGTTGGCCTTCCACCGTCCACTTTTGTTCGGTCGTTGTCTCGGCAATCGTGATTCGCAGCATTCCCATGACTCGTGTTTCGTCCACTGGCCTTCACGAATGGGACGTGGTTCGCGCTCGCTTGCGCATATGGACTTCCGACCCGCCTCGTTCAAAGTGCACGTCGTCCATATACGCTTTCATTAGCTGGAGACCGCGCCCGTGTTCGGAGTCAGGGTCCGATATGATGCCGTTACGCACTATCGTTTCGAAGTCGAATCCTTTTCCCTGATCCGCCACCACGATGGACATTTCATTGCCGGGCTGGCAGCGGCAGCGGATGCGTACTTTTCTTTCTGAATTTTCCTGATTGCCGTGCACGACTGCATTTTCCAGCGCTTCCCGGAGCGCCAACTCAACATCGATCTCCTCTCCCGGAACGCACTGCGATCCTTCAATCAACCTCATCAAGCGGTCCACCAGTGGTGAGATCGCTTGAATCTTGCTGGGCATCCAGCAGTCGATTTCGAGGATGGAAGAACGGGAACGTTTTTCTGGGAATTGCGATTGGGAATTTGGTGTTCTGCTCGGGCTTCGCATTTCACTCATGGCCAACGCCTCCCACTCAGGAGGAATGCATCACAGGGGCCAAAGCGCGGAGGGCTCCTAAGGTTGCGGAACTTATTGATTTGTATTGAGATGGTGATTCGAAGGACCGTTCTTCAGACCAAAGCTGCCAGCGTGCCAGAGCCAGCAAGATGGCAGGCTGCCAGTTTCCTGGCACACAAAAGGACTGTCGTTGCGGTGGAATACTTGAAAACGGAAATGACAAAAATGGCTGACTTGATTTATGAAGAACCGCGCGCGATGCCGAGCTTCTGCATTCTCAACTGCAGGGTGGATCGTTTCATCGCAAGGCGTGTCGCTGCTCCGTTTGGGCCGGCCACAACCCAATTGCATTCCTTGAGAGCCTTAAGAATTTGTTGGCGCTCCGTTTCCTCCAAAACGATATGAAGCGCGCCATTTGCCGATTTCGATGCAGCGCGTTTTTCCGCCGGAGGATCGGCCTTGGAAAATTTAAGATCGCTAACGTCGATATTTAGAGTAGGACCCGTCGAGATAATTACTGCGCGCTCGATCACATTCTGAAGCTCTCGTATGTTCCCTGGCCAATGATAGCGGGACAGGGCATCCATTGCCGCAGAAGGAACAGTCTCAATCACCCTGTTCATGCGCCGGGAAAACTGCTGCGTGAAGTGCCGCACTAGGAGCGGAATATCCCCCTGCCGTTCCCGTAAGGGCGGAACATGGACGGGAAAGACATTCAAGCGAAAGAAGAGATCGGACCGGAATTTCTGCTCGCTCACCATCGCTTCTAAATCGCGGTTCGTCGCGGCAATCAAGCGTGCGTCGGTCCGAAGCGTGCGGGAGCTTCCTAGCCGCTCGAACTCCCGCTCTTGCAACACGCGAAGCAGCTTGGTCTGCAATTCGAGAGGAATCTCTCCTATTTCGTCGAGGAAAATGGTGCCGCCATCGGCCACTTCGAAGCGCCCAATGCGTTGCGCGATCGCTCCCGTAAATGCGCCCTTCTCATGGCCAAACAGCTCGCTTTCCAGCAAGCCCGTCGGTATGGCCGCGCAGTTGAGCTTCACGAAGGGCTTCGACCTCCGCGGACTCAAATCATGAATGCCGCGCGCGATCAGTTCTTTTCCTGTCCCTGTCTCTCCATAAATGAGCACGGTCGAGTCCGTCGGCGCTACGGTTTCCACTTGTTTGAGGACTCTGCGCAGGGAAGTACTATTTCCGATGATCTGGGCAAAATTCATTTCCGTGCGGATTTCATCTTCCAAATACAACTTCTCTTTGGAGAGCTGGTCTTTCAGGTCTCGAATCTCACCAAACGCACATGCATTCTCCACGGCAACGGCAACCTGATTTGCGATCTGGGACAGAAACGCGTAATCACCAGCGAACGCATTCTCCTGATATTTGACCACACCGAATGTGCCCAGCACGCGGCCTCGGCTAACAAGAGGAAGGATGCAAAGCGTTCCAACTTCGGCGTGCAGGGTGTACTTCATTCCCAGTCGCCTTGCCTCCTGGATGCTCCCGCACCATAGTTTGCCGGTGCGGAAGACCGTTCCCGAGATATCTTCATCGATGGGGACAAGGCTCTCCTCATGGACGGATTCGTCGCCGCGGGGAAAATCGATTGCGTATACCTTCAAGTATGTGTTTCCGGCATCGGGGAGACAAATGCCAACGCCATCGCAGCCCATAACCCGGCGCGTGCTCGCCACTACGGCTCGGAGAACATCCCGGAACTCGAGATTGGAAACCACGTGATTGGTCAGTTCAAGGAGAAGCCCGGCACGCTCGCTCTTTTTCAGCAACTGCTGCTGTGAGGCCTGCGCCGCATCAAAATGCAACGCGTTGTCGAATGCGAGAGCGATCTGCTCAGCCACTACCGAAAGAAATTGAACTTCCTCGGCGGTATAGATATCCGGAGCCTTGCTGCCAAAGGTGAGCGTTCCGACTTTGCTATGGGCTGTCGTTAGGGGGAGAGTACACAAACAGTGGACTCCGTATTTCTTCAAAACCCCTTGGAGTTTGGAAAAGCGAGCGTCGTGAGTTTCGTGCGAGGTCACCAGAGGCTCTTGACTCTGGTAGACCCACCAGGCATCCGATTCCTCCATGGCTAGTTCTGGGTCTGGAGGGATAGCTGCTCCTGTTTTCGCGTCGATAGAATGCCGGTGAAATGTATTGGATTTCTCATCACGAATCGTCACACAGATATAGTCAAACGGAACGACCCGGTGCAACTCCCTCACCAGCGCGCCAAATAGTTCCTGCGGATCTCGATGCGTTCCGATCGCATTTGATACCCGGACGAGCGATTCGAACCGCGTAGCGGCTGAGAGTCGAGACCCGTCAATAACTTCTTCCGTTCGCATCAGGCAAACCTCTCAGAGACTGCCCCTTGGAGCTTGGATGCGCAAATTCAGCGTAGGTTAGAGACTGCCTAAAGACAATCCGCCCCCACAGTCCCGACACAGTTGCCGATTGTCACTTGGTGGAAATCTTCCAAGCCCTAATTCAGGGCAGGGGAAATCTGGGCGCAATTAGGGCCCAATAAGACTTCCTGAGGGTTCCTTACAGCGCCAAAAGTGGCGATTGGCGCCGCGAAATTACAATTAATCACCTCTGGCTGCTGGACTATCACCGCGGCGGTCTAATAGGTAGTGCGAACCAGTACCGCTAAACGCCCTGGTATTGAGTGGTCTGGCTAACTTCCGGCTGGGAGGCAGGCGCGTCGCCTTACCTGCATGCGAGTGGCAAGCACTCGGTTCCCCAACTGCGTGGCAAACCCGTTGTTGTCGCATGGCGCGTGAATCGCTAAATTAGCAATAGCCGGGATGTACATGTCTTTTCCACATTGCGTGATTTCGCAGGGAGGGCACCATGCATCGACAACGGGCGCTGAAGGTTGTGTTGGTGTTGGTGGGAGTGATTTTTTCGGCTGGTGTTTTTCCCGTGGCGAAGTCCTTATGGCACCAGAATCAGTCTATGTATACCTTCGATATGATGCTTAGCCTGTATGTTGCGCTCGGCGTTTTCCTGATGATAGCAGTGCGAAACCCTTCGGCAAATCGCAGCCTCATCGCCTTCTCAGCATGGTCGTGTTTCGCTCACGCCGCTGTTATGGCGGTGACGGCATTCTCGAAAGGGGGCTATCGCGGAGACATGTGGGGCGTGGCCGTGCTTGTCATTATCGGTGTAACCCTGATCGTGCTGGCTCCGGCAAAGCCGTCGGGAGAGCGGGTATCGGCAGCCGTCGTGTAGGCACTCAGAAGCGCAATGCACGCTTGGTTCAAATCGCTGGAATAAAGGCAAAGAGTATGAGCACAGCTGAAGTGACGGACCGGAGTGCAGAAGCGTCGCCGGGCTTTAAGGCCCGGATGGCCGGTGCCTTTCAACTGCTCGAAGCCCTGACGGCCACGTTCGGCCAAGTAATCATTCGTGACCGGTTTGTTGTCGATGGAAACGCTGCGGTTACGGCGGCCAACGTACTGGGGCACGAGCGGTTATTTTGGTTGGGCTTCGCATTATCGCTCATCGGGGTTGCGTTCCATATCGCATGGGCGCTTCTCATGTATGAGTTGCTTAAACCGGTGAACAGGAGCCTCTCTTTACTCGCGGCGTTTTTCATTCTCGTGGGATGCGCTATGCAGGCTCTGACCAGCTTCTTCTACCTCGCTCCTCTGCTCATCCTGCAAGGCAGTAGCTCCGCAAGCGCATTTACGCCGGGACAATTGCAGTCACTGGCGCTCATGTTTTTCAAATTGAACCAATATGCCTTCAACATCGACTTGTTCTTTTTCGGATTATGGTGCGTCCTGACCGGCTACCTCATTTTCAAGTCCACCTTCCTGCCTCGAATCCTGGGAGTGCTGTTGGCGATCAGCGGCTTGGGGTATTTGACCTATCTGTACCCGCCGCTCGCATACCATCTGTTCATGCCCTACATCGCCGTCGCCTCCGCCCTGGGAGAAATACCACTGGAGCTATGGCTCATCGTGATGGGTGTGAACGCCCAACGATGGAAGGAGCAGGCCAGCGCCGCGGGAGAATGCCGATCCTAGCAGCGCCACGCACTTTTGATTGAGTCGCTGGGAGGTAAAGAGCACAGGCGGAACAGGAGCAACCGAAAACCGTCTCTAACTGATTGACTACACAAGAGCAAGTGGCTCCCCGGGCTAGATTCGAACTAGCAACCCTTCGGTTAACAGCCTTGTGCCTGATTTAATCACAATTGTGCCGGAGCCGAGACAAATCGAGGGGATTCAGCAAGTTCGGATCAAACGGGGTTAACTCGGATTCACCTTCTCTTTTCAGCTTTAGCCGTCATTTGCCGCCATTCATCGCAATTCATATGACACTGGTATGACACGAATGTTCGTAGTAAAACCGCGCCATTTCTGCGCTGCCCGAAGAATGGCCCGAAGAGTGATCAGCACTTCTTGTGATAAACCGTCATGTCTTGTCGGGGAACTCAATTTCCATCTGAAAATCAGAGGCCTTGTTCGAACTTACGCCCAGTCCAGGGCGAAGCCGCACCACACCTCTTAACGTAGAACGATTTCTTCGCAGCTCGACTACTATGCTGAAATTTCCCAAGACGTCGTCGTTCACCGGCATCGAGAATTTTACCGTTTCATTGGGCTCACCAAGTTTGGTCGCCTCCGTTTCGAAAATAAGTATTTTTTCCGGCTGTTGGTCCACCTGGCGGCGGTCACCGCATTCAGCTCGCGCATTTGTTCGATCCAGTGTTGGATGTTCATACCTCTGTAGTTGACCCGTTGCCTCACCAAATAACGGCCGTCTATGACTCAATGCTGCCGCGTCAACCATTACGTTTTGTCTTGGCTGAACGACAAGCAAGCTGGCACGGTTGGATTCGCATTGACCATTCTGCAGAGTCGTCTTGCGTCGTCGCCGGAAACCATCTATCAGTCCTTGCGTCGGCGCCGCGAACGTTTGGAGAGTAGATTGCGTCAGCTTGAGCTGTTGCAGCGCGGCGTAGGTACTACAGCCTTTCTGGACCACGAAGGCCCAGCATTCCCTTTGACCGAGCGACGGTGCTGTTTGTGAGGACGGATACGAGCCGATGGTCGCACGTGAAGCTCCTCACATCGTGCCCAAGAGAATCGGCCTAACGTTCAGAGCCTCTGACAACAAATTTCTTGAGCGTGTTCTTTTCGAAAAGCGAGGGACCCTCGTGTCAGACGTTGCCATTCAAAACGCAAGGGTCCATGAACGCGCTGACATTTATGCTGCCGAACTCGAAGCCGCCTGCGAGAGTTGCACGAGACGCGGAAGGCGCTAGAGCACGTGGATGGAAAAACACTCCCATCGCGCGATTGTTGGCCGTCGAAACGTCTCAAGACACGTGGTCTAAGAAAGGCGACTCACCGCTCCTCCAGCCTGCGAAAGTCAAGTTCCAGGACCATAGTCCCATATAAATAGAACGAAAATGACCTTGCTTGTCTTTCAGTTTCGTTATAGATTCGATCCGCAATGGATACTCTGGACCGTGGTACACATTTGCTCAAGGAGACGGAAGCTAAACTGCGCGCATTGGTTTCCGAAGCTGCTGCGTCGGGAGACTACTCAAGCGTAGTTCAAATAGCATCATGGGCGCGCACTGTCTCTGAGCTATTCAACCGAAAACCGGGGGAGAGAGTCAGCAGTCTCCCATCTACTCGCAGCTCTACTCATAACGGAGCGAAAGGCCCTAAGCAAATTTCCCTCGCTAAACGAGGACAGCGAAGCTACCCACTCTTCTTCCGACAAGGCGATCAGGTCGTGCGAATCGCTTGGTCAAAGAGGGAAAAGAAAGAATATCGCCACAAGGCTGATTCCAGCGTCCTGAAAATCCTAGCCAAATCGATGGCCGAGAAGGGTTCGGACGGTCGCGTGTTTGCCACTGACCAATTTCTCCCGGTTCGCGACCCGCAAAATACTGAAGTACCCAACTACCAAGCGTATCTCGGCATTTCTCTTTTCAAGCAAGTAGGACTGATCGACCAGCATGGCAGGCAGGGTTATTCAATACCTCGGCTGGCCGACTTCAAGGACGCTGTCGAGGCCGTCTGGAAAAAGCTCCCCGAATTACAAGAAAAGTAGGAGTAAATCAAAAATGACGCAACCAACGTCGTTCGGTAGTCAATCTCCCGTTAATTTCATTACCGCTGCGCTCAGGGCTATGTCGGTTTCCGACGTGGAAGGTCTGTTGACGCAACTGCCTATTACTCCCGAAGACGAATACAGCTACGACCCGAGTAACCCGAATTCTGGATGGCGACCAGGACATTTCCATTGGATTCCGGTCGGAGCCGAACGCGGCAACGCGGGACGGATCAAACAGGCGAACCAACCTGTCAATCCAATCGCCGAGCGGACCGTCAACGGGATGGAGGCCATGATTGAAATGGCTCGTCAGCGAGAGCTTCTCGTCAACCCAACGGCGGTTGCACCCTCAAGCCCTCGGGATGCGGTACTTCGATATTTCGATATCCCCCCGCTGGACGAATTGCCGAAGCTAGACTCGTCAGACACGTCCAAGGCAATTCGTGCGAAGGCCAGAGACCTTGCGCGGAAGTTGAAGGTCCGCCTTCTCTTTGACAAGGCGTCGCGCGAATTCACGATCTCCGTTGAGGATGAGGGTATCGGCCAAACACCAGAGGCGATTCATGGCACCCTTCTATCTCTCGGATCGACCACAAAAGCCGACAAGTGGTATTTGATCGGTGTCTTCGGCCAGGGCGGCTCGTCCGCCTACGCGGTCAGTAAGTACTCATGGGTGGTTTCTCGTCGGCCACCGGACCTGCTGGACGGACAAACGGACGGGGCGGGTTGGACAATTATTAAGCACGTTTTTCCGAAAGGCCGCCGCGACGACTACTTCGCATATCTCGCTTGCAGTCCCGATGGACGCGTCCCCTTTGTCTCGGCTGCTGTCGCGGATGCCGCGAAGATCGCGCACGGTACGCGGTTTGTGCACATCGGGTATGACTTCGGAAAGGGCGGCTCAGCCATCACTCGCCAACTTTACACCACGCTGAATCACGTTCTCTACAATCCGATATTGCCGTTCGAGCTATACAGCGGTCCCACAGCGGCAGTGATCTATGGCAACGGGTATCGTCTTTCGTCATTGGGCGGCAACAAGCTCACTGAGGCTCCTGCACTCGATAAGGTATTCCCACCCCAGCCTGTAGGCGTATAGAGAGGAGATTACACCGTGACAACAGTCGCCCAGCTCGACAAGTCGCTCGGTGCAGCACTGAATGAAGGGTACGGAACAATTACCATCCGTGTCGTCGTTCTGGAGAAAACAATGGCTGCCGCGCCCGCTCCGAATGCAGCGGACGAAACTCCTGTAGATGCTATGCCGGATGAAGTTCTCCCAGACACTGACAAGCGGCCGATTTCGACATTTCTTGAGGAACCAAAGCGCGGGCGTCAGTGCTGCGTTTTCCTCATCAACGGCCAGCGCCAGCACGCATGGGATAACACGTTCATCGTGCGGGACCTCGAACTGAAATACCTGCGAAACCGCATGATCGTTGTCGTGGATTGCGATGGTCTCAAGCCCGAGGCCATCGCTCACTTAATGCAAGGGTCACGCTTCCAATTCCTAGAGGGTACGGTTTACTCGGCGCTCGAAACGCGGGTTGTGGCGACGCTAAAAGGTGATCCCGACCTGCGTCGTTTGGAGGAAGAAGCCGAGGAAGAGATTTCTAGTCTGCAAGCGGGCGACGAAGCAGTGAAAGCCGCACTGGACCAATTGATTGACGCTCACCATGACGCCGCGCCGCATCCCTCCCACGGCAAGAGCCAGGGCGGCGAAGCAAACCGGACCGAAGGAACACCCGGAACTCTCGCGCAAACAGAGAACGTGGTAGTCGAAACTGATGCTCCGGTGGGAGTGCCAGCCACCGAGCCTACTCTAAGCCTGCGACCGGACGTGACAACCATCCGGCTCAAGCCAAACGATGCGCGACGGTACGTTGTCTTCGCTAACCCCGAAGAATCCTGGAAGACGCTGGAGAGTATGGCAGTGACCCTTGATCCGCCAGTGAAAGAATTTCAGATAACGCGCACTTCGCAAATTGCGGGGGAAGAAATCACCTTGCAGTTTGTGCAGCCAGAGGACTTCGACGAGGACGAATATCCGATTGAAACTTTGCTCCGCTGTACCGGCACGTTCAAGGGGTTTCCCGACCATCGGCTAGTTGAGCGGCGGATTGTTGTCACCCCATCCAAGAAGCGAACTCCGCGCCCAACACCACCGCTCAAGGACGACCCGACGTTTCTCAAGGTGACTAGTCGCCAGCCCATAAAAATTGTGGTCGCCGGGCCTGACATTCACGTGAAGCTGCGTTGGGACGGGAAGGACGAACTGGTTGTCGGAAACAAGCCGACATGGAGCTTTAGGGCATCGTGTGAATCACCTTCGGCGGAGCCACAAATCTTCCTTACTCGTCCCGTCGAAGGTCGGTTTGAGCTACTGATCCAGGCCGCTGTCGGTCTCAAAGGCGGCGAGCAGCTCAAGTTCGATGTCGAGGCGGTCGGTCCCGGCAAGACAATTTCGACTTCATTTCTCGCCGATGTAGTTGAGCCGCCATCAGCGCGCAAGATATCCATGAAACTACAGCGCGGTGGGCAGCGACGCCCTCCCTACGACTTACGGTACGTGATGAAGAAGGATTGGAACGAAGAGAACTGCTGGGGACACGCGTGGAATGGCGCGAGTGCGGGGTCGTTTGAAACGCCCACTGCAAAGTCTCCGCTCACAATTTTCATCAATCAGGATATGGACTTGCTGACGACCTACCGAGATTCGCTGATCGCCAACAAGAATGCCGAAACCACGATTCAGCAGCGCATCAACAAATACACGGCTCACGTAGCGTTTCATCTATATCAAATGTACGAGCGGACGAAGGAGGTTGAATCTCGGTCGGATTCGGAATGGGCAACCTTAACCGAGGAGCAGATGAACGATGAAATCCAGCGTGTTTCTCGCACGCTGCTCAAATTGATGCAAGTGCAGTAGCAGGTCAAACGGCTTTATGGACCAGCACGACTTCATTGGAGGAATGTGTCTTGCCGACAAAGGTCGCGTGCCATTTACGATTAGGGACTTCTCGCCAGATGCGGTCGTTCCCTGTCTTGACCTCCGCAAAGCCTGCGGCACGCATGTTTTCTAGATACCGAGGAAGCTGTTCATCGGGGCGATTGAACGCAACCAACTGGACAATGTGCCCACCATCGCGCATCACGCGGCGGACGGATTTCAGAGTTAAGAGTGATTTGCCGAAATAGGTGTCGGCAGCCGTCTCGCGCCGGTCACCGAAATTGTAAAATGCAGCGCCCTGGCCATCGTTGCAACCTGCAATCCAGTACGGGGCGGGCGTCTCACGTCGCCCATCAACTTGCCAGCGATGGTACAGAACATGAACGCCAGGATAGGGAGGGCTTGTCACAACCAGCGAAACCTTTTGCTTCCCGCTCACGAACACTGGCGACTCAGCCAGACGAGCCGCATCCATGTTCAAGATAGTCGCTTGGCCTTGACTCCGCCGTGTGTGCTCGCCGAATGCCCGTGCGGATTCGAGCATTTCTTGCGCGGTGGAGGAAAGTTTATTTCGAAAATGATTGAGTGGCGTGTGGCGCGAGCGCCCATCGAGTGCCCACTGGCTTACGCGGAGTACGATGCACTTTGCAAAGTCTCGCGAGTTTTGTGTCGCCAACTCCGCAATCGACGCCAACGCGGCAGCTACCGCTTTCTTGATAAATCGAGCTCGGGCCAGGGACAGGTTCTTGGTTTTTACCGGGTCGATGAAAGAGCTTACGTCCTCGAGATCCTGGTAGTAGCTGAAATTGGGCACGGTTTTCGTTGCCCATTTCCTTAGCGCGAGGCCTTCCGCGAAAGAGAGGTTAATCAATTTCACGCGCGTTATGAATGCAGCGAGCGAATTGAGGTCATTGCCAACAACGTTTCGCCCAGCGGCGACTGCTTCCACAATCGCGGTGCCTCCACCCATGTAAGGATCAAGGACCAACTCGGAAGGCTTCGAGAAGCACTCGATGGCTGCGGCGGCAAAGCGTGGTGAAAACCTGGCGGGATAGCGGTAGAAATTATGCGTCCAGCCCGTGACTGGCTTCTTGTCCATCGCAGCGTCGGCCAGTTTAGAGAAGGAATTACCCTGAACGCCCGCACTTTGTATTGGTGGAAGAGCGTGTTCTGTTCGCCCGTGCTTGCTCTCGTGGGACAATTGCAGCCTTTTTTCTCGTGATTTAACTTCGAGACCGCGACTTCACACTGAATATCCTGGTCGCCAGTCGTTCTGTCAACGACCACCGCGATCTGAGCGCGGTGTCTGTGTCCTGTCCGCCAGTCCCCATCCATGACCGTCTGCGGCTACGCCTGACTGCGAGTATAAGGCGAAGAGTAGGCGAAGGTCAATCAGCGTTTTGCCAGGCCTGCGAGTTTGTTCTAATTGTGTGTTTTCATCAGTTTAGAATCTAGGGAAGCGGCAATTTAGCCGATGGCTTCTGGTTATCTGGACTCGGTTCGCTCGGTGTTGCCAAGATTTGATCGGCGATAAATCTAGGAACAGGATATGAGGAAGTCCAAATCGTACCGAGCGCAAAGCCAAGGAAGCAGACAGCCGTCCAAGCGAAAGGCAACTTCCGTGGAATATTGGGTTTTGTGAAAGAATCGACAAGTCCTTTTAGCGCCCGAAAGAGCATAACCAGAGACAGCAGCGCCAGGTCCGCCGTCAAAACATGGGGCGCATCCGCGCTGTCGAACAGCGGCTTGGTGATCCAAGCCAACCCAAGGCAGATAATTGTTGGAATCATTCTCGAACCGTAATTACGAAACCACGGTTCCGTTCTGCGTTCACCTAGATAGACAACTATTTTCGTTAAAATATCCCACACCAAATAAGTTGCAAAGATAACAAGAATCCAGACCGCTTCCGGATGTGCAGACGCATTAAGTTTCGGAGAACCTTCTCCAGCAATATCGACGGTTTTTGCCAAGATGAAATAAACAACTACGAGGAAAACATCAATGAGCAGCACCAGAAACCCCATTTGGAAGACGCCCTGAACATCCTTTCGCGCCCCTGGCGAAGGACTGAGAGTCCAACCCACCCAACTGGCTGCTATAAGCATCGCTGTAAGGAAAAGGTGGCTATACGCTGGTAGAAAATGGACCCAATTGCCTGCTCGAATGAGAACGCCTGTCTGTACGGCAACTTCTCCAATCGCGAGAGCGAACATCATGCCCACAAATTCATGGCGCAGTTTTGGTTCGGCCTTCGGCTCTTGGAGCTTCGGCGCATCAACTTGCGTTGCAGCAGCTCGCGCTTCCGCAGTTTTAGTCTCAGCTAGGGCCTGAGCTGCCCTGAGCTGCGCCACGACAGCTTCTGCTACCGCGACATTTGCTTCTGCCACCTTCGCCGCTGCGAGTTGCGCGGCAGCCCTTTCAGCCGCAGCTTTTTCGGCAGCTGCCTTCTCTGTGGCCTGCTGGCCATCGGCAGTTTCGTTCGGGGCGTTGGGCTGGCTGGGATTGCCCATTTTGGTAGACCTCCAAGTCGCGCGTGCGCGCCGATCCGTCAATAAAAATCCGTTGATAAGTTGTGTTCTACCAACTTAGTTTCGCGGCCGGCGCTGCTGCAAACCCCTGAAAAAGGACAATGCCTTGAACCGTCGGGAAACAATGCGAGCGGAACGTAGCGAGCAGGAAGGGAACATGATGGTGGGCACGAATAACAATGTGGGTTTTCCCGCGTACAACATGAACGAAATACATTCCAGAAAAGGTAATGAAGTTGGCTCGGATTTTCCAAACCACTCTGTGTGGATAAAAACATCAAAGCCTCGTGTACTGCCTGTCTAATGCTTATGTCTTCTTCCGGAGTAACTTCAACACGATGAAGGATCCTGCTATACAGACTCGCATCTTGAATTTGCACCGTGCCTATGCGCAAATGGCCCCGCACTTCGTGGTAGTCGACGGGCGCCCCGAGTCGGTCAGAATCCTGGTAGTTCCACACCCCTGCATTCCGCATCAATCCCAGGTAGAAATAAGTTTTCTTTCGGACCGGATCTCGAAAGGCGTGAAATTGCGAAAGGAGGCCAACCAAATTTGGCTGGCCCGTCGCAATACGGCCGCCTGCAGCAGCGTATATTTCCCCAGCTGTTTTCCACGAGTGCTTAGTCATCACGCGACCCAGATCGTTAATAAGCGTCGCCCGAGCAGTCAAGTCCGTCAGCCGACTTCCGAATCGTTCGTCCATAAAAATAGTGTCCAACGCCTGAGGAGTGAGATGCGCCCAATAATCTGGAGTCAACACCGTTGGATTGGCACGCGCTACTTCTTCAAACTTTCCGAATAAGTAGTCCCACCCTCTCGAGTGTCGACCATCAATGACACCCTCGAGCGGTGGTTTGCCTTGAGGCGAAGTCTGATGTGAGATCGCAACGAGGAGCAGAAAGAAGTTTCCGATTTGTTCTGCTGTGAGCCCCTTCAGAGAGCTTTCCTCATGGTCCAGCGGAATATCCCTACGCTTGATCCACTCGGCCAACTTGCGACAAATTTCCCAATTAACCGTGACAGGTCCAGTCGCGGGACCTGAAGCCGATCGGTTCCTACTTTGCCGTGGGGCATAACTCATACTCACCTCAATAATAACCCCAACATTCTCTCCGTCAATCGCTCTCGGATCCTTGGATCTAATCGGTTAAAATAGTTCCGTGGGCGAACAGAGTTCCAGCCGCTTGAAAGGTGACGACTATCAACATCTCTACAGCTGGTACGAATTGCTCCAACTACTCGACCCGCAAACCCCGTACTCCCATGGTTTTGTCGAACACCCAG
>Ga0307477_10002502_pt1 | contig 14185 bp, 11 predicted proteins | sample atmos_gasesECM2C_FD_203316 | JGI IMG/M metagenome (GOLD analysis project Ga0307477, IMG submission 203316) | Hardwood forest soil microbial communities from Morgan-Monroe State Forest, Indiana, United States - atmos_gasesECM2C_515 | ecosystem: Environmental > Terrestrial > Soil > Temperate...
CGCTGGTGTTCATCGAAGGCCGCATCCAGTCCCGCGAATGGCAGGACAAAGAAGGCCAGAAGCGCACCAGCTTTGAGATTGTCGCCAACAACTTCCGCATGCTTGGCGGACGCAGCGATGCCGCTGCTGCCGGAGCGGCTGCCGGAGGCCCGGGCGCAGGAGCCCCGCGCGGCGGAGAAGACGTTGAGGCGGGTGGTGGACATGCCGACGATTTCGGCGGCGCTTCCGGCGGCGGCGCCGGACCAGAAATCTCCGACGAGGATATTCCCTTCTAAACTATGAGCACAACCAACCGCCAACTGATACTGCGATCGCGGCCCAAGGGCATGCTCGCCCCGGGCGACCTGCAACTCACCGAAGCGCCAGTTCCCTCCCCCGGGGACGGGCAGGCGCTGGCGCGGGTGAAGTATCTCTCCATCGATCCGACGATGCGCGTCTGGATGGCGAGCGACAGCTATCTTCCGGCGGTGGCCATCGGCGAAGTGATGCGCGCTATCGGTTTCGCCGAAGTCGTGGAATCGCGTCACGCGGATTACAAGAAGGGCGACAAGATCATCGGGCTAACCGGTTTGCAGGATTACGTAATCACGGACGGCAAGGAGAAGAGAGGATTTCGGAAAGTTCCGCACGTGCCGTTTGTTTCCGACACCGCGTTTCTCGGCATCTTCGGCGGCAATGGCTTGACCGCGTATTTCGGCATGATGGAAATAGCGAAGCCGCAGAAGGACGAAACGCTGGTGGTCTCCGCCGCGGCGGGCGCTACCGGCAGCATCGCCGGACAGATCGGCAAAATTCACGGCTGCCGCGTCGTCGGCATTACCGGCAGCGATGAAAAGTGCAAGTGGATTACCGAGGATCTCGGCTTCGATGCCGCGATTAATTACAAGCAGCCCGGCTGGAAAGAAAAACTCACGGCTGCCACACCCAATGGTATTGACATGAATTTTGAAAATGTCGGCGGCGAAATCATGCAAGAGGTTTTGAACCGCATGAATCTTTTCGGCCGCGTGGTGCTGTGCGGATTGCTTTCCGGCTACACGAAGGAGGACCCGGGCCTCGCAAGCTTCGGCCTGGTCCTGGTGAAGCGCTTGAAGGTGCAGGGCTACATCGTGACGGATTTCGCCGCCCGCTTCATGGAAGCGGGCACGCAACTCGGCAAGTGGAAAATGTTCGGCAAGCTGAAGGATCGCGAAATGATTGTCGAAGGGCTGGAGAAAGCGCCCGACGCCATCAACATGCTCTTCACCGGCGCAAACATCGGGAAACTGATCGTGAAGGTTTGAAAACTCCCGCGGCCGCGGCTGGTTCAACGATGGGCGTTGCGCCGTCTCTCTTCGTCGAGCTGCTTCAGAAATTCCTCGAACTTTGGCTTCTGCTCCGGCGTAAGGATTTCGCGGATTTGCTGGCGCCCTTTTTGGTGTACCTGATCAATCTGCGCGTCGGTCTGGTCGCGAATCGCTTTAGATTCCGCATGCCGCTGGAGCAGGATCGCATCCACCTGCTGGCTCTGCGCCGGCGTCAAAGATAATTCGCGCGTGAGCTGGTCGACCCTGCGCGCGCGTCTTTCCGGTTCGCTTACGGGAGCATTCGCTGCCGACGCCGTGCGGTGCGCGGATAAATACCCCAGCACGCCTCCCAACGCTGCTCCGAGCAGGAAGACCGCTCCCACCCAGAACGCGGCTTTGCGAGTGGCGGAACTATCGTTCATTGATTCTTCTCCACTGTGCTTGGGAGCATGTCGTCCTGCTGCTGCGGAGGTGATGTCTCAAATATGGATTCCACCGAGGCCTCCGTCCCTGTTTGACTGGTTGGAGAGGCGACCGGTTTTCGGTATAGCCAGGTGCCCGCGACGAGGATTGCCAAGGCCGAAATGCAAGCGAGCCGCGACGCCAGCCTTGGCACGAGCGTCCAGGCCGTGGCCAAGCGGCGAACATCGGTTTCACGAGCGGCGATGGCAGCCATCACCTTTGATGCAAACCAGGGGCGGGACCTATCCGCCTGAGCCGGCAGCGCACTGAGCAACGCGCGGGCCGCGAGGAATTCCCCTGCGGCAATGCGGCAATCCTCGCAAGAGGCCGCGTGGGCACGCCGCTGCGGCGCGGCGGCCAGAAATTCCTGGAGCGTCACAGCGTTTACTGCATCATCGAGCGCATCCAGAAAATTACTGCACGCTTGTTTTTTCCGCCGAAACAGGCTGAGCATACCGTCCTCCTTGTCATTCAATCGCCGCGTTTGCGGGCCAAATTAACGAGCCGGCGCCGCGCGCGGAACAGACGCACCTTCACCGTATTGGCGTTCAAATGCAAAACTTGTGCAATCTCCTCAACGGCAAAGCCCTCAACTTCTTTCAAGACCAGCATCAAGCGATCGCGATCCTCAAGGTCATCGAGCAACAGCTCGACGCGCTGGCGGTCCGCCAGTTTGTCGCTGATGTCAGGAACCTCGCGCCCTGTTTCACCCGATACCGTGTACTGCCGAGCCTGGTCCTCGCTCAAGTCCGATTCATAAACCAGGGGCCGCACCTTCTTTTTCCTAAGCAAGTCCCAGCATTCATTCACCGTAATTTTATAGAGCCAAGTGCTGAACGCCGCCCGCTGATCGAAACGCTTCAGCGAGAAGTAGGCCTTAACGAAAACCTGCTGGGCAATGTCTTCCACATCCTCCCGCCGGCGAAGGATACCGCCGGCGACGGCAAAGACGCGGTGCTGGTGCCGCCGGACGAGCTCTTCGAACGCCTCCTTGTCCTCCGCCTGGGCGCGCCGGACCAATTCGCGGTCATCGGCTGCCTTGGCGGCAAGGCCCTGGGGTACAGCCAGGGCGGGAGCCCGAGGGGCTACTAGTTTTGGGACGCGCGCCATGGCAGTTAGGTTACGACCTTCTTCTTCCAGTTCCCTTTTGGGATACTGGCGATGGTCCAGTCGTTCCAGATTTTGAAGGTCAAGTTTCCGCTTGCCTCGAACTTATCCACATGGAATAATACCTGCATGATTATTGGTGATCGCCTTCGCGCACTCCGCGAAGAAAAGAAACTCTCCCAGGGCGACATCGAAAAGCGCACCGGTTTACTTCGTTGTTATATTTCCCGTGTAGAAAATGGTCATACCGTCCCCGCCATTGAAACGCTGGAAAAACTGGCTCGCGCTCTCGAGTGTCCGCTCTATCAACTATTCTACGACGGCGAAGAGCCGCCACAACTGCCGAATCTTCCCAAGCGGAGATCGTCTGACGACATCGCCTGGGGTAGCACCGGCAAAGAAGCACGCTTTCTCAATAAGCTTCGCCGCCTGTTGAGCAAAGTGGAAGAAGAAGATCGCAAGCTCATTCTGTACATGACGCAGAAGATGTCCAACCGCTAGCGCTGCGATTCTTTTTCTTTGGCCCCGCAGTTCGAATTGCCTAGTTTCAGGAGAGGAGCCGCGCAAACCCGCTGCGCGGCTCCTTTTCCTTTGACAGTAGCGTTGTTTCGCCCCAGATCTATTGCTCCATGCTGGGTTGCCCGCGGTCACGCTTCGAACCGGAAGAATAAGCGCTTATTCCCACTCAATGGTGCTAGGCGGCTTCGAACTGATGTCATAGACGACCCGAGTGACGCCCGGGATTTCATTTACAATGCGCGTGGAGATGCGCTCGAGGACTTCTCCAGGAAGACGCACCCAGTCCGCGGTCATGGCATCTTCGGATTCCACGACGCGCACCGCAATCGTTAGGCCATAGGTCCGGCCATCCCCCATCACACCGACGCTGCGCACGGGGAGAAGCACGGCAAAAGCCTGCCAGACTTTTCCGTAGAGCCCAGCGCGGCGAATTTCTTCCACCACGACGGCATCAGCCTCGCGAAGCGTATGCAAATGCTCACGGGTGATCTCTCCAAGGAGCCGCACAGCAAGGCCAGGCCCGGGAAACGGATGTTTCTGAAGAATCTCGTCGGGCAGGCCTAAATCCTTTCCGATGCGGCGGACTTCATCCTTGAAGAGGTCCCGAAGGGGTTCGACCAGCGCAAAAGGCATTTTTTCAGGCAAGCCACCCACATTGTGATGGGTCTTGATGGTGGCCGACGGCCCTTTGACGGAGACGGATTCGATTACGTCGGGATAGAGGGTGCCCTGGACCAAGAATCCAATTTCGCCGTGGGCGTCGCCGCGCTGGAGTTTCTGCGCTTCTTCGGCGAAGACGGCGATAAATTCGCGCCCGATGCGCCTGCGCTTCTCTTCCGGATCCGTAATACCTTTGAGCTGTGCCAGAAAACGGCCGGAAGCATCCACGCCAATGACGTGCAAGCCCAGGCGATTGCGGAGCATATCCAACGTTTGCTCGAATTCGTTTTTGCGCAGCATGCCGGTGTTGACGAAGATGTTGGTGAGCCGATCGCCGATGGCGCGGTGCACGAGCACGGCGGCCACGGTTGAATCCACTCCGCCGCTCAGCGCGCAGATGGCGCGGTTCGCGCCCACCTTGTTGCGAATTGCTTCGGTAGTCTCCTCGACAAACGCCGCGCCGCTCCATTTTTGTTCCGCTTTGCAGATGCGGAAGAGAAAATTTCTAAGAATTTCCGTTCCCTGCTGCGTGTGCCTTACTTCGGGATGGAATTCCACGGCGTAAATCTTGCGTTCGGGGTCTTCCACCGCGGCAACGGCGTTTTCTGTAGTGCCGACGGTGCGGAAACCCGGCGGTAGAGCACGGACGTGGTCCCCGTGACTGTTCCACACCCGAAGTGAAGGAGGAGCGCCCGTGAACAGGAGCGACTCACCGCTACCACGCCCGTTTTCAATCACCAGTTGCGCGCTGCCGTATTCGCGGCGCTCCGCTTTCTCGACCTTGCCGCCGAGCGCGTGGGTAATCCACTGCATTCCGTAGCAGATTCCCAGCACCGGCAGGCCCATCGCAAGAATCTTCGGGTCGCACTTCGGGGCGTCCGCGTCGTAGACCGAGCTAGGGCCGCCGGAGAGCACCAGCCCGACGGGTTGCAGCTTGCGAATCTCATCGAGCGAGGCCGTGCAAGGCAGGATTGAGGAGAAGACCTGCAGTTCGCGAATGCGGCGCGCAATCAGCTGGGTATACTGGCCGCCGAAATCGAGAACCACCACGCCGCCGCGTTCGGTTTCCGTCATCGTGCCTCCCAATTTCCGAATGGGCTCACGCTTCGCCGCGCTTTCCATCATGCCACCACCAAGTTCAGCAATTTGTCCGGGACGAAAACGTGTTTCACCACACGCTTTCCATTGAGATGTTGCGCCACAAACTGTTCAGACATGGCCCGGGTGAGCAGTTCGTTTTCGGCAAGTCCCGCGGGAACTCTCAGCCGGCCGCGGACGCGCCCGTTCACCTGCACGACGACCTCTACCTCTTCTTCGCGCGCGAAATCGGGATTGAAGGCGGGCCAGGCGACTGTCCACAAGCCGCCGGTGTAGCCGAGCATCTCCCACAGCTCTTCGGCGAGGTGCGGGGTCATGGGAGCGAGCATGAGCGTCAGGAGCTCCAAGACTTCCTTGCGCACTTCCGGCCGCACGTTTTCTTCGAGCGGCTCTTGCGCGTAAATCTCGTTGGTCAACTCCATGAGCAGGGCAATGGCGGAATTGAAGTGCCAGCGTGATTCAAAGTCTTGCGTGACACGGCGCAGGGTCTGGTGGGTCTTGCGCAGCAGCGTTTTTTCCTTCTCGGAAGCTTTCGCCGCAGCCAGGTCGCCATGGCTTGTTTTCCGCAGGGCTTCGGCGTTGCGTTCCATGAGCCGGAAGACGCGGTTGAGGAAGCGCCAGGAGCCTTCGATGCTTTCCTCGCCCCACTCGAGGTCTTTTTCCGGCGGAGCAGCGAAGAGCGTGTAGAGGCGTCCGGTGTCTGCGCCAAACTTCTCCGCCATTTCGAGCGCGCCGACGACGTTGCCGCGGGACTTGGACATGGCCACGCCGCCCTTGAGCACCATGCCTTGCGTGAAAAGACGTGTGATGGGTTCGCTGTGGCCAATCAAGCCGAGATCACGCATGACTTTGCACCAGAAGCGGGAATAGAGAAGGTGCAAAATGGCGTGCGTGATTCCGCCAATGTATTGATCGATGGGAAACCAGTAGCCGACTTTCGTGGAGTCGAACGGCGCTTTGTCGTTGTGCGGGTCGCAGTAGCGGTAGAAGTACCATGAGGAATCGACGAAGGTGTCCATGGTGTCGGTCTCGCGGCGCGCCGGGCCGCCGCATTTCGGACAAGTCGTATTCACAAATTCGGGCGTCGCGGCGAGCGGCGATTCGCCCATCCCCGTCAACTTTGGATTGGGAGGAAGAATAACGGGCAAGTCTTTATCCGGGACCGGCACCATGCCATCCTTAGGACAATAGACGACGGGAATGGGAGTGCCCCAGTAACGCTGGCGCGAAATGCCCCAGTCCTTCAAGCGGAATACGATTTCGCCCCGGCCGAAACCCTTTTGTTCGGCAAAAGCCGTCATTTTCGCAATGGCTTCATCGGGAGAGAGGCCGTTGTAAGCACCGGAGTTGACCAGCTTTCCATGCTCGTGCTCGTCAAAGGCAGCCGTCATTTTTTCGGGGGCGAGCGGTTCGCCTTCGAGCGGCTGCACGACAACGCGAATGGGCAAACCGTATTTGCGGCAGAATTCGAGGTCGCGCTGGTCGTGGGCGGGGACGCACATCACCGCGCCCGAGCCGTACTCCATGAGCACGAAATTTCCCACCCAGATGGGAATCTTCTCGCCGCTAAAGGGATTCGCAGCGTGCCTGCCGGTGAAGAAGCCTTCCTTTTCGGCGGTTGCGAGGTCTTCTGTTTTCACAGAGGATTGGCGCATCTGCGCGAGCTTGGCGTCGGCAGCGGCGCGATTGGGCGAGTTTTCCAGAAGCTTGGGAATCAGGGGATGCGCCGGCGCGACGATCAGCGCCGTGGCTCCAAAGATGGTGTCAATGCGCGTGGTGAAGACTTCGATGGGACCTGCGCCGGGCAGATCCGCTACAGCGAATTTGACTTTTGCGCCCTGGGACCGCCCGATCCAGTTGCGCTGCATGGTGATTACGCGATCGGGCCATCCGCCTTCCAGAAGCTTCAGGTCATCGAGCAGCTGATCCGCGTAGGCGGTCGTTTTCAGAAACCATTGCTCGATCTCGCGCGATTCGACGAGCGTATCTTCGTGGCGCCAGCAGTATCCGTTGACGACTTGCTCGTTAGCGAGCACGGTGGCGCATTCCGGGCACCAGTTCACCCGGCTCTTCTTGCGGTAGGCCAAGCCCCGCTCCAGCATGCGCAGGAAAAACCACTGGTTCCAGCGGTAATATTCCGGCTCGCAGGTCGAGATTTCGCGGCGCCAGTCGTAGCTGAAGCCGAAGCGGCGCAGCACCTTTTGGAATTCCGCGATGTTGTCGTTCGTCCAGGTGCGAGGATGGGTGTTGTTCTGGATCGCCGCGTTTTCGGCGGGAAGACCGAAAGCGTCCCAGCCCATGGGGTGGAGAACGTTGAAGCCGCGCATGCGCTTGACGCGGGCGACGACGTCGCCGATGGCGTAATTGCGCATATGGCCCATGTGGAGCGTGCCCGAGGGATAGGGCAGCATCTCGAGCGCATAATATTTCGGCCGGGAAGGGTCCGCTTCCGATTCAAAGACTCGCGCGTCGGCCCAGCGCTTTTGCCACTTGGCTTCGATCCTTTGCGGGTCGTAGCCCGAGGCTGCCGATTGTGGAGTGTATTCCGCCACGCCGCGTTATCCCTTTTTCCCCGCCCTCTTGGTCTTCCGCGCTGTCTTCCTTCTTGCGCCTGCCTTAACGCGCTTTTTGTTGCGGACCTGGACCGTTTTCTTGCGCGGGCTGCGCCGGGCGCCCTGCCTTTCCATCTGTCTCTTCACGGCGGGCGTCAACATCGAAAAACCCTTCTCCACCGCAGGAGCGTGTTCTTTCAATCCCGCAAGTTCCCAAAGTTTGGCGACGTTTCGGCGGTCGTCGCCGGGCTGGTCGATGGGTGTTTCGAGCAGGAAGGCTCTTCCGGGAAGGCCTTCCGGCGCAGCCGCGCCCAGGCGCGGGTGAGTCAGAATGCGTGCGAAGGCTTCTGCGCCGATTTTCCCCTCGCCGATGTGCTCGTGGCGGTCGACGCGGCCACCGAGGGGAATCTTCGAATCGTTGACGTGGAAAACGGGAATGCGGTCGAGGCCGATAGTGCGATCGATGGTTTCGAGGGTGGAGGTCAGGCCGCGCTCGCTCTTGATGTCGTACCCGGCGGCAAAGAGATGCGCGGTATCGAGGCAAACGCCTGAGGGCACGCTGGCGAGTCCGTAGACGATTTCCGCGACCTCTTCGAGCCGCGAGCCCATAGCGGTTCCCATGCCGGCGGTGTTTTCAATGAGAATTTGCAATTCACCGAGTGGAACGCGCTTTGTGGCCTGCTTCACCGACTCGATGATGTTGGCGACGGCCTGCTCCGGCGCAGCTTCTCCGCGGGAGCCGGGATGCACGACGAGAAAGTCCGCGCCGAGCGACACGGCCCTGACGACCTCATCTTGGAAGGCCTGAATCGAACGGGTGCGCTGCATGGGCGATATGGAGGCTAAATTAATCAGGTAATTCGCGTGGATCACGAGCGGCCCGAGGCCCAGCTCTCCCCTGCGCAGGCGGAAAGCCCTGGCATCCAGCTCCGCAATGCGCGCCGGCCCGCCCTGCCACATCCTGGGGCTCGCGGAAAAGATCTGCAGGGCGTTGCAGCCCAGCTTGCCGGCCGATTCCAGGGCATTCAAATAACTTCCCGCGATGGATGTGTGGATGCCGATGCGCAGGCTGCCGTCTTTCCAGGAAGGTGGCAATGGTTCAGGAACTGGCTCCGGGCGGTATTCGTCTTCGGGATCGAATGCGGTAACGGGTGTGAGCGGCTGTTCAGGCATGCTTTGCGGGAATTTCTGCTCCCTCTTAAACTGCTTATTCTAGCACACGCGAGAAATGCGGATTTGTGGAGCAATTTGCGGCTCTACGCGGCATACCGTAGACTATAATTTTCCGCGCCACTCAGAGGAACCGCCGATGCTGGTCGTCATGCAGTCGCACGCCACCGAGGAGCAGATTCGCGCCGTCTGCCAAAGGATCGAGGCCCTCGGACTGAAGGCGCATCCCATCCCGGGCGCGGTTCGAACGGCCATCGGCATCACAGGAAACAAGGGCGCAGTGGACCTGGGCGTTCTGGAATCGCTCCCCGGGGTGATTGAATGCATCCCCGTCAGCAAGCCATACAAGCTGGTCAGCCGCGATGCCAAGGAAGAAGACAGCGTTTTGCGAATTTCCACGCCCGCGGGTGAAGTTATTGTCGGGGGAAAGCACATCGCGATGGTGGCGGGGCCTTGCGCGGTGGAGAGCCAAGAGCAGTGCTTCGCGATTGCGGAACGCGTGAAGAGGACGGGCGTGCGGCTGTTCCGCGGGGGCGCGTACAAGCCGCGAACTTCACCTTATAGTTTTCAGGGGCTTGGCGAGGCGGGCCTGAAGATACTTGCGAACGTGCGCGCGAACTATGGGTTTGGAATAGTCACGGAGGCGATTGACAACGAAAGCCTGGATTTGGTGGAAGAATACGCGGACGTGATCCAAATCGGCGCACGGAATATGCAGAACTTCTCGCTGCTCAAGCGGGCGGGGCGCGCGAAGAAGCCGGTGCTCTTGAAGCGGGGGATGTCTGCAACACTGGATGAGTTTTTGATGGCCGCGGAATACATCCTTTCGGAGGGCAACTACAACGTGATGTTGTGCGAACGCGGGGTGCGGACGTTTTCCGACTATTCGCGGAACACACTGGACCTGACGATTGTTCCCGCGGTGAAAAAACGGAGCCACTTGCCGATACTGGTTGATCCGAGCCATGGCACGGGGCGGAGGCATAAAGTGCTGCCGCTGTCGCGGGCGGCGGTCGCGGTGGGAGCGGACGGGCTGCTGGTGGAGGTGCATCACGAGCCGGACAAAGCGCTCTCCGATGGGATGCAATCGATTCTGCCGGAAGAATTCGCGGCACTTACAGAGGAAGTTCGCCAGATCGCCGCCGTCCTGCATCGCGAAGTCAACTGACATCGTCCTCCCGAACGAATAGCCGCGTCTGGTCAAACCCAGCAACGGCGTGCAACAATCGCGCGCGCGTTGAAGGTCTGCGGCCACGCACTTTCATGAAGCTTTACCGCCAATTTCGCGTCCTCTTTGTGCTCAGTGTTCTTGTCGTGGCCGGTATCGTTTTGATTTTGCGCGAGCATCGGCCGTCGTTTTTGCGCCCTGGGTTGCGGTTGAACGCGTATGTCAGTGGAGCGGACGAAGCCATCACCGTGGTGGACCTGATCAAACTGGCGGTCACGGCGCGCGTGCCGGTGGGTCCCACGCTTTCGGGGATGCGTGAGCACCCCTTGCGCGCGGAAATCTGGGGGTTGAGCTCGACGGGAGGATATGCATGGGTCCTGAATGCGCGCATCAATCAAATTACCGCGCGTGTCGCTGTCGGGTCGCTGCCCTTCGCGCTGGATTTTTCGCCGGATGGAATCCGGGTCTTCACGACTTCGTCGGGAGACGATACGCTTGTGGAGATTGATTGTCGGTCCCACGCGGTTGTGGCGCGCGCGAAGACGGGGAACGAGCCGGTTCTCTCGCGAGTGACGCCGGACGGCAAGTCCGTGCTGGTGGTCAACCGCAAGGACGGTACGCTGGGGATCCATGATGGAGAGACTCTTGCGACGCGCGCGGTAGTGTCCGTGATTCCGCGACCGGAAGATGTGGCGATTCTGCCGGACAGCTCGCTAGCATTTGTGCTTAGCCGCGAACAGCGGCGTATTTCGGTGGTGGATTTACGACGCAACGTGCTGGTCACGAATCTGGATGTGGCGGGAAAACCTACGGACATGGTGCTGAAGCCGGACGGCGGCGAACTCTACATCATTTCTCCGGAGGCACACGGTTTACAGGTGATCAATACCGAGACCCATGAGGTGGGCGACTACATGGAGTTGGGGTCGGCGCCGACGCGAGGGATCCTGAGCGCCGATGCGAGCTTGCTTTACGTTTCGGATGCGGCGGCGGGGCATGTGATTCCCGTGGATGTGGCGAACCGGCGCATCATCCGCGACGCGAACGGGCGGGCGCTGGTCATTCCTGTGGGGCAATCACCGGGGGCACTGCGCTTCGACCCCGGCGAGAGCCTGATTCTGGTGGTTGATCAGGGTTCGGGGGACCTTGGCGTCGTGCGCGTGCGAACTAATAACCCGCTGACGATGATCCCAGTGGGGGGCGCTCCGCAGGAGCTCGCTGTGAAGCTTTTCTGAACGGAATGTGCGAGAGTTGGGCTGCAAGGAAGGACAATGAGAGGCGCTTCAGTGCGGCGGCGGCAGTTCCAGGATTGGCAGGTTCATTCGGCGCAGCAAGTTCTGAAACCTTTGATCGGACCGGAGCGGATCATAGAAGGGATCGACCGCAAGATAGGCCATTGCCCCGTCGCGTTCCTGATAGCCCTTTTCGAGATAGTTCAAAGCTTCCTCTTTGTTACCCAATCGCATGTAGTCCCTAGCAAGAAGAGCCGCCGCCACATACTCGCGCTTTGCTCGGCCTCTATCGAGTTCAAGGCGACGACGGGCGGCTCCCTGGCATTCGGCCTCTGAAAATCCACGCCGAAGTGCTTGCGCACGTTCCGTCTCCCCACTTATCTCGAGAGCACGCACGGACTCGTCAATCGATTCCTTGCACATCCCTTTGAGCTCGTAAACCCCTGCCAAGGAAGAATGGGCGGGGGCGGAGTCCGGATCTACTTCGATTGCCTTCAGCAAAATCCCGGCGGCTTCGTCATATCGGCGAGCAAAAAAACGCATGTTAGCAGAGTTGGCGATGATGATCCTAGCGAGCGGATCGAGATTTACGGCAATGTCAGCGTGTTCGATGGCCTCTTTGAATTTGCCCATCCAGACGAGAGACAAGCTATACCACTGGTGCGCGGTCGCGTAATTGGGATTCAGGGCCAGGGCTCTCAGGTATTCCTTTTCCGCGCCAGCCCAGTCCCAATCGAAACTGTCTTTAACCGACGCCAAGTCCAGATGCGCTTCGCCAAGGCTGTCGTCGAGAGCGAGCGCATGGTCAATTGCGGGCTTCACTTTGGCGAGAGCGTCTTTGGTGGAAATCAGGCCGCGGTCCTGTTGAACGACATACGAATCGGCCAGTCCGACATACGCCAGCGCAAAGTTTGGGTCTTTCTCAATAGCCTCCCGAAAGTACTGAATTCCTTTATTCAGGCTCTCTTTCGTGCGCTTATTCCATTCGAAGCGGCCCTGCAGATAGAGGCGAAAAGCCTCACCGTTCTCCGTAGGGCGTTTAGCCAGCCGCTGCTTGTCATCTCCGCTCAGCTTCAATCGCAGGCTATCGGAAATCTCTTTGGCGATATCCTGCTGCATGAGGGAGAGATCCGACATTTTGCGGTTGAACTGCCCACCCCAGAGCTGGCTGTTGTCTTTCGAATCGACAAGCTCGGCGCTGATTTGCAGCGAATCGCCGCGCTGGGTCACACGGCCCGTTACGACGGCACGCACGTGCAGAGCGCTTGCCACCGTTTGAGGATCGGCGTCTTTCCCTTTGAAATGAAAGACGGAATTGCGGGACATCACCTTGATCTGCGGCAACTGGGAGAGACTGCTGATCAGGCTCTCGGTAATGCCGTCGGTCAAGTATTCGGTGTCGGGGCTCGGATTGGCGTTTGTGAACGGCAAGACTGCGAGGGAATCCACTCCGGCGCTGGGGTACCGGCCGCGAACCACGAACGCCACCGAGGCGATGATGGCCAGGCTCACTACCGTAACCGCTGGGACCCACCAGCGCGGCAGGCGGCGCGTAGGCGTGGTGACAGCGCTGCGGCCGCTTTGCGAAAGAACTTTCGCCGATTCCGTGTCGCGCTTCAGACGCTTCAAATCACCGCGCAATTCAGCGGCGGTCTGGTAGCGCAATTCACGATCCTTTTCGAGGGCTTTAGTGATGATCCGTTCGAGGTCCGGAGGCGTCTCGGGGTTGACGCGAGAAACGGAGAGCGGCGCACGATTCAAAATCGAATCGTGAACCAGGCCGGTAGTATTTCCGGAGAACGCCAGCCGTCCCGTGGACATTTCGTAGAGCACTTCGCCAAAGCTGAAGAGATCCGTGCGCGCGTCCAGCTCTTCCCCACGCACTTGTTCAGGCGACATGTAGGCAACCGTGCCCATGGCAACACCGGGGCTTGTGAGGTTTTCTTCCGTGGTGGTTCCGATGGATGCAGAAACGACGGACTTTGACGTGCCAAACTGGGCGGTACCCGCATGAGGAGCGAGCTTGGCCAAACCAAAATCGAGCAATTTCGCCTGACCGCGGTCGGTCACAAAAATGTTTGCAGGCTTGATGTCCCTGTGGATGATTCCCTTGGAGTGGGCGGCGTCGAGCGCGTCGGCGATCTGAATGGCGAGTTCGAGCAGGGGTTCAGTCTCCATGGGCCGGCCTGCGATTCGATGCTTCAGGGTCCGTCCCTCCAGGTACTGCATCACGATGAAGGGCTTGCCTTCGTGCTCGCTGATTTCATAAATGGTGCAGATGTTGGAATGGTCGAGCGCTGATGCCGCGCGTGCTTCACGCTGGAATCGTTCCAGGGCTTGCGGGTCGCGGGCAAACTCTTCCGGCAGGAACTTCAGCGCAACGAAGCGACCCAGCTTGGTGTCTTCGGCTTTGTACACCACGCCCATGCCGCCGCCACCAAGCTTCTCAAGCATGCGGTAATGGGAAATGGTTTCGCCGGTCATGAGCGGGTGTCAAAAAGGAAGCGATCCTGAGCCGCGATGGTACTGTCGGGCCACAGTCAAGTCAACGAATTCATGAAGATGGATGCGCATCGTAGCCGAAAAAAGGTGCGTGAGCGGCTAGTCCACTGGCCAAGCGGAGTGTTCTTCGCCGAGGTTTACATCGAGGAAGCCTTCCGCAGGGAGGACATCCACGGGCAGGCCGCCATGCCACAAAGCGACTCCCAGCTTTAATTTTGTTTGCCCCTTCAAATTGAGCTCCTCTCGCCTGATGGACGCTTCCAGATTGCGGTCAAAAGCAACTTGCGCGACGCGCTTCGGATTTAGCAGGCAGACGCGCTCTTTTTCGATTGCGAATTCCTGCAAGTGTCCGCGTGTCAGCTTCACCACGATGGTTAGCTCTTCTGCGCCGTGAATGGTGATCCGAAACTCGGGATCTTCCAATTCGCT
>Ga0307477_10002504_pt1 | contig 14178 bp, 12 predicted proteins | sample atmos_gasesECM2C_FD_203316 | JGI IMG/M metagenome (GOLD analysis project Ga0307477, IMG submission 203316) | Hardwood forest soil microbial communities from Morgan-Monroe State Forest, Indiana, United States - atmos_gasesECM2C_515 | ecosystem: Environmental > Terrestrial > Soil > Temperate...
TCGAAGGCTCGCGAACCCGTGGACAATTTCTTTGACAAGGTCATGGTGATGGTCGAGGATCAGCGGCTGCGCGCAAATCGGCTCGCGCTGCTGCAAAATTTACTGAGGGAGTTTTCGACGATCGCTGACTTCTCGGAGATCGTGACGGAAGGAAAAGCGTAGGGACCTTCCAGCGGGAACGGCAGGAGACACACAAAGAGATTCGTTGGGATCAGTACTAGAAAATCCAGAAACACGAAGGACTCATATGGCGACAGTTACTCTCCCTGAAGCGGAAGTGCAGGAAACCAAGAAATCCACGACCAAGTACGTGTACTTTTTTGGCGGCGGCAAAGCCGACGGCAACGGCAAGATGAAAGACGTGCTGGGCGGCAAAGGCGCAGGCCTGGCCGAGATGACCAATGCTGGTCTGCCCGTGCCTCCAGGATTCACGATTCAGACGGAAGCTTGTCGCGAGTACATGCGCGGCGGTCTTTCGCCCGACGTTGACAAGCAGATGGACGAGGCGTTGTCGAAACTGGAAGCACTGCAAGGACAGAACTTGGGTACGGGCGAGAATCCGTTGCTGGTGAGCGTGCGCTCGGGCGCCAAGTTCTCCATGCCCGGCATGATGGACACAATTCTCAATCTCGGCTTGAACGATAAGAGCGTCGAGGCGCTGGCGAAGCGCAGCAATAATCCACGGTTTGCCGCGGATTCGTACCGGCGGCTGATCCAGATGTTCGGCAACGTCGTGCTCGACATCGAGAAGTCGGCGTTCGACGAAGTATTTGACGCCAAGAAGAAACAGAAGAAGACCAAGCTCGACACCGATCTCGACGCCCAAGATCTGCAGGATGTGATTGTCGAGTACAAGAAGGTCGTCAAGAAGCATGCCAAGCGTGACTTCCCGCAGGATCCGCGCCAACAATTAGTGATGGCGCGCGATGCTGTGTTCCGCTCATGGCAGAACGACCGGGCCAAGCACTATCGCCGGATCAACAACATCGACGACATGCTGGGGACCGCGGTCAACGTACAAGCGATGGTGTACGGCAACTTGGGCGACACCAGCGGCACGGGTGTTGGGTTCACGCGGAATCCCGCCACAGGAACGAGCGAGTTTTATGGTGAATTTCTGATGAACGCTCAGGGCGAGGACGTTGTTTCGGGCGTGCGCACTCCGGTTCCGATCCTCGAGCTGCACAAGATCATGCCCGAGGTCTACGACCAGTTACGCGACATTACCTCGCGTCTGGAGAAACATTACAAGGACATGCAGGATTTTGAGTTCACCATTCAGGACGGCGAATTGTACATGCTGCAGACCCGCAACGGCAAGCGCACTGGGCTGGCGGCGGTGCGGGTGGCGATCCAGATGGTTGAGGAAGGGCTGATCACCAAGGATGAAGCGATCTTCCGCGTCGAGCCGAACCAGTTGTATGACTTCCTCGTCCCGCGACTGGATGAAAAGAGCACGAAAGTCGAAGTGCTGGCGACAGGCTTGCCGGCTTCTCCGGGCGCGGCAGTCGGTCAGATTGTCTTTACTGCGGACGCAGCGGTGGAAATGGCTGGCCATGGAAAGAGTGTCCCCGTAATTCTGGTGCGTGCAGAAACTACTCCGGAAGACATTCACGGCATGGATGTCGCCAAAGGCATTCTTACTTCTCGCGGCGGCATGACCAGTCACGCCGCGGTTGTAACCCGCGGCATGGGCAAGTGCTGCGTGGCGGGTGCAGGCGACATCGATGTCAACGAAAAAGCACGTGAGATGCGAGTGAAGGGTCAAACGTTCAAAGAAGGAGACTGGATTTCTCTGGACGGCACGACCGGCCGGGTGATCAAGGGAAAACTGGGCACGCTGGATCCTTCCCCGCACGATCCTGAGCTGCAGAAATTCATGAACTGGGCCGACCCACATCGCAAGATGAAGGTTCGTGCTAATGCAGACATTCCGCGTGATGCGATTCAAGCCCGCGCATTCGGGGCAGAAGGAATCGGTCTTTGCCGCACCGAGCATATGTTCTTCGGCGAAGAGAAAATTCCGCACATGCGCGCGATGATTCTGGCGGATAACGAAAAGGACCGGCGGGCTGCGCTGAAGAAGTTGCTTCCGATGCAGAGGAAGGACTTTGACGGAGTCTTTAAAGCCATGGATGGTCTGCCGGTGACGATCCGCACGCTGGATCCGCCGCTGCACGAGTTCTTGCCGCGTCGCGAAGAGTTGATGGTGGACATCGCGCTGCTGCCTTCCTACGACGCCAAGCATAAGAAAGAGCTGGTGGCAAAGTACAAAGACTACGGTGCAAAGGCAGTGGGAGATCTTAAGAAACTACTTCCTGCGCTGCTGGCCCGTGTGGAGCAGTTGCACGAGTTCAATCCGATGCTCGGCCACCGCGGCTGCCGCCTCGGGATCACCTATCCGGAAATAACCGAGATGCAGGCGCGAGCTATTTTCGAGGCCGCTATCGATTGCACAAAAAAGGGCATCAAAGTGCTTCCCGAGATCATGATTCCTCTCGTCGCCACTCTCAAAGAAATGGCAAATCAGGGCGCGATCGTACGGCGAGTGGCGGACGAAGTGTTCAAAGAAAAGGGTATGAAGGTCGACTACGTGGTCGGCACCATGATCGAGTTGCCGCGCGCAGCGTTGGTGGCGGACGAGATCGCCAAAGAGGCAGAGTTCTTCTCTTTCGGCACGAACGATCTGACACAGACTACGTTCGGCTTTTCGCGCGACGATGTGAACAAGGTGTTGCCGACCTACCTGGCCGAGGGCATTTTGAAGCAGGATCCGTTCGCGGCGCTGGATCAGGAGGGTGTGGGACAACTGGTGAAGATGGCGACGGAGCGCGGGCGGAAGACGCGTCCGACGTTGAAAGTAGGAATCTGTGGCGAACACGGCGGCGAGCCGTCGTCGGTGGAATTCTGCTATCGCACCGGCTTGAACTATGTCTCGTGCTCGCCGTTCCGCGTGCTGACGGCGCGGTTGGCGGCGGCGCAGGCTGCGGCAACCGAAACATTGAAAGTCGAGGCTGGACGAACGAAGTAAGAACTTCAATCATGGAGGGCATAGGGATCACAGAGGAGAACTCTGGATTCGCTGTGCTCTCTGTGGTTTATTGCACTTTCTGTAGACGGGCGATCAGCTTTTGTGGAAGACTCTCTTCCGATTCCGACCAGAGGCGACGCGAAGTGGCGCGCGTGTTCATTTCCGCCTTCTTGGTGAACTCGACCAACTTCGCGACGTTGTCGCGAATCTTGGCCTGGGTTTCTTCCGTAAGTTCGACACTCTCCTGAACGAAAAGCGAGTCGAGACCGAAATCGATTTCAATGTGGCCAGTCTCGTGGTGTGCTCCATCGTCGAATTCTTCGCCCTGCAGAATGAACTTCACGAGACTCGGGATAAGGTGCCACTGGTGGCCGGTCTCGTCGGGCGTCCAGAGATCCCAGTAGGCGTCAAAGACATAAGCATAGTCATCGTGAATAAGGTCAGCCGCGACGATCACCGCTTCTTCCAGTCCAATTCCAGGGGCGAAGCGGCGCTCCAGCACGCTGGCTTCGTTCCACGAGACCGGCTGTACGGAGGCGTAAGTAATCCCGGGACGCTGTGCGGAAAAAGGAAACTGCTGCAACACCGCCAGAGCGTGCGGCAACATAGCCGGACCAGAGAAATCCGGAAACCAGAGACTGAGATAAAGAGGATCGGCCATGGGATTCATTGAGAATGCAGTCTTGATTGTAATGCCGACTATGCCGAAGGGAGTGTGCCGGAAGCGCAGGGCGCCGTCGTGGAGTACGCCCGATGCCTAATTCCCAACACCCTTTATTTTGACAGTGAGAATTGCGACTGTTAGTATCAGAATCTGGCCTCAGGGTTCCCGCCAAAACCAACGTCCCCGTCGTCTAGCCCGGCCTAGGACATCGCCCTTTCACGGCGGTAACACGGGTTCAAATCCCGTCGGGGACGCCAACAAAACAATAGACTTCCACAAACCCGCCGTTTTTCTTCATGATCCAATTTGATCCACTTAGGCCGGTTTGATCTCCAAAACCGCGCCCTTCCGCACCAGCTTTACCAGATTGCTCTGCGCCTCGCGCTTCTGTGGACCCGACTGCCTGCATGTAAACGTCGGTCGTGACTTTCAGACTCGCATGGCGCAGCAGTTCCTGTACGACCTTGGGATTCTCTCCGTTCGCGTTCAAGAGCGTCCCAAAAGTGTGCCGAAAAGTGTGATACGAAACTTGCTTCGTCACCTTGGCACGCTGCAGAGCCGGCTTGCCATAATATCGCCACAACGTTCCAGGCCAATAAGGCTGTCGGCCTTTCATGTGCGGCGAGGCAAATACCCAATCGCCCGGACTTGGGTACGGAGAAAGGCGTCTCCATGCCCACAGCGACTCGGCCGTTTGCGCATCTAGCGGAACGTCTTTCAGAGAAGCTTCCGTTTTCGGCGCACCTTCCACCATCGCCACTACCGACCGACGAATGTGCAAGATGAGGTTTTCGAAATCCACGTCCTGCCACCGAAGCCCTATCAGTTCTCCTCGACGCAGCCCCGGAAAGCGTCCAGCTCGATCATCGTGCGGAGTGGATCGGGCAGTTCCTTGAGAAATGCCATGATCTCTTCCGGCGTCAGAACATCGGGTGCTTTCTGTCGTTTCGCGTTCTGGCGAACGCTCGTGATTGGATTCTTCTCCGTCCATTCCCATCTGATCGCATGAGCATAGATCGCGCTCATGATGTTTCTGATCTTGGCCCTGCTGCCCCGCGCTAGGGGAATGCCGGTCTTCGGAAAACAGAGACTCTTGAGCCATTTTTCGACTTCGGTGGATCTCACTCGTCCATTCGCGCATGGGTATCACCATTGCGCCCTTATCGGTGGTCGAATATAGTGCCGCTTCGGTGGTGGCCTGTAACATCTTAGACCGGATACCGATGTCTGAAATCGGTATCGCTGTCAGTAAACGATTTCGAGCGGCAGTCGTAGACAATTTTAGATCGTTCGCCCTAGAAAAGTTAGGTCGGGCTAGGAAATCTTTGCGCGCTGATGAGAGTTGACTCATCCCGTCGGTTTAGTACCTGCAAACGCGCTTGTAATAATTTATGGACCGACGCCCTGGATTCTCGCTAACGCAGCAGTAATCGCTGTCGGCCAGAACCGGAGCCCCAGTTTTGGCGCGATTCGACAATGGATAGGATCAAAACACCCGGATGGGATATCGGGTCCACTCAAGACCAACCTGGCGAAGCCCAAGAGAATATGCCCCCGGCTGTACGCCACTAAGGTCGACTTCAACCCTCAGATCGGTAATGTGGTCGTGCAGTTGTGCCATCCCCGTCGCGCGCAAAATCTGGTTACCGGTTTCTGTGAGCAGACCGACGTCGTAGGGTCCTTCTTTGCTCCCAATCGGAAGATCAACAACCAGGTGTTTAGTAGCTCGGGAAATTTCCAGAGGTGCCTGATCTGCCTCAGATTGGCTCTGCCCCCGGGCCACCGAGCGCTCACGAAGATCTAAGACCGCTACGTCGGTCGGTTCCACCGAGCGTCGGGCTCGCACCCAGAACCATCCCCCCACCGCGAAGAGCAGAACAGCAGCGGTGGCCACCAACATCAGCACCCGTCGGCGCTGGATCGCCGATTGCCTCCGAAACTCCTTAAATTCTTGGAAGCACGGACTGCATGAGCCGAGATGGTCAAGCCAAGGCTCTGCTTCGGTAAGGGACACCTTCCCTTGTGCTATGCCCTTGAGTAGAGCATTCCCCGGACAGCCGATCCTCTCGGGATTAGGGAACTCTGTGGCTAAGCCTTGCCGGAGAATATCAAGCAAGCGCTTGTCCGCCGCGTTGGATTGGCTTTCGCTGCTCAGAGAGAGTCCACTCGCTAACAGTTCAGTCTAAAAACAGCCCAAGTGTAACTGAAGGAGGACCTCATGACACCTTGGCATCTCATCTACCTCCAGACAAACGTGCTCGTAGAATTTTCATGCGGCGTCGGAAGCGAAGCATGACGCTATCGCCAGGAATTCCCAGAACGCGGCCAATGTGCTTCCATGTGTAGCCGTACTCGCGTGCAACCCAGACTTTGCGGCTCCACGTGTCCATCCGATCAAGAATCTCCTGAGCATGAACCGTGCCTTCAATATCGTGCTGCTCCAGGTGACTCGTCTCGCCAAGAACTTCCAACTCCTGGGCTGAAGATACAAGATGGATCGTTTCCTCACGGCGTTGTTCCTTCTTGAGAGCACGTCTAAGCCGATGGTAAAAGCTTCCGAGAAGGTAAGCCTCCAGATCCCCAATCTCACCCCGCCTTCCATTCATCCGATCGAGAGTCCCAGAAACAGATTGCAGAACACTCTCCCACACTTCAACTACCAAGATTCCGTCGTCATTGAATGGATTTTGTGATTGAACTTGTCGGACGTGGGCCAAGGCCTTTGGCCACGCCGATCTAGCCGCTTTCAAGAGTTCACTTTCGGTGGCCGAGTCTGAACGAGGGTTGGCACCTGAAAGGACCCACTCAGGACCGGGTTCGGGGGCTGGCATACCAAGCGCCTCACATCAGCTTTTGCGTGGTACCCGGCCAGAGGGCTAACGCAAGCGTGCTATCCGACAGAAGGAGATGTCAACACCAACCCGAGCGACCGCAGAAAGTAGCGAAAATATTTTCGATAGGTTCGGTACTGTTTTGGTTCCTTTTATAGGTATGGGGCCACTGCGATTCTCAGGAGCAGGAGCCGGATGCAGAGATGGTTTGTTTATGGAAGATGGAATCAATCCCGACAGAAAAAAGCAAAGCCAATCCTTCCGCTGGTTGCAGGAGATAGACCAGATCCTAGTCGTCGGGATGAAATACGGCCCGAAGGCACTCAGGAGGCGGTCAAAAGGGTACGGCAACTCACCCCCGAGCTAGTGCCTGCCCAAGTCTGGCACCGAATGCGACACCTGCGCGAGAAAGAGCGCGGCAAGAGTCCGACACCAGTCGACTGGAATGAAGCGGCGATTGAAATTCTTCGCAATGGGTAGTCGCCGCCTTTTATCGACAAGTCCCTCAAGACGACCTTCTAGGGCCAATCTACCCCGCAAGTGATCTTCCAGGGGCCGAGCAGCGCCTCCGAGATTTCCTGATCGGTAGGTTCGGGGGACCTCAGACTTACATTGAACAAAGAGGACATCCCCGCCTCCGGGCGCGGCATTCGCCGTTTGCTATCAATCAGACTATCCGCGACCGCTGGATGCGGCTGATGGAAAATGCGTTGGGGGAAGCTTCGCTGCCAAGCAACGCCGAAGAAGTCCTTCGGAAATTCTTCAATGAGATGTCTACCTTCATGATCAATCAGTCAGAGCCTGGGATCAGCTAGCGCGAAGCGCTTGCCGTTGAGAAGATTCTGGTACAGCGATTCGAGGCGCTTGCTGTGTTCTTCCTCAAAAAAAAGAGTTTCTAAGCTAGATCAACGTGCATCTTGAACGATTGCGATCAAGCCAGAGGTAAAGGAAGTAGAGCGTCAAGGCTTCTTCGCCTTCACGGGAGGCACCAGAGCGACAGCGGCCTCGGTCGTAAGCATAAGGAAAGTGAATGTCTCCTGTAGGTACAGACGGACGGCGACATCGTTGTGGTTGAGATAGCCGATGGAGACGTCCTGCCCGATGTGTAGTTCGAAATCACCACCACGAGTGGTTAGCACGAAAGCGCCAGCGATGGCGGGCGCCCAGATGATTTGATCTTTGACCAGCCGCTTGACGTGCTCCAACACAGGGTATCCGTGGTCGCTAGTTTCGGCGAGTGCGGTGTAGGCGTCGGCGCCGAGAAGCACCGAGTAGGGGCCATTGACCCCGACGAGACGCAACTGGCTCAAGCTTTGAGCGATGGCATCGGGGTACTCGCGAACGTCGGCGGGAAGCGTCTTGATGGGATTGCTGGTGCCCTGGCGGATGCCCCCAATGCCGGCCGCGGCATAACCGTCGAATATGGCGGCGTCCTCGGCAAAGGCGATCTGTCGCGCGGCGTCCTTTGCCGGTTGCCAGTCGGAGTCGTTCGCGCCCCGATCGACATCGTCGATCGCTTTGCGATCCAGTTCGAACGGAACACGTAGCTCGACTAACGCCTTCACCTCTCGCTGGCTCGCGACGATGCCTTTCGCCGGTGCGGCGATTGTCCTCAGGTGGCCGGTGCCGATCGCAGAAAGCGCGCTACCGGCCGGGCCCTTCAAGTCGACAACGCGCCGTCCGGCGAGATAGCGCTTGACCGTCCGCGAGGTTTCCTCTTCGATTTGAGCCCAGGCTGAATCCGAAATGGGGGCAAGTTTACGATGGAGATTATTCATGTGGTACGTCTCCTTTGAGAGAACCGATGCAGAGCGAACCCTCGCGCACCGATGGGGTGGATGAGGAGGTTTCGGCCATTGCAGGTGCTGCAGAGAATTCCGCGGCCGCCGTCTGACCTTCGACAGCTTGATCTTCGGCGACATTCTCCAGAAATGTTGCCGACGGCACAAAGAACAAGTTTCCGGTGACGGTGCGGCTGAAGTCGAGCAGCCGGTCGTAGTTGCCGGGAGGCCGGCCAACGAACATGTTCTTGATCATCTGTTCGACAGTGCGGGGCGAACGGCTGTAGCCGATGAAATAGGTGCCAAACTCACCATGCGCGGGCCGGCCGAAAGGCATATTGTCGCGCAGAATCTTGATCTCTTTCCCGTCCTCGACGATCGTGGTGAGCGCATTGTGTGCTGAGGTGGGCTTGACCGAATCGTCCAATTCGATATCGGAAAGCTTGGTGCGGCCGATGATTCGTTCCTGCGCTTCGGTGGAAAGGGCATTCCATGCGTTCATATCGTGTAGATATTTCTGTACGATGACGTAACTGCCGGCGACAAACGCCGCGTCTTCGTCGCGGATGAGGACGGCATCGGCTACGGCGGCGCCGCGGGGATTCTCCGTGCCATCGACGAACCCCAGGAGATCGCGCTCGTCGAAGTAACGAAATCCGTGCACCTCATCCACTGGGGAAACGGCATTTCCCAGACGCGCCATAATCTGAGTGGCTAGCTCGAAGCACAAATCCATGCGCTTGGCGCGGACGTGGAACAGCAGGTCGCCTGGCGTAGAGACCGCATGGCGCGCTCCGGCGCGAATTTCCCGGAAGACGTGCAGTTCTGCCGGCCGGGGCTGCCCGAAGAGGCGGTCCATGCGTTTGAGCCAAACCCCACGACACAGGAAAGACTTGCTTCAAGGTCACGAAATTCCACCGCGCGCACCAGCGCGGCGAGGTCTCCGCAGAACGAGCGCAGGGTGGCGCGATTTTCAGAGCCGGGATTGAGCGTTGCGACCAGGAAGATCGCGGCACGAGTGAGCGGCGCGTCTACTGCCTGTGCCTGGGCAGGCGATCTGCCTGCTACTTCGTGTGTGTTCGTCGGATCGGGCTTCATCGGGCGTCGACTCTGCGTCGGTCAAGCTGCCTCGGAATTGCCGCCGGATTTCTCCAAGTGCCCGCCAAACTGATAGCGCATCGCGGACAAAAGTTTATCAGCGAAGTCGATCTCGCTGCGACCAGGAGTTTTTCGTCGTGAGACGACGACGCACCCAATGTCAGCGCGATCGCGGCAATCGAAATATTCTGCGTATATCTGGAAGGTCCAGTATCTACGCTGACATTTCTGGTCACAAAGTCTCTCCTTGTACTGACATCTCGTTATCGAGCGAAATCGTCAGACTTGCGATTTTCCGGGACAACGAGAGAAATCCGCCAAGCTGTGGCGTAAGCGCCTCTTGCGACCTTTTCGAATCGTAGGTCTGAATTGTTTTTTCTAGATCCTCAACCGAGATTCTGAAACCATTGTGTCTATCCGAGGTTTTCCCCGACATCCGATTGGCCATACCATCCAGCACATCAGCGAGGCGCTTATCGAACTCTTGTTGTGCTCTAGCCACCGGCGCGGGCATTTCAAAACCGGGGACCTGGAGACGGTATCTCCACAAAGCAACCCGCGTTATGAAGAGCATCCGCAACCGCGGCTGCCAGCGCAGGATTCGACGGCGCAAAGTAAGGTCCTGCTGCCGGGAAACGCCGGTCTCCAATAGGACGGCATCGGCGAGCGCTCGCACTTCGTCAAAACTACTGTTGATCATGTCACGCAGAGAAAAGGTGCGTTCGGCGGCAACTCTCAGATTCTTCGAAAGGGGTTCTCGTGAAAGTTGAGCCAGTAATCGCAGGCTGGAAATAAACGCCATCTTCATCTCCACAGCTACGGGTGCACTCCAGAGCTGATCAAATGCAAGCCACATCATGCACAGTCCCAAGCCAACCCCAACGACTCGGTCTCTTGCCGCTGCAAGCGATGTCTGTCTCGCGAACTCCTGTAAATTCATGAGGCAGAAGATAACAACGATCTGAAATCCGAAATATGACAATCGCGGGCTTGATGTCATGAACCAAGCGGCGAGTGCTATGACCAGTGTGAAGAAAATCGTGAATCCAGGAATCGAATCGATGTGCGGCAGAATGAATATCTCCGAGCCTATTCCGATAAGAAACCCGCCCACCACGAAGGCAGCGAAGCGCACGATCTGCCTTTGACGAGACGCTCCGACCGTTGAAACGGCCGTCAGCAGGCACGTGGCCATCGCGGGCGCGCCGATGCCCGGCCAGGCAATGGAGTTGTAAATGATGTAACAGCCACTAGCTGCCAAGCACCCTCTCAGTGCGAACTTAAGGTGTTCGGTATCAACGAATGCGTCCTGATGCATAAGTGTCGATCGCGACATGTCGCGTGAAGCCGGCAGGTGCACTTTCATTGATTCAGAGTCCGTAAACGCCTGAGGAATGAAGGAAACTATATTCTGCATTTCGGTCAATAACGGAACTTGGGAGAAGGCATGGTCAGAATCAAAGTAAACGGAGCTTGAGAGTCGCCGGTTCATTAGATCAGTGCGAATGATCGCGATGGTGGCTCCCAAAGCACGCAATTGCTTCTCATCGCTCTCGGTAGGCTCGAAGCTAAGTTCAGTCAGGGTGGCGGTAATGTCGACGAGCCTTCCAACCAGCGCAACAACACCACTCATTTGCACCCGGTATTGAGCCGAATAGTCAGAGCGCCGGAGGAGGCGCCGCAAGCTCGATGTTCCAAGCATCCCGAAGCTGATGACCTTATTTTTGCTTGCGTTGTCTGGGGGACAGCCCTCGGCGTAGCAAGCTAACAAACTCTCTACCGCGGACAATCGTTCGGCGATGGGCAACACAATATCGTCGCCCGGATTTACACGGGCAAACGCGAGTTCTACTGCGACCGAAATCACGGCTCCTAGCGATACCGCCAATGTGAGCCAAAGCGTATCTTCCACATTAGTTTCGGCAGATACATGGCGATCCCATATAGGAACGGCGACCGCGATCATAATGGCGAACGTCGAGGCTGCGCCGTAATTGATCATCGCACTGAGGGCATAAAAAGTCAGAAAGAACGAACCAATGACCCAGAGAAAATGCAGGATCGGAACGCTGATAACAAACCCAGCCGAAATCAAGACATAGGCTGCGCCAATTCCCACAGAGAGGAGTGCTGCTCCGGCTGATTGCAGCGTGGCCCTGGGGCTCTCGCGCAAAACGATAAATGTATAAATCGCGCCTTCGAACGCATAGGGAATACGAAAGGTCACGCAAATAATCATGACCAGAGTCGCAGCCAGCACCATCCGCGCTATTGTTCCTGCTCGCCCCGGATATGGAGCTAACTCCTCCTTGAGAAATTCCAGGAACCAAGTCAGAGCGTGGGGTGATTCGTATAGGCTTTGTGCAGCAGTGGCCATTTTCAATCTCCGCGAATCGTGACGATGGCTGACTCACCAATTCGAAACAAATCAGAAGGTGGGTTGGATACGCGCACACGAACGGGGTATCTTGAGGCCAAATGGACCCAGTTCAGAGTTCTCGGGACCTCCGGGAGACCGGGTTGTAAGGTGCCAACAACGTCCGGGTCCGGTGTGACGCCGAAACCTACGCTGTCAACTACGCCTGAAAAATGCAAGTCGGGCCTCGACAGCACGTAAACCTCAGCGTGCATTCCAGGTGTGATGCGCTTGAGCTGGCCCTCACGAAAGTTGCCGATTGCCCACCAGATGCGCGCGTCAATCAGTGTGAACAATTGCTGGCCCACGTGGGCATAGGCGCCTTCAGAAATTGTGAGATTCGTTACACGAGCATCGAATGGTGCGTAAACGCGACAGTTGCCCAGATTGTAACGAGCTTGCTTTACCGCCGCAGACTTTGCTCCACGCTGGTTGATGAGCGGCTCGAGCGTGGTGACAGCGTGCTGTGCTTGCTCGTGTTGCGCGAGAACAGAGTTTAACTCGGCCCGCGACAGTTGCAGCCGTGACTCTGCCTGCCTCAGGGCCTCTGCCTGAGCAACTTCCGAGGTCTTTGCTCTATCCACTTGATCTACTGTGACAAATTGTTTGGTCAGCAGCGGCTCTAGCCGATGCAGATTGTTGCTTGCATATGTCCACTCGGCTCGCACCCTGTTGATACCCTGTTCCGAATTCGCGACGTCAGCCTCAGCACTATAGATCTTGGCTTGCGAAACAGAAACCGCGCTGACCAATGCTGCTATCCTTCGCTGCTCGTCGACAATTTGACCTTCGAGCGCCTCCTGGTTGGAAATGGCTGTTTCAAGGGCATACTGGTACGGACGATCGTCGACCTCGTAGAGTAGTTCGCCCTTTTTCACGAACTGATTGTCACGCACGTTCAAGCGGATGACGGGTCCATCTACTTGGGGCGCAATCCCAATGAAGTTTGCAAAAACTGCCGCATCATCTGTGCGTGGATAGTGATTCGTGCGATAAAGGGCCACTGCGCCGAGCACCGCTGCCGCCAGTGCGAAGCCGATACTCAGTCGGCGGCTGAGCAGCCTTTGCGGTTTCGTATTCGTGTCAACGGCCATAGTTGCTTTTCTTGACTAGTGAAAAAAGACTAGCCACAGTGCGAATGTGAAAAAGGCGGTAAAGCTCGGATAGAAGATGACGGGTAAAGCAACATTCATGTTGAATCGCAAAAGCACAAATCGGCCGACAGCGGTAAACAAGATCGCCACCACTAAACAAATGAGCCAAGCGGGAAAGAATGAACCCAGGATGTCCACGGCGGGCGCTCGTCCACAACCTGTAAGCAGCAAGGGAGCGAAGGCGATTGGATAGCGCACAAATCTTTGGTTACCGTCTCCAGTCATGGTAGAGACCTCGCCTTGTTGGGCTGAATGGAATCCCCGGTTCGGAAAGCCAAGTCTGCGAGCGCGGTGAGCACCTGCGTGCGCGCCAGTACGTCGGCCGAGCGGGCTTGCGCAAGTGTCCGCTGGGCCGCGGTTACGTCTAACAAGCTGCGTACACCATAGTTGTACGATTCCAGCGCGGCACTGTAAGACTGATCGGCCGCTTGCAAGAGAGCGAGCGCTGCCTGCCGCTGCCGAAATGCCGTGTTCAGATTCGAATAAGCGGTCCAAACCTCATCGGCGATTTGGTTGCGGGCAACAATCGCTTGTGCTTCTGCCGCGTGAACGTTAGCCCGCGCTTGTGCCAGTCGGTTCCGTCTTGCGCCTCCGTCAAACACCGTCCATTGGAGATTCAAAGTCACTCCGCCGACCAAGTCTCCGGTGTGCGTCCACGGGTTTGGTTGTTGCAGCCCGTACACGGCTTGCGCGGCTGGCGTGGCATTGACGCTCAGCGCAGGATAGTATGCGGCTCGCGCTTCCTGTACCTTTGCATTTGCGGACCTTATTGCAGCCACCTGTTGCATCAGGTCGGGACGTTGTTCGAGTGCACGGTTGATCGCCAGATCGACTGTATCGCCAATCGACTCGGGAGTCGGGACCTGATCGAGCGGTTGGGCGTGAATTACAGCAGGCGCGGAAGTCCCCACCGCAGTTGCCAGATCTCCGCGCGTGATCTCCTCAGCTCCGAGTACAGCTTGCAGATCATAGTCTGCCTGCGCCGTCGCACTCCGAGCTTCCAGTGCGTCGGGCAAAGTTGCGAGGCCGTGTGCCAAGCGATCTTCCGCGGCTTGTTGCACTGCTTGCGCGTTGCTAAGGCTCGCTCGCGCAGCGTCTTCCTGCCCTACAGAACTCAACAGTCGGTAATAAGCTTGCTCTACTTGGTAAATGATGCTGCGATGTGTGTCGTTGAATGCGAAATTGGCCGCGAGAAGCTCCGCC
>Ga0307477_10002506_pt1 | contig 14162 bp, 12 predicted proteins | sample atmos_gasesECM2C_FD_203316 | JGI IMG/M metagenome (GOLD analysis project Ga0307477, IMG submission 203316) | Hardwood forest soil microbial communities from Morgan-Monroe State Forest, Indiana, United States - atmos_gasesECM2C_515 | ecosystem: Environmental > Terrestrial > Soil > Temperate...
ACCGGGATCCGCCCGGCGAGCGCCGCCACGATCTCCGGGTTGTCGCGCGGCACCGCGCCGGAGGCCACCACGACGTCGGCGCCGACGATGTTGGCGGCCGCGTGTCCGATGGTGACGCGCGCGCCGAGGCTTGCGAGCCAGTCGGTCACGGGGCTGGCGCGCGCGTCCGAGCCCTGCACGCGGTAACCGAGGCTCAACAGCACCTCGGCGATGCCGCTCATGCCGGTACCGCCAATGCCGACGAAGTGAATGGTGTTGATGCGCCGCATGCGGTCGCGGCGGTCGGGCGCCAGGCGCCGCTCCTCGGCGGGGCGCTCGGGAAACTTGCGGCGCTCGGCGCTCATGCCGCGCTCCGGGCGAGCGCCAGGCACGAGTCGGCGAGCTCGTCCGTGGCGCGCGGCTTGGCGAGCAGCCGCGCGCGCTCGGCCATGGCGAGGAGCTTGCCGCGCCCGGCGGCCAGTCGCTGCAGCTCCGCGGCGAGCCGCTCGTCCGTCAGCTCACGATCGGGGATCAGCACGGCGGCGCCCTCGCGCACCAGGTATTGCGCGTTGCAGGCCTGGTGATCGTCCACCGCCGCCGGGTACGGCACGAGGATCGAGCCCACGCCGACCGCGGCCAGCTCGGACACGGTGAGCGCCCCCGCGCGGCAGATCACCAGATCCGCCCAGCCGTAGGCCTCGCTCATGTCCTCGATGAAGGGGCGCACGTCGGCACGCACGCCCGCCTGCGCGTAGCTCGCGCGCCCGGTCTCGAGCCAGCGCTCGCCGGCCTGGTGACGCACGTCGAAGGCGAGCCAGCCCGAGAGGCGCTTGAGCGCGAAGGGCACGACGGCGTTGAGTCGCGCCGCGCCCTGACTGCCACCGATCACCAGAATGCGGACCGGGCCGAGTCTGCCGGCGAAGCGCTGTGCGGGCGGCGGCAGCGCGCTGATGTCACGCCGCACCGGGTTGCCGATGACGCGCGCGTGCACGTGCTGCCCGAAGCTGCCGGGGAAGGCCGCGAGCACCACACGCGCGAGCTGGGCCAGGCAGCGGTTGGTGAACCCGGCGACGGCGTTCTGCTCATGAATGAGGAGCGGGCGGTGCGTGAGCCACGCCGCCACACCGCCGGGGCCGCTGACGAATCCGCCGAGCCCGACCACGACCCGAGGCCGGTGGCGCCGCATCACCGCGAGCGCCTGCGCCAGCGCGACCGCCAGGCGAAACGGCGCCGCCAGCCAGCTGAGCAACCCTTTGCCGCGCAGTCCCGCGACTGACAGCTGCTCGAGCGGTATTCCTTCGGCGGGAATCACGCGCGCCTCGAGGCCGCGCGCCGTGCCGAGCCACACCACTTCGAGCGACTGCTCACGCAACCGCCGCGCCAGTGCCAGCCCCGGAAACACGTGTCCGCCGGTGCCGCCCGCCATGATCAGAATGGGGCCGCTCATGCCGCAGCGCACGTCAATGAGGCAGCGCGCTTCATGAGGCGCTCCGCAGCGTCGCCGAGCCGCGCTGCCTGCAGCTCGCCTCGTGGTACACGCGCAGCAGCAGCCCCACCCAGGCGAGCGCCACGATCAGACTCGAGCGGCCGTAGCTCATCAGCGGCAGCGTCAGCCCCTTGGTTGGCAACACCCCCATGTTGACGCCGACGTTGACGAACGCCTGGATGCCGATCCACAGGCCGAACCCGGCCGCGAGGTACGCGGGGAACTTGAGTCCCGCCGCAAGAGCGAGCCGCGCGATGTGGAAGCTGCGCCACACCAGGGCGAGGAACAGCGCGAGCGTCAGCAGCACGCCGATCAGACCGAGCTCCTCGGCGAGCACCGCGAACAGAAAATCGGTGTGCGCCTCCGGCAGGTAGAACAGCTTCTGCACCGAGGCGCCGAGCCCCACGCCGCAGCACTCGCCGCGGCCGATGGCGATCAGCGACTGGGTGAGCTGGAAGCCGCTGTGGTACGGATCCGCCCACGGATCGAGGAACGCGGTCAGGCGCCGCATGCGATAGCCGGCGGTCACCGCCAGCGCCGCAAAGCCGACCGCGGCGATTGCCGTCATGGCGATCACGTAGCGCAGCCGTGCGCCGGCGAGAAATAACAGTGCGAAGCCGGTCGCAAACAACACGGTCGCCGCGCCGAAGTCCGGCTCGGCGAGCATCAGCAGCCCCACCCCGGTGAGGAGCGCCAGCGGCTTGCTGAGGCCGGCGAGCGACTCACGCAGCTCGCTCTCGCGCCGCACGGCGTAACTGGCGATGTAGATCAGCACCAGCATGCGCGCCAGCTCCGAGACCTGGAAATTGACGCCTGCGACTCGCAGCCAGCGCCGGCTGCCGTGCACCGCGTGGCCGAGACCGGGGATCAGCACCAGCACCAGCAGCGCAATCGCCACTGCCAGCAAAGGAAACGCGGCGCGCTCGATCAGCTCGGTGCGGATCGCGAGCAGCAGCGCCGCGCACAGCAGGCCGATCACGGTGAGCAGCAGTTGCCGCTCGAGGAAGTAGAACGGCTCGCCGGTTTCCTGGCTGGCGATCGACACCGAGGCGGAGGTCACCATGACGAGGCCGAGCAGCACGATGCCGAGCGTCAGGCCGACGGTGACGGCATCGAGGTGCAGCCCCACGCCGCGGCTGCTGCTGCGCGCGAGTCCCGCGACGGCCACGCCGGTAGCGCTCACGGCAGCTCTCTCCTGGCGAGCCTCATGCGGCGAGCTCCCGCACCGCCTCGACGAACACCGCGCCGCGATGCGCGTAGTCGTTGAACATGTCGAAGCTCGCGCACGCCGGGGAGAGCAGCACGGTGTCGCCGGGGTGCGCCGCGCGCGCGGCCGCCTGCACCGCCTGCGGCAGCGTCGCGCAGCTCTCAAGCGTGCACACCCCGGTGAGTGCGCGCGCGAGCAGCGGCGCATCGCGCCCGATCAGCACGGTGTGGCGCACCCTGCCACGGAACGCGGCTGCGAGCGGCGTGAAATCCTGATTCTTTCCCTCGCCACCCGCGATCATCACCAGCGGCCCCGAGAGTCCGGTTACGGCGGCGACCGTCGCGCCCACGTTGGTGCCCTTCGAGTCGTCCACGTAGCTCACGCCCTCGACCTCCGCGATCCACTGCGAGCGATGCGGCAGCCCCGTGAACTCACGCAGCTCGCCGACCATGGCCGGCAGCGGCAAGGCGAGCGCCTCGCCGAGCGCGAGCGCGGCCAGCGCGTTCGCCGCGTTGTGCAGTCCCTTGAGGTGCAGGGCCGACAGCGGCAGGAGCGGTGAGCCGGCGCGCGTCAGCCAGGCTTCGTTGGCGTGCGTGGCGAGCACGAAATCTGCCCCGCTCGCCGCGTGCAGCGAGAAGGAGAGCGTGCGCCGGCCGGGGCGCGGCATCGCCATCACCAGCGGGTCATCCAGGTTCACGACCGCGGTGTCGCAGCGGGCAAAGATGCGCGCCTTGGCGGCCGCGTAGCTCGCGAGCGAGTCGTAGCGGTCGAGGTGGTCGGGGCTGACGTTGAGCACCGCAGCGGTGCGGCAGGCGAGGCTCGCGGTCGTCTCGAGCTGATAGCTCGAGAGCTCGAGCACGTAGAGCTCCGCCCCCCTCTCGAGCAGGTCGAGCGCAGGCTCGCCCAGGTTGCCGCCGGCCCGCACCCGGCGGCCGGCGCGCTCGGCCATGCGCGCGAGCAGAGTCGTGACGGTGCTCTTGCCGTTGGTGCCGGTGACGGCGGCGACCGGCGCCGCGGCCGCGCGGGCGAATAACTCGATGTCGCCCACGATGGCGAGTCCGCGCCGGCGCGCCTCGGCGAAGATCGGTGCAGCGAGCGGCACGCCCGGGGATGCGACCACGCACGACGCCCCCTCGAGGAGCGCTGCGTCGAGCCCGCCGAGGCGTACCGGGATGTTGGCATCGAGCGCACTCAGCGCCGGCAGCTGCGGCGGGGCCGCGCGCGTGTCGGTAACCGCGAGCCGCCAGCCGTGCGAGCGCAGGTAGCGGGCCGACGAGAGCCCCGTGGCTCCGAGGCCCACGATCACGGCGTAGCGGGACTGGACGGCGCTCATCGCAGCTTCAGCGTCGCGAGCCCGGCGAGCACGAGCAGCAGCGAGATGATCCAGAAGCGCACGATCACCTTCGGCTCCGCCCAGCCTTTGAGCTCGAAGTGGTGATGGATCGGCGCCATCTTGAAGATGCGCCGCCCGGTCAGGCGGTAGGAGGCGACCTGCAGAATGACGGATGCGGTCTCGAGCACGAACACCCCGCCCATCAGCAGCGTCACCAGCTCCTGGCGCACGATCACCGCCAGCACGCCGATCGCGGCGCCGATCGCGAGCGCGCCGACATCGCCCATGAACACCTGCGCGGGATAGGAGTTGAACCACAGGAATCCGAGCCCGGCACCGGTGAGCGAGGCGCAGAAGATCAGCAGCTCGCCGGCACCGCGGATCTCGGGGATCTGCAGGTAGTGGGCGAACACCGCGTTGCCGCTGGCGTAGGCGAAGATACCGAGCGCGGCGGTCACGAGCGCTGCGGGCATGATCGCAAGCCCGTCGAGCCCGTCGGTGAGGTTCACCGCATTGCTCATGCCGACGATCATCAGATAGGCGAGCGCGATGAAGGCGAAGGCGCCGAGCGGCGCATGAAAGGTCTTGAAGAACGGCAGAAACAGCGTCGTCTCCGCCGGCTCGGTCGCCGTGTAATAGAGCGTCGCGGCGGTCGCGAGTCCGGCGAGCGACTGCCACAGGTACTTCCAGCGCGGTCGCAGACCCTTGGGGTTGCGCACCACGAGCTTCAGGTAATCGTCGTAGAAACCGATGAAGCCGAACGCGAAGGTCACCGCGAGCACCGTCCACACCAGGCGGTTGGCGAGCTCCGCCCACAGAAACGTGCTCACGAGCGTGGTGACCAGGATGAGCGTGCCGCCCATGGTCGGGGTGCCCGCCTTCGGCAGGTGACTCGCCGGGCCGTCGTCGCGCACCACCTGGCCGATCTGGTAACGCGACAGCCGTTCGATCATCGGCGGACCGATGAGGAGCGACAGCCCGAGTGCCGAGACGGTCGCGAGGATCGCCCGGAACGTCAGATAGGCGAACACGTGGAAGCCGCTGATGCGGCCGACGAACTGCTGTGTGATCCAGTAGAGCACTCAGTGTCCGCCCGCGTCCGCGCACCGCTCGCCGGTGAGCGCCGCGACCACGCGCTCGAGGCGGTTGAAGCGCGAGCCCTTGACGAGCAGGCGCACTCCCGGCCCGGCCTCGGTGAGTCCCGCACCGAGTGCGGCGGAGAGCCTGCCCGAATCGGCAAACCACTGCGCCCCGGCGCCGAAGCTCTCGACTGCACTCCTCATCAGCGCTCCGGTGGCGTACAGCCGCTCGACCCCGGCAGCGCGCGCCAGCACGCCGATGGCGGCGTGCGCCTGCGGCGCATACGGACCGAGCTCGGCCATGTCACCGAGCGCCAGCCAACGGCGCCCGCCGAGGGAGCTCAGCACCTCGATGGCGGCGCGCATCGAGCTCGGGTTGGCGTTATAGGAGTCGTCGATCACCCAGGCGCCGCCCGGCGCCTGCTTGAACTCGAGCCGCCCGGGCACGGCCCGCACCGCCGCGAGCCCGGCGGCGACCTGCGCGAGCGTAGCGCCGGCACTCGCGGCGGCGGCGGCCGCGGCGAGCGCGTTGGCGATGTTGTGCACGCCGCCGAGGGCGAGCTCGATGTTCACGCTCCCCGCGGGAGCGCGCAGCCTGAAGTGGGTGCGAAAGCCGGCCGCACCGAGTGCGGTACCGATCTCGGCGGCACTGAAGTCGGCGGACTCGCTCAGGCCGAAGGTCACCACGCGCGCGCGGCTCATGCCCCGCCACAGGCTCGCGAACTCATCGTCGGCGTTGATGACCGCCGTGGCAGCAAGGTCCAGCCCGGCGACGATCTCGCCTTCCGCGCGCGCCACGCCCTCGAGGCTGCCGAAGCCCTCGAGATGCTCGGCGCCCGCGTTGGTGATCACGCCCGCGGTCGGGCGCGCGAGGCGGGTGAGGGCTGCGACCTCGCCGGGGCGGTTGGCGCCGAGCTCCAGCACGGCGAAACGCTGCTCCGGCCTCAGGCGCAGCAGCGTCAGCGGCACGCCGATGTGGTTGTTGAGGTTGCCGCGCGTCGCGAGGCAGGCGCCGGCCTCGCCGAGGATGCCGGCGGTCATTTCCTTCGTAGTGGTCTTGCCGTTGCTGCCGGCGACCGCGATCAGCGGGCCGGTGAACAGCGTGCGCCAGGCGTGCGCCGCGCGGGTGAGGGCTACCTGCGTGTCCTCGACCACGATCTGCGGCAGCTCGACCGGCTGTCGTGCCGCGACCAGCGCGCCGGCGGCGCCGCGCGCGTGCGCCGCCGCGACGAACTCGTGGCCGTCGAATTTCGGCCCCTTGAGCGCGACGAACAGCTCACCGCGCATCAGGGTGCGCGAGTCGCTCACGACCTCGGTGTAGGCGGCATCGGTGCCGGCGAGCTGACCGCCGCCGCAGGCACGCGCAAATTGAGCGAGCGTGCGCTTCACGTCGGTAGCCTCGCGAGCACGTCCGTGACCACCGCCTGGTCGCGGAAGGCGCGCCGCTCGCTGCCGACGAGCTGGTAGTCCTCGTGTCCCTTGCCGGCGATCAGCACCACGTCATCGCTCGCCGAGCGCTGCAGGGTCATGCGGATCGCGAGCGCCCGGTCGTGCTCGATCACGAGCGGCGCGCCCGCAGCGATGCCGGCGACGATATCGGCGACGATGCGCTGCGGGTCTTCGCCGCGCGGGTTGTCGTCGGTCAGCACGATGTCGTCGGCGAGCTCGGCGGCGATCTGGCCCATCAGCGGCCGCTTGCCGGCATCGCGCTCGCCGCCGCAGCCGAACACCACCCGCAGCTGACCGCGGCAATGCAGGCGCGCCGCGCGCAGCGCCTTGGCGAGCGCGTCGGGCGTGTGTGCATAGTCGACGATCGCGAGCGGGCTGCGGCCACGCCCGCCGAACATCTCCATGCGCCCGCGCGCCGGCAGGCTGACCGACAGTGCCTGCGCGGCGCTGCGCAGTGGCACGTCCCAGGCGAGCAGCACCGCGAGCACCGTGAGTGCGTTGTCGACGTTGAACTCGCCCATCAGCCGCAGCGGCAGCTCCACCGACCCCCAGCTCGACTCCACCTCGACGGTGAGACCCAGAGGGTCGGCGCGCACGTGGGCAGCGCGCACGAACTGCGCGGCGCGTGGCGCCGGCGCATCCCGCGACGGCGCGCGCGTCGTGACGATGAGGCGCGCCTCCGCGGGGCGAGCCGCTAGCTCGGCGCCGAAAGGATCGTCGACGTTGATGATGCGCTGGGCGAGACCCGGCCAGTCGAACAGGCGGGCCTTAGCGGTCCCGTATGCCTCCATGGTGCCGTGATAGTCGAGATGGTCGCGGCTCAGGTTGGTGAAGGCGGCGGTGCGGAAGCGCACGCCGTTGACGCGCTGCTGATCGAGCGCGTGCGAGGAAACCTCCATGCTGACGCAGCGCGCCCCGGCCGCCTCGAGTGCTGCGAGTTGCCGATGTACCGTGACCGCATCCGGGGTGGTATGCGGCAGCGGCGCGAGCCGCAACGGCAGGCCGACTCCAAGGGTCCCGAGGTACGCCGTCGGGGCGCCGCAACGCGTGAGCGCCTGTGCCAGCAGCCAGGCGCAGGTCGTCTTGCCGTTGGTCCCGGTGATGCCCGCGACCGTGAGTCGCCGCGACGGCTCGCCGAAAAAGCGGTCGGCAATCAGGCCGGCGCGCGCGCTGAGCTGCGGCACCGCCGCGAGCAACGTGCCGGCAGGAAGCGCCGGCAATGGCGGCGCGCCTTCGGGCTCGTACAGCACGGCGCGCGCACCGCGCGCCACGGCCTCGGTGGCGAACTCGAGACCGTGGTGGCGCCGGCCCCGACAGGCGAGGAACAGCGCCCCCGCAGTCGCGGCGCGGCTGTCGAGCGTCACATCGCTCACCGCGAGCGCCGGCGGCGTCGCCAACAAGCCAGAGAGGAGTGTCGCGAGCGAACGCGGCGCGCCGCTGTCCGGTGAGGTCGCGCTGCTCATGGCAGGGACACCGTGCGCAGGTCGGCGAGCGCGGCGCTCGCGCGCAGCCCGTCCGGGGTGCGGATCGGCTGGTCGGGTGCGACCGCCAGCAGTCGCAGCGCTCCGCCGACGATCCGCGAGAACACCGGGGCCGCCACCTGCCCGCCCATGTGCTCACCGGCTCCCGGCTCGTCGATCACCACCACCGCGGCGAGCCTTGGGGCGGTCGCCGGAGCGAGCCCGCCGAACACCGCCATGTAGCGGTCGGTCGAATAACCCCCCGCACTCGCCTTCCAGGCGGTGCCGGTCTTGCCGGAGACGCGGTAACCGGGGATGGCGGCGAGCGCGCCTGTGCCCTCGGCGGTGACCACCGCCTCGAGCATGGCAAGGAGCTCGCGGCAGACCTCGTCCGCGATCTCCTGCTCGGCTGCAGGCGGCGCCTCGACGCGCAGGAACGATACCGGGTGAGCGACCCCGTAGGCACCGAGAATCGCGTAAGCGTGCGCCAGCTGCAGCGGCGTGACCGAGAGACCGTAGCCGTGCGACATGGTGACGATGCCGATCGGGCGCCACTGCGAGTAATTTGGCAGGAGCCCGGCCGACTCGCCCGGGTAGCCGCTGGTCGTGACCTGGCCGAAGCCGAGTCGCATCAGGGTGGTCCAGACCTGTCGCGGCGCGAGGTTGAGCGCGATGTGCGCCATGCCGACGTTTGAGCTCTTGGCGAGCACCGTCGGGATGTCGATGGCGCCGAGGTTGTGCTCGTCCTCGAACATCTTCACGCCGACCCTCACGTAGCCGGGCGAGGTATCGATGATGCTGCGGCGCTCGTAGCGGCCGGAGGCGAGCGCGGCGGCGACGAAGAACGGCTTGATGGACGAGCCGGGCTCGAAGATGTCGGTGGCTGCGCGGTTGCGATACACGCCCGCCTCGAGCTGCTCGCGGTCGTTGGGGTTGTAGGCGGGCTGATTCACCATCGCGAGCACTTCGCCGCTGTCGACATCGAGCACCACCACGGAGCCGGCGCGGGCACGCTGATCGCGGATCGCTGCTTTGAGCTCGCGGTAGGCGAGATACTGGATGCGCAGATCGATCGACAGCACCAGGTCGCGCCCGGCGCGTGCCGGACGGATGCTCTCGACGTTCTGCACGATGTGCCCGTGGCGATCCTGAATGACGCGCTTGGCGCCGTTCTCGCCTGCCAGCCAGTGATCGAAGGCGAGCTCGAGTCCCTCCTGGCCGGCGTCGTCGATGTTGGTGAAGCCGATCAGGTGTCCGGTGACCTCGCCCGCCGGATAGTAGCGGCGGTATTCGCGCGCGGTATAAACCCCGGGGATGCCGAGGCGCTTGATCGCCTCGGCCTCGGCCGGCTGGCGCTGGCGGGCGATGTAGAGGAAATCGCGCTCGAGGTTGCTGGTCACGCGCCGTGCGAGCTCCTGCGCATCGAGCTGCAGCGCCGTGGCGAGTCGCGGGATCTGGTCGGTCGCGAGCGCGAGCTCGCTCGGCTTGACCCACACCGAATCGACCGGCGTGCTGACGGCGAGCGGCTCGCCGTAGCGGTCGGTGATGGTGCCGCGATGCGCCGCGATCTCGAGCACGCGCGAGAAGCGCGCATCGCCCTCGCGCGCCAGAAACCCGTGATCGATCAGCTGCAGGTTGACCGCACGCCAGGCGAGCATGAGCGCGCCGGCGGACAGCAGCCCGGTGAGCAGCGCCGCGCGCCAGCGGAACGAGAGCGGCGCACCCTCGCGTGCGGCGCGCGCCCTCATGGCGAGACGATCTCGATCTGCCGTGGCGGCGGCATCGCCATGTGGAGCCTGGTACTGGCGACGCGCTCGACGAAGCCGTGCGTCGACCAGGCGCTCTGCTCGAGCTGCAACTGGCCCCACTCGATCTCGAGATTGTCGCGGCGCCCGTTCAGTGCCTCGAGCTCGATGAACAGCTCGCGCGCGCGGTGCTTGCACCAGATCGCGCCCGCGGCCGAGCCGAGCGCGGCGAGCCACAGGAGAGTCACTGCCGCCGTGAGCGCGCGGCGGCTCATGCGAGGCGCTCCGCTACGCGCAGCACCGCGCTGCGGGCGCGGGGATTGCGGCTGCGCTCGGCTTCACCGGGGCGAATCTTGCGGCCGATGAGCTTGAGCTGCGGTCGCGCGTGCGCCGGCACCACCGGCAGCCTTCTCAACGCCGGGTCGGTCTGCGCGGCGCGCTGCATGAATCGCTTGACCGCGCGATCCTCCACGGAGTGGAAGCTGATGACCGCGAGGCGCCCGCCGGGCGCGAGCACCTCGAGCGCGCCGGCGAGCCCGCGCTCGAGCTGTCCGAGCTCGTCGTTGATGAGCATCCGCAGTGCCTGGAAGGTGCGCGTCGCGGGATGCTTGCCGGGCTCGCGCGTACGCACCGCCGCGGCCACCAGCGCCGCCAGCTCGCCGGTGCTGGTGAGTGCGCGCGCGCGCCGGCGGGCGACGATCGCCTGTGCCACGCGCCGCGCGAAGCGCTCCTCTCCGAAGGTGGCGATCACCTGGCGAATCTCGTCGACGCTCGCGCGAGCGAGCCAGGCCGCGACGGGCTCGCCGCGCGTCGGGTCCATGCGCATGTCGAGCGGGCCATCGGCTCTGAAGCTGAAGCCGCGCTGCGGGTCGTCGAGCTGTGGTGAGGACACGCCGAGGTCGAAGAGCACGCCGCGGCAAGCACGCTGCTGCGCTTGAGCCGGCACGAGCGTGGCGAGATCGGCAAACGACGCGTGCAGGAGCGTAAGCCGCATCTCGTCGGCAAAGCGGCGGCGGCCGGCCGCGACGGCCTGCGGATCCCGATCGAGCGCGAGCAGGCGGCCCTCGCGACCGAGGGCCTGGAGTATAAGTGCCGTGTGACCGCCACGCCCGAACGTCGCATCGACATAGTAACCATCCGCTTCCAGGGCCAGCCCCTCGAGCGCCTCCGCGGCGAGCACCGGAATGTGCGCGTCCACGAATCGCAGCGGTGCCTGCGCCCGCTTCGCAGCCTCTACAGCGACAGGGACTCGAGCTCGGATGGCAGATCGGTCATCGGGGCCTCGCCGCTCGCGAGCCAGGCGTCGCGGCGCTCGTTCCAGCGCGCCTCGTCCCATAGCTCGAAGCGATTGCCCTGGCCGATCAGCATCCCGGATCGCCCGAGCTTCGCGAACTCGCGCAGCTCCGGCGGCAAGAGCAGCCTGCCGTGCCCGTCGAGGGGCAGATCGGTGGCATGACCCACCATCAGCCGCTGCAGGCGGCGCGCGGTGGCGTTCAGGCTCGGCAGGCTCATGAGCCGCCGTTCGATCTGTTCCCATTCGGGTAGGGGATAGATGAGGAGACACTGGTCTCTGTCGACCGTGACGACCAATTTCCCCTGGGCAAGTTCGTGGATCTGCTCCCGGTAGCGGGTGGGCATTACCATCCGCCCCTTATCGTCCAGGGTGATTTTTGTTGCGCCGCGGAACACGACCTGGAGGGCGAGACTTCGCCCATTCCCCCCCACTTTCTCCCACCAGCCGCCACTATAGGAATCGCGGCGGAACTATGTCAATTGAAATAGTGAGAAATTCGTCGCAGTCACAACGACTTATGTGGATTTCCACAGTGGCGCGCGGCGGCGACGCGCCTATTCCGGTTAGCAATCAGCCGGTTGCCGGGCGAATCCTATACAGCGCCTCACAAAAAACGCCCCTGTACGGTGCGCCTCACTCAGGCTTCGAACGCGTGCTGGATCCACTCGATGGCGGGTGCGGCCCCGTGCGGCTCGGTGACGACGATGACGTCGAAGCGCACCGGCAGGCGCGCCAGATCGGCGCGCTGCTGCAGCAGCATCGCCGTGGCGCGCGCGATGCGCCGGCGCTTGGCACGCGTCACACTCGCGGCGGCGCCGCCGTAGCCACGACTCGCGCGCGTGCGTACTTCGGCCACAACCAACACGCCGGCGCGGCGGGCGATGATGTCGAGCTCGCCGAGGCGGCGGCGGTAGTTGCGCAGCAGAATCTCGCAGCCGGCCGCGGCCAGATAAGCGGCGGCCAGCTCCTCGGCGCGCCGTCCGCTCAGCTGTCGCGACGTGGGCATGGGCGCGTCAGTCGATGAGTCAGGAGTTAGAAGTCAGGAGTCAGAAGTTGAAAGTTCTGAGGTACTTCACTGCGTCGCCGCCGGCAGCAGCCGCAACTCGCCGTCATGCAGCTGTGCCCAGCCGAGCTCGCGGCGCACGCGCCCTTGTGCATCGAAGCTCAGGCGCCCCGTCAGCCCCTCGACGGTGACCTCGCTCCCGGCGCCGGGGCGGCGCATGGCTTGTGCCAGGCGGAAAGCATCGAAGCCGAAGGCGAACAGCCGCCCGCGGTAGGATGCACCGTCGTGCCAGGCGTCGCGCACCGCCGCGCGCACCGCCTCGGCGAGATCGCCCCCCAGCATCCATGGCATGTCGGGAAACATCAGGCCGTCGAGCTCCTGGTTGGCGCGCACGTCGGGCTCGAAGGCGTCGGATGTGGCGTAGGTGGGAATATCACCGGCATAGTGAAAGCGCAGTTGCGGCCGCAGCAGCCGCTCCATGCTGGCCGGGGCCGGCGAGAAAATGAATTCGACGTCGCCGCGCCGGCGCGGCTCGAACTGCAGCCGCGTGCCGAGGACCGACTCGAGCCGCCGGTCGCGCGCGGTGCTCTCCCCGAGTCGCAGCACCTCGGTGATGGTCGCGGAGTAATCGGTGCGCGCGGTGTCGATCAGTGCGGTGTCGAGCAGCTCGCCGCCGCCGTCGGAGAGCTCCTGGCGGAAGGCGGCCAGCACGCGTGTGCCCCAGTCCCCCGCCGGAGCAAGCGCGATGCCGCGACGGTGGCGATCCGCGAGCACGCGCCGCGCCGCGAGCCGCGCCTCATCCTCGGGCGAGAGGGCATACTGATAAAAACGCTTCGGCGGCGGTCGCTCTGCCGGCAGGAAATTGAGCGCCAGCAGCGCAGCGCGCGGGGCGCTGAAATCCGCCGCGGCAACCACCTCCTCGCGCGTCAGCGGGCCGACGATGAAGTCGGCGCCCTGGGCGGCGGCCTGCGCCAGGGCTTCGGCGATGCTCTCGGTGCCGGTGTCATACACGCGCACCGGCGGCCGCTCCGCCGCAGCTGCCTCGAAATAGGCGGTCAGGAAGCCGTCGCGCACGCTCGTGGCGGCGGCGGCGGCGCGGCCGGTGATCGGTAGCAGCAGCGCGATGTGTGGGCCGGGCGGCGCGACCAGCGCCGCGGCCGCGGGCGCCGCGGCCGGCGGCACGGCAGCGAGCGCAGCCGCGCGAGCGAGCAGCTCGCGGTAACGCGCAGCCTGAGGGGCGGCGCGTGGCTCGGGCATCGCGGCGAGCAGCCGCGCGGCCTCCTGCGCCTGGCCGCGATTGAGCGCGATTTCGGCCGCCAGCAGTGTGTGCTCGCTGCCCTGCTCGGCGGTCAGCAACCCCTCGGACTGCGCCAGCACGCGCGCGGCGTCGTCGGTGCGCCGCGCTGTCAGATAGTCGCCCGCGGCGCGCAGCAGCCACCCGCCGCGCTCGGCGCCGCTGTTCTGTGCGGCCAGCTGCTCGTAAACGCGCGCCGCGCTCCCCGGATCACCGGCGAGCTCGAACGCCTGCGCCCGATCGATCGAAGGCGGCAGCTCGGCCTGCGGACCGAGGCTCGCGCAGCCAGCCGCTGTCAGGACCGCGAGCAGTGCCGGCGCGAGACCGGCGAGCGGGCGCTGTGGCATCGGTTGAAGAGCCTCTCAGTGGCGGGCAGGATGCCCGACGGTGTGCCGCGAACCCAACGGCGGTGTGAGGCGGGATTATAATAGTGGCGACAGTGAACGGACGGCTGCAGGTCGTCGCCACGCCGATCGGCAACCTGGCGGACCTGAGCGAGCGGGCGCGGGCGGCGCTCGCCGGGGCCGACGTCATCGCGGCCGAGGATACCCGCCACACCAGTGTGCTGCTGCGCGCCTTCGGCATCACCACACCGGTCGTCTCGCTGCATGCGCACAATGAGTCACAGCGCACGCCCGCGCTGCTCGCGCGGCTCGCAGCGGGCGAGACCGTGGCTCTGGTGAGCGATGCGGGCACGCCGCTGCTCTCGGATCCCGGACTCATCCTGGTGCAGCAGGCCGTGCGCGCCGGCTTCGTCGTCAGCGTGATCCCCGGCCCTTCGGCGATCACCGCGGCGCTCGCCGTCGCCGGACTCCCGACCACGCGCTTCTGCT
>Ga0307477_10002507_pt1 | contig 14156 bp, 10 predicted proteins | sample atmos_gasesECM2C_FD_203316 | JGI IMG/M metagenome (GOLD analysis project Ga0307477, IMG submission 203316) | Hardwood forest soil microbial communities from Morgan-Monroe State Forest, Indiana, United States - atmos_gasesECM2C_515 | ecosystem: Environmental > Terrestrial > Soil > Temperate...
GTCTGGGTAGCCAACGTGTAGGCTGGCGCCCACTGGCACTCGATCATTCCCGTCGTCCCATCCGTAGGGCAGGTCGGTTGCTGGACACCGCTGAGCGGGCCGATGTGTTGCATCAGACGGCCCCCCAGCCCCTGGTACCATCCCATCCGATAGACGTCGATGGTATAGGTCTGCGCGGGGTTGACGCTCACATAAAAGGTGATGTTGTCGCCTTTGTTGACGCTGGTGGCAGAGGCATAACCCTTGATCTGGCCCCCTCCGTCGGTCGCCGCAGAGCCAAACGGGATCTGCCACTGGCTCGTCCCAGCTTGCTGGTTCTCGACCACAATAGGATTCTGAGCAGATGCGATTCTTCCGCTCGCAGACAGACAAATTCCGCTAAGGACTAGCCTGATAACGACGGCATGTTTTGACGCCCACATGATCTTCTGTTGTGGCACAGGATCTAAGCACGATCAGGCCACACACCCTTAGAAAAGTGGCATTCCGTTCTACGGTGGCCTTGGACCAAACCCCGACAGCCTATAGCATCCTGGTTCCGCTAAACTCGATTTCGCGGCCCATCATTGTGACGCAGACCCCTGATTCACCCCGGCGCAGGCAATCGATCCGGTCAAGCTCAACTCGGCACCGCTTGCGTCACTAACAACTAGAGATAAGTGCTGTGATGCTAGCCGATAAGCCGACTGATCGAGACGACGATACACGATCCCATCGTAAACTGACGCAGTTTGCGGACCAAAGAAAATGGATTAGAAGCCCTTCAATAAGTGCCAGTTACACAGTACCTTGATATGTCCTGGATGCTCCGGTCGGCCTGCGGCAGCAGGAATGATTTTCCCAAAAATGCTCGAAAGCTTCCCTAAATTGTAGTCTCCGCGGACGCTATCAGCGCGATACTCAAGACGTTCGGACGGAGTCGGAGAACGCAGACGATTCCCACGTCCCAGGGCCCCCGGAGTTTTCGATAAACTGCCGATGCCAGAGTTCGAACGTCAACAAGCTGAAGAGCTGTCTCTGGTGATCCTGCCTTCCGCTCCGATGCTCGGCGAGCATGGTCTCGATCGCTTCCGCCTGGAAGTACATTAGGCACGCAGATTTGAGGGACAGTAGCATGTCTCGCACATAGCCGGACAGTTCCGAACGGAACCAGCGATCTAGAGGTGTTTCGAATCCGCGCTTGCGCCGGCTGATAACATCCTGTGGCAGCCACTTCGCGATCGCTTTCTTGTGGATGTACTTGTGCGTCTTTCCGCGTATCCGCAGCCCCGGCGGCAGTTTCTCCACGACCTGCATGTAATCAAGATCGAGGAAAGGCACGCGCGCCTCCACCGAAGCCGCCATCGACATTTTGTCGCCGTAGGTCAGCAGGTCATCGCTCAAGGAAAGGCGAGTGTCCACATAGGCCATCTGCACGAGCGGGTCGAGATCCTCGATGCCTCGCCGCCAGTAGTCGATCACCTGATGCACGCGCTGAAGGCCGTCGAGACTCACAATTCCAGGCTGCCAGAGCGCTGCCTTCATCGGTTCGGAGAACACCGCGTACACTTGAGCAAACCGTTTGGTGACATCCACGGTCCCTAGGCTCCGCACCGCGCGCTTCAGACGCTCACGGCGCGGCAGGCTTTCCACAAGAGGTCGTATAATGTGGTCGCGGACGGGCGTCGACAGGCGGCGATATAGTGCTCCGTACCGCTCTCCCAGGTAACGCGGATAACCGGCAAACGGCTCGTCGGCGCCCTGCCCGGTCAGTACAACTGTGACGTGCTCGCGCGCGAGGTTGCAAACTGAATACATCGCAAGCGCAGACATCGTTGCGATCGGTTCATCGAGATGCCAGATCACCTTTTGAAGCATTTGCTGGTAATCGACCCTCGTGAGCAGGATCTCCTTATGTTGGGTGCCGAACAAAGCAGCCGTCCTGCGCGCCTCCTCCAGCTCGTTGACGTCGGCTCCATCCTCGAAGCCAACCGTGAAGGTCTGAATCGGTTGATTCGAAAGCTGGCTCATGATCGCCACGACCACGCCCGAGTCCACGCCGCCGCTGAGCAACGCACCGAGTGGAACGTCGCTCATCATCTGCCGCCGCACCGCCGCCTCCAATCGCTCCTGAAGGAGGGCAATCCAGTCCGGCTCCGTCATGCGGTCATCGGTGGTAGTGCCGATGATTGCGAACTGCTCTACGCGGCACCCTTGCTTGTCTTTTATCAGGCGATGTCCAGGAGGTAGCTTGCTGATCTGTGCGAACATGGTGCGGGGCGACGGCACGAAGCGGAATGTCAAGTACAGGTCCAGTGCTTCGAGATCCACACGGCGCGGGATAGCGGGGTCAACGAGGAGAGCCTTGATTTCCGATGCCCACGCCAAACGCCGCCCGTCGTCGTGGTAATAAAGCGGCTTGATACCAAAGGGGTCCCGCGCAAGAAGCAGCCGCTGGCGGCGGGAGTCCCAGATGGCGAGCCCGAAAATGCCGTTCAAGCGGGTAATGCACTCCTCGCCCCATTCCTCATACCCGTGAACAATGACCTCTGTGTCCGAGTGTGTCGTGAAGACGTGCCCCTTAGCCTCCAGCTCACGGCGCAACTCAGGGAAGTTATAAATTTCGCCATTGAACACAACCCAGACCGTGCGGTCCTCGTTCGGGATTGGCTGGTGGCCGCCCTGTACGTCCATGATGCTAAGGCGTCGGATTCCGAGCGCGACGGGCCCCTCGATGTACTGCCCCTCATCATCCGGACCTCGGTGCGTGATCGCCCCGAGCATTTTCTTCAAGAGAACGGAACTGTCCTCCGAGCGCTGTGAGCCGTACCAACCGGCGATGCCACACATGATATTAGCCTCGCATCCGTACCTGGACCACTGGTACTTGGGAACCTGAATGATCGCTTACTTTCCTCTGCTGCTTATCAAACTTTCACTTGCTCAAGGAACTCCAGCAAAAGCCTTTGCCGCGTGAATACCCACGCGATGAGCCGGTTCTCGAAGGCGACAGCGGGAAGGGGCGGCTTCACGACCAGCGCGCCTTCCTTTCGCATTTTACTCAAGTGCTCGCCGAGATCTGCTACTTCATAACATAGGTGGTGCAATCCCCCGCCCTTCTTGAGAAACCTAAGGACCGGTGAATCCGGTGCCGCAGGCTCGACGAGCTCAATCTGCGCATCCCCAGGACAAGGGGTCTGAATAAAACTCACTTTCACCTTTTGCAATGGATCATGGAATATCTTCGAATCCCAGGTCGCGCCCACTGATCTCGCAAATTTCTGGATCTCGGCCTGGATGTCTCGGACGACAAACCCGACGTGGTGCAAACGCATTTCAAGAATCCCGTGGGACGTCACGCTTCGGATCCTCTGATTTCTCGCGGATGTTACTTGGGTCTGAGCTGGGGCTACGGTCGCTCCCAGCTCACACCTACTCGATCGTCGGGTTAACCGGGGCACCCATGCTTGCCCCGCTGTTCACGGCGCCGCCCGAAGACGGCATTGAAGACCTAACGCGCGGCACCATTTCCCGAACGAGTCCCGACAGTCGAACCAGCGGCGCGAATCCTCCGTGCAACAAGACGACAGCCCCAAGATAGAGAACTCCAAACATTAGAGAGATGGCCGCGATGCGGGCGACGGCCGCAACAGCATTTGCTGCGGCGATTGAGGAAGGCAGTCTGCGAATAATCACCTCGGCCAGGCCACCGGCCAACCAGGACGCTACCACATATCGCCAGGCAATCGCCACGACCGGACCGATTCCGAGGTTGATTGGCCTTCCCGCATACCAGAGAGACGGGAGCGTAAGAATCCAGAAGGACGCCGTCCATGCCGTGGCGATTCCGATGGGACCCCAGTGGAGCCCTAAGAGAAAAAGTATGGCCGTCGTACCAAACTCCACGAGGCCCCAACGAAGCCACCGGTCCGCTCTCCCAATCGAAAGATGAATCCAGCCGTGCGTGTGGTAAAGGAGCATCACTCCGATCCCTGGGCCAAAAAACATGAAGATTCGCCCCGCCTCGTCCCACCTCGGTCCCAGCAGCACTCGAATCACATCCTTGCCAATCAAGGTGAGGTCCGCACCAACTGCCATGCCCACAAACGCGGTCATTCCCAGTGCACCCAACAGGGAACGTCTGAACTCATTCGATGTCCGATTCAATCGGCTTAGAGCCGACACCGCGACAGACGTCAGAGGTGCTACGAGCTGGCTTGTAGAGAGGGCGAATAGGTCATAAGCCTTCTTATAGAACCCCAGAGATACCGGGCCAAAGCGCCATCCAACCAAGAGGTTGTCGAGATTCCAGGTGCAATAGTTTGCGAAGAAGCGCCCGTAAGTGCGAATAGCGAACAGCACCATTGCTTTCGTTCCCGCTGCGCGCCTCGGGAGGCTGGGAATCCACCGACATAACCACCAGGCCCCGACGCAGGTCGAAAGCGTCTGCGCGACATTCCCGGCTACTAGCCCCCAATATCCCCACCCGGCCCAAGCGAGAACGATTGATACAACCACAGAAACAAAACGGGAGACAATTTCATTCGCCGAAGTTAAAGAAAAGAACATCGCCCGCTTGAGAAGCGCCAAATGCTGGACCGCGAGCGTCTGGATGAAGATGGTTATGGACATGGCGACGCACACGTGCGCGACCCGCGCGTCGCCATAAAACCGTGCCAACAATGATCCCGCCGATGCAAATCCGATGGTGAGAAGAGCTCCCGCGCCAGCGTTAATCCAAAATAGGTTGCTGACCAAAAAACGGTCGATCGTCTCACGCTGGATCACTGCTTCCGTGAAACCGTTCCAGCCGAAATTGATGAGAAGCATGCTGAAAGTGGTCACCATCGTCACCAGGCCGAAATCATTGGGGGTAAGGAGTCGAGCCAAGACGACAGTGGCGACGATCTGGACACTCAATCCCACTCCGCCTGAAAAGACTGTGATTCCCGCGCCTCGGACGGCCTGGCGACGCAGCGCTACGACATCGTCGATGGGATGGAAAACGCCATCTTTGTCGAAGGGTCTCACCTAACCTCCTGGAGCATGGAATCAGGAATGACCGTTACGGCCAGCAGGAAGATGATCCACACGGGATGGAGCTCCCTGAAGCCGTGCTCCGTCAGATTGTAAGTCGCCGCAACCGCAAAGAAAGCTAATTTGATCCTCCCGATTGTCGAATACGAGCGCAGCGTGCGCACAATGCCCCAGTATCCCCATGTCATGACCAGGCCGAGTAGAGCAAGCCCTACCCACCCGAGGTCCAAGTAAACTTCGAGGTAACCGTTGTGCGCCTGGTTCGGGCGTTCCCCCCAACTGTTGCTCCAAATCTTATCGAGCCGCGGCCCGAGCCAGAAACTCTCATAGCCAGCCCCGAACAATGGGTTTACGGTCAAGGGAAGTACGACTCTCCAAATATCAGTTCTACCGGTAAGTGTCGAGTCTCTCCCCACGGCCTCCACAAGCCCCACGCTCGGGTTGATGAGCAGGCCATACACAACTACAAACAGCAGCACTCCCACCATGAGATTCACCAGCACCGGTCTTCTGGTAAGCGGTCGCAGCCGCGTAACCATTATCAAGCCGCTTCCGATCATGAAGCAGGCAAACGATGTGGCGGAGTGGGCCATGCGGAAAAGCCAAAGCGTCAGCGTCAAAGTCGCCACTTGGGCGATGATCGGGCCCGCTGCGCGAGGGCGCTCTCTTGGGCGAATCGCGCCGAGGAGGGACCAAACGCAACCAAGTCCGAAGATCAAGCAAACATAGCCGAGGCTGTTTTTTCCTGTAGCGACGCCGATGTTGTACGCTTCTCCAGTCCAGGAGCTGTATTCGCGTCCCAGGCTCGGGAAATAGCGGACTAGGAGGATGGAAAGAGGGACCAACGCAAACCCGGGGCGGGCAAGGAATTGACTGAGCGAGGCAACGGGGTCAAAGTCGGTCAGGACAATCAGGACCATGGTTAGGTCACCCAACGCCTTGGTCCAACGCTTGAAAGCCACCACGGGATAGTCAGACCACATGACGCTCACAAGACAATAAAGCAAGAAAAGGATCAGCGGCTTATTGACCCGCAAGATCGCCGCGAGCCGCGCACGCCGCTCTCGCCCCAGCAAGACGAGCAAGCCAACTACCAAGAGAGACGCGAAGACCGCCGCGTCGAGGGAGTTTCCTTGCTCGAAGTCTCTTCCCGTGGCTTCCCCTATTTGTCCGAACCATTGCGAAATCATGCGCGATGTGCAAATCGATACCCAAGTCACGGGGATCCAAAGGCCCCGGGATATCCGCGAATCGTGGTCGCGGTTCAAGAAATAGAGTGTCAGAATGAATAAGCAGCAAAGCGTCGTAGCTATGGCAGCTGACATTACGTCATTCTCAAGCAGACCCCGGAATCACGGGAAGAGGTCGTCTGCTATCTAGGGACCTTGACTTTGGAGCAGACACCCGGGAGGTCTTTTCCGGTGCGACGCTTCCTAGAGCTCAGGCAAAGACGGCTTTGTGCAACCTGTCCACCACTGTTGACCTTGCTCTCAGGCGATCCACCACTTCCACACTGATCATTGTAAGTGCGAAGGCTGCGAAGAAGGATAAAATCAGCACGCCGGGACCCGGATTGACATGACGCAGACTTCTATATAGGACTTGCAGTATGGCAATCTGGGCGATATATCCGAAGAGGGAATACTTACCAAGCAAATCCACATGCTTTCGCGCTCTGCCGAGCTCGCTTGTCTTTGCGCCCACTAAGTAGATAAGCATGACGCAAAGGCAAACACCCGCAACCTGGAGGGGGTATATTACATTCCAGATCTTGATTGCGATCAGATAACACAAATAGGCGCCTACGATCATGTAGGAGTGGCTGACGAAACGGTTGATCTTATCGATTGGAACGTATCCGAAGAGAACTCCCAGCATTCCGATCGTTAGAAGCTCCAAATTCGCGCTCTTGAGCCCCGCCCAATCGAGGACAAGGATACCGCCCAAGAACAACACAAATACGATATGGAAGATGTATTTGAAAAACCTGCCAAGAATTAAGAGCCCCGCCGAGAGCAGAAGCAAGTAGCTGATGGGTACCAGGACATAAAAAGCGGCTGCCTTCCCGCTTCCTTCGATCAGAGTGTTCCCCGTGACGTAAATTGCGACGAGGTTGCGTACAGAAAATGAAGTGAACAGGATCCTGCCGGCGTACGATTGAGAGAATAGGAGGCTTATGAATACGTTTAGAGCGACAAAAATGGCCAGAATCTTCAGGCCTCGCTGGAGGAGCCTCTTGGGAAGGCGCGGATCGGAAATTTCATACTTAGAAAGATAAATATTCGATATCAAAAACCCGGTGATGAAGATGAAGGATGGCGTCACAAACCTGATGTATCTGTAAAAATCGCCAGTCACAGAGACGAAATATTCTAGCCAATGGTAAAGCACCATGAATAAGACCAGCGCTCCTTTTGTGAAGTCGAGAGCTGGATTCCGCTGCGCTTTGGAGCCCGTCGTCGTCATTCTTGGCTACCTCGCGTGGTGATGAAAGAAGTCGCTGCAACCAAGTCCGAACCTACTGGAGAATCTCGCCGAGGGTGCAGCTTTCTGGTAGCGAGTTCATTTCGTATCAATGAAAACCCGATGCAAAAGTTCGAGAGTCAGCATCTTGTGGATTTCGAAGGTGTAGTTTCGGTTCCCCTTGAGGTGTCCTTCAACAATCGCCTTGAGCCGCTGCGGCTCGAGATAAGGCCGGGAAAGGCTGCGCGGATCCAGGAGCATTTCTCGAACATAGCCGGAAAGGGCATCCCGGTACCAGACGCGAAAGTGATGGAACTTGTGCCAGCCGAGAAACAGGCGTTCGAGGCGCAAGGGCGAGAGCAGGTGATCAATCCGAGCAACCCATTGGGGCATGCCGGAGTCGTAGGCGTATTCCGCCTTGAAGGTGAACTCGAGAAAGCTCCGGTACGCGCCAGTAGAGAAGTGCCGGCCGCTTCCGTTTAAACCTCGGTCCGTGAGAATCTGCCGAAGCTCTGCATCTCCATCGGCGATCAGTCGCATGCAAGCGTCATTGTTCAAGAGAGCCGATTCCGGCGCGCGAAAGACCGTCCGCACAAGGTCGTTGTCAAGATAAGGAGTCCTGAGTGAGAGCTGAGTTTGTTCCAGCGCCAGAAGGCCGTAGTGATGCCATGGAGCCTGGCGGAAGACGGCAAACGAAACGGGGTTTCCCCGAAGCAACCCAGCATACGTCTCTCCCGCTGCGCGGACGTGCTCGAGGACCTCGGGATTGAACAATCCTTTCGTAGGTAGCCCGGGTTTGAACGCCACTGCGCGCCGAAGCACCTCGCTGCCATAGTTTCCGGTCATCCTCACGGGCGCGATCGCGCGAGCTTTCTCATTGAGGTACAAGTCGGGAGAATGCATCAGATCGAGACATCCGTCCGTGAGATATACCGTGCGCTCGGCATAATGAGAAAAACGCGATAGAAACTCTGCCCCGACCGGAATCACTCCGTGGGACTGTTTGCACGCGCGCGCCACTTGCTGCGCTACAATCGCATCGCGACACTCGCGGATTCCGGTCCCGTCCCCGAACGTGTAGCACGGCAGCGATCCGGCGGAAGGCTTTTGCCACGCCATGATCATCCGGCCATCCAGCCCACCCGTGAGAGACATCGCGACCCGTGCAGGACCCTCGAAGTACCGAGCAAGATTCCTCGAGAAGACGGACCGGAGCTCTTGGTAATAGGTCTCCGAATCCAGGCGTGTCTGGCCTTCCCATTCTCGCGCCTGGAAGTACACTCCCTTCCGCTCGAGCGAACCTCCACGAAATACCCATGCGGAAGCAGGCGGCAGGACGTAAATGCCGTCAAACAGCGTTCTGTTCTCAAGGACGCACCCACAAGCGACGTATTCGCCGAAACCTCGAGGATCCGTGCGCCGTAGTTCGGGGCGGACCGCGAGGATGGCCTTTGCTTCCGCTGCAAAATAGAAAGCTTCGCCAGCCTCATGATAGTAGACTCGATGCATCCCATACCGGTCGTTGAAGAGCGTCATCGCGCCGCGCGTTCGGTCGGCCAAAAGCCCGTGAAATCTGCCGTTCAATCCCACCGGAAACGAAGGGTCCTCCTCGGAAAGATGAACGAGGTAGTGCGGCCCATCCATGTGTAGCCCATGACCACGTTCCTTGAGGCGACGGGCGGTACCTGGCTCGGGAAATTCCTCCCCGGAAAAAACCAGAACGATGTCCTCTCGTTCGTTGCGGAGGGGCATTCCGTCGGAGAAGGAGTCTTTCAGCGTGATCCAGCCCAGGTAGAGCCCGAGGGACTCATCGACATACGTTCCCGTAACGTAGAACGCCTCGTGCCGAAGGACCTCCATCATCAGGCGTAGCTCCGCCTCGGCCCGCTCGCGCGGCATTTTGGTGATAAGACCGACGATTCCCGGCATAGTGAGTCCTTACCCGGATGCCTGTGCCTTGGACCGCAGCTTGCGGTTGTGCCAGGCGTTACGGAGTTCACGCAGCTTGACAAGTACGGGTTCAGGAACACGGTCAGCGACCCTTTTGTGCAGACCCAAGCTGAGCGCCGTCCGACCGATCGGAGTCAAAGGCACATAATAGCGAGGCAGATTGATCCTTTGGAACCCGTTGTGTTCCTTGAACTCAATGAGGCTGTCCCGATGCTTTTTCCCGTCGCTGAATCTCGAATAGACTAGGTATGGGATTCCCCGTGCGGCAGTCGCCCGGACCGCTTGAGCAACCAGTGCATTAGTGGGCGCCTTGTCCCTGTGCTGCATCATTGAGACTATGTGCAGGAGGCCGGCCTGCGTTCGGGTTTCGTCGAATAGCAGCTTGACGAAGCCAATTAGACTATCGCCGAGGAACGCCCCTATGAAGATGCTACGTTCGAGGAAAGTCCCTGCCCCCTTGCGCACTGTCTCGATGTCCTTCCCGTAATGGACAAAGGGCTTTCCCTGGCGGACAGGACACTCGTTGTAGATCGTCCATATTCCCTCAACAAAGGTATCATCGAAGGGGACCTCCCGGACTTCCACACCTTTTTTCTCGGCTTTCCGCACCATATTCCGGGTCTTGGAGTCTATCTGTTCTGTCCACCATTGATCAAAAGTTGAGATCGGTAAGGCGGCCAAGTTGTCCCACTCCATCGGGTAATTGTACTTCGGCGAAGTTTCAGGTAATCTTTGCATAAATGTGAAGAGGTCTACCCGTACATCACACTTCCGCAGTGCGTCGAGGACTGCTTCCGGATCCTCCAAGAACTCATAAGTGTCAGCATCGAGGCAAGCGATCCGGATAAGCTTTCCCTGGATTAGGATTTCCTTACCGCAAACCTTCATATATGTTCCTTTCCCCCAGCACTCGGGCACTCCAGGTTGCGACTTTAAATGTCCCCACCTGCAAAAATGGCGGTTTTGTCATGTCGAAGACGAAACAGATACAAGCTCTGATCATCGCCGTTTGGTAGATACAGCCTTCTGTGGCCGTTTTATATCGAGTTGAATGAAGTGGCTTTCCGCTTACCTTGTCGCGCTCCGCACGGGAGGGTTGCGGTTATTAGGAGATCGCTGACCTGCTCAGGGCACTCGGCCTCGTTGATGGCGCTCGTCCAATCCCAGCCCACCCAGGGGTTGGGCAGTGCGGCCATCGCCCGATACAGGCTGTGCCCAACACCGCTACGAGTCACTTCTCTCCGGGCCCGCCGGAGTTTTGCTCGAACCCCTAACCGTGCGGGCGCAGCATGAATGACCCGGACAAGTTCGTCCCTCCAGCGCAGAAATGCTTACTGCGCGCTTGCCGCTCCGGGGTAAAGATCGCGATAAGCATTTGTACTTAGCATATCAGCAGCGTAGTCGGGCAAGACACCAATTTGCGAATTCGGAGACGTGGCAGTTGTTTCGGGTTCACTGGAGTCGCCTTGTAGACAAGGGCAGGCGGTCCGGTGCATCGACTTCGAAATGAACCTCAGCTCGCCTAGTACCCAGCTGATCGAAGATAGCATCCATGATTCTTGCGGTTAGAAGAATCTCCCGGTACGGGATAGGAACCGGTGTGCCGTCAGTGATCGAACGGTAGAAGGCCTCGATTAAATACTTCATCCCCGACATGGTTTGGAAGTCCCTGGCCAGAAACGCCTTGATATTTCTGATCAGGTTGCCGACATGCTGCTTCGCAAAAATCACCGGGGGAACGAAAGTCTCAAGGTAGCTTGTGAACCTCCCTCCCCGGAGCTTGATTAGCGTCTGCTGATCATGGTCAAGAACAAAACCGTTCTTGCTGCCGAAGACACGAAACTGGTGTATCGAGGGACGCATCTGTGAGGAGAAAGTGAAATAAGCCGTGGTGCGCTTTTCTTCACAGATGATGACTCTCAATTCATCAACGATTTCGGTTTCGCCCAGGCTGCGGAGAAGCGGGCTCGTAAACCCATGCGCGATCACTTCGGGCGACTCGCTCGTCAGGAACTCGGCGATGCTGGCGATCCCGTGGCTGATGACATTGTGCAACAATTTTCCTGGCAGCCTGCGAACCCAATGGTTCTTGTCTCCGAGAAGCGTTTGCGCATAACCACGGCTTAGGCTGTAGGAGTAGTAGCTTTCCATGTGTACGGGTCCACCGCCGAGGTAGCCGTTTTTCACCAGACTTCGCATACCTCTCGCCGCATGGCTGAATTGAAGATCATGCCCCGCGGTCAGCTTGAGCCCCTTTTCATTCGCGAGTGCAATTAGTCTTTTGGCTGCCTCCTCAGTAAGAGTGAGTGGTTTCTCGACATAAACATGGGATCCCCAATCCAGGCACAGCTTCGCAATATCAAAATGGCTTTCGGGCGGCGTCGTGATGTGAACAACGTCTGGCCGCGCTTCCTTCAAGAGTTCCGTTAAGTCACTAAAATGCTGCTTGACCGGGAACCTCTCAAAAAGCTGCCGCGCCATCAGCGGCTCCGTATCACAGACTCCCACGATCTCGCACCCGCTAATCCTCTGGATCTGCGACGCGTGTGCATCTGCGATCCTGCCACACCCCACGATGGCCACTTTAAGCACGTGATCCTCCATCGCGGCAGCCCTCAAAATAGCGTCTAAGCCCATCCCCAGTCGATATTCTTGGTATCCAGCCGACCCGTGTTTTGAGTTTTTCGTTACTGTACCGGGTCTTTTTCCAGAGTGCGTGCCAGCGGCGCAGATTAAAGGCTGGTGGCAATTGCCCCTCCGACCACTTCGCGCATTTCTCCCACATCCAGCAAAGCGAGTGGCTCGCGAAGTGGGGAAGGTAGACCGACTTGAAGTGCTCCACGTTGCGCTTGTGGAGACGCAAAAACTGGCGACTGGACGGAAGATCGTCGTCCACGATATTGAAGACTTCTCCTTCGACGCCCCTTTTCAGTCCTGCCATTACAATTGCGTCCGCGCAGTTATCGACATACGTAAAGGGGATAGTGTTGGATCCGCCCAGATGTAGAAAAAAACCAAACGTATTGATGCCCACGCGGCTGGAAATGCTCTGTTTGCCGGGACCATAAACATAGCCCGGTCTGACAATGACGTAGGGGAGCCTAAATCTCTCGCCGTATTCGGCGACTATTGCGTCCTGTTTTGTTTTTGCAAAGCAATAGGCATCACCGCGCAGGTCATGGCGCGTTTCAACGGGGCACGACTCGTCCAACAGCCTCCACTGGGGCTTGTGCATGTTGGAATACACCGCGAACGAACTCACGTTGACGAATCGTTTCAGGGATTCGCACTGCAGACTCGCCTCCAGAAGATTACGAGTCGTGACAACCGTGCTCATGAACGCGTCGGGAAAGGACTTGTCACTTCCGCCCGCGGCCAAGTGAAAAATTGCCGCAACTTCCTTGGTCCCAACCGCGCAATCCTCGCGAGAAAGAAGATTGCCTTTGACCACCCGAATTCGCGCTTCGCTTCCGCGCCGGCTTACCAGAGCCTCGAGCTTCGCCGAATCGCTGGAGGGTCTGGTCAAACAGATCAATTCCCGGAATCCGCGATCCACTAGATTCTCTACGACTCTTAATCCAATGAAACCGTTCGCGCCGGTGATGAGGATGGGATCGTCAGACCCGATAATGAAGTCGCTATATTCTATGTTGGCCATATCTCGATGTTAGTCCGTGACGTAGGGTTCTCTGATAACGTTGATCTTCAGGAGTGCCAGAAGTTGACCGAGGTGAGTAAACAGTTTTATCAGGAGAGTCATGAACCTGTGATGCGCCAGGACCAAGGCAAAAGGCAGCGCGGCGGAGTAGAGCGGGACGGCAAAAAGTGATTTCACGACTTCGCGGACCCCGAATGTGGGATTAAGCGTGGTGACGGTTCCTTGAAGGAGCGCTCGCCGCAGCATAAAAGTTCGGTTCCAGCGAACTGGAGGAACAACCTCGAAAACTTGAGCTTCATTGCACCAAACGAATGTGTGCCCTCGTGCGATCGCCCGTCGGAAGAAATCCTGATCTTCCCCTGAACGAAACTCGGGCCGAAATGGCTGTTCGCCAAGGAGAATAGCCTGCCTCCTGAGTAAGACATTGTTGGTTCTCCCCTGCATCCAGTCGATCACGAATCCCGTAGCGTAGGTGGGTCGCTCGTAGAAGTTACCCTCGACGACCCACCTGGGAGGTTTCTTATCAAAATGCCTTTTTACCGGTCCGACTACGCCATCGACATTATACTTCTCGCAAGCCTGGAATAAGCTCAGGAGCCAATTCTTGGCGGGAAACTCATCGTCATCTATGAATGCGATGAAATCCCCATTGGCGTTCTCGACTGCCTTGTTTCGCGCCAGCGCGATGTTTTGCCTTGGCTCCACGCAATAGCGGATGGCCATCTCCGAAGCTGCTGCAAATTTTGAAACACAAGATTCCGCGGAGCGCAAACTATCGTTGTCGACAACAACGGTGGAATAGGTAAATTGGCCACCCGTATCCTGGCTCGCGAGTTCGTTCAACAGCCTCTCGAGAAGATCTGGCCGCTTAAATGTACAAATACACACGCAGATGTGACTCAGTTCTTTCGTCATCGCGACACCTACCTGTGACTGATTCCGGATGCTCCGTGATGCAAATTGGTGCGCTTTTCGTTGGGGCTAGGAAACGACGCGCGCAACATAAACTGCTTCAAGCGGAGCATTTGATCTTTCTGCCTGAGCTCCATCAAATCCTTGGGGATGGTTC
>Ga0307477_10002508_pt1 | contig 14155 bp, 12 predicted proteins | sample atmos_gasesECM2C_FD_203316 | JGI IMG/M metagenome (GOLD analysis project Ga0307477, IMG submission 203316) | Hardwood forest soil microbial communities from Morgan-Monroe State Forest, Indiana, United States - atmos_gasesECM2C_515 | ecosystem: Environmental > Terrestrial > Soil > Temperate...
ACCGGATTCAGGTCATGGAATCGACCGTCGGTGAGCGTAGCTATCGCGTGATTCGCGACATTTACTACCTTAATACTGAACTTCGTTCGTTCCAGATTCTGAAAAACGATGTTCTTCCCATCAGGCGACCAGTTCGGTTCCAGATGGTCCACTGCTTCGGAACTATCGGACGTGATCTGTTGCGGGTTGTGCCCCTGTGCATCGTGGACCCACACCCGGCGAGGGCCCGCCCAGGAAGCATCCACAGCGAGAAGTTTTCCGTCGGGAGAGAACGATGGATTAAAAGCATTGTCAAGAAATTTTTCCTCTTTGCCGGAGGCAAGGTCCTTTCTCCAAACGTCTCCGCCCTCATATCGGCCGAACACATCGCCCAGATCCAATTTTCCACGCGGCTGGTTGGAGCGAACGAACAGAATCCCTTGAGCATCGGGAGTCCACTTTGGCTGGATGTCGTCGGAGTTCCCGAAGGTCAACTGCTGCGGCTCTCCCTGCAGTGGCATCACAAATATTTTCGTGAAACCGTTTACGTCTTTGCTGTAAGCGATTCGCTTTCCATCAGGCGACCAGGCGGGGAACTCGTGCAGCCCCTCGGTAGTCGTAAGCTGCACCAGCTTGGTTGCAGCCAGCGAACCTGCCGAGTTCCCGTAAAACTTGTGCCAGAAAGCGTAGCCGGCGATCAGTACGGCTAGAACCAGGATAGCCGCCCACATCGGATCCCAGCGCGGGCGTGGCGGCGGCACTACCATGCTGGCTGTTTTGGTGCCAGTGCCTGATTCAAGTTCGCGCCTCAAGCGCTTGAGATCGGCGTTCAATTCGGCGGCAGTTTGACAGCGTAGTTCGCGTTTCTTCTCCAGCGCCTTACTGATGATCTCGTCCAACTTAGGCGGAACTTTGGGATTTACTTGTACAGGCGCAATCGGCGATTGATTGATAATTGCGTTGAAGACCGCCGCTGTCGTCGCCCCTCGGAAGGGCAATACTCCTGTGACCATCTCATAAAGCACCACGCCGAGTGAAAACAGATCCGTTCGGACGTCAAGTTCTTCCCCGAGCGCCTGCTCTGGCGACATGTAGACCACGGTTCCTATTGTCGTTCCTGGAGCAGTGAGGTGAGGGTCGGACGATCCTAAATAAGTGGGATCGTTTGCTCCGGCGCTAAGACCGCGCCTCGGTTGTGCCGAGATCGCCAATCCGAAATCCAGCACTTTGGGCTGGCCCTTGGGGGCCACAAAAATATTGGCCGGCTTCAGGTCGCGATGGATAATCCCGGCCGAGTGTGCGGCGTCGAGCGCGTCCGTCACCTGGATTCCGAGTTCCAACACTCGATCGACGCTCAGCGGCTTGTTCGCAATCAGGGAAGATAGCGTCTGGCCCTGCAACAACTCCATCGCGATGAAGTACTGTCCATCCTGCTGGCCGATTTCGTAGATGGTGCAGATATTGGGATGATTAAGTGCTGAGGCGAGACGCGCTTCGCGGCGGAATCTTTCCAGCGCATCAGAATCCCTAGCCAGCTCCTCAGGCAGAAATTTCAGCGCTACCAAACGGCCGAGAGTAGTGTCCTCGGCTTTGTAAACCACCCCCATCCCGCCCGCGCCAAGTTTCTCCAGGATGTTGTAGTGAGCTACCGTGGTCCCAATCATGTGGCATGCCCCGCGCAGCAGTCGGCTGATGTTAGTGCGCTGCGCAAGGCACGTCAATAACGCGCGAGAGCTGTCCTCCCACCGAAACCTCCTTTTTTGTCATCCCGACCGGAGCGAAGCGAGTGGAGGGACCTGCTTTTGTGACCGCTCTTCTCTCCATCCCACCGCCGGAGTGCCCCCGAGCCTGCCCTGAGCGGAGTCGAAGGGTCTCGCCGTTTTTTGCGAGACCCGGGAGTATCCGCACGCGGCAGTCGAGCGCCTGCCATGGGCGAAGTCGAAGGGGACCTGCTTTCTCCAGCTCTGGAGGAGCGGAATATGTTAGCCCCGGACGTAAGTCCGGGGTTAAGGTGGAACAAGATCACGCGCCCGAAGGGCGCCACGTTCGTTTTCGCCCCACACTCTTCCGGCGCCTGCAGTCTCACTACTTCCCAAACGCTTCTTTGTTCACCACGTACGGCATCTGCGTAATGTCGCCACCGTAGTTTCCTTCTAATACGTCGATCAGCCCCTGCACGCACCGCCCCGCCATACCCTTATTCGGATCAGTCGACAACCGCGTAATCCTCGCCGCGCTGGCGAAGTGCGGATAGAGCCGGCAGCGGTCCTGAATCGCGGGATCACGCAGAGGTGAGTCAGCCGGCAATGGTTCTTTCTCGAAGACATCCAGTGCCGCGCCGGCAATCCATTTTTCCCGCAGCGCTTTCGCCAACGCAGTCTCGTCCACCACCGGACCCCGCGAATCATTCACCAGGAATGCGCTGGGTTTCATCATGCGTAGCGTGCGTTCGTTAAATAGATGATACGTAGGAGTTGAACTCTCGCCTTCGCGCAGCAGCGGCACATGCACGCTGACAAAATCGGCCTGCTTCAGAGCATCTTCCAATCCCACGTACCTGATCCACGTCTTCTCCTTCTGAATCCCGCGAGCATGGCGCAAATCCATCGTTTCCTGGATCGCCTTCACGTAGTCGTGGTTCTGATAGGCCGGGTCGTAGCACAGGATGTTCATGTCAAAGCCGGCGCACTTCTTGATCATCGCCAGCCCAATCCGTCCCGTGCCGATGACCGCTATCGTCTTGCCGGTAACTTCGTCGCCCAGAAACGGCAGATAGGGATGCCAGTATCCCCAATTGTTTTCGCGCGTGAGGTGCTCGGCCGGCCACATTTTCCGTGCCAGCACGCCCAGCATGAAGAACGCGAATTCCGCCGTGGCTTCGGTAAGCACGTCGGCGGTGTTGGTGAACGGAATCTTGTAGCGGTTGGCATCCTCGCGGTTGATGTTGTCGAACCCGACGGCATACTGCGCCACCACTTTCAGCGTGTTCTTGCCAGCTTCGAAAACCTTGGCATCAATCGGATCCCGTAACGTGGTGATCAAGCCATCGATGCCCGATTTTACTTTCTCGATGATCAAGCGCTTGGACGGCGCTTCCGGCTGGGGATAAACCTCAACCTGGTATCCCCGCTTGCGCAGAACCTCAATCGCGGGACCAATGTCGCAAGTCGCAAAGACGCGGAATTGATTGGTCATGATTCTTTCAGGGTATTAGATTGCCAGGTTTTCCTTCGTGTTACTTCGTGTCCTTTGTGGTTCGACGATCTGACGTGGTTTGAAGACCGGAACCGCTACTCGAACTTCCACCGGGTGGCGCTGCCCATGAACTTCTTCTCCCATAGCCCGAATACAGCGCGCGGCCGCACTGTGTACACCGGTTCTTTCATCGAAAGAATATCGTCTTTCATCGACGACATATCCCACTTATATTTCCGCTCGTAGGCAGGCAGCAGTTTGCGCCGAGCAGCCACATCAGCGATCTCAGCCGTGCCCTCTACGATGACCGCTTCATGCGCGTCTTCCGTGCAGACCACGCATCGAGGATTCCGCGCCAGATTTCGCGCTTTGCGCGAGTTGCTGCCGCTGCTGAACAAAAAGCAACCGTCCTGCCACAGGCCCCAGACCACCATAGTGTGAGGAAATGACTGCGGCGAGCCGTCTGTCTTGACCGTGGTGATCCAGTAGTTGTGCGATTTCTTCAGCCGCCCCTCCGCCCAGCTCCACGGCAGCAATCCTTTACGGCTTTTGGGGAAGCCGTACCCAGGCGCGTAAAGACGGCTGGCTTTAGGCACTTTCAGCTTGCGAGAGGCTTTCTTCCTGGCCACCGCTAGCCCTCCGGATAATGCCGCTACAGATTCCGCTTCGTCCACTGGTCGATCCGCTCCAGCGCCTTCGTTAGGTTCTCCAGCGAATTGGCCACGCTGAAGCGCAGATAACCTTCCCCAAACTCGCCGAACGCCGTTCCTGACAAGCACGCCACACCTGAGTCTTCCAGCAAAGCGTCCGCCAGTTTCTTCGACTTCCATCCCGTCTTCGTGATATTGGGGAAAACGTAAAAAGCTCCTTTGGGCATGCGGCAGGAGAAACCTTTGATCTTGTTCAGCCCCGCTACCACCACGTCGCGCCGCTTCTTGAACTCGGCTCGCATGTCCTCCACCGACGACTGATCACCACGCACTGCCTCGATCCCGGCAACTTGCGTAAAGCTGGCCGTGCACGAATTAGAATTGGTCATCAACCGCGTAATGTGTCCGGCCAGATCGGCCCGCATCACGCCATAACCCATGCGCCATCCCGTCATGGCGTAAGTCTTCGAGAAGCCGTCGAGCAGAATAGTCCGCTCTTTGAATCCGGTCACCGACATGATCGAGTAATGCTCGCCCTCGAAAATGAGTCGGCTGTAAATCTCATCCGAAAGCACCATGATGTTGCGGTCGCCAATGACACTGGCAATGTCGCGGATATCCAGCTTGCTCAACACCCCGCCCGTTGGGTTGTGCGGCGAATTAAGGATGATCAGCCTGGTGTGATCCGAAATCAGCGAAGCCAACTCATCCACGTCGAAACCGAAATCTCGCTCCTCGCGCAGCCGAATCGGCACCGCCCGCGCCCCCACGTAATGAATCATCGATTCATAAATCGGGAAGCCCGGGTTCGGAAATATGACCTCATCCCCAACATCAGCTAACGCCATAATTGTAAAGAAAATAATCGGCTTACCACCCGGTACAACCACCACCTCATCACTGTCGACGTTCACTCCCCGCGAGCGACTCACATCTTCCGCAATGGCCTGACGCAGTTCGGGCAAACCCGCCGATGGACCGTAATGCGTCCACCCTTTGCGCAGCGCATCCACTCCCGCCTCAACCACATTTTTCGGCGTATCGAAGTCGGGCTCGCCAATCTCCAGGTGGATGATTTCCTTCCCCTGACGCTCCAACGCACGGGCCTTGTTGAGGACTTCAAAAGCGGTCTCTGTGCCCAGCCGCGACATACGCTCCGCCAGCCGCAGTTCGTATTGTGTGATCGGTTCCATCGCTGCAAAACTCGCCATTATAACGCCCTTGTCATGCTGAGCGTAGGACGAAGCTTCGCGCAGCGAAGCTCGTCCGAAGTCGAAGCATCCCTACGTACCAATCTGAAATCTTGAATCCGAAATCAGTAGTCCAGGCCGACTTCGGTATCATGGTCGCTCATGTTTTCCAAGCGCACCGGCTGGAAACTCACGCCCAATCGCTTCACCGAAGCCGAGCGCGGACTTCGCGCAGCAGGCAGGGAACTGCTCGATCTCACGCTTTCCAATCCAACTCGCTCCGGATTGCATTACGACTCAGAAACCATCCTGCAAGCACTGAACAATCCAAAAGCGATGGACTACGATCCGCAGCCCAAGGGCCTGCTCATCGCCCGCGAGGCTGTTGCCAGTTATTACCGCAAACAGCACGACGAAGTTAATCCTGAATCACTGCTGCTCACCACCAGCACCAGTGAAGGCTATTCCTATGTCTTTCGCCTGCTATGCAATCCGGACGACGAAATCCTGGTCCCCAAGCCCAGCTACCCGTTGTTTGATTTTCTTGCCGACCTTCAAGACGTAAAGCTACTTCCATATCCGCTGATCTACGACCATGGCTGGCAGATTGATTTCCCTTCGCTCTCCCAAGCCGTCAGCGACCGCACCCGCGCCGTCGTTGTCGTTCACCCGAACAATCCCACGGGATCATTCGTCAGCAATGCCGAACGACAGAAGCTTAACGAATTCTGCCGCCCACACAACCTCTCCCTGATCGCAGACGAAGTTTTTCTCGACTACGCCCATGACGGCGCGCCTCGCCCAAGCTTCGCCGCTAACCAGGACGTACTCACCTTCACCCTCAGTGGACTCTCAAAAATCTCTGGCTTGCCCCAGATGAAAGTGGCCTGGATTGCCGCCAGCGGTCCCGCCGACAAAGTAACCGCCGCCCTCGGACGACTCGAGATCATTGCCGATACTTATCTCTCGATGAACGCTCCCATCCAATTGGCAATGCCGGTGCTGCTGGAGCAGGGCAAAAGCATTCAACCGCTCCTGCTCGATCGCCTGCGCACCAATCTTGCAGAACTCGATCGCCAGTTGACGCTCCAAAAAGCCTGCCAGCGGCTGCAGCTCGAAGGCGGCTGGTACGCGGTGCTGCGCGTGCCCGTGACCCAATCCGATGAAGACCTGGCGATCGACCTCCTGCGAAAAGTCTCCGTGCTGGTCCATCCCGGACACTTCTACGACTTCCCCAGCGACGGTTACTTGATCGCCAGCCTCATCACTCCGCCTAAAGATTTTCGCGAAGGAATCGAGCGAGTGTTGGGACGCCTGAATCCGTAGACAGAGAGAAAGAAATGAAAGAAACGATCAAACACGCTTCTATCGGGCCCGACGGCAAGCTTCGGCCGCTCTGGCGGTCCGTGATCTATTACGCAGCGGGCACCTTCCTCATTTTTCCGCTCCTGGGTGGGCCGCTCGCACTTATCGCGAAATCACTGCATCTCGGACCAGGATTCAGCGCAGGCAACATCGCTCTGGGAGAACTCAGGAACTTTCTGGTCGCCCTCATTTGTACGGGAGCATTCGCGCTCTACGAGCGCCGCCGCGTCGACAGCTACGGCCTTCCGGTCAATCGCGCTTTCAGCTGGCAGACGTTTGAAGGTGTCGCCGCGGGAGTCATCATGGCAGGCGTGGTTGCTCTCGGAATGATCATGCTGGGCGGTATGCAGGTCCAAGGACTGGCAGGCAGCGGCAGTGCGCTCGCTCTCTCCGCGCTGGAATGGCTCGGCGCAAATATCTGTGTTGGCATTGCCGAGGAGCTGTGGTTCCGTTCCTATTTTCAGCAGACACTCTGGAAAAGCATCGGCTTCTGGCCAGCCTCGATCGTCATCGCACTCATCTTCGCTGCCGAGCACTATTTCTTCAAGGAAGGTGAAAACATGTGGGACGTAATCACGCTGGTCTCGCTGAGCCTGCTCCTGAGTTACAGCATGCTGCGCACAGGCATGCTGTGGTTCGCCGTCGGCTTTCACATCGCTTTCGATTACATGCAGCTCTTCGTCATTGGAACGCCAAATGGCGCACAATTGCCCGTCGGACGCCTGCTCGACGTGCATTTCAGTGGGCCCGCGTGGCTGACAGGCGGGGTACTCGGCACCGAAGCCAGCTTCCTGATGTACCCGGCGATCGCGCTCCTGTGGTTCTATGTGCGGTGGCGTTATCGCGCTAATCCGCCGCTTAAGCCGTGAGCACCGTAAGCTGCAACACGCCAGATGAACAATTTGCACAGAAAAGCGTTCGCCGGACTCCTGTTCGTTCTTCTAGTCATGGCGGTTCTGCTGTTTTTTTCCGCTTGGACGCTCGATTACTGGCAGGCGTGGACATTCCTGGCCGTATATTCCGCATCGTCTCTCGCCATTACCTTCTACCTTACGAAGAAAAGCCCGAAGCTCTTAGAGCGACGCATGCGCGGCGGCCCGACCGCCGAGAAGGAACCGACGCAAAAGATCATAATGTTTTTCGCGTCGCTAGGATTTATCGCTCACCTCGTTTTCCCCGCCCTCGATCATCGCTTCGCCTGGTCTCACCTGCCGCCGTACCTAGCCCTGGCAGGGGACGTACTTGTCGCGCTCGGCTTTCTCGCCGTTTTCTTTGTGTTCAAAGAAAATCCGTTTACCTCCGCCACCATCGAATTGGCCCCCGACCAAAAAGTTATATCCACTGGCCCGTACGCCCTTGTACGGCACCCGATGTACGCCGCAGCTCTGGTCATGCTTCTAGGGATACCGATTGCCCTCGGTTCATGGTGGGGATTGCTCGTCATCCTCGTGATGATGCCGGCCCTTATATGGAGACTATTTGAAGAAGAAAAATTCCTGTCCAGAAACCTGTCGGGTTACGTCGAGTACCAAAACAAAGTCCGCTATCGCTTGATACCGCTAGTCTGGTAATTAGGTCGTCCAATCTCATCTGCGCGGGTGCGGCCGGGTGCCCCAGGTTCGCGTCCGTTCTTTGGACGCTAACCTGGGTTCAGGAACACCACCGCCGGGGTGCTTTTCGCCCACTTTGCGAAAGGGCGGGGGATCAGGAAAGGAAACTCCTATCCTTGAAACGGCCGCGGAAGGGCACGGCTTCCAGCCGTGCCCGCGAGTAAAATTACGGCTGCGCTTGCGGTTGCGCTTCAACGTGCAGGTCTGGATTCAAGTGCAGTGTCTTGCCCGCCGCGACGTAGACTTTCTTATCAAACTGCGTGCGTCCCGGTGCGCGCACCTCGATGTCGTAGCTGCCCGGCCGGAGATTCATGGTTTTCAGTTTTCCGACCGTGCCCGCATAAGCGCCATCGATGTACACCTCTGCGTCTTTAACGCTGGTATCGAACTTCAGTGCGCCAGTCGTAGGAGCGTAACCGTAATAGCCGTACGGATACGGTCCCCAATAAGGGGAATACCATCCCCACCCGAAACCCGGCGTGACGAAGACGCGAACTGGACGTGCGTAAGCCGCAAGAGGCGCCATCATCACTGCAGCCGTTATGAATATCATTATCAGCTTCTTCATAGCACCCCTCCTATGCAATTAGATGCCGAGTTACACGTTTCTATCGTAAAGAAGAGTAAAGGCGTAGGGAAAACTGTGAAACCTCGCGAGTAATCTTCTCATCCTGAACAGTAGGGAGCCGCCATGTCTGCCAGGCTTGCTGGTTTGATTCTCGTGTCTTGCATGTTATCGACTGCTCTCGCACAGTCGAGTTCACCGCCTCCACCGTCCAGCCAAAATCAGCCAGCAAGCGCTCAGCGCACCCCGCTCTCACAGGGTTTCGTTCTGCAGGATGGGACCGCCGTGACACTCCGGCTGGGCCGCGGCTTGTCGTCCGCCGACGCCCACGCTGGCGATCGAGTAGATTTCGAGGTCGCTGAAGAAGTAAGCGTCAACCGAATTGTTGTCATCCCGAAGGATAGCCCTGCGTCAGGAACCGTAGTTACGGCCCACAAGAAAAGACGGATGGGTCGCGCCGGTAAACTCGATGTAAGCATCGAGAGCGTCCAACTGGCGGATGGCGAAAAGGCAACACTACGCGCCGTGAAGGAGAGCCAAGGAGGTAGTCACACCGGGATAATGGCCGGGGGCATGGTCGCCACCAGCTTGGTCGTCTGGCCCGCAGCGCCAGTCTTTCTCCTCATGCATGGGAAGGATGTCACTATCGCTAAAGGGACCGAGGTGACGGCCTACATCAGCGGTGACGTGAAGCTGGATCTCGCAAAGTTTGAGCCAGCGCCCCTCGTGCCTGCCGCACAATCGGTCCCCAGTGCATCGTCGGCCGCCACTCCGAATGCTGGGCCCCGGAGACCTCCTCCGTTTCGCCGGACCAAGGCGCGGCGGCTGAATTGGAAGTCTCCTCGACTCCCGATGGCGCTGATATCGAGATCGATGGCAATTTCGTCGGCAGCACATCGTCCACGGTAGGAGTTGCGGCAGGACCGCACCTGGTCTCCGTAAAGAAAGCCGGATTCAAGCCTTGGGAACGCCAAATCACCGTGTCGAGCGGACACATCAAGATCGACGCCACCCTGGAATCGCAGTCAAATTAGCGCAGCGGTTGCTCGAGGGTGGCCCGTCCAAGCTTTGCTTGGGCGGGGATTTTGAGACGACCTACGACCAACGACAGTCTCCCAACGACTACCGACCACTGACCAAAAACGGATTGCTCTCGCGCTCTTCGCCAATCGTAGTCAACTCCCCATGACCCGGGACGACTATCGTCTCATCCGGCAGCGCCAGAACTTTTTCGCGCAGCGAATTGATAATCTTCTCGAACGATCCACCCGGCAGATCGGTGCGGCCGATGCTCCCGGCAAATAGCGTATCGCCGGCAATCAGTTTCTTTTCTGCAGGAAAGTAAAGGCAGACGCTGCCTTCAGTATGACCCGGCGTGTGGATCACATCCGCGACCAGCGAACCAGCTTTCACTACATCACTTTGTCCAAGATTCTGGTCGATCTCAACCTTGCCCGGAGTTGGCACCCCAATCCAGGCCGCCTGCACATCGAGCATTTTGAGCAGCGCATAGTCGTTCTGGTTGAGCAGGATGGGCGCACCCGTCGCGGCCCGTAGCTTCATCGCGCCGCCCACGTGATCAATGTGAGCATGAGTGATGACAATCTGCTTAACTTGAAGATTGTGTTTGCGAATGAGGGCGAGCACGTCTTCGATGTCGTCGCCCGGATCGATTACCAGCGCTTCGCGCGTGCCCTCATCTCCAATGATCGAGCAGTTGCACCGGAGCGGGCCGACGGGAATGATTTCGTGGATCATGCTGGATTGTTCGCCGGTGTGATTCAACGGTCCGAGAGTGGAAGGTTGAAGCCTCAGAGCTGAAACCTGAGACCCGACACCTGTGACCTGATAGCCGCCGTCACTTCTGTTGAGCAGGCGCTGGCGGATTCGTCGGCGCCGCCGGCTGCGACTTGGTCTGCGATGACTTCATGCCCTGAAACACCGAGTTGGGCCCAGTCCGGCGCGAAACGAAGATTGAAAGTGTGATGGACGTTACCATGAAGATGATGGCCGACCATGTCGTCGCCTTGGACAGGGCGGTGGCCGCTCCTCGCGGACCAAAAGCAGTCTGGCTGCCCATGCCGCCGAACGCAGCCGCAATGTCTCCGCTCTTGCCGCTTTGCAGCAACACTACGACGATCAGAAAGAAACAAACAATGATGTGAACGATCGTGATCAATGTAACAACCATGCGATTAGGCGACTACTCCTCTCCTTTTTTCCGAACCTGCTTTTCCTTCTCAAGGGCGACTCTGATGGTGCGGAAGGGGGGATTTGAACCCCCACGCCTTTCGGCGCCACCCCCTCAAGATGGTGTGTCTGCCAGTTCCACCACTTCCGCACATTATGAACTATTTTAATTTCAAACTAGTTAAGGGCTAAAACCTTCAAGGGGTTGGACCGCGACTTTTTGATCTACCCTATGCATCCGCACTTTTTCCCCGCAGCCAGTCCGCCGACCTCGGTCGAAAAACGCGCGGGGCAGAGTATAAACTCCGACTCCGAATCTAGTTTAATCTTATCACGGGCAGCTTTTGCGGGCGGGTGCCCTAGCCTTTCGGTTCTTTGCGAAGGCTGGGGTTGTTCAGTCGTCACCGCAGAAATGCGGGACGCAGTCATACTCTAGCTTCATGCCTTGGGGTCTGAAGCGCTACCAACAAACCCGACAGCTGCATTTCATCACCTTCAGCTGTTATCATCGCGCTCCTCTGCTCGGCACAGAGCAGGCCCGCCACACGTTTGTCCGCGCTGGAAAGAGTGCGCCAGTGGTATGGCTTCTACGTGGTCGGCTATGTGGTGATGCCCGAGCATGTGCATCTGCTGATGAGCGAACCGGAACGCGGCACTCTCGCCCTGGCCTTGCAGATGGCGAAGCAGATAGTTTCACGGAAACTGCGCGTGGAGACTCGGACCGGCTCCGGCTAGAAACCCCGGCCTTCGCAAAGAACGCGAAAGGCCGGCCACCCGCGAAAAAGGACGCGAACCTGAGGCACCAAACGGAGAATCTTAGGTCGTCAGTTTTTGGGTCTCCAGTTCAGACCGCGACGCCTATCTCTTGTGACACTGTGGCCAGTCGTTCGTAGGATCGCAAGCGGTCGTCATGGTCGTAGGTGTCCGTCACTACGATTACCTCATCGGCGGCGGTTTCGGACAGCAGCTTTTCCAGTCCGGTTTTCACCGTCGCGTTCGATCCCACTATGGCGGCACTCAGCTTGGTCTCTACCGCGGCCCGTTCGAAGTCCTGCCACAACGGCTCCATCGAATCGACCGGCGGCAACAATTCCACCGGCTGGTTGCGGATCAGTCGAAGGAATCGTTGCTGGGGCGTGGTAAACAAGCGGCGGGCAGCGGCGTCGGTTTCCGCCGCAATGACCTGCACCGCGACCATCAGGTAGGGCCTGCGCAACGCGTCGCTCGGGCGGAAGCGCTCGCGGTATAGTCGGGCGGCGGCGCGCAGATACTCCGGGGCGAAGTGGGCCGCGAAAGCGAAGGGCAGGCCCAGGGTTCCAGCCAATTGCGCGCTGAAGCCGCTCGAACCCAGAAGGGTGATGGGCACATTGCTGCCTTGTCCCGGAATCGCTTTCACCGCTTGCCCGGGCTTTGCTGGGCCCAGGTAAGTACGCAACTCTTCCAGCAACTCGGGGAAATCGTCTCCGGTCTGATGCAGATCACGGCGCAGAGCGCGCATGGTCTGGAAGTCGCTGCCCGGGGCGCGGCCCAGACCGAGATCGATGCGCCCGGGATATAGCGCTTCGAGGGTTCCGAACTGCTCGGCGACGACAAGCGGCGCGTGGTTGGGCAGCATGACGCCACCACTGCCTACACGGATCGTTTTTGTGGCGCCTGCGACATGGCCGATCAGCACAGGCGTCGCCGAGCACGCCAGCCCTTCGATCGAGTGATGTTCGGCCAGCCAGAAGCGGGTGTAGCCTAAACGCTCTACGTGCTGGGCTAGGTCCACCGATCGGGCAATGGCACTGCCTGCAGGTTCGCCGGTGTGCATGCCGACCAGGTCGAGAACGGAAACCGCTAATCCATTGGTCATGAAACATTAGATAACCGAATGGGGACGGGCGATGCGGGAACAAGGGGACGAAGGCCACAGAAGGTGCGCGGGCACATCATCACCCGTAAGTAGGAAAAAGGGAAAAGCGCAGTCTAGGCGCCCGAAGTGAATCCTGCGAGGGTCTGAAACCATCTCAAGAGACGGGCATTATGGAATCCAAAGCAGAGAAATTGTTGGTGGTGGAGTCTGACGATGCTCTTCGGGAGCGGATCGTCGCCGTGCTGAGCGATGCCGGATATCAGGTCTCGACCGATTACGCGGATGGAATGAAGTCAGTTCTCGCCTTTGGTCCCGACGTGGCTATCCTGGGTGCTGATCCACCTCAGCTCGATTGCTGTGGCCTCCTTTCCGAAATCAAGGGTTCCGAGCACACGCAGAACGTACGCGTCGTGATGCTATCTCCGGGAGGATCCGGCGAGCGAACTCGGGGGATGGATCTGGGCGCAGATGATGTGCTGTCGCTGCCGTTTGATCCGCACGAATTGCTATCGCGGGTGCGCTCGCAACTACGGAGCAAACATATTGGGGACGAGTCTCGGGAACGGATGCGCCTTGCGGAGGAGAATCGAAGTGCCGCTAGGGAAGTGGTGGCCGCCGTCAATGAAGAACGGCGGACCCTTCGGGTTGGCGGCCTGGTAACTGTTGGCCTGCTTATCGTGGGAGGTCTGGTCTTTTTCCTCTTTTACCGTCGTACTCAAGAACAGAATACCCGGGTTTATGCTGCGATTACCCGATTGCAGGCGACCGGCATCCAAACCCAACAGCAGTTGATGGACCGCTCGCTTCGGGCGCGTGAAGAAGCAGAACGCGGCCTTTCCAAGGTGGGTGATCCGCAAAAGATCCAGCTCCAGAAGAAGAGCGAAGAATTACGATCGCAAATCGCAGCCGGCAGAACGGAAGATGCTTCGGTTTTGCAGAAGCAACTAGCGGCGGTAGAAACTCGCCTCCAGAAGATTGAGACCGAGGGAAAGTTTGCTGAGAGGATCATCCAGTCCTATGAGCCCAGCGTCTGTCTCATCCACGTTGTGCTCGCCTTCCGCGAACACGCTACGGGATTGAGACTCCGGTATGCGGGAGTTACCAGCGACGGCGAGCCTGCGACCGATGAACATAGCAACCCGCTGGTGAGCCTTACTGGGAATGGTCCGGAAGTGCACCTGGACGTTTTTGGCACGGGGTTTCTGGTTACCGATACGGGGTTAATCCTCACCAATCATCACGTCGCCGAACCTTGGTGGCAGAACGATGAGATGAAGGAAATGCTGAATCAGGGTGTTGAACCAGTGATCGCTGAGATGACGGCATATTTCCCCGGAGTTAAAAACGGCGTTGCTATCAACACGGAGAAGATCTCCTCGCTTGCGGACGTGGCGGTCGTGAAAGGAAATGTCTCAGGGCTGGGCCTCAAACAGATTGCCCTTGCCGATGGCCGTCGGTCTGCCGTTAGCGGGGGCCCGGTCGTGCTGCTTGGATATCCCACTGCTCTCGATGCAATTCTGGCTCGGGCCGGCGCGGAGACGCTTCAGTCGATCGCG
>Ga0307477_10002509_pt1 | contig 14155 bp, 10 predicted proteins | sample atmos_gasesECM2C_FD_203316 | JGI IMG/M metagenome (GOLD analysis project Ga0307477, IMG submission 203316) | Hardwood forest soil microbial communities from Morgan-Monroe State Forest, Indiana, United States - atmos_gasesECM2C_515 | ecosystem: Environmental > Terrestrial > Soil > Temperate...
ACGTGTGCGCCAGGGCGAGCTGACGGTCCACCGTGATCGGGTGGTGCAAGGTGGTCAGCAGTGGCCAGCCGTCATCGACCATGCCGAGCATGCCGTTGCCGAGGCACTGGTTGTCGTGCACGACGTCGAAGTCGCCTCGCCGCTGCGCCAGCAGCTGGCGGGCACGTCGTGAGTAGGCCAGCGGCTCGCCGAAGCCGGCCGTGCACATGACGCCGAACTCGATCCAGTCCTCCCGCGAGGAGAACTCGCGCGGGTGTGGGAAGCGGAAGGGATCGGGGTCTCGATACAGGTCGAGCCCCGGGACGGGCGTGAAGCCGACGCCCTCATCGAGCTCGGGCCACGGCGGTCCGGAGAAGACCTCGACCGAATGGCCGAGGGCGACGAGCTCACGGGTGAGGTGACGGGTGTAGACGCCTTGGCCACCGGAATGGGGGTTGCCCCGATAGGCGAGGTACGCGATACGCAAGTGCTCAGGGGGCATGAGTCGTCAAGGCTTGCTGTTGTTGACCGGCCGGTCAAGTAGAGCGAAGCCGTTCCCACGCCCAGGCCAGGCCCACGAGGGCCAACGCCAAGGCGACGAACGGTCCGTCGCCGAGGCGCAAGTAGGGGGTCGTTCCGTGGCGGCGAGCGACCGTCACGAGGAGCACCTGGCGGTGCCCGAGCCCGGTGCGGGCCAGCACCCGTCCGTGAGCGTCGATGGCCGCGCTGAACCCGGTGGGGGCGGCCATGACCACGTCGCGGCCGGTCTCCCAGGCGCGCAGCTTGGCCGCCGCCACCTCCGAATCCGGCACCTGACTGGTGGTGTAGGACGCGGTATTGGTCGGCACGAGCAGCACCTGGCCTCCTGCCCGGATGGCAGCGCGGGCCCGGCTTGAGAAGAACACCTCGAAGGAGATCGTCACCCCGAGGGGCCCTGCCGAGGTGCGCAGCAATCCGGGCCCGTGGCCGGCGACGGCGTCACGGGGAATCACGCCCAGGTTGACGATGTGGGCCACGAGCGACCGGCCGGGGACGTACTCGCCGAACGGGACCCGGTGCACCTTGTCGTACCTGGCCTCGATCTGACCGGTCGGCGCCCACGCCACGGCAGCGTTGGCGAAGCGGGTGTCGCCCACCGGCTCGGTGACGCCGGCCACGAGCGTCGCGCCGAGACGGTGCGCCTCGGCACCGACCTCGGCATCCTGTGGTGAACCGGCGATGGGCCCGTCGAGGGCGATCACGTTCTCGGGCCACACCACGAGGTCGACGGGCGGAGACACGCTGGCGTCGGCGGCGAGCTGAGCGCCGTACACCAGCTCGGGAGGGTTGTTGACGGCCCGCAGCCCGCGGCGCCCTCCTCCCTGCACCATGGCGGTGCGCAGCCGGCCGACGACGGCACCGTCAGGTGCCGCCGCGCCGAGAGCAGGCACGGCGACGACCAGCGCGGCGCTGATGGCCGCGATGGTCCAGCGGCGGAACGTGACCGCTTCCAGCCCAACTCCGGCGACGGCGACGAGGGCGGCCACGACGAGCGGTCCACCGACGCGGGCGGCGGCGGCCAGCGGGCCCGCAGCCTGACCCAGCTCGATGCCACCCATGGGGAGGCCGCCGAACGGGATCACGGTTCGCAGCGCGTTACTGACCAGCACTGCCGCCGGCCACGCCCACACCCGGCTGAGCCCGGGCGGCGTGGTCACGGCCGCCAGCATCAAGAAGCTGGCTTCGAGGCCCATCACGAGGAACGCCCCGATGGCGTTGAACTGGCCCATCCAGAACAACGTCACGCCGTACAGACCGAGGCCGGCCACGAAGCCAGCCGTGGCCCGGGCCCGAACCGGCCGGCCGCTGAGGAGATGGCCGAGAGCTGCGAGGCCCAGGATGCCCAGCGGCCACCAGCCGGCCGGCGGCACCGACAGGGCCACGACCAAGCCGATCCCGAGGGCGGGAAGGGCGATCGTGCCTCGCCGGGCGGTCACCGGCGGCCTCACACCGGGGGAATGGGTCGAAGTGCCGGGCACCCCCCGGGCCCGACACTCCGACAGGGCAGCGGGCTGATCAGCGGGGTCACGCACCCGTGACCCGCGGTTCAGCCCGTTCCGCTCTCCAGCCCGCCACCCTCGGCAGCCCGCAGGAGGTCACGGATCTTGTCTGCCGGGTACAGGCGGTGTCCGCCGGGCGTGCGCACCGACGGGATACGACCGCGGCGGGCCCACTCAGCGACGGTTCGCTCCGATACCTGGAAGGCGCGGGCCACATCTCGCGTGCGCAGCAGCTCGTCGTTGAGCGCTGTCGGGATTCCCTCATCCCCGAATAGACGGGCTAAAAGGGCTTGGCGGGAGGCATCGGAAGTATTCATCCGAAGGCCAACTGAACCAACCACTGAGCGCGTTGGCAACGGTCATTGTGCAACCACCCCATTGGGCCATGGTCGGGATGGCACAAAAAGACGATAGAGCCATGCCCGAAGCGGACATGTCGGTCATCGGCCCCGGGTGAGATGGGTGCGAACGGCCTCGACCGCGGTTTGGGCGCCGGCGACGCACGTGGGCAACCCCACCCCGCGGTACGCGGCCCCGGCCACCACCACACCCGGCGCGTCGACGGCGAGGGACGACTCGAGGCGCAGGACGCGGGCGGGATGGCCGACGTGGAACTGCGGGAAGGCGTTGGGCCAACGCGTCACGCGCCCCTCGACAGGAGCGCGACGGGCGCCGATGGCTTCGCGCAGCTCCTCGTGCAATCGGCGGATCAGCTCGTCGTCGTCGAGCAGCATGGCCCGGTCGTCACCATCGCGTCCGGCCGAGACCCGAAGCAGGGCGAGGCCCGGGCGGGCCAGGTGCGGCCACTTGGCGGTCACCCAGCTGCAGGCGGTCATCAGCCGGCCTTCGACTCTCGGCACCAGGAACCCACTGCCGTGCGGTGGCGCGGCGACGTCGGCCAAGCGGTAGGCGAGAGCCACCAGGGCCACGGACGACGAGTCGATGGACGACAGCTCCCCGGCCGCGGGCGCGCTCACAGGCCTGAGGAGGTCGGCGGCCGCGGGAGGGGGCAGGGTGATGATCACGGCGTCGGCAGTGATCGTGCGCCCCGCGCTGGTTGAGACGCGCCACTGGCCTCGGTCAGCCCGCGTGAGCCCGGTGACGGCCTCGCCCATGTCGATCGTCACGCCGGCGTCGCGCAGACCTCGGCCCAAGGCTTGGCTGAGCCGAGTCATCCCACCGTGCACGGTGAGAAACACCGGACCGCCCGAAGACGCGGGGGCCGCCGACCTCGCACCGCGCATCAGGCTTCGGTGCTTCGAGGCCGCGATCAGCGGCGGAGCGGCCACCGTCGCGCTCATACCCAGCGTGCGCCCGGCGTTGATCCCGCCGAGGAGCGGGTCGACGAGGCGCTCGTGGGCTTCGGGGCCGAGCCGGGCCCGGACGAGGCGGCCGGCGTCGACGTCGCCGTCCTGTCCGGGAGCAGATCGCGCGGGGAGGGCGAGGTCCAGGGCGGCGCGGAGCGTGCCCTTGGGCGTAAGAACGCCGGCGCGGGCCAGGGCCAGCACGCTGGTCGGCACGCCCAGCACCAACCCGGGCGGCAGCCGACGCAGCCGCCCGCGCGACCAGACAAACGCGGCGCCGGTCGCGGGAGCGACGAGTTCGTCGCCGAGCCCGACGGCGCGGCAGAGGTCGATGACGCTGGACGTGCGGGTGAGGAAGGCGTCCGGTCCCGTGTCGAGGTCGATGCCGGCGAACGGTTCGGTGGCGATGCGACCGCCGAGGCGCTGGTCTGCTTCGAGCACGGTGACGTCGACGCACGCGGTCGGATGGGTCAACGCCCAAGCGGCGGCGAGGCCGGAGATGCCCCCGCCCACGACGAGGACCCGGTCACGTTCCTTCACGACGTTTGCTCATGGACGTACTCCACGAGGCGGGCCAGCACATCCGGGTCCGTTTGCGGCAGCACTCCATGACCGAGGTTGAAGATGTGGCCCGGTTGGCCCGCCGCCTGGTCGAGGACCGTCTGGGCCCGCGGTTGCGCGACGTCCCAACCAGCGGCACACGCGGCCGGGTCGAGGTTGCCCTGCACGGCCCGGCCGGGCGCACGAGCCCGGGCCTCACCGAGCGGCACCCGCCAATCCACCCCGACGACCTCGGCGCCGGCGTCGCCCATCAGGGTCAAGAGCTCGCCTGTGGTCACGCCGAAATGGATGCGGGGCACGCCGAGATCGGCCAGTCCGGCAAAGATTCGCCGCGATACGGGGAGCACGTGCTGCGCGTACTCGTCGGGCGCGAGCGTGCCGGCCCAGCTGTCGAACAGCTGCACCGCCGACGCCCCGGCCTCGACCTGGGCCCGCAAGCTGGCCAGCGAGAGGTCGCCCAGGCGCTCGAGGAGCTGACGCCACAACGCGGGCTCGGTGTGCATGAGTGCTTTGGTGCGGACGTAGTCGCGGGACGGCCCGCCTTCCACGAAGTAGCTGGCGACGGTGAACGGCGCGCCGGCGAAGCCGATGAGCGGAACGGTGAGCTCCTTGCTCAGGAGGCGCACCGCGTCGATGACGAACGGCAGGTCCTCGCCCGGTTCGAGAGGGCGCAGCCGTTCCAGGTCAGCTGACGACCGGAAGGGCTCGGCGAACACCGGCCCGACCCCAGGGCGGATCTCGACTTCGACGCCGATAGCGGCCAACGGCGTGACGATGTCGCTGAAGAGGATGGCGGCATCCACGCCGAGACGGCGCACGGGCTGCAGGGTCAGCTCGGCCGTGAGCTCGGGCGAGTGCACGACGGCCGAAAAGCTGTGGCGTTCGCGCACGGCCCGGAACTCCGGGAGAGAGCGGCCGGCCTGGCGCATGAACCAGACCGGCGTGAAGGGCGCCGGCTGGCCGCGACACGCCAAGAGAAACGGAGCATCGTCGGGGGCCACGCCGGGGAGGCTACCGGCGGCCCGTTGGGCCTCACTGTCGCTGTTCTGTACGCAGCCCTAGAATCATCGGTCCGCCCGTGGCCCCCCATCCCGAACTCGCAGCCGAACAGGCCTACCTTGACCGTGCCTACCGCCGGCTCGACGCCATGCGACGAGCCGCCGCCGACCTGCGGGACTCAGTCATTGACGCCGGTCCGGGCGGGACCCACCAGGCCCGCACCGAACGGGACGTGTTTGTGCGGACGAGCCTCCAGCGCATCGAGCAGCTCGAGCTCGGGCGAGCGACCCTGTGCTTCGGGCGCATCGACACCGAGGGGACGGACGTGTTCCACATCGGGCGCATCGCCGTGTCCGACGAGGACCAGGAGCCTCTGGTGGTGGATTGGCGGGCACCGGTGGCCGAGCCGTTCTACCGGGCTACTGGCCGCCACCCGATGGGCCTGGTGCGGCGGCGGCATTTCGCCACGGACGGGCGCACGCTGCTCGGGATCGAAGACGAGCTGTTCCGGTCCGACGGCGCCGACGGGGGGACCGCCGATCCGGAGATGGTCGGGCCCGGGGCGCTGCTGGCGGCATTGGAGCGATCACGTTCCGGGCAGATGCGCGACATCGTGGCCACCGTCCAACGGGAGCAGGACGAGATCATTCGGGCCGAGCTGCCCGGCGCTCTCGTCGTGCAGGGTGGCCCCGGAACGGGCAAGACGGCCGTCGCGCTGCATCGCGCCGCCTACCTGCTCTACACCTATCGGTTCCCGCTGGAGCAGCAAGGCGTGCTGGTGGTTGGGCCCAACCAGGTGTTCCTGCGCTACATCGAGCAGGTCCTGCCTTCGCTGGGCGAGAGCGGGGTCGTGCTCACGACCCTCGGTGGGTTGATGCCCGAGGTGCGCGCCCGGCACGACGAGGCGCTGGCCGCGGCCAGGCTCAAAGGTGACGCCCGCATGGCGCGGGTGGTGGCGCGGGCGGTGAGCGACCGCGAGCGGGGTTTGCGCAACGACCTGGTCGTCGGCTTCGGCGCCTTATCGCTTCGGGTCACGGCCGCTTCCACCGCGGCGATGATCGCGTCGGTCCGGCGGCGGCCGGGTCCGCACAACCCCCGGCGGCGTCAGGTCGAGACGCTCCTGTTGCGGGCGCTGTTCGACGATTATGAGCACGGGATGGCCCGGCGGCGCCGTCTGAACGGCGGGGTTGATACCGAGGACTCCGCGCTCATGGAGTTCGACGAATTCCGTTCGGCGCTTCGCCGCGACCCGGCGGTGGTCACCGCTTTGGATCGGATGTGGCCGGTGTTGAGCGCGGCCGAGCTGCTGCACGATCTGTTTGGCGCTCGCCCGCTCATCGAGCTGGCCGGCCGCCGCGACCTGACGGCGGCCGAGCGTGACGAGCTGTACCGTCCGCGCCGCGCGAGCCTCGACGAGGTGGCGTGGACCGAGGCCGACCTGCCCCTTCTCGACGAGGCGCGCGCATTGCTGGGACCGATCAAGTTTCGTCGGCGGGACCGCGACGATGACCTGGTCCGAACGTATGGCCATATCGTCGTTGACGAGGCCCAGGACGTCTCGCCTATGGCTTTGCGCATGCTGTCGCGGAGGTCGATCTCTGGATCGATGACGCTCGTTGGCGACATCGGCCAGGCCACGGCACCGCTCGCTCCGGCCAGCTGGGACGACGTGCTTCGGCACCTCCCGCAACGGCGACCGGGCCGCGTGGCCAAGCTGACGGTCAACTACCGCACGCCCTCGGAGATCGTGGTCGTCGCCGCGCCAGTGCTCGCGGCGACCGGTGTTCCCGGCCTGGTCCCGCCGCGCTCGGTGCGCTCGACCGGGCGGCTGCCCTCGGTGCGGTCGGTGGACAAGGCCGACCTGGGGGAGGCCGTCGCCGCCGTGGCCGCCGACGAGCTGTCGGCCGTCGACGGAGGCACGGTCGCAGTCATCGCCCCCGAGGCACTGGTCCCTGTGATCGGCGCCGCCCTGTCGGACGCCAGAGTGGACTGGGGGGAGCCTGACCGGGCCGGCCTGACGGCCCCCATCACGTTGCTGACATTGCGGGCGGCTAAAGGCCTGGAGTTCGACGCGGTGGTCGTGGCCTCACCGGCCGGGATCGTGGCCGAATCGGCTCAGGGGTTGCGGGCGCTGTTCGTCGCTCTGACGCGCCCGACGCGCCGGTTGGCCATCGTCGCCGCCGAGCCCTTGCCGGCGTCGCTGGCGGTCGGGCTCGATCAGGCTCGCTTCGGTCTGGCCGAATCGCCCGCCGTGTAGGGCCAAGGCTCAGTCGTCGGCCGTGGGCAGCATGGCTTGGGCGGCCCGCAGCTCGTCTACGCCGGCACGCACGGCCTCATTGAGCACGTCGAGGGCGGTCACCGTGCGCTCCGCCCGCGGCCCGGTGCGGGTCCAGTCCTTGCCGCTGGCCGCTTGGGCCTCGGCCGCCACCCGGTTCACAGCCTGGCGGAGTCGGGCCAAGGGGTCGTCGCTGCCATTCCCGTCGGACTCGGGCGTGGCCGTCACGAGAATGCGGTGGAGGTCCTCGCCGGCGGCGGCAATGGCGCTGGCCCCCGCTTCTGCCCGCCCGAGGATCGGCGGCACCAGTTCCGGGTGGCCCTCTTGGGCGGCGCGGTCGAGAAGCTCGTTGAAGCGTCGGGGCAAGGAACGCAGGGCGACGACGGCGTCGCCAGGGGCCAACGCGTTGGGTTCGCTCATGTCGAGATCACCGTGCGCAGGCCGGCGCCAGAAGCGAGATCGGCAAAGGCGGCGTTGATGTCGGCGAGCGGGCGCCGGGTGCTGATGAGTTGCTCGAGGGGCAGACGCCCGGCTCGCCACAAGGCGACGAACCGGGGAATGTCGCGGGGCGAGTGGCACGAGCCCAAAAAGCAGCCGAGCAGCTTCTTCTCGGACACGGCGAACATCAGCCCGGGGACCGCGACCTGCTCGCTGAGGGGAGGCACGCCCACCATGACGGTCGTACCTGCCGCCCGGGTCGATTGCACACACGTCTCGACCAGCGCGGCGCGCCCGACGGCGTCGAAGGCGTAGTCGACCCCTACGCCATCGGTGAGGTTGAGCACCGCCCCGCCGATCTCGTCGCTGGTGGGGTCCAGCGTGTGGGTGGCGCCGAGCCCCTCGGCCCGTCGGCGGCGGTCGGGGAGGGGATCGACGCCGATGATCTGGCTGGCGGGAGCGAGGACGGCGCCCATCACGATGGAGGCACCGATCCCGCCGAGGCCCATCACCAGGACCGTCGCGCCGGGCTCCACCCGCGCCGTGTTGAGCACAGCCCCGACGCCCGTCTGCACGGCGCAGCCGAGCACGCACGCGGTCTCGAGCGGGATGTCGTCCGGCAACGGAATCGCTCCCGTGGCCGGGATCACGACCTGCTCCGCGAACGCTCCCAACCCGATCCCGCGGTACACCGTGCGGCCGCTTTGGCGCAGGCGCGTCGAGCCGTCGGCGAAGGTGCCGAGCATCAGGCCCGCGGTCTCGAGGCACTGGGTGTGGTTGCCCCGCTGGCACATGTAGCACCGCCCGCACGGTGGTCGCGGGCTCAACAGGACGGGCTGGCCCACGGCCAGGTGGTCCACCCCGGGGCCGACCTCGGCCACCACCCCGGCGGCTTCGTGGCCCAACACGACGGGCAGCGGCGACGGCAGTGACCCGTCCACGATGTGCAGGTCCGAATGGCACACGCCGCAATGAGCGACGGCGACGAGTACCTCGCCGAACCCGGGGGAATCGATCTCGACGTCATCGACCACCACCAGATCCTGATTGGGATGTTCGAGCAGGGCGGCGCGCACGGCTGCTGTCTACACGACCGCTTCGGCTTCGATCTCGACCAGCCAGCGCGGATCGAGGAGGCCCCCCACGACGACCATTGTCGCCGCCGGCCGAACCGCGCCGAACGTCTCGCCGTGTACCAGCGACACGGCCTCGGCGTCGCCGCGGTTGACGAGGAACAAGCGGGTGCGGACCACGTCCGAGATCGACGCCCCGGCCTCGGCCAGCGCGCTCTGGATGATCTCCAGGCACCGCCGCGTCTGGCTCCCGGCGTCGGGAGGGCATTCACCGTCTGGAAGGATCGGCGCGGTACCCGACACCAGCACCCGGTCGCCGACGCGAACGGCGCGGCAGAACCCGATCTGAGACTCGAATGGCGACCCGGATGACACGCGCTGGCGGTCGGTCATGAATGCGACCGTAGCGGCGTGTCCGTTGTCACCCTCAATGGCTTGGGGTCTGAGGCGTCCGCACCCCTATCCTGGGGGCCGATGACCTGCCCATCGTGTGGCACGGCCTCACCGGCTGGGGCCCGGTTCTGCCCGGCCTGCGGGCACGGGCTGACCCATGGGCGCGGTGACGAACGGCGGCTCGTGACGGTGCTGTTCGCCGACCTCGTCGGTTACACGACATTGGCTGAGAGCCGCGACCCGGAGCACGTCAAGAACCTGGTCGACGGTTGTTTCGAGCGGCTGGCGGCCGACATCGTCGCCCACGGGGGCCGGGTGGACAAGATCGTCGGCGACGCCATCATGGCCTTGTTCGGCGCTCCTCAAGCCCACGAGGACGACGCCGAACGGGCCGTTCGAGCCGGTCTGCAGATGCAGCGCACCCTCGAGTCGAGCGCGGCTGACCTGGGTGTCGACATCCGCATGCGGGTCGGCATCAACTCCGGTGAAGTGTTGGTGGGAGCGCTACGGGCCGGCGGCGACTACACCGCCATGGGCGACGTCGTCAACACCGCAAGCCGGCTGCAGACGGCCGCCGAGGCCGGCCAGGTGCTGGTGGGGCCGACCACCCACGCTGCTACGCGCGAGGTGCTCCGCTACCGCTCGTTGGGTCTCGTGCGGGCCCGGGGTCGGGAGGAGCCCGTGCCAGCGTGGATCGCCCTGGAAGCGGTCGCGCCGCCCGGGTACCGGCCTCGGCGCGTGCGCACACCCCTCATCGGACGCGACGCCGAGCTCGGGATCCTGCGCAACGCGCTCACGCTGGCCAAGGAGCGGCGGCGGGCCCACCTCGTCGTGCTGAGTGGCGACGCCGGCACGGGCAAGACCCGGCTGGCCGAGGAGATCTCCACCCTGGCCCGTTCCGAGCACCACGGCTATGTGCTCGAAGGTCGGTGCGTTCCTTATGGCGAGTCCAACGTCTGGTGGCCGCTGGCCGAGGCCCTGCGCCGGTCGTGTGGCATTACCGCCGCGGATGACCACGACACGATCAAGTCCAAGGGCCAGGCCGCGGTCGGAGCCATGTTGGGCGTTCCCGCAGGAGACCGTGAGCTCGAGCGGGTGCTCAAAGGTCTGAGCTACCTGATGGATCAGGAGGACGCCGAGCTCGAGCCGGCCCGAGCGCGCGACGAAGCTGTCCGCTCGGTGGCCGTGTGCCTCGAGCGCATGACCGTCGACCGCCCGCTCGTGTTCGCGGTATCCGAGCTGCACTGGGCGGACGACCTGCTGCTCGAATTCCTCGACCGGCTCCTGGACCGGGTGCAGAACCTGCCGATCCTCATGGTGGCCACGTCCCGACCGGAGCTGGCCGAGCGCTGGCACCCGCCGGCCGGTCGTCACAATCAGTTCGTCATCCACATCGACCCCTTGGATCACGAGGCCACGTCGGCCCTGCTCGACGCATTGGTCGGGGAGGGCTCGGCGCCGCTGCTGCGAGAGGCGCTGGTGGAGCGCAGCGGCGGCAATCCGCTGTTCCTCGAAGAGCTGGTCGCCCTGTTGGGTCCCGAGCACGCGCTGGACGAATTGCCGGCCACCCTCCGGGGTTTGGTCGCGGCGCGGCTGGACGCCCTCGGACCCCTCGAGCGAGACACGCTCGAAGACGCGGCCATCGCCGGGCGCAGGGGGGCGGTCGCTGCGCTCGCGGCGATGGCTCCCCCCGACCGGGCGCCGCATGTCGAGGATGCCGTGGCCGCACTGGTGGCGACCGACCTCCTGGCTCTCAGCGAGACGGGTCAGGGATGCAGCGACTGGGAGTTCCGGTCCGAGGTCGTGCGCGAGGTGGCCTACGGCACGCTCACCAAAGGCGAACGGGCCCGACGCCACGCCGCACTGGGCGAGTGGCTCGCCGGCCAGGTCGGCGAGCGGCTCAGCAGCGAGGATCTCGACGAGCTGACGCATCACTACGGCACCGCCGCCGAGCTCATCCTCGAAGTGGGCGGGGTGGACGGCATACCCGTCGACACCGGGGCGAAGGCGCTGGCGTGGGTGGAGCGGGCCGCGGCCCGGGCCGAGTCCGAAGAGCTATGGCTGCCGGCCACCGGGCTGCTCGACCAGGGCCTGCGCCTGGCTGCGTTCGGGCCGACCGGGACCCGGAGCCGCCTGTTGTTGGCTCGTGCCCGCGCCCGGGTCGGCGTGCGCGACGCCACCGGAGCCCGCGCCGACCTGAGCGAGGTGATCGCCGAGGCCGAGCAGCGCGGCGACACCCGTGCCCTCATCAGCGCGCTGATGGTCACGGGCGACGTTGAGCGCATCGAAGGCCGGATCGACGAGTCCTCGTCGAGCCTGCGGCGGGCTGCGGAGATGGCTGGCGCGGCAGGCGAGGACCAGATTGCCGCCGACGCCCTTCGGCGCCTCGGCCAAAGTCGCTTGTTCGCCGGCGACGACGAGGGAGCTGATGCCGCGTCGGCCGAGGCGCTGGAAGCCTTCCGTCTCCTCGGCGATCGGCGAGGTGAGGCGTGGGCGTTGCAGAGCCTGGCGTGGACGGCGTTCATGCGCGGAAACTTCGGACCGGCCGAGGAGCGGCTCACGGCCTCGGCCAATGCCTTCTCCGAGATCGGCGACTGGGGCGGGCACAGCTGGGCGCTCGGGCTGCTGGCCTGGGTGCGCTACGGCCAGGGCCGGCTCGAGGAGGCCCGCAGCATCGGCGAAGGTGTCCTGGCCGAGGCCAGCCAGGGAAGCGACCGCTGGGCCATCGGCATGATGACCACGCTGATGGCCAACGTGTGCCTCTGGACGGGGCGCACGGCCCAAGCTGTCGGTCACGGGCGTGCCGCCCGAGCCCTCATGACCGAGATCAACGACCGGTGGGGAGAGGCCCAGTCCCTGGTGCCGATCGCACGTGGCCTGCTCGCCCTCGGGCGCATCGAGGAGGGCCGCGACGCGCTGGACGAAGGCCGGCGTGTGGCCGAGCAGGTGCAAGACGCCCGCACCCGCCGGCTGGGCGAGGGCGGGGTCGTGATCGCGCTCGTCCAGCAGCTCGGCGAGGGCGCCGAGGTGCTCGGGATGGCGCAGGGCATCATGGAAGCTGATCCTGATCTGGTGCAGCCCGAGTGGCGCGCCGCCGTTGGGTTGGCGCTGGTGCAGACCGGCCGCACCGATGAGGGGGTACTCCTGCTCGAGCGGGCTCTGGAGTCCAACACCCACCATCCCCAGACCAATCTCGGCGCCATGATGGCGTTGGGTCTGCTGGCGGCAGGCCGGACCAAAGAAGCCGAGGTGGTGCTCAACCGGGACTGCCCGGTCGGCAGCGGCACGTACGCCGACCAGTGCTGGGCCGGCCTGGCCCGGGGATTGGCGGCCGTGCAGCGGGGCGACGCGGCCGGGGCCAAGGATGCGTTCGCCGACACCCTCGCCGTCGTCGACGCCACCGAGGACGTGCTGGCCCAGGCGACCGTGCGGGTGGCGCGCCAGCTGGCCCTGGGCGACGTGGGCGACGACGACGGCGCCGAGAGCCTGGCCCGCATGGGAATCGACCTCGCGGGCTGGGTGCACGTGTTCCGGGCCGCGGCCGAGGTGGGACGGGCCGCGGTCGGCTGAACCCGCTGCCGGCCATGGCAGGATGACCGTCTGAGGGCGAGTGGCGGCATGAGGGCGAGTGGCGGCCCTACCTACCAGTCGGTAGGCTGGGGGGATGACCGATGCTGGGCTGCTCACCGATCTAACCCCCGAGGCGGAACGGCTTCTCGACCGCCATCTCGGCATGGCCAAGGAGTGGTTCCCCCACGAGTATGTGCCGTGGGGTCGCGGCCGGGACTTCGTTCCCGGCGAGGCGTGGGACGCCGACGGCTACCCGGTGTCCGACGCCGTGCGCAGCGCGCTGTTCGTCAACCTGCTCACCGAGGACAACCTCCCGTACTACTTCTCCACCATCGATCGCGTCTTTGCCCCCGCGGCCACTCCCGGCGATGTGTGGCGCACCTGGAACCGCCGCTGGACGGCGGAGGAGAACCGGCACGCCATCGTGATCCGCGACTACCTGACGGTGACCCGGGCCCTCGACCCGGTGGCATTGGAACGGGCCCGCATGCACCAGATGTGTTCCGCGGTGGTGCCCGAACCGGCGACCGTCGCCGACGGGCTCGTCTACGTCGCGCTCCAGGAGTTGGCGACACGGATCGCCCACCGCAACACGGGCAAGTCGCTGGACGACAAGGTTGGGTTCGAGGTCATGGCCAGGGTGGCCGCCGACGAGAATCTCCACTACCTGTTCTATCGCGACCTCGTGACGGCGGCGCTCGAGCTCGATCCGTCCGTCCTGGTGTGCGCCATCGAGCGCCAGGTGCGCGATTTCGAGATGCCGGGTGTGGGCATCCCCGACTTCGGCGCCCACGCCATGGCGATCGCTCGGGCCGGCATCTACGACTTCGAGATTCACTACGAGCAGATCCTCGTAGCTGTCGTTCTTCGCCACTGGAAGATCGAAAGCATCGAGGGCCTCTCGCCCGAGGCGGAGACGGCCCGAGCCAATGTTGTCCGCTACATCGACCGCGTCGGGCGAGCGGCGCGGCGATTCGTCGCTCGACGCGCTGAGCGCGTTCCCTCGACGGTCTGATCAGGCGCTCAACCGCTGAAGCGGGAGCACCTCGGCGGCGATCGCCTCGAGTTCATCCGGCCACGATGTCGGCTCGACCACGGGAACGAGCACGAACTTGGAGAACCCGAGTTCGGCGAAGCGCTCCAACAGCTCCCGGGCCGCCGGCAGTCCCACCGGGATGATCTCCTCCGCTGAGATGTCCGGCCGGCGCGCCGCCAACGCGGCGATGACGGCGTCTGGGAGAGCAGTGGTGGCGTAAGGGACCAGGGCGCCGTAGTGCTCGGGATCAATCCAGCGGCCGCTTGCTTCAGCTGCCTCCTCGATGTTGCGCCGCCCCGCGGCCGCCTCCTCGGGTGTGGTAAAGCTCGGCAGCCAGCCGTCGCCCAGGCGCCCGACCCGGCGTAACTCCGACGGGGCTCGACCGCCCAGCCACACGTCCGGCGGAGATTGCACCGGGCGGGGACGGACCGTGACGCCCGACAGATGGAAGTGGGCGCCCTGATGATCGACGGCTTCCTCGACCCAGA
>Ga0307477_10002511_pt1 | contig 14145 bp, 11 predicted proteins | sample atmos_gasesECM2C_FD_203316 | JGI IMG/M metagenome (GOLD analysis project Ga0307477, IMG submission 203316) | Hardwood forest soil microbial communities from Morgan-Monroe State Forest, Indiana, United States - atmos_gasesECM2C_515 | ecosystem: Environmental > Terrestrial > Soil > Temperate...
ACTAGGTATCCCACCGTCGTTCCGGTAAGCACAGCTGGGCCGCTACCTGCACTTTCCGACGAAGGACCAATGCCGGACCTGAGCGGCGCCGTTGGCTGGATTAACTCCCCGGCGTTGAGCAGCAAGTCCCTGCGCGGCAAGGTCGTGGTAATCGATTTCTGGACCTACTCCTGCATCAACTGCTTGCGCGCGCTGCCCTATGTGGAAGGGTGGGCGGCAAAATACAAAGACAACGGCTTGGTGGTCATCGGCGTGCACACGCCGGAATTTGCGTTCGAGAAAGAGCGCGCCAATGTGGAAAAGGCGGTGCGGGATCTGCAGATTAGCTATCCCGTCGCGATCGACAGCGATTATAGAATTTGGCAAGCCTTCAACAATCATTATTGGCCGGCTCACTATTTCATCGACGGCAAGGGACGGATCCGGTACCACCACTTCGGCGAAGGCGAATACGACGAGTCCGAGCGCGTGATTCAGCAGCTTCTTAAAGAGAACGGCGCAACATCCCTCTCCGAGGGCGTAATCAACGTCACCGCCAGCGGCGCTGAAGCGGCTGCAGATAACCAGAACGTTGGTTCAGCTGAAACGTACGTAGGATACAAACGCGCTGGAAATTTTGCTTCGGCCGAACCGGTGGCTAAGGACTCGCGCAAAACCTACAGCCCGCAACCCAGGCTTTCGCTGAATCAGTGGGCCTTGGGCGGAAGCTGGGAAGTGGCCGAGGAAAGCGCGGTGCTTGAATCTCTTCCCGGTAAGATTGTCTTCCGGTTTCACGCGCGCGATCTTCACTTGGTGCTGGGCCCCACAAAAAACGGGAAACCGATTCGTTTCGCCGTCAAACTCGACGGTACTCCGCCCGGGGAAGACCATGGCGCCGATACCGACGCAAGCGGAGCCGGCACGGTTCGCGGGAATCGCCTGTACCAGCTGATTCGGCAAAAGGGCCCTGTGGAAGACAGAACATTCGAGATTGATTTTCTCGATCCCGGCGTGCAGGCGTTTGCTTTTACGTTCGGCTAAAATCGAAAACCAAGAGGCCATCATGTTTTCACAGAACAAGCGCGAGGATCAAATCAACAGTTCAGATGGGCGGCGAGCATTCTTGATCGGCGCGGGCGTCGCGGTCGTGGGACTCGTGTGGTCCTATTTCCACAAGTCTCCGCCCGTCCATGTAGAAGCTGCATCCGCTGGACTTCCGAAAATGGTGAAGATCGTACAGTTCACCAACGCGGGCAAGCGTGAAGGCACGGTAACTGTTGCGCGTATCGAGAAAACCGAGGACCAGTGGCGGAAGCAGCTTTCGCCCGATTCGTTTGAAGTAACGCGGCTGTCAGGAACTGAACGGGCGTATACAAACGAAAATCCCAATAACCATGAAAAAGGTGTTTTCCGCTGCATATGCTGCGACACGGCTTTGTTCGACTCCAATACCAAGTTTGAATCCGGCACGGGTTGGCCGAGTTTTTGGGCGCCCCTGGCAAAGGAGAATGTCTTGGAAACTACGGACATGACTTTGGGCATGGTGCGAACGGCCGTTTCTTGCCGACTGTGCGATGCACACTTGGGACACGTATTCCCTGACGGACCGCCTCCCACGGGTTTGCGTTACTGCATGAATTCTCTGGCCATGAAATTTGCGAAAGCCTCGTAGGAATTTGCGACTGTACTTGCCGACGTGCGAGTTTGTCGGAATGGTATTCGGAGGAGATAAAAGAGATGAAACGCTCAATGACGCCGATTTTGACCGTGTTGGCAGCCGTGCTGGCTCTCTTGCTGTGGACGCGACACAATTACACCAGCGCAGCCACTGTAATTCCGGATCCCGCGGTGGACGAAACGCTCGCCTCGCAAAAAGGGCAAGAGACTGTCGTCGTCGCAGGAGGATGTTTCTGGGGAATCCAGGCTGTATTCCAGCATGTGAATGGCGTGTCCCGCGCGACTTCCGGTTACTCCGGCGGAACGGTGAAGAATCCCGATTACGAGCAGGTCAGCAGCGGCTCGACGGGACATGCCGAGTCCGTTGAGATCGTTTACGACTCCTCCAAGATCACTTTGGGCCAGTTGTTGAAAGTATTTTTCTCGGTCGCGCATGACCCGACGGAACTGAATCGGCAGGGACCCGACACGGGCACTCAGTATCGCTCGATAATCTTTTTTGCGAACCAGGATCAGCGGCACATCGCCGAGGCCTACGTGCGTCAGCTCGATCAGGCCAAAGTTTTTTCGAACCCCATAGTGACCCAAATTGTTCCGCTAAACGCGTTCTATCCCGCCGAAGACTACCACCAGAATTATGCCGCCGAGCATCCTAGCAATCCCTACATCGCCACGTTCGACCTTCCCAAGGTAAAAAATCTTCAGCAACAATTTCCCCGTCTGTACGTGGCCAACCGCTAAGAGCTTCGATTCGCGCAAAGCATGCGCAACGAGTTCGATCCGGGAACAATGCGAATGCGCGGATGGGCTAGGCGTTTACCTGCCGGCGCTTTTTCGCAGCTTTTGGTGACGGCCGGGTCTCGTTTTCCTGTCGATTTCTCCGGTAGCGCGGGAGCCGTTGCGGAACCTCGCGAGCGCGTCGAAAATCTTCTGGCCATACATCTCGGATTTCCGCTCGCCGAATCCGGAGACGTCCAGAAGTTCGCTCAGGGAACCGGGGCGCTTTCGGCACAACTCATCGAGCGATGTGTCGTGCATCACCACATAGGCAGGAACGCCCCGTTCTTTCGCCGTGGCGCGCCGCCATTCGCGAAGGTATTCGCGGAGTTCCGGGTCAATATCGGCGAGCGCTGGCTTGCCGGCAGGCTTGGAGTAATCAGATCGTGATATGACGTTGGACGAGCGTACCGGAACACCCTGCTCTACATGCTTTGGTTCGACCGTATGTTCTAGCCAATCGAGCGCGAAGCCGCAGGCGTCGCACGCGCCGCACTTTCGCCATTTCGGGCTTTCCCCAAAATGAAGACAAATCTGGCGGTGGCGGCATAGTTTGGATTGCACGAAATCTCTAATCGCGTGATAGCGCTTCCAAGCGCGCTCTTTCTCGGATGGATCGGTCAACTGCTCGATGAAATAAGTAAGCAATCCCACGTCGCGTTTCTGCCACAGCACGACGCAATCCGCCGGTTGCCCATCGCGTCCCGCTCGACCAGCCTCCTGATAAAACTGCTCGATCGATTTCGGCAGCGAGAGGTGGATTACGGCACGCACGGCACCTTTATTGATGCCAAGTCCGAACGCAACGGTACCCACCAGGACGCGCACTTCATCGGCCATCCAGCGTTCCTGATTCTCCCGGCGAGTATCACTATCCATTTTCCCGTGATAAGCGACGGCGGGAATTCCCTGCTGCTCGAGATAATCGACTGTATCTTCCACTTTATTAATGGTGGGAGCGTAGACAATCACATTCTCGTCCGCGTAGGTGCGCAATGCTTTCATAAGAAGACCGGATTGCTCCCGGCCGACGCACTCTCTGATCATGTAGTGCAGGTTCGGCCGGTGAAAGCTCGCGATGTATTTGTGAGGGTTGCGCAGTTGAAGCTGGTCGATGATATCGTGGCGCACGCGTTGCGTGGCGCTAGCGGTGAAAGCTGCGATTGGCCGATCGGGAAAATTGATCCGCAGAGAGCTCATCTGACGATACTCCGGGCGGAATTCGTGTCCCCACTCCGAGATGCAATGAGCTTCGTCAATCACAAAAAATGACACGGGCACGTTGCGAAGCCACTCGATTGTGTCGGGGCGTGCCAGACGTTCCGGCGAAAGATACAACAGCCGGTACCGGCCTTTTCCCGCTTCATGCATAATCTGGCCCTGCGCCGGTCCCGTCACCGAGCTGTTCAGCAGCGCCGCCGAAATTCCCATCTGCGTGAGTTGTGCGACTTGGTCCTGCATCAGAGCGATGAGAGGCGACACCACGATTACGGTCTGTCCGGAAAGCAACGCAGCAGGCAGTTGATAGCACAGAGACTTGCCCCCTCCTGTCGGCATCACCACGCAGGTATCCTGGTGTTGCAGCAAACTGCGGACGATTTTTTCTTGCAGCGGACGAAAGGAATCGTATCCCCAGTAGCGGCGCAACGCGGACGAAAGGTCCACTACGGTATTCACCGACTCAGTATAGTTGATTCCTCGATTCGAACGCTGGTGGGGGGTTACAATATCTCGTTCAACCCGATCGGATTTTTCTCTCGTGGAGGGAGGTTTCATGGATGCGAAGAACTCAAAAACTCCGGCCGATACCAGACGCCATTTTCTGCGCCACATTCTCGCGACTGTTGCCTACCGCGGCGCCAAAGCCTTGCGCGGAGCCCCCCGCACTTTCGCGGAATTTCATGCAAACGAATCTTGCCGGACACCGGGCCAGATATTGGCGCACATCGGCGATGAGTATGATTGGGCGCTTTCGCAGGCGAAAGGTCAGGAAAAATGGAGCGTTTCTGAACCGCTGCCATGGGACGACGAAGTAAAACGATTCTTTTCTGCGCTGCGAGCCCTGGATGATTATCTCGCTTCAGATTCGGCGCTGGATGCCACTTCCGAAAAGCTCTTTCAAGGAGCGATCGCCGACTCGCTCACTCACGTCGGCCAGATCTCGATGCTGCGGCGGCTTGCCGGCTCTCCTGTACGCGCTGAAAATTATTCCCGCGCAGAAATCGTGGCCGGGCGGGTGGGTTCCGACCAGGCTCCGCCGTCCCGGGAATTCGATTGAACCGAAGTGTGTCGAATGAAGAACCGCGAATATTTGATGAGACGCAGAAAAATAGCCGGGGGCTTAGGCTGAGGGACCCTAGCCGCCCGGCTCTTCTCACCCATCTCCGCAGGGTCTGGGCAAGAAACTCGTTAAGCGGCGGATTCGCCGTTACGCATAAACTCGTAGCGCTCGATCGCTGCTGCTACTCCCACTTCGCCCGCATTTTCCGGGCTGGATCGCAGGACGCGTCCAAGACATCGGACTCGAACGGGACCTGCTTGAGTCAACTCGTGCGGAAGAGTCATAACGATCTCGACCGGCGAGCCGCTGCGCAATCCCTTGGGCAAGTGAAAATAGAGGCCACGCGAGCTCACTTCTCGCGATTCGGTTGCCGCCTCGCCAACCACGCTTTCATCCGTCCAGCGGACGGTTAGCGGCAAGCGCATCAAAAACCTTCGTGTTGCACGTCGCTCTTTTAGAGCCACAGGAAACTACCTCCCTAACTACGTAACCATCGTGCGGCCTCGCCTCCTTTGCACCAATAGAGCGAAAGCCTCAATTCTCCGGGATCCTCGGGTACCGAAGTACTAGGAAGGCGGGGCAAACTTCCTCAAACGCTCCATTTTTGCGAGATTACAAAAACACGGCCTAGCTGACCGGTACCTTCCGGAATGCCTTCAAAATATCGTCTAATGTGACCAGGCCTTCGAGTTTGCTTAGGTCGGCGCGGCTGAGCACGGGAAGGGCCGGCCAATCTCCGGCCCAGTGAAGCGCCTCTTCCAGGGACATGTCCCGGAAAACGAACGGCAAAGGACCCTTGAATCTTAGCTCAGCGGCGGTATGAGTCTGGGAACCGTCGGCAGCAAGCCTTTGAAGTTCGCTGCGTTCGATGAAATTCCATTCGCCTGGCCGCGCGCGCAAAAAACACAGTAAACTTTCTTTTCCTTCCAAGCGCTTGATCCCTTCCGTTACCTGATCGCCGGGTTCCAAGACCAAAGCAGCATCAACACGCATGGCGTCTTCCACGGTGAGAATCAATTGCTCGCGGCGCTCTTCAACAGACGGCAAGACCAGGCCGTCCTGGCGCGCGAGCAAATCAAACAGTGGAACCTTAATATATGAGCGCGAAATTCCGTAGGCGATCAAACTCGAAATCATCACGGGCAGAATCGCGGTGTAGTTGCCGGAAACTTCAATGACCATGAATACCGCTGTAATCGGAGTGCGCAGAAAACCCGCAAAAAATGTGCCCATGCCGACCAGCGCAAAGGTACCGACGGTACCCGGAAGAGCGGGAAAAAAATGCTGTTCAATGGCACCGACGGCGCCTCCTAACATCGCGCCGATAAATAAGCTTGGCGCGAACATGCCGCCGGGAGTCCCGCTCAAAAATGAAAATCCGGTGGCCAGGATTTTCAGCGCCGCCAAAGCCAGAAGCAACTTCCAAGTAAATTGGCCGTGCATCGCTTGATCGATAAAGGGATAACCCGCACCCATCACTTGCGGCAAGCGTATACCGATGATGCCGATCAGCAGGCCCGCAGCGGCGGGCTGAAAATGCTCCGTCCAACGCGGAAGAGATTGAATCCGCGGCCGCGCATAGGCCAACCATTTCAGAAATACCAGCGATGCTAATCCGCCGACGACTCCAAGCGCTACGTACGCCAACATGTCCGCGGGCTTCGCTACACGGAAAGGCGGAACGCGAAACATCGATTCCGGTCCCAGAAATGCGCGCATCGTTACGACACTCGATATCGCTGCCAGAACGATCGCCCCAAGCACGCCGGCGCTCCACGTTCCAATCACTTCTTCCAGAACGAAAAGGACCGCGGAAATCGGCGCATTGAACGCAGCCGCCAGTCCAGCGGCCGCTCCTACCGGCGCGATCAAACGCACTTTCTCTTGCGACAGCCGCAAACGGCGTCCAATGAGCGAAGCGATTCCAGCGCCCATCTGCAGCGAGGGATCTTCGGGTCCCAACGACTGCCCGCTGCCAATGGCCAGCGCGCAGGTGATAAATTTTCCAACAACCGTATTGAATGGAATGTAGCCGTTAGAAACGTAAACCGCCGACTTCGTTTGATTCACTCCGCTCCCACGCGCTCGAGGAAACGCGTAAATGACCAGGAGGGCCACGGCGAACCCCGCGAGTGTTGGCGCAAAAATCACACGCGGAAATGAGGGAGAGATCGATGAGCCGAGCAGTTCAATCTGGGTCCACTCAATTGCTATGCGAAAACAAACCACCGCGAGGCCGGAAAGGACTCCGATAAGCACAGCGAGAAACAAAAAAAAGCGGTCTTCGCGCATCGTAAAGATGCGGTTCGTCCAAATCTGCCACGCTGCGCGCAAGCCAGGCTGCTTGGAGCTTGGAACGGACGGCTCGTTTGCAAAAGGCGGGCCGGCGTCAGGCGAAGCCACCACGGTCGGTTCGCTCACTGTGCCGAAACTCGACGGCTGCGTCCTAAGAGCCAGAGAGCGCGGTCCGCGCCTTCCGGTTCTCCGCAAACCGTGGTCGCAACATTCTCGACTTCGAATGCGTGACCCATAACTCCGTCCAGCGTTTCGGGGTGCTTGGCGATGCTTTGCCAACTCGCGCCGGCGGCTAGCTCTCTAACGTCCGCAAAGGCTCTTTGGAGTTGCGTCTGTGGAGGAGTTGTCGCCAGGGATTGCCCTTTTTGGCGAGCGCATTCCTGAAGGCGGGCCGTGGCAAGAGCCAGCGCCTTGGCTGCTTTACTGGCTTTGGCTTCGCGCGAGAGATCGCCGGCAAACGGATCCATGTCCTTGATCTGCTGCGCTGTACGGTACATCTCGGCGATTTCGGGCGTAGCGCGGTCTTTCTCCGGCAAGCGCTCGAAATAATCAAGCGCGTTAGCATACTGACTGAGTTCGAAGGCTGATGTGCCGGCTCCCAACAATGCATCCTCATCTGGATTGTCTGTGGATAGCAGCGAACGAAAAGCGGTCAGCGCCCGATTCCAGAGTTTGGCCCTCAGCAGCAAATTTCCCACGATTCTCAGATGCTCCGCGTCGTTCGCAGGCGTATTGTCGGCGAGCGCGATAATTTCCGGTACAGCCTGCCGTTCGAGTCCGCGATCAAGCAAGTATTCGCAAAGTTCGAGTCGTTCTTGCCAGCGCATGGCAATCGGATCATTTTCCCATTCGCCATATATCGCACCTTGGTAGTAGCGAAGCGCTTCGGAGGTCAACCCCTGGTGCGCGGCAATGCGAGCTAATGCGAGGTTAACTTCTCCGCTTCCAGGGGATTCGGACAAGAGATTGAGCAGGTACGAACGGCCTTCATCGCCGCGCCCTGCAGCAGCCAACGCTTGCGCTAAATGAAACTGAAATTTCGTGTTATCCGGGGAATAGACCAGCGCATTGCGGTAGTCGGTCAAGGCGGATTTGATGTCGCCAGATCGGAAACTCACTTCGCCCTGAGCGAACCAACTGTCTGCTAAAACATGAATGCTTTTGTGATAAAGCCGGGAGACAGCCGCGGTGAAGAGCACGAACAAAACTAGCAGAATGATGCAACCGAACAAGACAGCTTCGCGCGAATAGATTCGCGGACTTTTCCTCCCCACCGCAATCGTATTTGCCGAAGAACTCATGCCATTCCCAGCTGAGAAGAATACCTTAATCTTTGAGCTTCAACACGGGCGGTGTGGAAACGGATGGAAAAAACTAGGCTTGGTCGATCAGACGGTGATGGATAGCGTAGAGGGCGAGTTCGAGGCGGTCGGAGACACCGAGTTTATCGAAAATATTATGCAGGTGGTTCTTCACCGTCTGTTCGCTGATAAAAAGCTTTTCCCCGATTTCGCGGTTGCGGAATCCTTGGGCTACGAGCTGTACAATTTCTTTCTCGCGGTCACTAAGTAGCGGCTTCTCGCGACGTTGGCCCGATTCCGCGGACTTTTTAAACGCGTCGATTACCTCGGCGGTCATGCGATTGTCGAGCCAGATTTCTCCGTCGAAAACCTTCCGTATGCTTTTCACCAACAAATCGCTGGCCGACTGCTTCAGCACCACTCCGCGCGCGCCGAGGCGCATGGCGCGCACGACGTCGCGATCGTCTTCTGCCGCAGTAAGCACAATCACGCGAGTAGGCAGCGTTTCGAAATTCACTTCTTCAAGAACACCGAGACCATCTTTCTCCGGCATCCGCAGATCGAGCAGAAGAATATCGGGCTTGAGTTTTGCCAGCATCTTGACGCACTCATTCCCATTGGAAGCCTCGCCGACAATTTGGATTTCGTCAGCCGCTTCGAGCAATTTGCGGAGCCCATCGCGGAAAATAGCGTGGTCGTCCGCGACCAGGATTCGGATCACCTGTTTCGCTTTCGTCATTTTCAATTCAGTGGGATTTCTACCGTAAGACGCGCCCCGTGCCCGGGATTCGACTCCACCGTTAGCGTCCCCCCTACGCTTCGTGTTCGCTCTTTAATCGAAATTGGCCCGAGACGCAGCCGATCCAGCTCTTCGCTTTTAAATCGCCCCGAGAAGCTGAAACCTCGGCCGTTATCGTCTACGACGAGAGAGACTCTCGCCTCGTCTTGTTCTAGTTTTACCACGACGTGGCTGGCCGACGCATGCTTTTTTACGTTGTTAAGTGCTTCCCTGTAAATCTGGAACACTTCCCGGCAAATGCGGTCGGGCAGGCGCAAACTGCGGTCCTCTATAAAGAGGTCCACCGCCAAGCCGGATTCGTTGCGATATCGTTCCGCGAAACCGAACATCAATTCCCGCATATCGGCGCTCTCCACCCGTACCGGCCGCAGGTCGGTAACCATCCTGCGCAACTCTTCGCTTTCCTGTTTTATGGTGGATTGGAGCGTCCCAAGTTCCTTACCGGCTTCTTCCGGAGCCCACGGGAATTTGCGCTGCAGCACGTCGAGCTGGATATTCAGACTCAGCATGGTCTGAAGAATTCCATCGTGTAAATCGCGCGAAATTCGACTGCGTTCCGACTCTACTGCGCGCGCGCGCAAATGCCGTAACCGGAAGACATTCTCCATCGGCAAGGCTATATGCCGAACGATCTGTTCCAGCCAGCGCAGATCCGCCGCTTTGAATCGATTCTCCGGATTGACCAGCAAAACTCTTCCGCTAGGATGTCCGCCGGCGTCGATCGTGACGGCCAGCAGCGAGCGAGCGCCGAACTCTTCGCGCGTCGAATTCGGCGGCGCCAGCAAGGAACGGACACGATGGCCAGTTCGGCGGTCCCATCCGAAGCCGGTGTCTTTGCCGTCCTTGTATTCCCAGCACAGTGACACTTCGAAAGCGTCCGTGAGAAAGGTGTCGGAGCGTGATGGCGATAAGGTTTCTGGCCCGGAAGGCTCGGTTTCCGCCGCACGAACTTTCCATACAAAAATACGTTCGAGCTCATCATCACGAATTGCCAGGCAGGCTTGTTCGCAACGAAATTCCAGTAGCAACTCACCAAGCGTCTGGCGGATAGACTCGGTCAAGCCGCGGTCGAATTGCAAGAGCTGCGTGGTTTTTTCGAGGAATTGGCGGCGTTCGAGATGGCTTCTTTCTCGCGCTCCCAGGAAGCCCATCGCCAAACCGGATATCAATGTCCCCAATCCAATCGACAACCAATGCCAAAGTCCCCACCAACTGAACGTTTCGGAAGCAGCCACCCGCAAAACAACTCCGATGCCCGCGGCGCTTACCAAGCCCAACATCGCGCGGGTGTTGCCGCGCGTGGCCAGTGCGAACACAACGAATAAAAATAAAAACCATGCTACGGAGGCGGGAGGATTGAGAATCAGGAAGAGGGCCAGCGCAACAACATCCGCACCCAGTGGAACCTGCAAATGCGCTTCGTTCACAACGCGTTGGTACAAAACAACAGCGAGCGCGACCAGCAGATAGACGGCGAGAAACAGTACGGATCCGGGCCGTTGCGGTGCACCCGACATTTCCAGCAGGGCTACCAGCGCGAGAGCCACAAGGACGATGCGAGCCAGGGTGACCTGGCGCTCCAGATACAATCGTTCGGCGCTTTCAAGAGCCATCGTGGCGGGCGATTCAATCAAGTCTAACAAGCAGACAGCGCGAGCCGAGCAGAGCGCGCAGTCGAATGTATGCTTCTAGTAATCGGCGGCAATCAAGATGCGCCTGTGGAAATGTGTCCATATCCCCGCAATCTCGTTCACACACGGTTTGACAATGGGTGCATAATCATTCGCAGAAAGTGTTCTAGGCGGTGGGGGCTGGGCGCTTGACCAATCGCTATACCCGAACAGAAGCCGGGCGAATTCTGGGACTTGCGACGAGCCGTCTGCGCTATTGGGAGCGCTTGCGCCTGGTTCGTCCTGAAGCGCGCTGGGGCGAGTGCTTCTACAGTTTCGGCGATTTGGTGGCGTTGCGTTCGATTCAGCGAATCACACAGAATCGCGTTCCAGCGCGAAAATTGCGGCGGGCCGTCGCGCTGATAGAAGAACAATTGGGCGGTTCTTCACTCCCGTTGCAAGAACTACACTTGGTCGAACTTGGGCGCGATGTGTTAGTTGTACCTCCCGGCGCAGAAACGCCGTTCAATCCAATTCAAGGCCAATGGGCGTTCCCGTTCGACATTCCAACACGGTGCGCGAAATTACACTCGATGGCCGGCCCCACGCCGGAGCAATTCTTTGAGACGGCGCTGAGTTGTGAGACGAGGCAGGAAATGCTTCCCCAAGCGGTTGAGAATTACCAGCGTGTGGTGGAACTCGCGCCGGAGTGGATCGAGGCGCACATCAATCTGGGAGTAGCCTACTATCAGATGGGACAGCTATCCGACGCACGCGAAGCTTTTCTTGCTGCAGTGGCGCTCGACCCTTTGAATGGTATCTCGCGCTATAACCTCGGCTGCACTCTGGAAGAACTGGGTGAATATGACGAGGCCATCGACCATCTGCGCCGAGCGGCTCGCGCGATGCCTGCCCATGCGGACGTGCACTTTAATCTAGCTCTGGCCTATGAAAAAAGAGGTGAACGCCGCGCGGCTCGCGACCATTGGACACTCTACCTTCGCTACGCGCCAAACGGCGCCTGGGCCGGACAAGCTCGCGCGCGACTGAAACAATCATCAACGCGACGAAAGAACGTCGCGCCGATTCCCTTCCGCCGTCCCAGCTAATTTCATGCTGCTTTTCATGTGAAAGGAATGACGATGAACCGTGTGATGCTCTTGTCGGTTTGCGCTACTCTGTTGCTGGCCATTCTAGCGATGCCTGCGAATACGCAAGAAACCAATTCGTCAACGAAATCATCACCTGGTCCAGCCGCGCGAAAATTTGCGGAGCTGAGCGATCGATTCATGAAAGACTCTCTCGCGCTTTCTCCCGCCAGCGCCTCCCAGGCCGGCTATCACAAACATGTTGACGCGAAAACCGGCAAGACCATCGAACTTGATGCATTGCTCGACGATTTTAGTTTGGAATCAGTGGCAGCACAGCGCGCATTCTACGAGCAGTGGCGCGAACGATTTCGCAAGGAGACGCCGGTTTCAACCCTGGACGCACAGGACGCCGCCGACTGGCAACTCATCGACGACCAAATCGGCTTGAATTTGCTGGAGTACGAGAAGATTCAGAATTACCGCCACAATCCAACAGTAGCTGTTGAGCTGATCGGCAACGCGCTGTTCCTGCCGCTTACACAAAATTATGCGTCCCACGACATCCGGGTAGGCCACGTTCTATCGAGAGTCAGCGCGATCCCGCTTCTCTTAACCCAGGTAAAACAATACCTCCGCGATGCGGACCCGATTTTCATTTCCACCGCAGTGCAGGAAAATGACGGCAACATCGACCTGATCGAAAACACAATTGCGGCTGAAATTCCCGCCGGATCTCCGTTGCAGGCGCAATACGGCAAGGTTGCACCAATGGCCATTGCAGCGCTGAAAGATTTCTCTCTTTGGCTGCAAAATGATTTGGCCAAGCGCCCTTCGCATTTAAGCTGGAGACTAGGAAAGGAACTCTACGATCAGAAATTCAAACTGGTGATGGAAACCGATGTCACTCCAGAACAGGTTCTTGCAGACGCCGAAGCAGGATTGCAATCGGTGCGCGCTGAAATGCTGCGGCTGGCGCTGCCCATGCATAAACAGATGTATCCGGACCACAGCGATCACTCGGAACTTGGTATTCACGACCGCCAGAATTTGATCATCACCGAAGTGTTACACAAAATTTCCGACCAACATCCACGCCCGGAAGACTTGCAGAAGGCGATCGAGGCCGACCTCGAAGGCATTAAGCAGTTCATTCGTGAGAAGAAGATCGTCTCGCTGGGTACACGCGACAACTTAAGGGTAATCCCCACACCCATGTTCGAACGCGGTATTTATTCCGTCGCGGGATTCCACAGCGCGCCGCCTCTGGAGCCTCAAGCCGAGGCGGAATATTGGGTAACCCCTATCGATCCCAAAATGCCGGCGGACAAAGCGGAATCCAAGCTGCGCGAATACAACCATTACACACTGGAGTGGCTGAGCATTCACGAAGCGCTACCTGGACATTACGTTCAATTCGAGCATTTGAATAATATTCAGCCGGAACGGCGTAGGCTGCTCCGATCGCTTTTCGCCAACGGTGCTTACGTAGAAGGTTGGGCCGAATACATTGCGCAGGTGATGATGGATGAAGGTTTCTTGAACAATGATCCACATTTCAGGCTCGTCATGCGGAAAATCCGTCTGCGATTGCTGGCCAATACCATTCTGGACGTCAAGATGCAGACCATGGGGATGACCGATGAGCAAGCCATGGATCTAATGACCAAAGATGCGTTCCAGACTCAAGCGGAAGCCGAAGGAAAACTAGTGCGAGCAAAGCTCAGCTCGACGCAGTTGCCAACCTATTATGTTGGACTTCGCGAATGGCTTAAGCTCCGCGAAAAATATCAGGCCGCTGCCGGAAAGAATTTCGACATGCTGAAATTCCATGATCTTGTGCTCAACCAGGGTCCGCTACCCGTTCCGGTGATCCAGAAGCTTGTAATGCCGATGCAGCAGTAGCTTCAAACCAGAAGTTGAGATTTTGGTGACTCTGGTGCGGGTTGCAACTAGCGGGAAACTTGCGTAACATTCTGCTTACCGTGCAGTGGTGAGCGTAGCTCAGCTGGTAGAGCATCGGTCTGTGGCACCGAGGGTCGCGGGTTCAAACCCCGTCGCTCACCCCAACATTTTAAACGATTTAGAAATTTTTTAGCCTACCGGCTTTGCACGGTCTTTGCACAGTAGCCTGACCTTCCATCCAGCCCCAAGCGCGGCGAAAACGTCGAGACCCAATTTAGCTTGTCCCGGTTGATGTCATAACGACGTCGGCCTCGCGACGGCCCGAGTAGACTGTTTCGGTGTTCACCCTAACAGTGCTCGGACCGAAGGAGGCCGAGATGAGAATTATAGGATGTGACTTTCACACTCGCCAGCAAACCTTGGCGATGCTGGA
>Ga0307477_10002512_pt1 | contig 14141 bp, 16 predicted proteins | sample atmos_gasesECM2C_FD_203316 | JGI IMG/M metagenome (GOLD analysis project Ga0307477, IMG submission 203316) | Hardwood forest soil microbial communities from Morgan-Monroe State Forest, Indiana, United States - atmos_gasesECM2C_515 | ecosystem: Environmental > Terrestrial > Soil > Temperate...
CTTCCAGGGCGCGCCAGACTTCATAGGCGTAGCACCATCGGAATCCACAATACCGATCGTTGTTTTTGCAATAGGTACACACCAGCTTCGCCGCCTTCTCCATTCCCGCTCTCTCTGCGGCAGCGAGGTCCCGCTCAGCCTCCAGCGCGGCGATCTTGGTGTAACAAGCGTCCAACTCGTCTTGGGCGTCCTTCAGGTGGCCCGCTATCTGTCTACGCGAGGATGGCGGAAGAGCGGCGTCATGCTCCTTACGCTTCCGCAATCCCTCAATCTCCCACTTCGCCTCTTCCAGCAGCTCGGCAGGCACGACGCGGAGATGCTCTAGATCGTCACGCCCCACACAGCCGAGACATTGGCCCCACAACCCATAGGGTTTCTCGCGGTGAATCGCGATCGCGTCAACGGCGATCATTTCTTTCTCAGCCATCCCTGAAAATCCTTTGAAGATAGAAACTCCCTCACTAGGTCAGATGGCGACGGAGCGCCGCGCCTTCTCGGACGCTTCCCGCAAAGGCGGAACAGCTCACGCCGGATCTTCGGCTCTACGCGTACCGAGAGAACTTCGGGATACCACTCCCGAGAGATCCGCGGTGGCACTAGCTCGATCTGCACTTGGCCGTCCTCACACCCATCATTGTCTACAACGCAGAGGGAATGTCAAGAAAAAGTTTACGCCCGGCGCTATACCCCGTGGACGGCCAGATCCGGGGGCGCTACCGGGCGCAGACAGACAGAAATTCTACTACGGGCGCGGCTTCATGAAACGATGCTGCCCGATTACCGCCGTCTCGTCGAAGGCGACGACCCAGCTCGGCGCCGCGAGAGCCGGGTTGTAGTACTGGACAGCACCATTCGTAGGATCCTCTCCTCCTGCCGACTCGAACCAGGCCCGTACACAGTCCGCATCAGCCTGAGACTCGGAAGGATCAATCCGTATGCACCTAACCCGCTCGGTCGAGCCGGTGTTCCATCCCGAGAACTGGGCGGGTCGGAGAACCGTGCCCGACACTGTTCCGTCTGAGAAGAACTGGGCAGCCATACGGTTTCGGATGACCCAAGCCACCGCGAGCTTCCCTGCATAGGGTTCTCCTTCGGCCTCTTGCTTAACTGTGGTCGCAGCAAGCGCGTCTTCCGAGATGAGCCTCATCGTTTGCCGGCCTGCATCGCATCAAGCCGCCGGGCGTGCGATTCGTTTCGATCCTCGACTGACTTCATCCGCTCGCTCAGCCGCCTTATCTCGTCGAGGGCTTCGGTATGTCGCAGCTCGAACTCCTTGCGCGAGAGGTATTCCCCCTGAAGCCGCTGCTCCATCGCGGCGGTGAAACGCAGCTCAAACCTGTCGAATCTGTTGTCGACCATCTGGGAGTAGATGAAGGTCATCGCGCCCGTGATGAGCACAACCATCGTCGCGATCGCGGCGAGAAGCTTCCCCGCCGTCAGCACGACGGCAGACGAATCGCGCTGATCCTCCACGTTTCTCCTGTCCTCCGGGATGACCGTGAAATCCGGGGGCTTATGTTGCACGCAGCTTGAAGCCCTGGAGCCAGAAATAGAAGTCGATGCGGCCGGCAGTCAAGGCGTTGCCGTTCGCGCCGGTCAGGATGAGCTGTGTCCGGATCGTGCCCGCCAACAGCGGCGACGCCGCGTTGACGAACGTTCCCGGCACCAGCGTGACGCCCGGCTTGACCTGCGGGGCGCCCGTGAAGACCGAAGTCGCCGCGATGTAGGCGGCCACCGAGCCCGTCGTGCCAGCGGAGAAGGTCGCGGCAGAGATCGCGCCGCCCGTCCAGTTGGCGGTCGAGCGGAAGAAGGCGCCGACGATCACGACGCCCGCAGGGAAGCCTGTGATGTCGTAGTTGATCGTCGTTGCCGCGACCTGAAAGATCGGATCGTTCCAGTTCAGCCGCTGCTCGAACCACTGGCCGGCGTCGTTGGAGACCCAGTCCCTCTCGGCGTATCGCGGGTCGACGACGATCTTGCGTGCTACCGGAGGCATGGTCTACTCCTTTTTCTTCCCTGAAAACGGGTGATGCGTCGAGGCCCGACGCGCGTCGTATTTGCCCTGCGCCTCGTCAGCGTGCTCAAACTCTTTCGCGACCGCGACTGACGGCCCGTGGCCCGAGCGCGGCTTCATCCCGTGCGCTACCGCACGCATAAACTTCGCCTGCTTCGGGCTCGCGCTCGGCACTTTTACTTCCTGAACTTCGCGAACGTCTCAGCCAGCCGCGCCTGCTTGCCCGCCTTTCCCGGGGCGTTCTCGTGCGAGCGGGCAAACTCCATCGTGCTTTCGCCCGCCGCCTTCGCCTTCTTCTTCAGCGCGCCCGGATGTTTCACGGCGTCCTTCATCCAGTGCTTTTTCTCGCCGTCATACCCCGTCGAATTGCCGCCGATGCCCTGCTGCCCTCGAGGGAAGGGCTTCTTCAGCGGGTTGACCTTGGGCGCGGCTCCGAATCCTCCCGGCGGTAGCGGCCCCATCGGAGCCGCCGGGCCCATAGAGATCGGCCGCGAGAGGCCGCCGGTATCGCCACGCGTCGGTACGCCCTGAGCCATCGCGGAAGCTACCGCAGGCGGTCGCTGAGCACGCCGATTCTTCTGTCGGTCCGACGGTCGCTTATCGCTGGTGGGAGGTTTCACGACTGGCTTGTAACCGCCGGAGGAGGGCCGCGCCTATTCAAGAGCCGAATCTCCTGGATCGCTGCGGCCCGCTTAACGATCAGCTCTGGCGGTAGGCTGTGCCCCTTGTAGGTCTTGTGGTCCATCAGATAACGAGAGCTTGCCAGCAACACCTCGGCCTGCGCCTTCTTCAGGATGAGGAACGGAAGCAGCAGGAGGAGCGCGGCGCGACACTGCCGGTTGACAACGGACCAACGGTAGACGTCCTTCTGGTGAGAGCCCGGACGGAGGCTACAACAGACGCTCCCACCAAATCGCGCTCGCAACCAATCGGTTAACCGCGGGTCGGTATTGCAGACCATCAGGGTCGGTACACAGATGCGGCTGACCTCGTTGCCCCACGGTCTCCTAGTCCTGAGAGTTACGCATCCTTCGCCGTCAACGATGCCGGCAGCGTAGGCTAACTCCCTTGTTTTCAAGTAATTACTCCGTCCAGCCAATCGCGAATATCGACATGCTGCCGGTCGCAGCGGCCACCGTGATCTTGAAATTCAGGACCGTGCCCGGCGGGTACTGAATCCACGTCGCGCCGGCCAGCTGCGAGACCGACGGCGCAACGTAGATCGAGTCAGCCCCGACGGTCGGCAACGTCAGCGAAGCGGAGGCGAGGAAGTCACTCGCGCTCGAGCCCGAGCCGATCTGCGCCGTGAGCGTGCTCGCCCCGATGTTGAGCGGGTTGGTAAACCCCACGCAGTCGACGACGCCGAAGCGGGCGAAGACTGGGATCGTGCAGATGTTGAATGTGCCGGTCGCAGTCAGCGGCAAATTGAATAGGCCGCCTAAGACGCGGCCGCCGTTGCCGTTGATGTCCGAGAGCTGGATAGCCATGCTATTCGTTCCAGCCCAGCGCGACGAGGGTCATCGTGCCGGTTGTCGCCGCGACGGTGATCTTGAAGTTGAACACTGTGCCGGACTGGTAGGCGAGCCACGTATTGCCCGCGACCTGCGACGTGCTCGGGGGCAGGATGACCGTATCGAGGCCTGGAAGGGTCAGCGCGGCGGAGGCGACGTAGTCTGTTGCGGTCGCGCCGCTGCCGAAGGATGCCGTGACGCCGCCCGTGATGTTGACCGGCTGCGTTAGGACGACTGCCGCGACGCAGGCAAAGCGCGCGTTGGGAGCCGCCGTGAAGATCGGGAAAGTCCCCGTGGTGATCAGCGAGAAGTTCGACAGCGTGCCGAGCGGCACGAGTTGTCTTCCGAGGAGGTCGTTTAGGTTGAGTGCCATTTCTTCCTCCGGATTATACGCCTAGCATGTGATTCCGATGACCAGAATGTCGACGAGGTAGACGCTGGCGACGGCTGGCGTCACGACGTTTACCGAGATCGCGCCCGCGATGCCGTGCCTCGCGACTGGAAGCATCGCCGTGTGGTGGAAGCCGGGAAGAATGAGCGCAGCTGGAAGCGCCGTCGCCTTGAGCACGTCATTCCAGGGCGCCGCGCTGCCGATCGAGAGCGTCGGCGGGACGATCGGTGTCAACCCGTTCGAGGCAGAGTCAAGGACGACCTTCAGAATCATCGGGCAGAACTGACCGCCGTTCAGCGACGGCGCCCGCGTCATTGCGGTCTGCCCCGCCTGCGTCGCGTCCAGCCCGGCGAGCGTGCAGTTAAAAAACATCAGTTGATGATGAGAAATGAGACCACCGAGGTATCCGCACCCGACGAGGAGTTGATGACGAACGAAGTGTTTGCGGTGATCGTCCCGATCGAGAGCGTGCCCACCGTGCCGCCGAGAGTCTTCGGCGAGACGAGGATGATCGAGGACGCGGTGACCTGCGTCGTCGCCACCGTGACCGTACCGGCAACCAGCGTCGCCACGCCGACAACACCCGCCGCGCCTGTCCCGAGGTAGACATGCCGGTATGAGCTGGCCGCCGTGCCGAGATCGGTTCCTGGGGCTACCGCGCCGGGATTCAAGCCGCCCGAGGCGAGCGCCAGCAGGCCCGGCATTAGACGGCTTCTTGAAAGAAGAAGCTGTAGTCGAGCAGGGCGCCGTTGGCTGCCGTCGCGTTGATGAACTTGAGCGCCCGAATGGCACGCTCGCCGATGAAGACGACCGGAGCATTCGTCACGTTCAAGATATGCCCGCCGCCAGCCGCCGCTGTGGGCGTCGTGCCGTCAGTCGTAAACCGTACCGCCGCGACCTCAACCGTCAGCCACATCTCGAGGATCGCCAGCGTGCGCGCCCGGAACTCCGTGCCCGGACCGCCGAGTTGTGCGCGCTGGGCAGTCGTGGGGACGACGATGCCGATTGCGGCAGCCGTGGTGATCCCGTACTGAGACCCGCCGATCGGGACGACGCCGCTCTGGGTGATCGCTAGCATCTCAGTAGGTTGCTCCGGTAGATTGTACCGCAGGACCGCCGAAGATTTCGCGGATTCGATTCACGATGGGCTCGCGCTGCTCTTCCGGCAGGTTCGCGATCGCTTTCGCACTGGCCTTCCTCTGGAGAATCGGCATCAGCTTCTGCTGCTCCTCCGGCGAGGCCAGATGCCAGCCGTCGAGGATCTGCGTCAACGTCAGCGCGGCGGCTCGCTGCTCCAGCGGCGGAGCCTTTGCCGTGCGGTAGATCTGCGCCAGCCGCTGCTGCCCAACGTCTGCGTTCGGCGGCAGGCCCAGCGCAGCGCGCTCCCGGATGGCCTTCGCGAGATCGTGGACTTCAGCCTCGCCCGGCCGACGCGCAGGCATCGAGCCGTACTTCCGTCCTAGCTCGCCCGAGACGTAGCTCTCCCACGGAGTCTCTTGGTAGGACTTCGGGGCTGGGTTCATGCCGCCGAAGGGCAGGCCCACGGGCGTCCCGCGCTCTGCCGCCTGACCTGCACCCTGGAAAGAGAACGGTGGCGCCGGGGTCATCGCGTGCGCGATACCTTCGAAGAGCCGCTGCGCCAACGGATGCCGATCGTCGAAGACTTCGTTGCCGTAGAAGTCTCGGTTGTTCCATGCCTCGACCGCGCGCCCTACCGTGGAAGAAAGCCCATGCACGAGGTACTGCCCCGGATTGTGCTGAGCGGAGATCCAGTCCCGCACGTAGGAGGGCAGGAGGATCCGATTCGGCTTCCCGTTCTCATCGACGCCGCCGCTCCTCGGCATGAAGGCATCCATCAGCGGCGTGTTCGTCTCCCACGGGAACTGCTTCGCGACGAGTTTCTGAATGATCGTTCCGAGTGTGGCCGTCGTTAAGGCTACCGAGGCGACCCAGGCCATGTCGGGATCGAGCGCCGGGAACGGCTTCGCGGTGATCTCTCTGTTCTGGACCTTTTGAGCCACGTAGCGCAGAGGCTCGAGGAGTTGGTCCGCCTGCCCGGCGATCCCCCTGCCTACCGCGCGCACGTTGCCCAACTTCCACGTCACCGAACGAAAGACGTACTGCATCGCGCTTTTGAACGTGCGATTCCAGAAGAGATTGTCAAAGTTCATCTCGCCGAAGCGATCCTCGATGCGATCCACAGAACGCCGCGCAAGCGTGGCCTTCGAGACGTCGCCGCGCGCTAGCGCCTCGCTATTCCTTTCGAGGTTCATCCCGTACTCTTCGAGAAAAGCGCCGAGCTTTAGTCTCGGAATGTACTCGTTGAACAGCGGCTTCATCACCGTCTCGTTCACGAAGGGGAAAGCCCGCAGCGCGACGCCGATGTAGTCGCCGCCCTTCGGGTTCTCGATCGCGTTACGCAGCGATTCGGCGAACGTCCGGGCGGTATTGAGCCGGTAATCCTGCCCTGCCGTGACCTTCAGCCCGCCCGTGAAGAGATTGTCGACCGCATCCGCGATCGCCTGCTGGTTGCCGAACTTCGACAGCATCCTCTGGCCGCCGGGTGAAGTCAGGAAGTCGTCGGGATTGCGGATGTAGTTCAGGACGTCGTTGCCTGCGCGGGCGTAGCGTGCCGGGGCTGTAGCCCAGTCCGCAATGCCCCGCACGATCGCTTCCGGCTTCTTCAGCAGCGGGGCTTTCGCGAAGCGTTCGAGCGCCAGACCGCCCGCCGTGCCCATCGCCTCGACCGACTCGACAACCGCGTGGAAGGTCGAATACGCAAGTTCCGTCGCGGTCGTGATGTTCTTCCAGGCGAGCAGCCCGCGTCCGGCGAGCGAGTTGCGAATGACGTCCGCGCCGAGGTAGTTCGATAGCACCCGGTGGACTGCCGGATCCCAGTAGTAATTGCCGGCGTGGACCATCCCTTCGCCGGACTCTGCCGGGAAGTAGACACGGGAAATCTTGTCGTCCAAGACGCGCCAGCCGTCCGGCGCCTGATCCCCGCGCGCGACGAACTTGACGAAGCCGGATTGCTTCAGTTCCCCGAGCATCGTCATCGCGCCGCGCAGCTTCGCCATGTCGGTCCACGCCAGATCGCCCAGCACGGCGGGGTTGTACGTCACCGGCTCGCCGCCGAACTTCAGCCCTTCGGAGAGGTTCTGGAAGACCATCTTTTTCAGGAAGCCGCCCGTGCCCTCGAGCGGTCGTCGGCCCAGCCCCGTCGCGCCCGGCAGTTCCGGCGGCAGGAGTTCCTGACTCGGGCGCACCTTCCACATCAGCCGCAGATGGTTGTCGATCCACGGGACGCCGCTCTTGCCCATCGACTTCAGCAACGCGTCGGTCTCGGCGTACTGGGATTGGTCGATCTCGCGGAAGAGATCCGCGAAGCGTTTCAGGTCGACGCTCGTCGCGCGGCCGTGGACGAGATCCCTCAAGTCGGTCGCGTACCACGGCAGTTTCTCGACACCGAGAGTTGCCGTCTTCCCGTCCTTGATTGCGTCGATCAGTCCCGTCAGCCTGTCCTTCCCGAGCCAATCGAGCTGCTGCTGGAAGCGGGCGTACTCGGAATTGAGGATCAACTCCGCCTGCTGCCGGCTGATTGCGCCCATCCGCTTCATAATCGGATCGAGCGCGCGATCGTCGACCAGCGTCCGCGGCGAGAGCGCCCCGACGAGGCCGCGAGCGACTTCCTTCCCGGCCTGAAAGACTGCCTTCGCGGCAGGGATCACGGACTGCTCAACGAACGGCGTCACGATCGGGATCTGCGCCTGTAGCTCCGTCGCTCGCTGGATAACGTCCAGATTGCGCGCGGCGCGCACGTCCTTCAGCGGCCCTTCGGGCGCAGGCGGGCCGAGCTGTGGCTCTGGCGGCTTAGGCGGCGTGACTCCCAGCCCCTGCTCCCGCAGATCACCAATGAGTCGCGCGGCTACCGCGTTGTCGTCGTGCTCCGGCAGCGTGTAGCCCTTCTGGAGAGCCTTCCGGCCCTCGTACATGATCTCGTGCGCCAGCTGGTAGGGCTCTGCATCTGGCGGCAGGCGCACCAGCAGATGCTCAGTCGGCGTCCCTTGGTCTGCCAGCCGGGTTTCGGGTACGCGCACCGCGCCGCGCGCCACCATGATGGGCGTCTGAATGCCGTAGAGCGAGCCCAGCGCCTCCGCCGTGGCCTGGTCGTCGCCGCCCGCAATCGAGCGCACGAGCCGATTCGCCTCCAGCCGCAGATCGGGGTCGGGCGGCATCAACGGGCGCACCTCGTCTCCATTGGGCGTCCGCTCGACCACATCCTTCGAGACGCCAGCCGGAGGGCGTGACTCCAGAAGCGTCGGGTCGAAGTGAATGCTGCCGGAGCCCTCAGTCTGGATCGCCTCCCGCTCCGCCTCCCGATCGACCTGCTCCAGCACGCTCGGCGTCTTCAGCGACAGGCCGTGGTCGTTTATCCATACCTCGAGATCGAGCGGGGACAGCGGCCCGTCAGACTTCCGCGCCCAGTTGTAGATGTCGGAGAAGTACCGCTGTTGCCGCGGCGTCATCTCCTCCCCGGAAAGCCCCTTCTGGATGATCCCCGCGATCTCGCTGTACTTGAATCCCTGCTGTAGCGGCTTCGGGAGCATCGAATTGACGCCATACCACTGGTTTTCGGACGTGTAATTCGTCGTTGGATCGGTAGCCCAGGGCCGCTGGTAGCGCCCGACCTTCTGCATCCCCGGGCTCATCTCCAAATCGAGCGCGCCGGCCAGTTCCAATAGGTTCCTACGCGTCGCCAGACGGCTCTGGAGGGCAACCGGGACATCATCCGGGGTAACGTGACCCTTCCCTATCTCAGCCAGCCTGAGAGCCGCCAGATCGTTTTCTGAGGGAATCGTGTCGTGGGGGGCCGCGGCGGCAGCCTTCATCTCGGGCGGAGCCGCCGGGCCAGTCGTCTTAGCAACCGTCTCAGCCTCTGCCGCAGGCTTCGCAATGACCTCGGCCGCCGAAGTCGGCTCCTTCACGCGCCCGTGGATCAGGGGCAGCGCCGACATGCCACCGGAGAGACCGCCCTGGACTAGCGACTTCTTTGCGCCCCACATATCCCCGGCCTGGAACAGCTTCCACGCCTCCTCGAACTTGAGCTTCGCGGTGGAGGCCATCTGGCCGGAGAAGTAGCCGCCGATCATCGCCTGCGCGTCGCCTGGCGCGTAGCCCAAGCCGACGAGCATCGCCAGCCCGCTCGGACTCGTGAACCCCTGGAGTGTTTCCGCGCCGCCTTCGTAGAGCGCGCCAGCCCAACCCTGGCCGAGTGGGTGCCCGGCGGGAGCCAAGTGCAGAAGAGGCTTCTCGGCAGCCTCGCCAGCGGTAGCCAGCGCGACAGCCGCAGGCTTCGCGATGTCCGGGTGTGCCTGAGCGATGCCGGCCACGATCTGTTTCGGCAGCGCCGCGATCTCGGCCGTCGCAATCCGAGGAGCCGCAGTCATCGCCTCGCCCGCCGCCTTTACCGCCGGGCCGAAGAAGGTCGCCAGATGGTCCGCCGCGCCTTCGACCGCTCCGCCGACGACGGAGGGCTGAGGGAGCTCTGCGGCCATCGCCGCCTTGCTCGGAAAGTCCGGCAGGCCCGTTGGAACGGCAGGCGGAGGGATCTCTTCTGGCTTGGCGAAGAACTGCCCGAGATGATCCGCCGGCTGAGCGGGTGGCGGAGCCGGGAAAAACTGGTCGAGCGGGTTAGAAGAGTCCGGCGGCGGCGGCACGCTTCAGATCCTCCGCGCTCGGTGGATGGTGGTCGGTGTTCCGGGAGTCCGCCTTGAACGCTTTGATGAAATCATCCTGCGAGGCGTAGGGCTTGGCTTTGGCCGCAGGCTTCCTTTGGGCTCCGCCGGCAGGCGCAGCCGGAGCCGGCGCGGGAGCCGACGCCGCCATGATGTGCGCGGTCGTCATCATGTCCTCGGCCTCCTTGATCGCCGCCTCAATCGAGGCCCGATCCTGCTTCACGCCGATCGCCGTACCGGGAATGACAGATTGCGCCGTCGCCTTGTCCGCCGCCAGACCCAGCGCACGGAGTTTGATGAGATCGTTCATCGTCTGGGAGGCGGTCATCGGCAGCGTCCCGTTGGCCTGCGCCGCGCGCAGAGTAGCGAGAGCCTCGTTCGCGTGAGAGGCGGAGATTGCCGCAACCGAACGGGCGTTGCGGAGATTCACGTCGGCCGGAGAGACAGCGTTGAGATACTCCGCGCGCGCCTCTTCCGCCTTCTTCCTGGCCTGAAGTTCTCCCGCGCGAGCGCCACTCACGCCGCCCTGAAACTCCGGCTGGGCGGAGATCATCGCGTCGAGCTGCTGCTCCCGGCCCTTCCAGTAGTCCGGTCGCGATGCCAGCATCTGCGCCTTTGTAGCCGCAGCGGCGGCCTGCGGGCTATCAAAGTGCGGAAGGTTCGACTTGAAGGCGTTCGTCAGCGCCTTCTCGGCGTCACTCGTCTCGGTCTCTTTTGTCCGAAGGCCCTGTCGGAAGGAGCTCAGCACGGCGGTCGGCGCCATCTCGCCAGTCGTCAGCCCGAGCTTCGTCACGTCCTCCATCGTCGGATTCGGAATCTCCGAGATCCCCGTCCGGAAGCGGGCCTCCGGCGTCTTCGCGTACAGGCTCTGCACGTCCTCTGGCCTGATCCCCAGCGTCTCCATCGCGGAACCGCCCTCGGGCGTCTGAGAAACGTCCGAGCCGCCCTGACTGCGGAGCTTCAGGATCTGATCGAGCAGCTGTGCCGCGCGGTCACGCTGAAAGTTCTGCTGACTCTGAAACTGATTCAGGATCTGCAATCCCGCGAGCGCGCCGGTCTGCGGCTCGTGGGTTATTTCCGACTGCCAGATTCCGTTGCTATCAAACGGCACTGCGGCCCTCTAGGTACGCAACCGCCTTCAGCAGGAGGGACAAATCATCTCCAAAGTGGCCGAGCCCGGAATTGCACGAGATGCACAGAAGGCCGCGGATCTTCCCGCTCTTGTGGCAATGATCGATGGCCAGCCTTTTTCGCTTTAGCGAGGCCTGGATGGCCGTCCGTCCACAGATGGCGCATCGCCCGTCCTGCTTCTCGACCATCCTGCGGTAATCCTCCATCGAAATTCCGTAGCGACCAACGCTCCCGGACTTGAGGGCGGCGTACCGTTCGTGCCAGTAGCGTCGCATCCTTTCGCGATGCTTCTCGCGCCAACGCTTGTCGTACGCGGCTCTTACCACCGGATCTTTAAATGGCATCTCAGTACCACATCTGCGGCATTCCTCCGCCTCCGCCACCCCCGCCGCCAGGGCCGAGCAGCATCGACTTCATCTCGTCCGACAGGCCAGGAGCGTTCTCCAGACCGCCGCTCCCGAACATCGAGTTGCCGGAGAACTGCTGCATCGAGCCGCCGGGATCGGAGCCGTAGAAGCGGTTGTCGCCGACGAGCGGATTCGCATTCGGGTTTTCGTTCGTGCCGCGCGTGAAGCCGCCGGTCCCATAGGCGCCGCCGAACGGGCCGACGCCCGGCGTGTCCGCACCAGCGATTCCGGGATTGGTAAGCGAGTATTCCCAGGCCTGAAGTTGCTTCGCGAAGTCGCCGCCGTAAGGCGTGTTCGAGAGCGGATCGGCCGGGTTGCCCTCGAACTGCCGGTTCACCTGCGAATAGGTGCTGCCTCCGCCCGGCCTCGGAACTCCGCCGCCGAAGAGCATCCGCATCAGCTCCTGCATCGGATTCATGCCGCCGCCGGAGCTACCGGAGCTGGGATCCTGCCTCGAACGGTCCGGCTCGCCGTCATACGCAGGCTCCGCATCGAGGCCGTACTGCGCGAGCGGATCGTTCGGGTTGTAGTAGCCGCCGCTCTGGGACGGATCGAACCCCCAGCCGGGCGTCTGTCCTGCGGTGCCCCAGTTCGCCGTGTTCGGGTCGTAGTACTGGCTGTTCGGATCGTTCGTGAAGCCCCAGCCTGGCGTGTTGCCGGCGGTCCCAGCATTCGGATCTGGCGTCGGACCGTTTCCGCCCCCGCCACCACCGAAGAGATTCGACAGCAAGTTGCCGATGCCGCCCAGCGCGCCTCCGCCAGCCCCACCGCCGCCGCCGAAGAGCGACGACAGCAGCGCCGCGATCCCCGCCGCCTGGCTCGTTCCGTAATTCGGCTGGTTGTAGCCCGGATACTTTCCGGCCTGCTGCTCCGCCAGCGCCATCTGGCCGGGGTAGTTGAAAGCGTTCTGATAGCCCTGCGTCTGCCGCAGGAAATCCTGATACTGCGCGTTCAGATCCTGCTGCTGGATCTGCTGAGGCACGGAGCCCATGCTCATCAGGTTCATCAGCGAGTTGCCGTACTGCCCCGCGGCGCCGAGGCTGCCCTGGGCCGCTGCGTTCTGGAGTCCGCGTTCCATCCCGTAGTCCTGATTGAACAGGTTGCCCATCACGTTCTCGAAGTTCGCGCCGGACTGATTGAGGTAGTTGCCCTGCGCCGCCGCGTTAGCTCCCGAGAGCGCGTTGCCGCCGGCCGCCATCGAGGACTGGATGCGCTGAAGCGCCTGCTGATCCTGATAGTCCTTGATCGACTGCCCCGAGTTCTGAATCTGCTGAAGCCACGGGTTCGAGTTGAAGTTGAGGTATTGGCCGTTCAGGACGTTGTTGTAGTACTGCCCGGCTGGCCCTGTGCCCGCGCCACCCTGGACGAAGTTGCCGTAGCCGCCGAGCGCATTCGTCTGCCACGGCGACATCGGCGCGGTAAACTGGCCCTGGTACGCTTGGAGCCACGGATAGACCGGGCCGCCGAGGTTCATTGCGCTTTGCGGGTAGGTGGAGGCGGGAGCCGCACCGCCAGCGTTCCCAGGGGGAGGCGTCCCGTAGGTCGGCGTCCCGCTCGGTGCAGGAGGAGGCGTCGAGCCGTAGGGCGCAACCGTGCCGGGTGGGGGCGGAGGCGGCAGCGCCATCTAGAAGGGCTTTCCCGACGTCATTCCCAGCTGAAGCCGATGCGGCACGTAGGCTCGCGGCGCCGCAAACCGCTGGAAGGAAGTCGGCGGCCGTACCGCGAACGGCGTCGCGCCGTAGCCCTCGATCTGATCCGAGAGATTCGCCGGATCGTGCGCGTCCTTCCAGTTGCCCGGCATCCCGCCGTGCGCCCGGACTGCGCGCAAACGATCGATCTCGCGCTGCGCTTCGTCATTCGTCCCGCCGGGAGTCACGCCGGAGAGAAGGTCACGAAAGGCGGCGATGAGATCCATCGGCGCAGACGGAGCGGCGCTCGCCTTATCGGGTTCCGCGTCGTAGCTCGCGCCCGCAGGATTCGCTCCAGCAGCCGGAGGAGGCCCACCGCGCATCGGGACATTCATCGGGGCGCGGCCGCCTGCACCGGGAGGACCAGCCGGAGCACCGCCTGGAGGCATTCCGCCCCCGCCGCCCATCATCGCCTGAAGCATCTGCATCAACTGAGGCGGCAGTTGCATTCCGCCGCCGCCGCCGCCGCCGCCGGGACCGCCCATGCCGCCGCTCTGCGGAGGGCCGCCGTAGCTCATCGCGCCCGCGCCGCCTGGCGCCTGCCCGTACTGGCCTGTCACCGGGTTCATCAGGCCGCGGCCGCCGCTCGGGTTGAACTGAAAGTTCCCCTGAAACGACGGGTTGAAGCCGTAGGGATTGGAGTTCTGCTGGAAGATGCGCTGCATCAGCATGTCGCGCAGCTGCGCCATTCCCGGCGGCTCGGGATTGGGCTGCATCGGGATCTGCGGCGATGCAAAGAAATTTGTCACGACACGCCTCCTTCGATTCTACGCCGATTAGAAGACTCTGACTATCGAGAACGACGTTCCGTTGATCCCTGCGCTGTCGTTCAAGGCCCCGCCGGAAGTCTGGAAGCACTGAAGCTCCAAGTAATCCCCCGCGACGAGGCTGAAGGTCTGCGTCCCGTTCAGAAAGGTTGCGTCGCCGTTGACCGTGTTCGCGTCAGACTGGACAAACCGCGTCGCGCCGTTCTTCAGAAAGCCCATGTAGCGCAAGCCGACGTTGTTGTTCGCGAAGCCAACCTCGCCCGTCACGATGTAGATCCCGTTGCCGGCCGTAGGCACCGTGAGGCGGCTCGTGTTCGCGGTCGTGCTGTGCAGGCGTCCGATGTCGTAGTCCTCGGAGTCGAAAAGCAGCGTGTTCCACGCGGCATTGGTGATCGACTGCACGACGCTCTGGTAGACGCGACAGGCGACGCGCGCGGCAGCCGTAGCGACCGCAAACTGCCAGTCCAACAGCACGTTCGGCCAGACATTTTGGATCC
>Ga0307477_10002513_pt1 | contig 14140 bp, 9 predicted proteins | sample atmos_gasesECM2C_FD_203316 | JGI IMG/M metagenome (GOLD analysis project Ga0307477, IMG submission 203316) | Hardwood forest soil microbial communities from Morgan-Monroe State Forest, Indiana, United States - atmos_gasesECM2C_515 | ecosystem: Environmental > Terrestrial > Soil > Temperate...
TGTCACCTCAAGGTAACTGGTGACGCCGCCCTTGTAACGCGTGATGGCGAGTTCCAGATATTTCTGAGCTGCGGTGACTGCTTTGTCCTGAACCTGGGCTTCGTGCTCGAGGATCCGCAATGCCGCTACGTTGTCCTCGACCTGTTGAAAGCCGGTCAGCACGGTTTGGCGATAATTGGCGACGGCCTGATCGAAGGCAGCGATGGCTTGGTCTGAGGCAGCCCTGCGCCTCCCTACGTCGAAGATAGTAAATAGAGCAGATGGCCCAGCCGACCACAAAATGCTGGGGCCGGAGAGTAATGTTGTCGGAGAGCCACTCTCAAAGCCTCCCAAGGCTGCCAAGTTGACGAGCGGATAATAGGCGGACTTGGCGACTCCAATCTGCGCGTTGGCGGAGGCCATGAGGCGCTCGGCGGATGCGATGTCAGGTCGCCGCTCGAGCAATTCTGATGGCAGGCCCACGGGAATCGCAGGAGGAGGCATCGTTAGAGGAAGAGGAGCAAGACTGAAAGATGCTGGAGGCTTGCCAATTAGAATTGCCACTGCGTGCTCGTACTGTGCGCGGGCAACTCCCACATCGATGGCCTGCGCGCGGGTTGTTTCCAGTTGAGTCTCGGCTTGCTGCACTTCGACATCGGAAGCAATGCCTCCGGCAAACCGACTTTGGATCAACTCCAAGGCTTGCTCATACTGCGTGACGGTCGAATTTAGAAGCTGCTCCTCGGCATCGAGCATACGGGCCTGGAAGTAAAACAAGGCCAACTGGGAATGCATAGATAAGTTCACCGTTGCCAGGTCTGCTGCGCTGGCTTGTGCCTGCTCGCGATAAGACTCAACGGTGCGGCGTACGCGTCCCCAAACGTCGACTTGGTAGGACAATTCGAAAGGAATTTGGTAATCGTTGTAGGTAATGCCATTGAATGCTGGGCTGTGAGGCTGACGGTTGGCGGAAGTCTTGGTGCGGGTGGCGACAGGAGCCGCAGTGAGGGTCGGAAAGTAATCGGCGCGATGGTAGCGGAGCACTGCGCGAGCCTGGGTATACTGGGCCTCGGCCGCCTTCAAGTTTTGGTTGGAGACGCCCACCTGGGCTTCGAGGGCATTGAGCTGAGGATCCTGAAAAATTTCCCACCAGTTACCACCGAGATTCTGGTCATTCGGTTGGGCAGGTTTCCAATCGCCCGCCTCTTTATAAGCTGGCGGAACTTCCGCTGCTGGGCGCTGATATTTCGGTCCAACCGCGCATCCGGTCAACTGGAACGCAGCAATCGCGAGCAGAACCATCCGACAACATGTTTGGCGCCGGTGCAGAACCCAGATCAACTTTTGAGCGCGTTTCACTTGATATCCCCCGGCAATGCTGCCTGAACAATTTGGACTTGCTCTCCGGTAATGATGGAGTCCGGTGGGTTGATAATGACTTGATCGTCCGGCTTAAGGCCGGAGACAATCTCGATCTGATTGCCAAAATCGTGCCCAGGAGTCACGGCAGAGAGCACGACTTTTCCGTCTCTTACAACGCCGACCTGTAAACCCTCCGAGCGGAATAGCAAAGTATTGACTGGAAGCAGGAAGGTGGAGGACTGCGCCGGGACAGCCAAGTGGACCTCTGCGTAAGAACCGGTGAGCAGCGTGCCCGTAGGATTGTCCACATCGATTTCAATCAGCAAGGTGCGGGTGGTGACGGTGATGGCATCGGCGGTGCGGACCAGTTTTCCGCGAAATCGGCGGCCTGGAAACTCAGCCAGACTCAGATCCGCAGTCATGCCGACTTTGACACCTTGCGAGTATTCCTCCGGGACATTCACGTAAACACGGAGCTTTCCAGGTTGAGCGACGTGGAAGAGATCGGTTTTAACCGCGCTACCGCTGCCGGAGTTAATCAGGTCACCGATATCCGTGTTTCGGGCGGTGACGATGCCGTCGAAGGGGGCGTAGATCTTTTCAAAAGATACCAGTGCCGTGTACTGGTCTACGGCTGCCTGGTCCGCCTCGACAATTGCTTTGTTCGCATTGTAAGTGCCGACGGCATTATCGACGTCCTGCTGGGATACGGCGTTGCTTTTCAAAAGCCCCAGATATCGGGCTTTCGTTATCGAAGCGAGCTCGAGATTTGCCTGTGCGGTTAGCAAGTTGCTACGGGCTTGCTGGAGTTGCTGGTCGACTTCCGGAGTTTCGATGACAGCTAGCAGTTGACCTTGTTTGACACGCGCTCCAATGTCGACGTACCACTTCCTCAAATATCCGTTTGTGCGGGCATAAATCGGCGAGGTGATGAATGGTTGTACATTTCCAGGAAGGATGATCTCCTGGGTGGGCGCAGTTTGCTTTGGGGAAACGACCGATACCGCGGTGAGGGCGACTTGCGCCGTTTCCGCCTTCAGCGTTGTGCGGGCCCTGACACGGGACCAGATTCCCGATGCCAATAGGGCGGCAACCACGATCACAGTGATGGTCAGGACAAGCCATGACTTGCGAGCACGCTTCTTTGCTCCCGTTTCGTTCCCGGGGACTGTTTGCCCGCTGAGTTGATTCCGATCTTCAGTTTGAGACGACATAAAGACTCCAGATAGTTTTGTGCCTAGTGATGATATCAAGTTTGTACCGGATGCCTGCGTGAACCCTGCAGAACGCTGAAAAATGCCGGGACAAAGAAAAGCGTCGAAACCGTGGCGAAAATCAAGCCGCCTATGACCGCCCGGCCAAGGGGAGCATTTTGTTCGCCTCCGTCCCCTAGTCCGAGGGCCATTGGCACCATGCCGATGATCATGGCCAGAGCGGTCATCAGAACGGGACGAAAGCGCGTGAAGCCTGCCTCCAATGCGGCGCTGATGGAATCACTTCCCCCCTGCATTTTTTCCGTAGCAAAGCTTACGACCAAGATGCTATTTGAAGTGGCCACGCCCATGCACATGATGGCTCCCATGAGCGCGGGTACGCTGAGAGTCGTGTGCGTGATAAACAAGAACCACGCAATGCCCGCGAGTGCCGCGGGCAGCGCGGAAATCATGATGAAAGGATCCAGCCAGGATTGAAAGTTGACCACGATCAGCAGGTATACGAGCACGATCGAGAACGCAAGGCCGCTCAGAAGGCCGATGTAGGACGCTTGCATCGTCTGGACCTGCCCGCGGACAACAACACGAGAACCGCGGGGTAATTGCTGGCGTGTGGCGTCAATGATTCTGTTGAGGTCTCCGGCCACTCCACCCAGGTCGCGTCCAGTGGCAGCGCCAAAGATGTCAATCACTGGCGCCACGTTGTAATGAGAAACCACCGCCATTCCCGCCCCCCGTTGCACGGACACCAAACTGGCCATCAGTGAAGGAGGAGCGGCTGGGTCCGTGCCTGTGACCGGAATGTTCTCTACATCCTGCATTGTGTTTGTGCGATATTGCGGAGTCTGAGTGGCGATAAAGTAGCTGACACGATTCTTCGGGTCCACCCAGAAAGTAGGAGAAGTTTGGAAGCTGCCGCTTAGTGACACCAGAAGATTCTGGGCAATGTCGTGGGCAGTGAAACCAAGTTGCTCTGCTTTCGTACGCTCGACCCGCAGGTACAGATAAGGCTGATCGAAGGGCTGCTGGATCCGCAGATCTGCCGTTCCCGTGACGTATTTCAGTTTGCTGAGGAGCGCGTTTGCGTAGCGCTGGTTTCCCTCCAAGTCGTTTCCCACGACCTGCACATCGATTGGAGCCGGCAGGCCAAAATTAAGGATCTGGCTGACCATGTCGGCGGGCAAAAAAGCGAAGATCACGCCCGGGAACTGCCTTGGGAGTGAAAGACGAAGCTGGTGAATGTAATCGTCCGTGGGATGGTGCTTAGCTGAGAGAGTCACAAGGATGTCGGCATCCGATGTGCCTACCGGAGCCGAATTACTGTAAGAGAGATTGATGCCGCTGTAGGGCAAGCCTATGTTGTCAATGACGTTGCGGACTTCGCTTGCCGGAATCTGCTGTCGAATCGACTGCTCGACCAGATCACAGAGGTTGGCGGTTTCCTCGATGCGCATTCCGGTGGGCGCACGCAGATGAAGCTTGAAAGAGCCGCTGTCGACGCTGGGAAAGAAGTCGCGGCCTAGCCAAGGGATGAGAATTGCCAGAGAGCCAAGGCAGGCGGCGAAAAACGCAACCAAGAAAAGCCGCCGGTGATGGAGGCATGTCTCCAGAAGGCTGCGATACGTGAAACGAAATCTCTCGAAGGCTGCCTCAAAACCCTTTTGGAGCCGCACAAGCGGATTGCGGCTGGAGGCATCTCCCTCCTTTTTCTCTCCCCGCAACAGGTACTTCGCCATCGTCGGGACGATGGTCCGGGAAAGCAGGTAAGAGGCCAACATAGCGAAAACTACAGCTTCGGCGAGCGGCACAAAGAGGTACCTTGCGACGCCAGACAGCAAGAACATAGGAGCAAACACAATGCAGATCGACAGTGTGGACACGAAGGCAGGTGTGGCGATTTGCGATGCGCTGTCGAGGACAACTTCGTCCATGTCCTTCTCTGGTTCCGCCTCCCGGTTGCGATTTATGTTCTCGACCTCGACAGTCGCGTCGTCCACCAGGATGCCGACCGCCAGAGCAAGTCCACCGAGCGTCATAATATTGATCGTTTCTCCGATTGCGCTAAGCACAATGATGGAGGTCAGGATCGCCAGGGGGATCGAGGTCGCGATGATGACGGTGCTTCGCCAACTGCCGAGAAAAGTGAGGATCATAAAGGCGGTCAGACACGCGGCAATAAGCGTTTCTCTGACGACTCCGCTAATCGCGCTACTAACAAAAATGGACTGATCAGCCAGTGGTGATATCTTCAGTTGGGGCGGAACAGTAGTCTGGATTTGAGGCAGAAGAGCCTTGATGCCGGCGATCACGTTCAGGGTTGACGCATTGCCCGCCTTTTGTATCGTCAGCAATACAGAGCGCTGCCCATCGACGCGCACGATGTTCGTCTGTGGGGGAAAGCCATCGCGCACCCAGGCAACATCCTTGATGTAGATCGTTGTGCCGCCAATTGTCTTGATCGGGATCCGGTTTAGGTCCGCAATCGTCTGTGGTGCCGCATTAGGAATGGAAACATCGTACTCCCTGGAGCCGATCTTGGAAGTTCCAGTTGGCAGAATTAAATTTTGAACGCTGATGGCATTGACGACATCCAGCGCGGAGAGGCCCTTCGACTGCAACGCGGTCGTATTCAGATCGACCTGCACTTGACGTTGTTTACCGCCATAGGGATAGGGGACAGATGCGCCGGGCACAGTGATGAGCTGGGTCCGAATGTAATTCAAGCCATAGTCGTTGAGTTCTTGCTCAGACAAGTTTTGTCCCGAAAGGGCCAATTGGAGGACGGGCACGCTCGATGCGCTGTAAGCAAGAATGAGTGGCGGGGTCGATCCCGCTGGCAACTGCTTGAGTTGGGTCTGAGAAACCGCCGTAACCTGCGCGATACCCTGTTGGATGTTCGCAGTCGGCTGCAGAAACACTTTGACGACTGCAATGCCATAAAGTGACTGCGATTCGATGTGTTCAATGTTATCAACCGTGGTGGTAAGCGCTCTCTCTGTGATGCTAACGATGCGATCGCTTATGTCCTCAGGTACGAGGCCGTTGTAGGTCCAGATGATGCTAACAACGGGAATGTCGATGTTCGGAAAGATGTCGGTCGGCGTTCGAACAATCGCGAGCGCGCCCAGGATCAGAATGAGTATCGACGCCACGACAAAGGTATAGGGCCGCCGCAACGCTAGTCGAACTATCCACATGATTTACGGCTCCCAATCTTTCCGCCCGGCGTGGCCGGACTGCATTAACCAAATTGACCTTACGGCCTATGCTTCGGGGTCTTGGCATTCAAGGTCGAGATCAACTGCTGCGCAGCTGGAGGCACGGGGACCTTTCCGGACAGAACAATGTCCCTCGCAGGAATCTTTTTACCATACACACGGCGATTGTCGCCATTGTCCGGACGGATTGTGGAGCCTTCGAGGGAGACTCCGGCAAACAGACCACGCGCCCTTGAGTAGCTCAAGATCTCGGCACGCAGGGTCGCGTCCGTGTCGGCCGAGGCATCGCGGCCAACCGGGCCCGCGGCCGCGGAAGCATCTCCTCCCAGCTTGACCTTGCTGGCAAGGATGCCGCGCGCGCCCCGTTCATTCATCACGAGCAAGACAAAATCCGTGGCTTCTCCACCGATCTGAAGGCCGAAGCTTCCACCCTCGAGGGCCATCATCGTGGGAGCGCCCCAAGGCCCCCTGAAGTCTTCACCTTTGCGGCACGACATAGCGCCCCGCCCGTAGCTTCCGCCAACGATGAATGCGGCTTTTAGGACGGAGGGAAAGACAACGACGCAATCTGCCTTGTCGAGCAGGTTTTGCGGAATGTTGTCAGGAACGTCGATAATCTCCTTCAAGACCGTGCCACAGTTTCTCAATCGGTCGTCATCTTTGGTTTGGTCCGCTGCACTCGCCACCTCAGTGAGCGGTGGTAGCACAGCCAATAGAATGCTGCTCAGACAGGTCAACAGTTTTCGCATCTGATTTTCCTCCAGAAGTTCTTGTTGCTTCAGACTCCTGAGGATGCAGCCCGGATGCCACTGTGACGACGGAGCGGGGGTTTCAGGAAGCGGTTGAAAACATGGCCCTTAAGAAGGGGGGCCTGAGATTGGACGCTGGGGGGTTAGCAGCTAAGAGTCCAGGGCATTGGATAATTGTCAGCACGCTGACAGGGTGGCGCTTAGGATGGAGAGCGACTTCCGAAAGAGGAAGAACGCATGAGGAAGGGACACTTACGCACTATTCGAGGTCCCGCACGACCCAAAACATTTCTCCCGTGGATTGAGTTACGCAGCCACAGATGAGGAGCCGCCGAAATGGCACTTGACCACGAGAATGGTGACATCATCGTTGAAGTCATCGCCGCAAAAATTTGCGGCGGTGTTATAGATATCGACTATGAGGTCCTCGGCGGACAGTGAAGAGCCCCGGCGCACGGTCGCTGAAAGGCGCTCCATGCCGAATTCTTCGCCAAACCCGTTCTGTGCCTCAGTGACGCCATCGGTATAGAAAACCAACACATCGCCGGCTAAAAGGTCGACCGAGGCCAGTTCACAAATCTCTTCTGGAGATAATCCGATGGGTGGACAAGACGAGTTCAGGCGAGTGAGCGCGCCCGTAGTTGCCCGAAACAAAAGCGCGGGATTGTGGCCACAGTTGACATACTGGAGTGTCCGTTTGAGTACATCGATTTCGGCGACCAGCAAGGTCACGTACCGTTCGGCGTCCGACAGGGAGTGGATTCCCGTATTCAATCGTTCCACTTGTTCCAGCATGTTTCGATCCTGCTTCGCTTCAAGTCGCATGGCTGCCGCCGTCGCGGACATCAAGAGGGCGGCGGGAACACCTTTTCCGGCTACGTCGGCAATGATGATCTGGATGGTGTGCGCGTCGATGGGGATATAGTCGTAGTAATCGCCGCCTACGCCCCGCGCTGGTTGCATCATGCCTGCTATGTCGAGGCCGGCAATGGCCGGTTTACCCAGGGGAAGAAACAAGCGCTGGACTTGCGCGGCCAACTCCACATCCTTAAGAAGGTCATCACGCTGCTTTTGAACCGTTTTGGCAAGAGCTTCGCGCTGCTCGATATACCGCTGGATGAAGTAAACAACAAAGGCGAAACAAAACATCGCGGAGAGATTGTCGAAGATCCGTAGCGCTGGGTGAATAGACCGTCGGGAATAAGAATCATGGAGCAAGATACAAATTACGATGAGGCTGTAGCTGACCTCCTTGCGCAGAAAAATAGCACCGACGGCAAGAGGGAGGATGTACAGGTAGACGAGCGAAATCGAAACAACGAGATGGTCGGCATACGCGACCGCGCTAATAGCCCCCAGGACCAAGACATATGGCAGCCACGCCGGCCCATTGGAAGCCACATCCTTCCGCAGAAGTGACGGCAATAGAACCCTTTTGCGAAAATCGCGCAACTTGGCCCCCATCAAGGCTCGAGTGGTAGTAGTCATTTCGGATCCGTGTCAAAAAAACTGGTACAAGTGCCGGCGAGTTCAGCGATCAAACCTACTTCGCTGTCCGTGCGGTCGGCACTTTGTAGCCGTCGGTAAGGGTCTTCAGGAAAGCGACGAGGGCATCTTCTTCCTGGTCCGTAAGTTTAAGGTTACCGAGTTGCCTCTTATTGAGGTTGGTTGAGTCCTCGGGCTCCGGCCAGCAGGTAATCTTTTCACCGGAATCGCCTGCCTTGCACTTGGGTAAGACGTCGCGCGTGTTGTAAAAATGCACGACCTCTTTCAGGCTCTTGAAGTAGCCATTGTGCATGTAGGCCTTGACGAAACTTGGCGTGGGACGCATATCGACATTGCGCAAAGTGGGTACCTGGAACTTCGCCTCGAACTTCGGCGCGAGTTTGATCCACTCAGAATCAGGATTGAGTTGGCCGCTATCGCTCTGCAGCGTTCGCAGAAAAGAACCGACTCCCGTATCGACGTATGCCGCCCCAGCGATGTTGCCAGCGACGTGGGGAGCGTAGCCGCGTTGGTCGGGCCGGCCCTCGTAATAGAATTGCAATCCTGGATTTCTGGGGACGCCGAGATTACTGGCGGTAAAGTCCGTGAATAGCGGCTCTTCCCCGGGCCCGCCATCGCGATGACACTCGTTGCATCGTGCCTTGCCGCGGAACAGCTCATAGCCCAATTTTTCCTGTGGCGTGAATTGGTCTTTTTCTGCCTGCACCGAATCGTACTTTGACGTGAAGGGACTCACCTCCGGCGAGAACTCGTACGCGGAAATGGCCAGCCCGAATCCGTCATAGACATGATCCGCGCGAGCTCGGTCTGCGGGACTCAAGTGGACCGGGAACTGATCATTCGCCGGTGGCGGCCCTGGAGTCGCGCAAACTCTTTCCACATCGGGAGGCCATTGAATGGTAAACGAATCCGCGCCCCACACGGTCTCAAAGAGCTTGCGGTAGGGAGCCTTGGAGAGCCGGTAAGCAACACAGGCCGAATCGGGCAAACCCATTTCTACGGGATTCGTCGGCGGTCCCTGCGCTTGTTCGGCGCTTGGATTCTGCAGGCGGTAGCCGCTGGCGCGCATATCCCAGAAATTCCCACCAACAAAGTCGCCCTGGAGCGCGTTGTAGTGGAGGACCGGAGCGAACGGTGCGTACATGTAGCTCTGCGGCTTTCGGTTGCTGAATCGCGTTCTCACCGATCCTGGATACGACACAGTAGTCTCATTCAAAGACTGAATCGGCCCGGTGAATCCCGTGTCCGGCGTATGGCAGAAACTGCACGCTTCATTCTGATTGACCGAGAGGCGCTTATCGAAGAGCAATAACTTTCCCAGGGTGCGAACCTGTCCCTGGCGATCGAGCTTGGTGCGGTCCATCTGGACGAGGGTATCGGCTTCAATCCGATCGATGTCGGCAACGACTCTGACCACATCCTGATCGAACGAGGGTGGCATCTGACCGCCGAGGTTGTTAGGAGACTTTGCATCGCGGGAAATGGGCGCACCAGCCTGCGGTTTACCGGGCACTGAGCTTAAGAGCACACCGAAGGTGAGAAGACCGAACAGCGATGCGGCGAGATTTTGATTACGCATGGTTTCGTGTCTCTTCGCGTCAACGATCATTCCGCCTTGTGCCAGGTGGAATCCGGGTCATAGACGGTCATCGCTTGTGCAAGCTTCGTTGTGTTGGGACCAAGGTCCTTTTCGTAAATGGTTCCGGATTCGTCGACAATGAAAGTCATCACTCCCGAGGAGCGGTACTCGACAGGGTAGGCGACGAAGGCGAAACCTCTGCTCATCAGGCCATCGACGATGTAGTTCTTGGCTCCGCCCGGCGCATGTCGTCCTTGGCTCGTGAGGATCCGGAACATATACCCATTGAACGGAACATGCTCGCCAACTTGGTCCGTTGGGAGATTTTGGCGCGCGTAAGCGATGAGAGGATTTATCGGGCTATCGAATTCATCGGCAGCACCGTGCCAGTACAGACCATTGTGTCGGCCTTCGTCGCTGACCAGTTTCTGCGCGAATTGATTGGGGAGATTAGCCGGCGGGTGCGCAAAATATTGGTTTTGCGCCGCGCCTAGCTCGCGGCATGCATCCACGGCGGCAAGCTCATTTCTGCCGATGCGCCGGAAAAGGATCTCGTCTTTGCCTGCTGGCGTGTCGAAATACCACGAGCCGCGGTTATTCACCAGCGGAATCGGAAAGGGCCAATTTTCGGCTCCGACCACCAGGGTTACTGTTCCTTTCGCCTCTGTGACGAACCGATGCATCTCCTGGTATTTGACGACGAAGCCAACGCGAGCATCCAAATCTTCCTGTGGGTCGCCGGACGAGAGGACATCCTTTCCGGCTGGTCCAAGGATGCTCAAGGGAGCTTGTTCGTCCTGTGCCTGCATTGCAGCAAAGAATGCGCGACTGGCATCTTCAGCGGAGGTGAAGGTCCGCTGGCCCGGCTCCTGGGCGAACAGTGGTGCGGACGAACAACCCAAGGAAAGTGCAAACAGAACGGAAACTGCAAATCGAACAAAGCTCTTGCATTCAAGTGGAACAAAAATCGAAATCCTATGCAGCATGGTATTTCTCCTCATTGTTGAATTCTCGCTACACTCTACCGCTGGTACATGCGATCAACGATGCCGTCCACCGCCGCCATGGAAACCACTGCCATGGGAACCACCGCCAAAGCTCGACCGCCCGCGGGAGGCAAAGCCCCGGGCATTTCCGCCGTGATCAAAGCCGCTGAACGCACCGGAGTGCGTTCCTGACTGCGCGTGAAAGCTGGAACCTCCGTGAAAGCCCGAGCTCCCGTGAAAACTCGAAGACCCATGGAATCCGCCTCCGTGGACGCCACCGTGGCCGAAATCACCGTGAGGGAACCCCGCGTGACCGAACTCATGGCTATGTGAGACGTAGGCGTGATGGTCGAAGAATGCTCGTCGGCCATGCCAGTCATATCCCCAGTGGCCCCAGCCCCAACCATATCCCCCAAAGAAGCCGAGCCCGAATCCAATACCAAAGGAGAGCCCGACGCCGCCCCAAAAGATTCCGGGCAGCGGATACCAGCCCGGATAGGCAACGATAGGCGCCCCATACACGAGCCAGGGATCATACGCAGGCACGTAGACTACCTCAGGGTTGGCCGGTTCGATGACGATCGTGTTGCCTTGCGTCGTTACCTTCTCCTGTTCGTTGCTATCTAGATTGCCAGCCTTATGTGCCTCTCGACGCATGGTCTGCACGGCGTCCGTCACATCCTGCGGCTGGGTAGCATATGCCTCGCCAAGCGATGAAGTCCAAGAGAGGTTCTTGTCCATGTTTTCAAGAACCGAGGGGAATTGCGCCATGGCCTTCACGCTCGGATCCCAGTCCTGTTTGTCTACTTCTTTAGCTAGCTCTTCTCCCTTGAGGCTGGAATGACTTTGCATCCAGCGGTCCGCCTCGACAATCTCAGTGGGATAGGTGGAAGCGGCGAGGATCTGCGCAACGAGGGCGTCCGGGTACAAGGCGATTGGCGCGATGAGTTGCTGCAGCTCCTGAGAAGAATGCTGCACGGGCGGCGCTGGCGGCTGCGCGTTGGATTGAACCGTAGGACCGAAAGATTCGGCTTGCGCAGTAAATCGCACAAGTAAACAACAAAGAAGTAAAGTTAAAACCTGCTTGGACAACTTCATAGGAAACTCTCCAGTACAAAATCGAAATCATCCCCTTGGTGTCAAACCCGTGTTGAAAAAATTTCATGAATCCTCGTCAACAGCGCTAAGGAACCTCACTGGCCGCGCAGCGTCCCCGGCGGGATGTCATTGCGGCGGGCCAAATCTTCCAGTGCGCCGAGCTGCGTTTGTGTTTCGTTCACGCGCAGCCGAAGGATTTCAATGCCGGCTTCGGGAGTGATGCCAGTGTCGCCTTCGTCGAGATTTATGCCGCCCGTCATCGTCTTAAGGCCCCTTGCATCTTCGATCGCTTGACGGTATCCACCGAGCTGAGCCCGTCTGCGTTGAAGTTCATCGCGCAATTTCGCCGCCTGCTCGGCATACCACCCCGGGTCCTGGGTTTTCACGTACGGTTGAGGCAGAGATACCGACTTTGGCGTTTCTTCGTCTATTCGGCCTACGATGCAAATCAGGCCGAGAAGATGGAGTTTTTCGAGGTCGTCGTTGGTCCAAACCACCGTGTTCTGGCTGTCCGTTCCCGCGCGCGGCTTGTTTGCCGCGCGCAGAGGAATGGCCAGGGTAATCAGGGTCATTGGGATAGCGAGTGAAAACGTCAGACAGCGATTCATCTCACTCTCCTTAGTGTTTTGTCGACGGGGCGGGAGGAAAATGCTGGAACATTTTGTTCACGCCTTTGTCGAAGTTCTTGGTGTTCTTGTCCGCTTTGTCGGAGAGCGTATCGCTCGATGAGCTTCGCCAGATCAATTTCTCTGTTTTTGCATCGAAGAGATCGACCACTAAGGTCCCCACTTTGTACGTTTCGACTGTCGTGGTTGCGTCGCCAAATCCACCGAATCCTCCCCAACGCCGACCTCCTCCAAACCCGTTATAGAATGTGTCCAAGGTTTGTTGATTCTGAGTCGTCTCGATGGCAAAGACCTCGACGTCACCTCCCGAGGGGACTTCAGTCCAGCCCTTTGTCGCCAGAGCGCTGTTCACTGCTCTCTTGATGCGGTCGACCAGGAGCGGGTCTTTCGTTTGAACCTTTTCCCAAGAGTAGGTCTTATATTGGCCAAAGTTTGCACTGTGGTCGTAGTCGGTCTTGACCTGTTGAGCGAATGAGACGCACGCTAGAAGCAGCGTGAGTCCCACTGATGTTGCGATTTTTGATTGAAGCTTCATAGTTCCTCCTTTTTCGACATTCCGAGAAATGACTTCCCGCGCGCGAAAGAGCGGTCCACTCGCGTTCAGGCAGATAGCGTTGCAGCGGGCCGCTAGTTTCCTCCTCCCTATTGCCGCCACGAAAAGATTCGGCGCATCGAGCGACACAACCGGAAGAGGCAACAGAGTTGCCAAACATGTTCATTGCGTAAGTGACTGAAAGTAGAGGCCGGCTATAAGCAATAGCGCAGTGTGCTGTGCCAGCCCGCTAAACACGACGTCCGAATGCCGACAGTTTCAGTGAGGTTGTTTATTTGATTGTGCGTCAAACAGCTCTGGATTCAGGTCGATTGGAGATGTGATCGCTGGTGCGGCTGCTGGCTAATGTAAGGACTCTGTCAATGGATTGGAGGGCTGATCCCCGCATCATTGGAGCTCTACTACACCGGAATGAGATCCTTGTTGGTACGTGGTACGTGAGATGCCGAGCTTTTGCATCCGGAAGTAAAGCGTAGACCGCTTGATTCCCAAACGTGCAGCCGCCCCGTTGGGACCGGCGACAACCCAGCGGGTCTGCTCGAGTGTCTTGCGAATGTGGTCTCGCTCCGCGTCCTCCAGGGTAATTGCCCCAAGTGATTCCGATTCGGGGACACTCTTCAAGCTCGCGAGAGGGGGGCGCAGGACGTTGCCCGAAGTAAGGATTACGCTACGCTCAATGAAATTCTGGAGCTCGCGAATGTTCCCCGGCCACTGATATGAGATGAGAGCAGACATCGTTTCAGAAGGAATCTGTTCGATTTGCTTACCCATCCGGCGGGCATAAATCTCGACAAAATGCTCGACCAGCGCTGGAATGTCTTCGCGGCGCCCCCGTAATGGTGGCAGGGGAAGCGGGAACACATTCAGACGATAGTAGAGGTCGCTGCGAAATTCGTTGCGCTTCACCATGTCAACCAAATTCCGGTTGGTCGCAGCCACGAGCCGAACGTCCACTTGGTGAGTCCGAGTGCTGCCCAAGCGCTCGAACTCCTGTTCCTGCAGGACGCGCAGTAGTTTGGGCTGGAGTCCCGGCGGAATATCTCCCACCTCGTCCAAGAAGAGCGTCCCTTTGTCAGCCAATTCGAAACGACCGACTTTTTGCGAGATAGCACCGGTAAAAGCGCCTCTCTCATGACCAAAAAGTTCGCTTTCCAGCAGATCGAACGGAATGGCAGCGCAATTCAGCTTTATGAATGGGCGTCCGCACCGTACGCTGAGATTGTGAATCGCGCGCGCGATCAGCTCTTTCCCGGTGCCTGTTTCCCCCTGG
>Ga0307477_10002514_pt1 | contig 14140 bp, 24 predicted proteins | sample atmos_gasesECM2C_FD_203316 | JGI IMG/M metagenome (GOLD analysis project Ga0307477, IMG submission 203316) | Hardwood forest soil microbial communities from Morgan-Monroe State Forest, Indiana, United States - atmos_gasesECM2C_515 | ecosystem: Environmental > Terrestrial > Soil > Temperate...
ACACGATCACGGTGCCGGCCGGCGCCGCGACGGTGCAATTCAAGACGTCCGGCGTGACCTATCGGTTTGCCCTGCTCGGTGGGCTCTTTCGCTCGCTCGGGATCTCATGAAACGGCTCTTGCTCTTTATTCTGGTCTCGACCGCGATCGCGTCGATCCTCTGCTGCCAGCGTCCGTCCCCCGAGCTCTTGACCCGACCCGACGCCGGGTCGGCACGCGCCGCCCGTCCGGTCATGGCCGCATTGGCGGGCGCAGGTTTGCGACAATTTTACGACAACCTGGGGGCCATCAACGAATTCCATGTCCTCGATCCGGTCTACGGCGGGATTTGCAACGGTGTCGCCGACGACACGGCGGCCCTCAACGCGGCCGAAAGCGACCGAAACGCCAAGGGGGGCGTGCTCGTCTTTCCTCCGAGCATTTGCCGCACGGCCTCGCTTATCAGTGCGAATGCGGGCGCAGTCTGGCGCGGCGTGCCCGGATCCTCGGTACTGCAATCGTCGGCCACGATGGACGCGGTTTCGTCGTTCACCGGTCAATCGTCGGTCGCGGGCATCATCTTCGATGGCAACCGCCTCGCCAAACAGGGAATTTTGGAGCTCGGCGACCAGGGCAGCCGCTACACCGAATGCCAGTTCAACAACGCCCTGGGCGATGGCGCGCGGCAGGCCCAAGCGCCCGGACCGGCAACGATCTCGGCGGTCACCCAAACCGGGGGCGGCCCTTCGGTCACCATCTCGCAGCTCGAGCCGTACCGCGCGCAGCTCGGCGGAACGAACAACGTTCTGAAAATCTCCGTCGCCGGCGCGCTCGGCACGGCGAAGTTCGTGCTCTCCACCGATGGCGGCGCGACGTTCACCACGGCTGCGCAGAGCCTCTTTGCGACCACGCAAATCGGATACCCGGTCGCGCCCAGCTTCGTGACCAACACGGGCATGATCGTCAATGCCGCAGCTGGGGTCTACCAGCTTAATACGACGTATGCATACACCATCACGACGGCCATCAACCTGAACAACTACGTGACTTACGATCATTGCACCTCGCTCAATGACGGCAGCACCTACGCGAGCGCGGGATTTGTCGCGGACTATCCGCTCGGCACCTACAACACGATCACCGCCCCCGGCACGATCTCTCTGACGGCCGGGTCTCAGATCGCAACCGGCGTGGGCACCACATGGCTCACCGGGATGCCCGGCTCGAGCGATGGCGACAGCCTACGGGTATCCGGCAAACGGTACATGATTTCCGCAGTGCTTTCGGACACGCAACTCGCGCTCGATCTCGGCAATCTTCCGACGACCAGTCCGAGCGGTGTCGACTGGGCCATCTCGATCGGCGCAGGCGATAGTGTCGATACGGGAACCGGCAATCAAGAGGGCGTCGTCCTCGATCATTGGCGTTCGCTGCAATGCGCCACTGGGATGCGATTCAGTGGCCTGGGCGGACCGCTTCTCTTGGCGCCTTACGTTCGATTCCCCGCCATCACGTCGATCATGATCGGTACCGCGTTCATCAACTGAGCAAACCCCCATGAAGCGCTACGCACTGCTCCTTTTGATCCTGGCCGCTGGCCTTCTGTCGGATGCGCGCCTGTTCGCGTCGACCAGCACAGCGACGACCATCGAAGAACCGGATCTCGTTTGCACGACGCCCGTCTGCGGCGCGCTCTACGTCCAAAGCCAGACGTTGGGAGTGAGCGTCACGAATCCCACCGGAGCACTCCTTCTTCTGGGGACGGCCGACCTGGTCGGCAATGGCCTCATCGAAATCAGGCAGAACGGTCGTGATTCGCAATACGGGGGCGCGAACAGCTCGGTTCCGATCCAGGCGTGGCAGCTGCAGAGCGCCGCCGGTTCGATCCCATTGAATCCGGGCACGACGATCCCCGGGCCGGACTTCACGAGCGATCAGTCGGGGGGCGCGACGCATTCCGCCATCAAGATCGTTACCAACACCGGCGGGCCCTACCTCGATTGGACCGGCGGAATGGGCGCGCCGGTCATGGGCGGCACGCAGTCGACCGACGGCGTGCTGATGACCATTACCAGCGTCAATGGCAACGGAGCGGCCATTAACATCGCGGACAATGGCGTGGGCGGCACGGTGCGGCTGCCGCATCCCTATATTTCGCTCGGTTTTCTGGAGACAGCGACCTTCATCTTTCGCGCGGGGGAATGGGATTTCTGGTCGCGAGGCAGCGATTACTTTTTCGCAGGCGGATCGGAAGGCGGTGGCCGAGTCACCCAGACCACGAACGCCACCCCCAAGTTTCTCATGCGTTGGCAGAAAAACGGCACCTACACGCCAGGGATCGCCTTCACGGGCGACGTCGCCGCGAATGTCGCCGGCGGCGGCGCGACCGGCTACTGGCAGGGCGTGAAATGCGGATGGGACGCCGTGAATGTGCAGACGACGCCGCTCGTCGTTACGACCGCCAGTGGCAACAACGCGGGCGCGGTACCGACCGGCTGGGGTCTGTCGTGCACGGACGACGCACAATACCACAACCTCAATGTGATTGGCGTTGCGGCGACCACGATCAACTGGAGAGCGAACAACTTTTTCGAGCTCGCGCCGCCCTTTTGAAACACACAATGACCCTCCCTCGTTTGCTATTCCTGCTGGTGCTTGCCAGTTGCGGCGGGTCGTCGCATGCCGTCGGCGCATCGGACGCCGGCTCGAGCTCGAGCACGGATGCCTCGTCTGCGATTCGCTCTCCGCGGGGGCCGTTTCCTCCCGTCTATCACCTCGATGGGGGTCGAATCGTTTTCGCGAGCTCGCAGCCTGGCCACCTGCATCGCGAAAATAACTTCATCGACGGGCCGGGAATCGTCTCGGCGATTGTCGACAACACCACCGCGGGGCAATGCGACATCACGATCTCCGCGACGACTGCTCCGACGATCACCGGAAGCGCGAACACCCAGTCGCAGACGTTCCCCAACTATGTGCAGCTGGGCCGCACCACCACGGCCAGTGGAACCGTGGTGCTCAGTGTGCCGATCCCCACGGCGGTGGCCTGCAACGTATCGGCCACAATCATCGGCCGGACGGTCGTCGCCGGGACCGCCGGATCCATCGGAGATACCGCCTCGCTTGGACGCGAGTGCGCGTTTCGAAATAACGCGGGTACCGCGGCGCAAGTAGGAGCGACGTTTCCGCTCATCTCCGTCTCGGATACGAGCATGACCGGGGCGACCGGAACATGCGGCGTTTCGACTTCGAACGGCACGGTTACCGCGACGGCCTCGGCAACAAACGGCAACCCGACCATCGACTGGACGATCCAAGCGTCCGTGACGTGCGATTGATGGCGACCGCGCGCGCGTTCCCCTGGCTCGTCGCCATCGGTGCCGCCATCGGTGTCTATGTCATGACCCGCCCAGCGCTGGCCGCGGCGCCGAAAGTCTGGACGCGAAGCGTTGACAATTGGATGGCTCAGGGGGCGACCTATCGCTGGAGCGCGCAGCGCTACGGCACCCAGACGCCGGCCGAGCTCGTAACCGCACTGCAAGCCGCTGGCTTTTCCGGCGTCAAGGTCTGGCAGGACAGCTACCCGGCCGACTGGCCAGCCGACGATCGCGCTCTCTCGCGCAACCGATTCGAGCTGACCGTCTCCGCTGGACCCATTTGGATCGGCAATTCCGTGATGGTTTGGTCATCGATCGCGCAGGGCGCCCCCGTCGCGCCGCCGGCGTCGACGGTGGTTGGCAATCGCCTGGCTCTTCTGGCTCAGGGGACAGTCCGATGAGGTATCACGTCGACGGCTGGCGCGAAGCGGGTGCGCTTTCCGATACCGTGGCGACGAGCGTTTCGACGGGATCGAGTGTCGTCTCGACGGGGTCGAGTGTCGTCTCCACCGGGACCGGGCTCTACGGATTCATCGCTGCGAATGCGTCCGATCCTGGAGGTCGGGCGCTGCAAGTCGCCGCCGATGCCCAGGGCACACTCGATGCTCGCCTGATGGCCGCTTCGTCACCGCAAGCGCAAGCCTCGATTCTGGTCAATGGCACGAGTGGCATTGACGCGGCCATTTCGGGTCAACCGTTGACCGATGCTCAAGTGCAGAGCGGCTTCGCGCTCGCGTGTTCCGGAGTGCTGATCGTGGCCGGCGTGGGTGCGACCGCGGCCTTGGCCGTGATGGCCCCGATCGCCGCGGTCGTATTCGGTGGAGGATACCTCATCGGACAGGGCATCCAGAAAGCGCTTGGCATCCGCAATCAGGGAGCGATTGCCTGTGGTCCGGGCGACGAGACGCATTATGCGGCCGACCCAACCCAACCCGGTTGGATCCGGGCGCCCAAGCCCGGGGACCTCATCGGGTCGCCTTGGGGAAAGTGGCCCATCACGAACTTCACCGATGGGCCTTTCGAGCGTTGGTCGCGTCCGGTCATCAAGGTCGCTTACGAGCTCGGGTCCAATTGCAAGCTCATTCCCGGCGCCAAGACCTGGCGAGATTTCGCCAACGGCCTTTTGCAAGTCTGGAATAGCGCGGCACCCGCCGGATCGCCGACCCGAACGATTCCGTACGTGATGGAGCAATGCGTTGCGGATCCTCGTTACACGTACGGATCGACCTTCCAGGCGCAGTGCTATGCGCAGGCCAACGACCTCGTGCAGCTCTTCATGCAAGATGCGTTCAGCGTGCAGTATCCGACGCTCGATCGCACAGCGCCGGTCGCGGGCGAAGCTGCGCATCCGTGGGTTCTTCAGGTTGCGGATCCGCCGCAAGGACCGCCTCCGGAACCGCAATATCTGCCCGGATTGGGACTTCGTCTCATCGCCCCGGTCCGTCAAGCCCTCATCACCCCGGCGACCCTGGACCGCGCCACGCGTTCCAAGATCGTGTCGTCCTCGACCATCTCGCCCGTCGTCGTGGCGGGAGCGGCCATCGGCACGCTCGCGCTGCTGAAGCCGTCTCTGTTGCGCGCAACACTTCGCAAGATCGGGATCAGGTGAACTTGATGGCCAAACGGCGTAGTGAAGGATCCGGCCCCACGATTCTCATCCTCGGAGTACTCGGCCTGGGCGCCTGGTACCTCTGGGGTCGCAAAGGAACGCAGCTCACAGCGCAGCCGCTCCCGGCGGCGACGGACGCGTCGACGGCGCCGCCGGGGCCCGCTGTCCGCAATCTGACCGCGCTGGCGAATCCGGTAGGCGTCGCTTCCGACCCCAACTCAATCGCCTACGCATGCAACGCCGCCTGGAGGCTTGGCGCTCTTGGTCACCCCGCCCAGGCGGCGCCCTGGATCTCCAAGTGCACCGCCGGCGGGGGCACCGTGCCGACCTCCGCGAACAGCCAATACAGGTGAGCCAATGCCCGACCTCTATACGCAACTGACGCCCGCGCAGCAGACCGCCTTTCGCGTGGCGCTCTTCTCCAAGATCACACCCGCGAAGTGCAGCTTTGTCGATCTGTCGACGGTCACGAGCGCGGATTCGCTGACGGACGCGGGCAATCGGGGCCTGGCGATCGATTGCTACCAGGCCATCGCGCACGTCGGGAGCTCGGGCGCCGGTGTGCTCGACCAAGCGACGTACAACTCGATCATGGGTCAGGGCATGAGTACGGGCGAGAAGGTCGTCATCGGTGCGGTAGCCATCGGCGTGCTCGCGCTTCTTTTCGGCCGAAAGAAACGGCGAGCGAGGCGCTGACCTGTGCTGTGGTGCACCTACATGATCTCTTGCGCGGAGCGGGCCGCCGATCGCGCGGCGACGCTCGCCTCGCTGGCGCGTAGCGATTGGGGACAAGCCCCCGAGCTCGTGCTGGACGACGGCGCAGGCGCCACGAAGCTCGAGCGCATCTCGCGCACCTGGACGCGGATGCTCGACCGCGCGGCGCGGTGTTCCCGAGATGCCGTGCTGCTCCTCGAGGACGACTTGCGATTCGATCCCGCGCTCCGTCAGAAGGTCGAAATGTGGCTCCCGTTCGTGAAGGTGCTCGCGCGGCGATCCTATCGAGATCCATCGGCAGGCTTCTTTTTCGGCACGCTCTACAACAACTCCGCGCCCATCTTCCAGGTAGCCGCTGGGCCCGGTTGGGCGATTGGACCCGGAGATTTCTTCTGGGGCGGCCAGGCCATCGTGACGACGCCCGCAACGATTCGGGCCGTTTTGGGCGTGCCGTGCGCGTATGCCTACCCAGACGAGTGTTTGGGCAAGGCGATGGCCAAGGTGACGCCAATTTATTATCACGTGCCGTCGCTCGTCCGACACGTGGGCGTGTCCACGTGGAATCCCCTGCGGCAATTCGTGCCCTACCCGGTGGGGGGCTGATGCTCGACTTTCCCGCGAGTGGTCAGGCGCTCTGGGCCCTTTTCGACGCCGGCGGCCCTCGCCCCGAGTACGTGCTTCCCGTGCTGTGGGCGGAGAGCGGTTTTAACCCTTCCGTGCAGAACGACGCCGGCGCCGCGAACTACGGCGTCAATCAGGCATCACCGGCACTGATCTCGACCTACGCAGCGACCGACCCAACGACGTATATGAGCTGGCCCGCGAGCCAGCAGATCGCGACGGTCGTCTCCGGGATGCTCGTGTCGCTCGTCAAGACCTACGGACCCCTGCGGAGCGGGGTGCGCGTCGAGCAAGCGAACTTCCTACCCGCGACGCTCGGCACCGCGCGCAGTCTCTCGAGCATCCTGACGCGCTTCGGCGATGCCGCGTACGCCGGCAATCACGATCTCGATACCGCCAACAAGGGTACAATTACGGTTTCGGACCTCGCCACGTTCATCGCCAAGGGCGCGAGCGGCGCCAACGTGCAAGCGGCGATCGCGCGCACCTACGAGCTGCGTCCGGCCGAGCGACCGCGCGATCCGGTGCTGGGCGAGGACTTCCGCGCGTCGAACCTCGGCATGCTCGGCGCCGCCGCCGGCTTTGCGTTCCTTTGGTACGCCTGGAGGCACGCGTGAGACTCGGCGAAGCGGGCATCTTGTCGACCGACGTCCGTCGAGGCGAAGAAGCGGGCGCGGGCACGCGCATCGTCACGCCGGGCGACGTGACTGCGGCGAAGGTGCGGATTGACACGCTGATGAAGAGCGTGACCAACGACGTCGCCGCGTGCTCGCAGCTCTCGGACGCGGATCGCACGTCGTGGGCGATCTTCTACGCCGGCTGGCGCGCGTTCTATTGCCTCGATCCCTCCGGGTCGTGCACCGAGCCTGCCTCCACGCTCTTCGGCTCCGGAGGGGCGCTCGACGCGTGCGACGCCTGGGAAAATCAGCTAGCCGCGTGGCAGTCGAAGCTATCGGCGACCTGCAAGCTTTCGTCTCCGATCGACGTGCCGCCAGTGCCGATCGCGCAGCAGCAAGACACGGTCGGGTCATGGATCAAGTGGGGCGCCATCGGCCTGGGCCTGGTGCTCGCCATCAAGGTCGTAGGCGAGACGGGTCTACCGAGACTCTTCCCAGCGAAAGGACACCGGTAGCATGTACCCCGCGTCACTTTATTATCCGTTCAACGCCCCCGGATATGGCGTGGGGACGGTTGCTTTCGTCAACAACGCGAGCAACCCCGCCGGCTACCAGGCCAAGCCGAGCGACTACCTCGTGCTTCTGGACCTGTCTGCGTACGGCGGCGCCGGGCCTGCGATCGTGCTGGCGGAACCGATCGAAGACTGGCCCGTGCAGGTGCGCAATGTGGCCGGATCCGGTGCCGCGCACAACTGGAGCGTGGCGCCTCCTGGCGCGCTCACGCTTGAGGATCCTGCTAACCCTGGAAGCTTCCTCGCCAGCGTCAACATCACGTCGGCTTTCGGTGGCGCGACGTGGATCTTCGACCGTGCTCGAGCGCGATTCGTTCTCTACCCACCCGCGGGCATTGGGCCGGCCGGACCCGCAGGACCGGCCGGACCCACCGGGCCCGCGGGACCCGGAGCGGTCACGACGCAGGCCACGAACGGCACGCCCGTCAACTTCAACGACATCACGACGCGTCAGGTGGTGGGCACCGGTGTCGTGGTCATCGGCGCAAGCGCGAAGGCGGTCGTCGAGGTCGAAATCCCGTACGCGGTTTCGAACACGTCGACGAGCGCCGTATCCTGGATCATCGAGGTCGATGGCGCCCCCGTGGAGACCATCGTCAACGATCTGCCATGGGATTCGTTCGGAGCGCGCAGCATCCGACAGAATTTCACCTGGCTTGGACTTCTGGCCGTCTCTGCTGGGAACCATACCTTTTCCGTGCTGGTCAACGGCAATACCGGGATCGGCGCTCCCCCCAACCCCGCGGCGACGTCGCCCGCCGGCACGCTCGCGCGCCTCCTCGTCACCCCGCAGTAAATACTCTGTCAATACAATGTTTGTCGGACTCGCCATCAAGGACAACGCGCACCCCATGACCATGGCGGGCACGATTGCGCCTTTGCAGGCCAAGGGCGCGCGGCTCGGGATGCATCGAGGGTGCGCGTGGATCGATATCGCGCGGAGCGAAGTCGTTGCGCAATTTCTCGAGAGCCAAGAGACCGAGCTGCTGTTTATCGATTCCGATGTCTACTTCGATCCGGACCTCGTCGCCGCGATGCAGGCAGCCGACGGGGACCTCATCACGTGCACCTACCGAAAGCGCCTACCGCCCTACGCGTTTGCGGCGATGCCCTTGGGGGCGCAGGTGCCGCATATCCGGCGTTGGTTCGAAGCACCTCGACGCGTGGTCGGAAGAAAGCGATTCGTCGAGATCGAGAGCAACGGGCTTGGATGCACCCTCATCCGCCGGCGCGTGCTCGAGCGGCTCATCGAGCGGCATCCCGAGCTCGTCTACATCTCGGACGAGGGCAAGCCGCGCTATTGGCTCTTTCAGCCATTCGTCGCGCCCGATGCCGACGGCATCCCGCGCCCCGCGGGCGACGATCGTGCGTTTTTTCTTCGCGCTCGCGCGGCCGGCTTCACAGTCGAGTGCCTCATCGATGCAACGATTTTTCACGATGGGATCGAGGGCCGCTTTGCGAAGGTGTTCGACGGGGAGGTGAGCTCGTGAAGCTCCTGGGCGATCTCGTCCACGATGTGGCGAACTTTTTCGGATTCGAAGAATGCGACGGCTGCAAGCGCCGACGCAAGAAGCTCAACGCGGCGCACGCAAAGGTTAAAGGTCGGCGCACGAAGTGTCCTGAATGCACGAAAGCGAGGCGGATCGGATGAAACGCAAATCATGGCTATGGCTCGGCGCGCTCGGCGCCGGCGCGTATTTTCTCTTCCGGGCCCCGCCCGCACAGGCGACGCCCGCCCCGACGCTGCAAAGCACCGGCGCGTTCGTGTGGCTGCTCAACGGCAACCCTAACGGTACGCCCATGGCGGCCCGGGTGACCGGGACCACGCCCTCGGCGACGGGCTACACCGTGACCCTGCCGCAGGGGGGCACCTGGGTCGCCGTCAACGGCGCGGCGCCTAGCAACGCGACGGCTCCCTTGTTCTATCCGCCCGGATATTCGATCGTCGGAACCTACAGCTGGAAAGATGCCTCCGGCATGCTCCAGCAGACGACGATTTCATGAGCTGCGCGGCGGGAGCCTTGCCCTGGGTGGCGCCGTGCTGCGCGCAGTGCGCCGGCGCTCGAGCGGCGGGCGCGGCCGACCCGTCGCCGTCGACGGCGCCGCCGCAGACGACCACGTCGGGCCTCTCGACTGGGGCGGGAGCCGCGCTCGTGCTCGGGCTCATCTTCCTGGGCGTCGTCTACGGCGAGAAGATGCTCGGCAAGCTCGGGGGTTGAGCGAATGCCTCGCCGTCCTCCGAAACGATGGTGGCGCGATTGCCTTTCCGGCGTCGCATCAAGCGGCTCTGCACGCACACCGGCCCGCGTGTGCGGAGCCGTGTGGAGTCGAAAGACACCGCAGGAGAAAAAAGGGCCGCTCGAAAAGAGGGTGCAACGATGAAAAAGGGAACGCGAAAGAAGCACTGCCGCACGTGCACGAAGTCAGGGAAATTCTCCAAACACGGGCGCTACTACCGCTGCAAAACGGGCGCGCACTGGAGCAAGCCGAAAAAGCGCAGCAAGCGGAAGTAACCGCCGCACACACTTCTTGCCCGAGCTCGCCGGAGCGATGAGGGCCTGTAGGTAACGCACAGCGACACGAGGACACCCCGCCGGCGCGGGGGCCCTCCTTTCGCCGGGCAACCTGATAGGCTGATGCGTCATGGGGAAGTATGTCCTGGGGTCGATCGCAGCGCTCTCTGTGCTGCTGTTCGCGTGTGGGGCCGTTCAGCAGGGGTCGCCCGTCGATATAGGGATCGACACGGCGACATGCGTGCTGCGCATTTCGATCGAGGACAAGCTCGCAGGCATGACCGACGCGCAAATCATCGCCGATTGCGTGGCGAAGTGCGGAGCGACGGCTGCCCAGGTGGCGAAGGTACGCGAGCAATACGCCGCGTCTCGTGACCTCGAGAGACGCGCCAACGATGCAGGGAAAACGCCATGAGCAACGCTGCTGCACCTCTGACTCCACCGGCCGGTCCAAACCTTGAGGCTCCGGCGAAGGCCTCGATCTTCGACCAGAAGACCGTGGTCGCACTCGTCGCTCTGGCGACGATGATCGCGCTGGCCGCCATGCATCAAATCGAAGGCGCCGTCGTTGCGGACTTCGTCAAATGGCTGGCCATGACCTACGTCGGGGGCGCAGCGATTCAGGGGGCCGCGGCTCGCATTGCGCTCGGGCAGGCCGCAAGTGCTCCCCCGGCGTCGCCGGCGGCGCATGCCGAGATTGTTCGCGCGCTGAAACGAGATTGACCCATGGTGACGTTCGTCCTGGTCGATACCTCCGACGGCGCGAAAACCGCCGACGGGGAGGCCCTCTCGCCCGAAGCGCGCGCGCGAACCGTGGCGGCCGTCGAGCTCCAACTAAATCGCGATTTCGCCCCGCACTGGGGTGGCACCTACCGCATGCGCGTCGCCGGCGGCCCGGCCGACGTGCTGCCCGGCGAATGCCCCTACGTCATTCGCCCGACGATTGCCGCGGCGAATGCGATTGCGGATCACTACGCGAATCCGGACGGGTCACCCGCCGCCGAGGACGCGATTACGCTCTCGGATTCGCTCTTCGGTCCCGGCAACTCGTCATCTGCTGCCTGTGGGCACGAATGTCTCGAGGTCGGCGCAGACGGGGCGTGCAACATCTGGCGCGACGGGGGCGATGGCTACGAGTACGCGCAGGAGGTGAGCGACCCGGTCGAAGCGCAGACGTACGCCGTCACGCTGGACGATGGGACCGTTATCTACGTTCCGAACTTCGTTCTACCCGCCTACTTCACGCCCGGTGCGCCCGGACCCTACGATTACCTGAGCAGCATCGGGCCCAACCCGTTGGCACCGACCGGTCCCTTTCAGGTGGCGCCCGGGGGCAACTATCAGATCGTCCGGAGTGCCGCGCCGGGGGGCGGCACCATCATTCAGGCTCGCTATTCCGGTCCGGACCTTTCTGTCAGCCTGACGATTCCTTTTGCGCACACCCGTGCGGATCGACGGCTGATCAAGCGGCGGCACCCGAGCTCGCGCACCTATCGGCGCGGCTTGCGCCTGTAGGGCTGGTCCTTCCGTGGCGCGCGTGCTGGTCGTCGAGGACGACGAACTCCTCCGGCGCATGTACAAGCGCCTCCTCGAGGAGCACGGGCACACCGTCTTTTGCGCCTGGACCGCCACGGGGGCGATCTCGCAGATCGATCTGCTTCACCCCGACTTCGTGATCCTCGATCTCGAGCTCGGCCGAGGACATGTCCTCGGCGGCCGCCAGGTGGCCGAGCACATGCCCGAGGGGTTTCCCTTCGCCGTGGTGACCGGACACCTCCTCGAGGACGTGCAACCGCAGCTGACTCGAAACGTGTTCGCCTCGGCGATCTGGTTCACGAAGAGCGAGAAGGACTTTGAACACCTCCTCGCCGCGATCGACGGCATGCCCCGCAAGAGAGAGAGCGATCCCCCATGAGACGAATCGTTGTGGATGCCCCGCATGGCGCGCTCGGTTTCGACTGCGATACGCGGCTGTCTCGTGAGCAGTACAGCGCCGCTCGAGCGCTCGGGTTTCGGTTCGTCGCGCGCTATCTCGGCGATCTGACGTCCGACGAAGTCGACGATTGCATCGGGTCGGGCCTGCTGCTCTTGCCGGTCCAGCACGCGCACGCGCCTGGCTGGATCGTAGGCGAGGGAGGACACACGGGAGCCGAGGACGGACGCCGCGCGGTCGCCGATGCCAATGCCGCAGCCCTGCCGCAGATGCCGCTGTGGTTTGACCTGGAGCAGCCGCATACCGCGACGACGCCGGCGCAGGTGCATCAGTACGCCGCGGAGGCCTGCGCCGCGGTCGGACGGCCCGGATTCGAGGGGCGCGTCTATTGGGGCGCCGGGATGCCCGGCAACGAGCACGACGTCTACATGCTGCAGTTTACGGGGTACTGGAAAAGCTTCTCCAATGTGGTCACCCCCTGGAAGCGCGGCTTTCAATTGATCCAGCTGTTCAGGTATCCGCGCGGCGAATGCTACGTGCGCGAAGTCTTCCCGCTCGCCCCGGCCAGCATTGCGGATGTGCTTATCGATGTGGACGTCGCGTGCTCGGACTACGAGGGGTCGAGCGCGAAGATGCTGGCGGCCCTGCCGTGAAGGACCCGCCGAAGCTTCCGCCGCGCCCGCGGCTGCCGAGCGTGCCCGAGCTCGTCAAGCGCGTGCAGGAGCTTGAAGCCAAGGAGCGCAAGCAAGACGAAGCGATCGCAGAAATTACCGGCCAACATGACGTCCCGCTGGAAGGCTGGCCCGATCCGCCGGCATTGTCTCGACCTACCTCGACGCCACCCGCTCGCCGTTGGCTCGAGCGTTTCATCGGCAAGGTCGTCGTCGGTGGAGCGGTGAAGGTCTCGAGTCTCGTTTTCACGGTCGCACTGACCGTGGCGGTCACGATTTATGTGACCAGTCTCGTGAAGGACTGCGCCGCTGCGCATTCGCCGGCAAAATAGGGCGCGCGCAAGCCCCCCCGTTTTTAGGGCGAACCGGTAAAGCGAATCGTCCAGGCGATGATGGCGCTCCAGAAGAGCACGATCGTGATGTTGATGAGCAGCCGGCTTGTCATGTGTTCGCTCAGTTGCAGATCAGGTGAACGTACGGATCGGATGGCATGCACGTAGACTTCTGTCCCGGACACGATTGCACATGCGCGACCAGGCACGCACATGTGTAGGTTCCCGCGCATTGGCACTCCGGCGGAGTGGTCAAAATCGAGTCCGGACCGTTCACGCCCGAAGCGCAGTACTGACCGGGCGCGATGAGCTGTCGCGCGGACTGGCCACAATACTGGACGGACGACGCCATGGGCAGACACGGGGCCGCCTCGACGGCGCCGGCGTCGACGACGTCGGCCGACGCGTCGGTCACCCCGGGAGCGCCGGCGTCGACGACGTCGGCCGCCGTATCACTCCCCGTGTCGGGCGCGCCGTCCGTGGCCTGCGCATCGAATACGATACGACCGTCTTGCGACACCATGGCTCCGTCCGAGCCCCCGGCATCGTGGAAACCGGCTTCATGGCTCGCGTCTGGGATGACCGACGGCATCGGATCCGAGGGTCCCTCGGCCTGCGCGTCGGGCCCGAGCTCGGCAAGCGTGAAGGGAGCTCCGCCGCACCCAATAAGCAGAAGAAGAATGATGTACTTCATCATGGGGTGATGACCTTTCGCGCTGGACGATGAATCCTGCCGCAGTGAGGGCACGGCATGAACATCGCCAAGCCTTCCGAGACGACGAGCACGGACGGTGCGCACGGACTTAGAATGCGCGCCTGGATCGCGGCGTCGATCGCTTGCGACCAGAACAGGCTACTTTCTTCGATGGTGGTCGGGGCCTCGCCAAACACGCGGGCGAACGCGTCGCGCGCCGCGCCGCCGGCGGCGCCATGAAAGAGTCCCGAGCACCAGCAATCGCACTCGGGCTCCTTCGCTTCGTGACAGTGCTTGCCGCAGACTCTCGAGCGGCCCACGTCACGACCGGTTCGCGGTTCCCGAAGCGCGGTCGGGGTCCTCGATGATTTTGACATCGAGCGCATCGGGAGTGAGCCCCAGCGCGGTGGCGATTCCGATGGCCTTCAGGTAATGGGCCGCGCAGTACGCGATCCGACCGTGCCCAGGCCAGACAAGAGAAAGCTGCGCGGCAACGGTGCAACCCGTTT
>Ga0307477_10002515_pt1 | contig 14139 bp, 12 predicted proteins | sample atmos_gasesECM2C_FD_203316 | JGI IMG/M metagenome (GOLD analysis project Ga0307477, IMG submission 203316) | Hardwood forest soil microbial communities from Morgan-Monroe State Forest, Indiana, United States - atmos_gasesECM2C_515 | ecosystem: Environmental > Terrestrial > Soil > Temperate...
CTGCGGATCGAAAAGCAGAGTTTTAATGTCCTCTGGAATTTCTCCCTCGTAGCCCACTACGCACTCGGCAAATTCGCGATTGGCTTTCAAACCGCCGGGGATGTGACCTGCGCGAACACAATCCAGCGCCCCTTCGAGCAGCGGAATCCGGCTAGCACATAGGCGCAGAGAGACATCCGAGGCGAGCGCCATCTCGCGGGCATGTCCGATGAGTCCGAAGCCTGTCACGTCGGTCAAGGCGTGGACAGCAGTCTCGCCCTGGGCGGTGATTACTTCAGCCGCCGACTTGTTCAGCGTTGTCATGGAAGCGACCGCCGCGTCGATCCAGGATTGCCTGGCTGCTTCTTTCTTGATGGCAGTAGAGATAACTCCGGTACCGAGAGCTTTGGTGAACAACAGGCGATCTCCCGGCTGGGAGCCGCCGTTGGTGAGAACCCGCTTGGGATCAATCACGCCTGTAACGGAGTATCCAAATTTGGTTTCTTCGTCGCGAATGCTATGTCCGCCGACAATCGTGCAACCGGCTTCCATCATCTTGGAAAATCCGCCGGCTAGGATTCGCTCCAGAATGGTGAGATCGCCTTTCTCCGGAAAGCACACCAGCGCGAGCGCAGTGAGCGGCTTCCCGCCCATGGCATAAACGTCGCTGAGCGCATTGGTGGCGGCGATCTGGCCGAAGGTGTAGGGGTCATCCACGATGGGCGTAAAGAAATCGGCAGTTTGCACCAGTGCGGTGTCAGGGCCGATTTGATACACGCCGGCGTCGTCGGCGTGATCGAAGCCGACTAAGACGTTGGGGTCATGTTGCCGGGCTAATTTCCCAAGCACTGTGTCCAGCGCCGCCGGACTCAGCTTGGACGCTCAACCCGCGGCTTTGACCGACTCCGTCAGCCGAAATGGCTTCACTTCAGGCATGCAGTCATTGTAAGGGATTGATTCCGGCATTGTCGGATTCCAGGATTTACGGATTGAATCTGTTAAATTCGCCAATTCGAGAATTTTGTCAATCGGCAATCACTTCACGAAGACATCCGTTACCTGCAACTCAGGATATTCATGGTTCCAATCATTGCTGACGTGTTCGAAGGTCAGGCGGAATTGCTTGCCCTGGCCGGGCGCCAGCGGCGATGCGCTGAGGTCGACGGTATCAGGGTAAGGTCCGCTAGTCTCAAGAACATTAAGCGGTACGTCTTCAGATTGCGCGACCTGGCCGAGAGAGTCCTTGAAATTGACGTGAACCATCGCGTGCGTGACGGTCTTGTCACCGATGTTGGTAACCGTGCCATCGAGATAAGTAACGGTCGCACCGACAAAGTTTTCGGCGGCACTCATCTTCATATTGGAGAGCTTCAGATTGGCAGCGTAGGGGTGCGGCTCGCTCAGACTTTTAGGATGACCGCGTGACAGTAGAGCGAGGATGCCAACCAGCACCACTACCAGCCCAACACCCAGCAGGATGGGACGCCAGTTGGAATCGGATGCTTCAGAAGGAGGAGAAGGCTCGAGCATGCCGCCCATGCGAGGATTGTACATCGTGAAATGATTGGCACACGATGCAGGGGGGCCAGGCAGAACACGTGCACTGCAGATTCCTCGCCCGGTCTCGCCACGCGAGCGTGGCTACGAAACGGCTCGGAATGACAAGTTGAAGGGAGGGAGCTACTCGCCGCCTACGGTCAAACCGTCGATGCGGATTGTCGGGCAGGCCACGGAGCCACGAAATTCCAGGTCGTTTCCGATCTCGGAGACATTGAGGAAGATTTCTTTGAGGTTTCCGGCGACGGTGATCTCTTCCACGGGGTAGGCGAGTTCTCCGCCGGAAATCCAGAGACCGGAAGCGCCACGGGAGTAGTCGCCGGTGACCAAGTTCGCGCCGTGACCGAGAAATTCGGTGAGGTAGAGGCCTTCGGGAATGGCAGCGATAATTTCTTGGGGAGTCTTCGTGCCCGGCTGCAGAAAATAGTTGCCGGGACCAATACCTGGGGTGCCAGCCAGTCCCCTAGAAGCGTTAGCAGTGGTGTGCAGACCGAGCTTTTTCGCGGTGTAGGTGTTCAGCAAATAAGACTTGAGCACACCGTTTTCAATGACGACAGTGCGCCGTGTGGGAATTCCTTCCCCATCGAAGGGGCTGGTGCCGAAGCCGCCAGGCATGGTGCCATCGTCGATCACGTTTACTTTGTCCGCTGCAATTTTTTGTCCCAGCTTACCGGCGAGGAAGGAAGCACCGCGATATACGGAGTCTCCATTCACGCCTTCGAAAACGTGGTCGAGTATTGAGTTCGCGACCATGGGATCGAGGACGATGGGGACTTGCGCCGTCTTCACCTTGCGCGCGCCTAGACGTCGCAGAGTCCGCTGAGCAGCGACTTGTCCGACATGTTCGGGAGACTCGAGGCGGTTGAGGCTGCGGGCGACGGAAAACCAGTAGTCGCGCTGCATGGCGCCGCTGTCAGATTGCGCGATAGGCACGGCGGCGATGGAGCAATAAGAGCGGCGATATTCGCCGACAAAGCCGTGCGAGTTTGCCAGGACCTTGTGACCGGTGGCGGCGTCGAATGATCCGCCCTCGGAGTTCTTGATGCGGGGATCGTAGTCGAGCGCGGCCTTCTCGGTGCGGCGCGCGTAGCTAATTCGCTCCTCCCCGGGTAGCGAGTAGACGTCGGCGGAGTAGAGATCAAGATCGCCTTTGAGCGAGCCGAGTTGCGATGGTTCGGGAATTCCAGCATATGGGTCCTGGGAGGTAATCTTCGCGAGTTCAAGCGCAGATTTCACCATGCGATCCAGGCTGTCGCGCGAAAAGTCACTGGAATAGGTGCTGGCGGCGCGTTGCCCATGGAAAACGCGCAAGCCGATGGCTTTGGAGCCGGATTCTTTCAGGGTTTCCACCTGACCAAGACGGACGAGGGTGGAGAATTCGTCGCCTTCGCGGACGACGCATTCGGCAGCAGTCGCGCCGCCGGACATGGCCCGGCGGACGATGTCCTGAGCCAGCTCGCGAAGGCCGGTAGCGAGTTGCTGGTTTCGAGTTTCGAGCTGGGTTGAAGACATAAGAAATCTATTCACCACAGGGGCACGGAATCACACAAGAAAGCAGGTCCTTCGACTGCGTAATTGCTTTCGCGAGCGAAAGCAATTACTTCGCTCAGGATGACAATATGTGGGGGTGCCTTCCATATAGCGAGTTCCAACTGATCCCATGCCCATCCGGAGACTTTTGCGGCTCTCTCTACTGCATGAAGCCGCCCGTGTCTTTTTTGGCGGTTCCGCCCACCGTGAGGCGATCGACTTTGATGGTTGGTATCCCGACGCCGACTGGGACTGCTTGGCCATCTTTGCCGCAGGTGCCAACGCCTTCATCCAGCTTCAAATCGTTGCCTACCATGGAAACGCGAGTGAGCACGTCCGGGCCGTTGCCAATCAAAGTGGCGCCTTTAATCGGCGCGGTGATTTGGCCATCTTCGATCAGGTAGGCCTCAGAGGCCGAAAACACGAACTTGCCGTTGGTGATGTCAACTTGGCCGCCGCCAAAATTCACGGCGTAGACACCTCGCTTTACGGAATGAATGATGTCGTGCGGATCGTCCTGACCGGCGAGCATATAGGTATTGGTCATGCGCGGCATCGGAATGTGTTCGTAGCTTTCGCGCCGGCCGTTGCCAGTATCAGCGACGCCCATTAGGCGAGCAGAAAGCTTGTCGCTCAGGTACCCCTTCAGGATTCCCTTTTCGATGAGGACGGTTTCCTGGGTGGGTTGGCCTTCATCGTCCACGTTGAGCGAGCCGCGGCGCCAAGGCATGGTGCCGTTGTCGACGACCGTGCACTTTTCACTTGCCACACGCTTGCCGATAAGGCCGGCGAAAGCGGAAGTCTGCTTGCGATTGAAGTCAGCTTCCAGGCCATGGCCAACGGCTTCATGCAGCAGCACCCCAGGCCAGCCGGGCCCGAGCACGACTTCCATTTCCCCCGCTGGGGCTTCGCGGGCATCGAGCTGCAGGATGGCTTGGCGGGCAGATTCTTTGGCGAAGAATTCGGGAGTCTTCTCGCCGAAAAAGAAATCGAGCGCGACTCGTCCGCCACCGCCGGAGCTGCCGCGAGCGGAATTGCCCTCGGTCTTGGCGATGCAGGAGACGTTCATCCGAGCCAGGGGTTGAGAATCCTCGGCGAAGGTGCCATCCGAACCGACCACTAGAATGTTGCGGAGTTCGTCGGCGTAGCTGGCGCGAACTTCTTTAATGCGCGGATCGTAAGCGCGGGCAGATTGATCGGCACGCATCACCAACTCGACTTTTGCAGTGATCTCCGCATCCACGGACGGCAGCGTGACTGGATAGAGGCTTCTCGCCGCCCTTTCCTGGAAGCCAACTGTCGGAGTTTTGGCCGGGCCGCTGGCAATCAGAGCAGCGGTCCGGGCGGCATGCAGGATGCGTTGAGGAGCAAGATCGTCAGTGTAGGCGTAACCAGTGCGTTCGCCCGAAATTACCCGGATGCCGCACCCAGCAGAAATGCCCTGCGAGGCGGACTTCACCATGGACTCATCCACCATCAGCGAGGTGGAAGAAAGGTACTCAAAATAGAGATCGGCGTAGTCTCCGCCGGCGGAGAGCGCCGCTGCCAGATAGTGTTCTAGATCGCGTTCAGTCAGCCCGTAATGATCGAAGAAGAATCTGTTTTTATCCACGATGATTAGATGATCCTCGGTTGGGAAAAGCTCCCAGCGGGTGCTCTCATTATCCCACACCGGGTTGCGCGTACGCCGTTTGAACAGCCGAGGGTGGCTGCCCCTCAGTTGCGGATGGTCACTCGTCACAGACGTGAGCTTTGCGGGCTGAAATACTGCGTGCGTGACTCCTGAAGCCCTCATTCGCCTGGTGGAGGATTTTCTGGCCCAGGCGCGCGACGCCGTGGTGCTGGAAGACGGAGCAGTCACGTTTGATCTGGCGCAGGCGAAGTATTCCATCTCCGGGGAGCGGAATAAATGCCTGCTGCACCTGTGGTCAGCGGAGAAAAATGTTGTCCGGCGAGTGCTGGAAGCCGAAATCAAGCACGAAGTGCTACGGCTGGCGGTACAGCGGTTAGGACAAGCAAAGCCGACAAAGCTGGAAATCTGCCGTGAGCGGGATCGGCGCACGCCAACGGCAAAGCGCGCGGCACGGTTAGCGTACCAGGGAGTATTGCGGCGGATTCTGGAGCGACGCTTCCCAAGATTCGGTGTAGCCCAGCTTACTACTTCGGTCGATTTGGAACACTCGTTTGGTCCCATCTATACGCGCGGACTTTTGCGGCATGGGCAATCTGGGTTTGCTGTGCTGGGCGTGAATGGACAGGAGACGCAGGCCTCGATTGATGCGGCGCTGACGTTCGGTATTTTGTGGCTCGATACCTGCCGGCAGGCACAAGCAGGGAAGCTGGTGGTCGAGGGGGTTGAAGCTGTTTTTGCCTTCTCAAAGTTCAACCCTAGCGCGTGAGCGTATGGCGCATTTGCATGATGATGCGGCCAAATGGGAATTGTACGAACTGGACGAGCGCGAAAACGCGTTGAAAGAGATGGATGTCTCGGACCGCGGCAACGTCAGGACGCGGCTGGTGCACTGTTCCGACGAGGCCGCGGCGCGGGAGCGGTTTGCCGACGCGATTGGATACGTCCGCCGATTGATGAGCGAGGTCGAGGTCACGGTACGGTCGGACGGCGGAGATCGCTTTTCGTCGTCATGGACTGGAGTTTGCGCGGGGTCGTCTGGCGCAGGAGCCTGGGTCTTTTCGCAGCGCGCCGGAAATTGTGTTCGGGGTAGGAGCGGAAGAGCGAACGCTGGACGACGGCAACGCCGCGGCCTTTGCGCAGCTGGTGAGGAGCATTGGCGAAGTCCGTCATCCAGAGGGGCCGCGAGACCATCTGCTGTGGCGATTGCATCCGGAGCGCTGGCTGGAGTCGCTGGTGGTAAGAAATGTCGGGGCCATCGATGAACGGCTCGATCCCGCTTGTTTGTATTCCCAGGTACCGGCGTTTTCGGCTTCTGATCGCGCCATGATCGACGTTCTTACGGTCACGCGCGAGGGACGCCTGGCGGTAGTCGAGCTCAAGGCCGATGAAGACATCCACTTGCCTCTGCAGGGTCTTGACTACTGGTCTCGGGTGGAATGGCATCAGGCGCGAGGAGAGTTTCAGCGCTTTGGATATTTTCCGCGGCGAGAGCTCTCAGACAGGCAGCCCTTGTTGTTTCTGGTGGCGCCCGCACTGCACGTACACCCGGCAACCGATACGCTCCTGCGCTACATTTCACCGGAGATTGAGTGGGTACTGGTAGGGATTGATGAGCGTTGGCGGCAGGGAGTGAGGGTAGTACTCAAGAAGCGTGCTCAAAAGGCGAACTTGCCGCACAGCCACCGAGACGGAGACAAGACGGAATCCTTCGCCAACGCAGGCTAGAAATAAATACTTAGAGCACTCTTTCATGCGCATATCCCCCGGCCTCGAGGGCAGAGAGCAATTCTGCAATGTGATCCGGACCTCGAGTCTCCATGGTGATGTCAATGGCCGTATCCCCCAAGTTCACGCCGTAGTAGGCACGGTCATAGGAGGTTTCCACAATGTTCGCTCTATGATTGGCCAGAATTCCTGTGACCTTGTGCAGAGCGCCTGGGTAATCGGGAAGATGGACCCTTAGGCGTACCAGGCGGCCATCTTTGACGAGGCCGCGCTCGATGATTCGCGATAGCAGGGTGACGTCCATATTGCCACCGCAGACCAGGACGGCGATTTTCTTCCCTGCCATCTTTATCTTGTGATTGATCACTGCGGCGATGGCGGCCGCGCCGGCGCCTTCGGCCAACATTTTTTCGCGTTCCAACAAGAGGAGCACTGCGTTCGCGATTTCTTCTTCGTTGACAGTGACAATTTCGTCCACGTATTTCTGGACCAAAGGCAAGGTCCGGTCACCGGCCCGGCGGACGGCGATGCCGTCAGCGATGGTCGCAGCCGGAGCAAGGGTCACGGGCTTGCCCTCCGCCACGGCAACCTTCATGGAGGGCAGGCGGGTTGTCTGCACCCCGACTACCTGAACTTTAGGGTTTGTTTCCTTGATGGCGCACGCAACGCCGCCGATCAGGCCCCCTCCGCCAATGGGAACGACAACAGCCTCAATTTCGGGATGTTGCTGGAGCAGTTCAAGTCCCAAAGTTCCCTGGCCTGCAATCACGGCGTCATCATCAAACGGGTGGATGAAGGTCAGATGCTGTTGTTTGCCGCGGCGGACAGCTTCTTCGCAGGCCTCATCGTAATTCGCGCCGTAAAGAACGACCTCTGCACCGTAGGCTTTAGTCGCCGACACCTTGATCAAAGGTGTGGTGAGGGGCATGCAAATCTGGGCGCGGATGTCACGGCGGCCCGCATGGTATGCCAATCCCTGGGCGTGGTTTCCGGCGGATGCCGCAATCACACCGCAGGCGCGCTCCTCCGGAGTGAGAGTCAGCAGTTTGTTCAGTGCACCCCGCTCTTTGAAAGCGCCGGTTCTCTGGAGGTTCTCTAGCTTCAGATAGATAGAATTGCCGGTGAGCTGGGAAAAAGTGTCGGAGAAAGTACAAGGCGAAAGATAAATGGACTGGCGAATGCGATCTAGGGCGGTTTTGACGTTCTCGAGACTGATCATCTGGGTTTAGTGGTGATCGGTGCATTTTACTAGGCATGCTCGAAAACATTCTGACTATTGCTTTATGACTCCGGCCATGCGCCCAGCAGGCGTCGCACGTCTACTAATTGGCCCAGGTGGTAGGCGTTGTGGTCGGCCACCAACAGGGCTTCTCGCAGGATGGTCTGCCCGTCGCCCCAGGGGATGCGGGCGAAGAGGTCGGTCTTGGGATTCGCGACCAGAGATTGCATGGCTTTCAGATCTTTGCGGAAGGTAGCGATGCTTTCGTTCCACGCCGATGCACTGGGCGGCGCTTCGGTGCGCGGCCAATGGCCCACGGGCCATTCAGGTGAGACGTGTTTAGAGTTACGGCTGAACTCTAGGATGTCCCATTGAGCGATGCGCATGTGCTCGAACAGCATCCAGGGGGAGTGGGGCAGGCCGGCGGGCTTGCGGCCACGAAGATTGGCCGGGAAGGCGGCAATGACATCGTCAAACTTCGCGTGGGCGCCGCCATCGCTAAGGAGATAGAGGAGGGGTCCCGCAGTGCTTTTGTGTCTTTCATAATTTCCTCCGGAGATTTATTGGAGCATACCCGTAGACGCGGTCGGTTCGAAGCAGCTAGCATCCTCTGACTTCGCGCGAGACCGAGCGAACGAGCGACGGTCGCACTAGGATGACGATCGAGGTTCCAGCTCCGCTTCGGCCTTTTCCCCACGATAAACTCGTGAAATTCCGCGCACGATGCGGCGTAGCGGAAGGGTGCCTTTTTCATCGGCAAAGAAAATCTCTCCCATCCGGCTGCCGCGATAGTACCAGCGCTTAAGGATCGCCAGATGTTCCATGGTTTCGATTGCAGTTTTTACATCCGCGGGCGGCAGTGTCGCCAGTGCTTCCTGAACCCGCGATTCCATAGACTGCGATTTAGTGTGTTCGGCGGATTGGATGGGGAAGGTGACCGGACCGGACAGGCAGCCGGCTTCAATTCGGAAGAAGGCAACGCATCCCGGCGCTGCGCTAGGTTGCACTATCACGCCGGCCAGGCGGTCGAGGCGACGGACAATTTCGGGAAGTTGGCTGACCACGGGCTTGAGTTTTTCGATTCGCGCATGCAGGGCCGCAGCGTTCTCGAAGTCCAGGCTGGTCGAGGCCTGATCGCGCTGGGCGGAAATCTCGCGTAGCAACGAGTGACCACCGGTATCGAAGTAAGCCTGGACCCGGGAGACTTCGGCGTGGTACTCCTGGTCGCTGCAGCCTTTGAAGCAAGGAGCGAGGCACATCTTCATTTCGGAGTAGATGCAGCCGGGAAACTTCGGGTCAGGGTGCAGGTCGTCGACACAACGGCGCATTTTGAAGAAGTCGAGCGAGTCGTTGGCAAACTTTTCTGCGGCGGCGCGGGAGGGAAAGGGTCCGTAGTAAAGAGAATGTCCCCCCAGGCGGGCAAGACGGACCGTGATCGACGCGCGCGGATATTCATTTTCCAGATGCACCTTGACCAGCGGAGCAAGGCGGAGACGGAGGCGGTCGGCATAAGTCTTGGGAAAAGTGATCCGGAGCAGGCGGTAGAGCAAAAACCCGGACTCGAAGTCGGAGCCGGTGGAAGTGAATTCGATCCAACGGACGCGATCTCGAAGGTTCAGCTTCTTGCTGTGTTCGGTCGGCTGGCCCAGGAGGCGCTGCAGCCGGCGGCGCAGATTGGCAGTCTTGCTGACGTATGGCTCCGCTTTAGGATCGTCAGCGCGAAGCAGAAACACGGCTGGAGCGGCCGGGATTGCAGCGAAGATTTCGCCGTCACGGGCGGGGACGAACTCCAGGTGGTGGGAGAGCACGAAGCGATTATAGATTGAGGATTAAGGGCTTTAACCACCAAGGACACAAAGGAGCACGAAGGGCACGAGGAGATTTCGTAGACGGAATTCAGCTGTGTGACCGTTTGCTGTCCAGCTTGATGCGAATACCGACTTCATCCAAGTGGTTCATTAGATCCAGAGGATCTTGGTAAACGCGGTAAGCACCTGCTTGCTCGAGTTCCTCCTGCCCATAGCCACCGGAAAGAAGGCCTACGCCAAGCGCTTTTGCGCGCCGTGCGGCAAGCAGATCCCAAACGCTGTCACCAACCACGATGGAATCATGAATTGAAGTGCCCAGTTGCGCTGCGGCCGCCAGGAACAGATCCGGATCTGGTTTGGCGTGCCGCACCTGGTCTCGTGTTATCACTGGTACTCCAGACTGGATCTGAAGTGCCTCCAAGGATGGGCGAGCGCTTTCCAACATTCCACTGGTGGCGATGGCAAATGGTACTTTGGCCGCTGCCAGATGCGCGAGTATTTCAACCGCTCCTGGCAGGGGATGCACTTGCGGCACCAGCTTTGCATACGCCTCGGCATGCCACTTTTGCAGATTCTTTGCGTCTGTGCTCGTGATCTCGCGTCCGGTCTCGCGCAGCAGTGCGTTCATGAGCAGTCCGCCGCTCATTCCGATACGCCGGTGGATACGCCATACGGAGAGCCGCGTCCCGGCCCGTTCCAAAGCTTCGTTCCAAGCCAACACATGCTGGTAAACGCTGTCGATCAGCGTGCCGTCAAGGTCGAACAGAATCGCTGGAACAGCATCACGAGAAGGTAGGTGTTTGTGGTCGTTCACGGGGTCCTCAGATTCCTGCTCGGTCGGCGCTGCTGCCATTCCACTGCCTACCGTAAGCTGGAGCGGAACTTCTGCCGGTAGTCGGGAGCGGCAAGGTTAACGATGCGGCACATCTCGGAAAGGCGGGAACGCATGCGTTCACCGATGCGATCGCCTAGGGTTTCTTCACGTGTTGCGCCGCGAGGACCAGCCACAGCCGCTGCCGGACCGTCCTGAAAGTTGGTGGTTATGATGGTGGTAAGATTTTCGTTGTAACGGGTGTTGAGGATAACGCTGACCGTGTCCCATACCCACTCAGTTGGTTTGACGGCACCCAAGTCATCCAGAACCAGGATTTCGGTTTGGAATATGGGGCGGAGGAGCTCCAGTTCTGTGGTTTGTACGGATGGGTTGTAGGAATTCTGTATCTGCTTGAGAAGATCGCGGTAGTCGCAAAAGAGACATGGTATGGCTTTATTGAGAACAAGGTGCTTAAGCATCGCGACCGCAAGGTGAGTCTTGCCAACGCCGCTGGGGCCAATCAAAAGTACGCCAGTTTTATCGAGGGGATACTGTTCTACAAACCTGGAAGCGGCTATTTTCGCAGGCGCTACGCCGCGCTGCGGCCCATCAGCGTTGTAGGTGGAAAGTTCACAACTTTGGTAGCGTGGAGGGATGTGAGCATGAGCAAGTAAGCGCTCAGCACGAGACTTGGTAGTGCAGGTACAGCGGGTTACTCTTTTTTCTTTAACCGAATCAATCGTCTTCCAGCCGGTGCCCCCGCAGACCGGACAAACTGGCCGAGCATCATGCTGGTTGAGACTCGCTGCTGTACTTGGCGGAATAACATCCCCAGCAAGTGCCCCACTGCGTGAGACCAGAGTCCGGATGGAGCGCACACTCTTGTCGTCCATTTTCTTTCTTAAGTGTACCTTCAAAATCTAGATAAGAAGTGTTGTTGTCATCTGTGGATTTTGAGGATTTACTTCTCCTTCTGTGGAATTTTAGTACCTGCTCATTGTAGATCTCGACCAACGTCGGGTTATAGATCCAGACAGCATCGTCAGTTGTCGAGCCCTCGCGCTCGAACATGCTCAACACGGCAGCCGACTCTTTTTCAAAGTACTGTCGTGTATGCGCATTCGCGAGGCGCCACAACTGCCCGTTGTCGGGCAAATATCCCGGTCGCACGGAGATCCACGATTCGAACAGAAGATTCAAGTACCATGCCTGCTGAAAATCTTTCAGGTCTCGGTAACGAAAGTCGCCCACCAGTCGGTGAATGTAGAACGGAAACCATTCTCGGATTTGATTCCGGCGGGAACTCACAGGTCCAGAGGCCATGAAGTTTGTTGTTGAACGAAACTTTGCGCGACAATTGGTTCCGGTGCAAGCAAAAAACTCTGCTGCGCTGTGCACATGTTGTGAAGATGTGGGATGGACTGTGGAGGGCAGAGGAAAACCGGATCGCGAAGCCGGTAAGCATCAAAAGGAAGCTTTCATTTCCCTTTCCGCCGTGAGCTGCGAAGAGAATTGTTGGCGAATCCAGAATCTTGTTTGGCGGCCTCACGAACAATTTGCAGAAACGCTTGTGCCTCGGAGCGAAGCGGACGATGACGAGGATGGATCACATCCAGGCTTCGTCGCAACGGTTCAGCATCAACAATCTTGATTGAGGTGAGTTTGTGCAGGTGGATCTCACGTCCCACCGCCAGTTGGGGAAGAAAGGCTAGACCGAGCCCACGTTCCACCATCTTCTTAGCCGTCTCAATCGAATCAACCTCAAAAGTCACGTTGGGGACCAAACCGGCGGTGCGGAAAAGACTGTGAGTAAGCGTCCAGTCGCTGGAGCCTCGTTCGTAGAAAATGAGTGGCCAATTGGCAACGAGCTCCAGTCGCGCGTGGTTTGAGTGCGCGGGCCGCTGGTTGGAATGAGCGACCAATAGAAGTGGATCATCGCGCAGACTCAGGGTTTCAACTTCGGGATGATGGAGCGAGCGAGCCAATCCTATTTCAGCTTCCTCTTCCAGAACCATCTCTAAAACCTCTTTCGAATGTCCGGACCGGATAGTGACGGTCACATTGGGATGGGCACGCTGAAAGTGTTTCAGGACATCCGGCAGAAAGTAAACGGAGATGGAGAGAGCAGCAGCGATCTGGAGAGGACCACCGCTACCGGGCTGCTGTTCATGAACTGCCTGGCGAGCGAGCGCGGCGGTACGCAACAGCTGCTCGGCATAAGGCCGGAGTGTGCGACCGGCCTCGGAAAGAGTCAGCCCACCCCGGGAGCGCGCAAATAAGGACACCCCCAGAGACTCTTCGAGAGCTTTGATGCGAGCGCTAACGGCAGGCTGGCTTATCCGGAGCGCTTCGGCGGCGCGGTGAAATCCGCCGAAGGTAGCTACCGCAAGGAAGGTCTCAACTTGATCGATTTCCATGGCTATAGCGGTCGATCTGATTAAGAAAACCTTTCAGCCTAACAATATCCTATTATCACCGACAGATGCTCGATCATAATTGGTGATCAGCTCGATAGAAACAATCAGTTTGACTGATTTTCCTCATTACAGCAGAATCCCACTTATGCGTTGGCTATCCGCGCCGCTGGCCAGACGCATCCTCTCCTGTGGTTCCCCTCGATGTACGCGCAGGTAGAACGTAACCAAAAATGTTCGATCAAACGCTCACTTTACAACCCCAAGTACAGAGCGGACATCTCTCTGCGGCCACTTGGTGTGAAGGGGTTTGAGAAGTAGGGGGAACAGATGGCAGTTTCGCCTCCTAATATCGGTTCGACGATCGGATTCCGGGTCAATCATCCGCCGGCGGGCTTTTCAGCGGAACACGATCTGGCACCTGGGTTCACGAAGTTTCTCGCTCCCCTGCACGAGCGATTTGCCCCCTGGCAGCAAACTTTGATAGCGGACCGTAGGCGGGCGCTAGAAGAGGCGCACGCGGGACGTCAACCGGCACATCTCTACCCCTCGTCGCAGGTGCGAAATGGGTGGCGGATCGAAATGCCGGACTGGTGTCCGGATCAGCGCAATCAAATGACGGGGCCGGCTGACGAAGCAGAGCTGGTGGTGAAGATGCTCAACTCGGGTGCGCCTGGCGTGATGCTCGATTTGGAAGATTCGATGGTCAATGAGTGGGAACACCAGCGGCTGGGAGTGGAGAACATACTCTCGGCGCTGCGGGGCGCGCTCACGTACTTTGACACAAAACGGGACAAGCTGGTGAGTATTAAGCCCAGCTCGACCGTAATCTGGATACGCCCGCGCGGACTGCACATGCAGCAAGGTGGAATCATCGGGCATGCAATGACTCCGGCTTCGCTGTTTGACGTTGCCAGCATTGTCTATCGGATCGACCCGGGAGAATTGAGACATCCGCTTTCCTTCTACATTCCGAAGTCGGAGTCAGCCGAAGAGGCGTTGTGGTGGCGCGACCTGTTCCAGGCGATCGCGGAAGCGCGAGGCTGGCCGCGCAACTACATCAAGTGCATGGCGCTGGTGGAATCGCATCCGCTTGCCTTCCAGATGGAAGAGTTTATCTACAATCTGCGCGATCACGTTGTGGGGCTCGACTTGGGACGCTGGGATTACATGGCCAGCTTAATTCACTTCAATCTGAACGATCCGGAATGGGTGCTGCCCGACCGCAACACTATCCCTCACGACGTTCCGTTTTTCCAGAATCTGCGCGAGTTGCTGCCGGAGATTTGCCATAAGCGTGGGGTGCTGGCGATCGGCGGAATGACAGCGTTGTTCCCGAGCCGCGAGGATCCTGAACTGAATGCGCGGGCTCTCGACGTGCTACAGAAGGACAAGAAGAACGAAGCAGACTCCCTGATGGACGGGGCATGGACGGGACATCCGGATCAGAACCAGATTGC
>Ga0307477_10002516_pt1 | contig 14134 bp, 8 predicted proteins | sample atmos_gasesECM2C_FD_203316 | JGI IMG/M metagenome (GOLD analysis project Ga0307477, IMG submission 203316) | Hardwood forest soil microbial communities from Morgan-Monroe State Forest, Indiana, United States - atmos_gasesECM2C_515 | ecosystem: Environmental > Terrestrial > Soil > Temperate...
TGGTTACATCATCACCGAACGCAAAGGAGATGTTGAAACCAAACAGCGCGGCGCAGAAGCCATGCGCAAACTCTTGAACCTTAAGCCAAGGCCGGACGGAGTGTTTTGTTTTAACGATCCCCTTGCCATGGGTGCCATCAACTACGCGCTGGATCAGGGCATCAAAATCCCACAGGACCTAGCGATCGTCGGCTGCGGAAACCTTCACTACGACGATTCCTTACGCGTCCCCCTCTCAAGCATCGATCAACACAGTCGGAAAATTGGAGAGGAGGCTGCGCGGATTACTCTTGGGATTTTGAACTCCAAAGTACCTCCTAAACCGGAATCCGTTATACTGCAACCGGAATTAATCGTGCGTCGCTCCAGCCAACGATGGACAAAGCGGAGTGGCGCTTCCAAGGCAGGGTCACGCAACTAGCCTCCAGTTTCCGGAGGAGCGGGCCTGTGCCGTCCTCTTCGATAGGCTCATAAATCTGAGCGGAGAATTTTCTTACTGAATTTCGCTAACGTTAGCGCTATGCTTCCTCCGTCGTAGGAACCTCTGTGAGGACCTCGTGACGGCTGATAACGCATCTTCTCCGCTCCGCAGGCATCAAGCTCCGCCGCTGACCCACCTGGATCGAAGAACCTTTCTTCGGTCTGGCGGGATCGCGGCAGTTGGGGCGCTCGTGCCCCATGTCGCTCATTTCACCACTCCGTCACCGACGACAGAGCCGTTCCAGTGGACAACCGGAAATCTGGTTTTCTCATTCGATTTGGATGCCGAGAAACTGCGCCAGAAGCGTCTGGTCCCCTCCGGTGTTGCAATGCCAGCAACGGACAGCTCTTCCGGCGTCGAGGTCGCGCTGCAATGCAGTGGTGAAAACTCCCCGGATCAGGGCATGAAATCGGGCGTGGGCCAGCCCGGAGCCCGCTTGCTGTTTGCCGGACGCCGTGAGGAATCCACCGGCCAAGGCCGGCGGCTTGTGTGCATACACTCCGACGAGAGGCTACAGCTCAAAGTCGAGTCAGTGTATGAGTCCTTTGACGGAATTCCTGTAGTCCGGCGATATTCGCGGATAACCAATACTGGGACCGCGCCGCTCGGCATCGAGTTCCTGAGTTCCGCGATGCTCCATGGACTCGCCTCTCCGCAAGATTATGAGAACGAGCTCCGTATCCATGTTGCTCTCAATAGCTGGATGGCCGAAGGCCAGTGGCATACCCTTCGCCCGTCGGAGATGGGATTTGTTGAAAACGAGCGGACCAGTTGGTCGGAGGCACAGGCAGGAAGCATCGGAAGTTGGTCGACCGAACGATTCCTGCCGATGGCCATGGCGGAAAACACTAAGTTAGGGCTCATCTGGTTCTGGCAGATTGAACACAACGGATCGTGGTATTGGGAGATCTCCAATGTCTCAGCTCGCGATAACAATGCCGACGACGTCTACGCGTACTTCGGCGGTCCCGACGATTTGCACTCCGCGGCGTGGAAGAACCTGAAGCCGGGGGAAACCTACGAGACTGTTCCAGTAGCAGTTGGATGTGTGCGCGGGGGCTTCGGCGAAGCTGTAGAGGCGTTAACGCGCTACCGGCGCGTCGCATGCCAAAGAGCACGCACGGACAATCTGCGGTGCCCGGTAATCTTCAATGACTACATGAATTGCCTGTGGGGCGACCCAACCGAGGCGAAGGAGTTGCCGCTGATCGCCGCTGCCGCAAAAGCCGGGTGCGAATGTTTCGTTATCGATGCCGGATGGTATGCAGATCTGCATGAAGACTGGAGTCAGACCCTCGGTTCATGGAAGGCGTCCACCACGCGATTCCCGCGCGGGCTGAAGTTTGTTCTCGATCAAGTCCGGCAAGCTGGAATGATTCCCGGACTGTGGCTCGAACCCGAGGTAGCCGGGCCAAAGTCGCCGCTCGCGCACAAGCCGGACAACTGGTTCTTCGTACGACACGGAAAAAGAGTGTTAAAGAATTCGCGCTTTCTGCTCGACTTCCGCAATCCGGAAGTGCGTGCTTACCTCGACCAGGTGTTGGCAAGAGTGGTGAACGACTATGGCGTTGGTTACATCAAAATGGACTACAACGTCGATTCGTTGCAAGGGACCGAGTTAAATGCAGACAGCTTCGGGCAGGGCTTGCTTGAGCACAACCGTGCCCACCTCGCATGGCTGAATAGCGTCTTGAATCGTTACCCCGACTTGGTCATTGAAAACTGCGGCAGCGGAGGCGGTCGCATGGATTATGCGATGCTCAGCCGGCTTCAACTTCAATCAATGACCGACCAGGAAGATTATCTAAAACTGCCCGCAATTTTGGTGGGCGCATCTGCGGCGGTATTGCCCGAGCAACTCGCAATCTGGTCTTATCCCTTGACGAATGGGGATGTCGATCAGGCGAGCTTCAATATGGTTACAGCCATGTTGTGCCGCATCCACCAAAGCGGGCGCCTGGATTCGCTTTCAGCAGAAGCAGGGAAACGAGTGGCGGAGGGCATCAGGGTCTACAAGGAAGTCCTTCGTAAACACATTCCTGCGGCGGTTCCTTTCTATCCGCTGGGAATGTCTGATGTCACCCACACAACTACGGCTGTTGCCCTTGGAATGCACGCTCCGGCACGGACCGTGCTGGGCGTGTGGCGAATCGATGGGCCTGCAACCACCAAAATACCATGGACGTACGGTGAGGCTAAGCTTCTTTACCCCAGTGATCTTGGAATCAAAATCTCGGCTTCAGCAGGAACTTTGGAAGTGGGTTTCCCTCGCAGCCGGATGGGTTGCTTGCTAGCAACATAGCGACTCTGTGCCGCACTCGATCACAGGCTCGCAGACTCTCCATCATCGCTTATGCCTTGCCGCGGATGAAAATCAAATGGAGGCTTGAGATGAAGCACTTTGCAATCGCAATTATCTTGATGGTGACTTTTTGTTGCGCACAGGAATCGGAAGATTTTCACCCTTCTGCCACTAACGTCTGGGGAGCGGAGTATCCCCGCGTTGATGCCGCCGGGAGAGTACAAATCCGCGTTAAAGCTCCCGATGCAACCAAGGTGAAGCTGAATTTCTGGAGCGGGCCGAAACTCGACATGCTGAAACAGGCTGACGGTTTCTGGACCGTGACGACGCCTCCGCTTGTTCCCGGCTTGCACTATTACACGTTGACCATTGACGGCGCCGAAGTCAGCGACCTCAATACGCATGCGTTCTTTGGCGGAACCAAGGAAGCAAGTGCGGTCGAGGTTCCGGAGCCTGGCTCTACTTATTATTCGATTCAAGAGGTGCCCCATGGCCAGGTCCGGGAAGTTTGGTACCACTCGAAGGTGACCGGCACCTGGCGGCACGCACTCGTTTATCTGCCGCCGCATTACGATACGCGATCCACCGAGCGGTTTCCCGTTCTATATCTTCAGCATGGCGCTGGGGAGGACGAAACCGGCTGGATTCGCCAAGGGCATGCCAACTTCATCCTCGACAATCTGATCGCGGCCGGGAATTCCAAACCGATGATCGTAGTGATGGCGTATGGATACGCCCGGCGTGCCGGCCAGGCTCCGCCCGATCTGACTGGAAAACCTTTCGGTTCTCCGGAAATGTTGAAGGCGATGCAAGACATGGCAGCCGCGTTTGAAGATGACGTAACACAGGTCCTGATCCCTTATATTGACTCGACTTTCAGGACACATTCCGATCGCGATCACCGTGCGATGGCGGGCCTTTCCATGGGAGGAATGCAGACGTTCCAGATTACGCTCAATCATCTTGATCTCTTCTCTTACATCGGCGGATTCAGTGGAGCTGGCGGGATGCTCGTGCTGGGCGACCGAAAACTCGATCCCAAGATGGATTACAACGGGGCCTTTGCTGAACCCGCCATATTCGCGAAGAAGGTGCATTTGTTGTGGCTGGGCGTCGGGACGCAGGAGCCGGAAAGGATGCGTGCGGGCCTGCTACGGCTCCATACCTCGCTTCAGGAGGCAAACATTCAGCACGTCTTCTATGAGTCACCAGGAACAGACCACGAGTGGCAGACGTGGCGACGTGATCTAAAAGACTTCGCGCCGAGACTTTTTAATATCGGGGAGACGAAATGAACAGTCGAAGAACAGTCCTCTTCTTGTTGTCTACCATCGCTCTCCTGAGTTTTGCTGCTTTTGCGCAAGACACTTCCAACTTGCCTTACATGAATTCCAGTCTTTCGCCGGAAGAGCGCGCGGCAGACTTAGTGCACCGCATGACATTGGAGGAGAAATCCTCGCAGTTAGTGAATCAGGCACGTGCGATCCCCCGCCTTAGTGTGCCGGCTTATGACTGGTGGAGCGAGGCCCTGCACGGCGTTGCGGTCGACGGTACGACAGAGTTTCCCGAACCGGTGGGACTGGCCGCGACCTTCGATACACCGCGCATTCACGAAATGGCCACCGTCATCGGCACTGAGGCGCGAGTCGTTCACGTTCAGGCGATACGCAATGGAACCTTCCCGATTTTTCATGGCCTGGACTTCTGGGCGCCCAACGTAAACATCTTTCGCGATCCACGGTGGGGACGCGGTCAGGAGACCTACGGCGAAGACCCAGTCCTCAGCGCTCGCATGGCGGTCGCCTTCGTCACTGGAATGCAGGGCGATGATCCTCGCTACTATCGGGTCATTTCTACACCGAAGCATTTCGCCGTGCACAGCGGGCCTGAGCCTACCCGCCACTTCGCCGACGTGGATGTGAGCAAGCACGACGAGTTAGACACCTATTTGCCCGCGTTCCGCGCCGCTGTAATCGAAGGGCACGCGGGTTCGGTCATGTGTGCCTATAACGCGATTAACGGACAACCTGCCTGCGCCAGCGAGTTCCTATTGCAGCACACGCTACGTGAGGCATGGAAATTCCAGGGCTATGTAGTCTCTGACTGCGACGCCGTTCGGAACATTTTCCGGGATCACCACTACCGCCCAACTCAGCCCAAGGCCTCGGCCATTTCGCTGGTTCGCGGCATGGACAATGAATGCATCGATTTCGCAAAAGTCACCGACGATCATGATTATCGCCCCTACATCGAGGCGGTCCAACAGGGATATCTGCCGGAGAACGCAGTCGACACCGCACTCGTTCGCCTGTTCAGCGCCCGCATTCGTCTTGGCATGTTCGATCCGCTGGACGTGAATCCATACAGCAAGATTGACGAGAAGGTCCTTGATAGTGCAGAGCATCGCGCCCTTGCCCGTAGAATGGCGAATGAATCCATGGTGTTGTTGAAGAATGACGGCGTGCTCCCGCTCAAATCTGTCAAGCGCATTGCCATTGTCGGGCCGCTTGCCGACCAGACTGCGGTTCTGCTTGGAAATTACAATGGCACCCCGACTCACACGGTGAGCGTACTCGAAGGAATGAAAGCGGAATTTCCGGATGCCAAGATCACTTACGTTCCTGGAACGCAGTTTCTTCTGAATCGTGGCGTTCCCGTGCCCGCATCGGCGCTGACTACGCCTGACGGCAAGCCGGGCCTCAAGGCAGAGTACGGCTCCCGACCGGGATTCGACTCCAAGCCTACCTCGCTCGCGACGCGGGTTGAATCCGAAGTGAACTTGAACGAACAAGACCTCCCGCAAGAAGCAAAGTCCACCAAAACGCTGTCGGTGCAATGGAACGGTTTCCTGAATCCGATTGCCACCGGCGACTACCTGCTCGGCATTAGGGCCGATGGCTTCGCAAGAGTCTCGGCGGACGACAAGCTCGTGACGCAAGGATGGGGCAACAACACTCACCTCGGCCAGGTTCACCTGGAGAAAGGGCATTCAGTCAAACTCAGTGTAAGTTACAGCCGGTTTGACGAAGGCAAACGTGAAGCGCAGCTGATCTGGGCCCCGGTGAACAATGCGCCGGATCCAGCCGCTGTTGCCGCCGCGAAAAGTGCCGACGTGATCGTCGCTGTCGTTGGAATCACCAGCCGTCTCGAAGGCGAGGAGATGCCGGTTGATCAGCCAGGATTCTCGGGTGGCGATCGAACCACTCTTGATTTGCCCCAGCCAGAGGAAGACCTGGTGCAGGCGGTCGCTGCGACCGGCAAGCCTTTGGTCATCGTGCTGATGAATGGTAGTGCGCTCAGCGTGAACTGGGAGAAGGCGCACGCAAACGCTGTTCTCGAAGCCTGGTACTCAGGAGAGGAGGGCGGAGCGGCCATCGCTGAGACTCTGAGCGGCAAGAACAATCCTGCGGGGCGCCTTCCCGTCACGTTTTACAAAGATGTCCATCAGCTCCCGCATTTTGAAAACTACGCGATGAAAGGCCGTACCTACCGCTACTTTGAAGCTGAACCGCTCTGGCCATTCGGATATGGGCTGAGTTACACAACGTTCAGCTATAGAGATCTCGTTCTCCCGAATGCGCCACTCAACGCAGGAGACCCGCTTGATGCTTCCGTCATGGTGACAAACGCCGGAAAAATGCCAGGTGACGAAGTCGTGCAGCTCTACCTCAAGTTTCCCGATGTCCCGGGTGCGCCAATCCGTGCCCTACGCGGTTTCCAACGCATCCATTTAGAACCAGGTGAGCAACAAAAGGTCGACTTTCATCTGAGCCCGCGAGACCTAAGCATGGTGACCGAAGTCGGCGATATTATCGTGGCGCAAGGCAAATACACAGTTTCGATTGGCGCCGGCCAACCTAACACGGGAGTTCCGTCAACCAGCGGCAGCCTCGAAGTTAGCGGGCAGATCATTTTGCCCGAATGAGTTCAGGCGCTCATCGGCTGAAGCTTGAGCCGTGATGCCCACGAACACCTTTATGGGAGGCACGAAAAATGCACTGGCGATATCTGCGAGCGCTGGCTGCTTGTTCGTTTGCATTGGCTATATGCGCTTGGGCTGAAGTAGGTAACTCATGTGTCAGCTTGCGTGAATCTAAAGGCTCAAACGTCGAAATCACAAAAGCCGCGGCCATTCCAGCCGGAACCACCGAAGAAAAACCGTGGGGACAGGGTCGCACCGCGCCGCTCCCCGCCTACTGCCGCATTGAGGGGGTGATGAATCGCCGGACTGGAGTCGGCGGCGAGGAGTTTGGCATCACCTTCGCCCTCGCAATGCCGGCTAACTGGAACGGCGATTTCCTGATGCAGGGTGGAGGAGGCAGCAACGGTATCGTCATGCCGCCGCTCGGACTGAATGCGGCTGGCGACACGCCCGCTCTCATCCGTGGATTCGCTGTCCTCAGTAACGATACCGGTCACAAGAGCCACCACCCCGGCTTTGACTTTGATTTCGTCAAGGATCAGCAGGCCTACCTGGATTTTGCCTATCTTGCCAATGCCGAAGTCGCCGTGCTGGCCAAACAACTCATCGCGCAATATTACGGAAAACCGGCAGCTTTCTCGTATTTCTCCGGCTGTTCGACTGGCGGCCGCGAAGGCATGATCCTCTCGCAGCGCTATCCCACCGTCTTCGACGGCATCATCTCAGGAGATCCAGCGATGCGCACCGGTCTTTCGAATCTGGCAATCGGCAAGTGGATTCCAATAGCATTCAACCAAATCGCACCCAAGGATGCCGATGGAAAGCCAATTATCACCCAAGCCATTACCGACGATGATCGCAAGTTGATCGCAGATGCTCTTCTGAAGCAGTGCGACTCCAAAGACGGGGTGGCCGACGGCATGATTTCCGATCCGCTCGACTGTGATTTCGATCCCGAAGTATTGGCGTGTAAGCAGGGAAAGGATCAATCATGTCTCTCTCCGGCGAAAGTCGCCGCAATCAAGAAAGTGATGGGAGGTCCAAAGACTTCCGAAGGAGTTCAAGTGTATCCCGGCTTCCTCTACGATTCGGGCATTACCGCTGCCGGTCCTATACGCGGCATTCTTTCGCCGGGCCCGGGAATTTTCGGACCAGCGACGACAGCAATGGACGTCGATGTTGAGAAGGAAGCGTTCAGGGCGACGCAGCCGCTGACCGATTCGATGTCCACGAATCTGACGACCTTCTCGGCACATCGCGGAAAGTTGATCTTCTACCATGGCGACAGCGATCCCTGGTTTTCGCCCCTCGATACGCTCGGATACTACAAGGACACGGCATCTGCGAACGGTGGGATCGATCGCGCATCTAAGTGGAGCCAGTTCTATTTCGTTCCCGGAATGGGGCACTGCGGCGGCGGCCCAGGACTGGATCAATTCGATTTCCTAAGTGCGATGGTTAACTGGGTCGAGAAAGGAATCGAACCTACATCGGTGACCGCGACAGGAAAAGCCTTTCCCGGCCGCAGTCGCCCACTGTGTCCTTATCCCAAGCATGCGAACTACAAGGGACAGGGCGAAACGGAAGATGCGAGTAACTTCGAGTGTCGCTGATCCTCCACAACCCAGTGACCGAGAGGAGTTGTGCGGCGAGTGGATCGTGAAAACTGGGCGCCCAGACTCATGTCATATCATGTGGGGTCAAAGGAGCAGTATCAATCCCAATCTATGTTCACGCGAATTATAGTTTGTCTCCTCTTTTTGGCCCTGATCTCGGCCCCAGGCCTGTCCGCCGCCGATTTTGCCATGAAGGTGACCGACAAGAATTACCTCGATACTCAAGGATTCAGCGTTTTTCTCTACGACAGCACGTACCATCCTGTTTTTGTAGACCAAAAGAACACCGCCATGGAGATGATTCTCCACGGGCAGCGCATCGCCACTAACGGCGACGTGCGCCTGATGCCAACGCCGGAGCAGTGGGACCTGGTGGCAACCCTCAAAGGTCGCCATGCCGATAAGGTGAACGACCGGCTCACCGCCGACCTCGCTTTCCCGACCTTCGATTTCAGCTACACACTGGAAGTCGCAGCGGAACCAGGCGGCGTGAAGGTCAGCATCAATCTCGACAAACCGTTACCGCAGAAACTCGCGGGGCGGGCGGGCTTCAACCTGGAGTTCCTGCCCTCGCTCTACATGGGCAACGCTTACCTGATAGACGGAAGCAAAGCCGGCATCTTCCCGCGTACGCCTAACGATCCGATGACGAAGGTTTTGCCCCTGCCGGATGAGCCGAGAAAGGCGTACTACCTGGAGGACTGGGACAAAGCCAAGGGATACACGCAGCCGTTGCCGTTCGCCGAGGGCAAGAGCATCACGTTGGGGGTTGACGGCGCGCTGGCTCGGTTGAACGTAGTATCGGATACGGCCAACCTCATGCTGTTCGATGGACGCGACCGCGCGCCAAATGGCTGGTTCGTGTTGCGTTCGCTGATCCCTTCAGGTAAGACCACCGGCGCCATCGTGTGGCACATCAGGCCCGACGTGATTCCGAACTGGACGCGGCCGCCGGTGATCGCGCACAGCCAGGTCGGTTATGCGCCGGGCTTCTCAAAGGTGGCGGTGCTCGAACTAGACCCGAAGTACAACGCCCCGAAGTCGGCCAGAGTCCTACGCCTGATGGAAGACGGATCCTACAAGCAGGTGTTCGAGGGACCGATCACGCCTTCCACTCCCTGGCTGCGCTACGTCTATTCCAGATTCGACTTCACCCCGGTCAAGGACCCCGGCCTTTATGTCATCGGGTACGCAGACCAGCGCACGGCGCCCTTTCCCATCTCAAGGGATGCTTACGCGAACATCTGGCAGGACAGCCTCGACCATCACCTCGCGGCGCAGATGGATCATGTTGCCGTTCGCGAAGGCTACCGCGTGTGGCATGGCGCTTCGCATCTGGATGATGGCCGTATGGCGCCAGTGGTTGGGGAGCAATTCGACGGCTGGAACCAGGCCACAGCAACGGACGGAAAGTACAAAGGCGGCGATCACATCCCTGGGATGAACGTGGGCGGCTGGTACGATGCCGGCGACTTCGACCTAGAGGAGCCTGCGCAGCTGAGCGTGATTCAGAGCCTCTCTCTGGCATATCGCGAATTCAATCTGAGGTACGACGAGCTTACGGTCGATGAAACCGCCCGTGAAGTTGAGATGCACCGTCCCGATGGCGTGCCGGATACGGTGCAGCAAGTCGAGCACGGCGCACTGCTCATCCTGGCGCAGTTCCACAACATCGGCCACGCCATCCGCGGCACTCACGAGCCAGATCTGCGCCAGTACACACAGGTGGGCGACGGAGCGTCGAAAACCGACGGCCGCATTTACGACCCGAGGCTCGGCCCCAACGAAACCAAGGGCGATTACTCGGGCAAGCCGGACGATCGCTGGATCTTCACTACGAACAATCCCTTTTTCCAGTGGAATGCCATTGCGGCGCTGGCTGCGGCAGCCGATACGCTGAAAGGCTGGGACGACGCATTAGCGAAAGACTGTCTCGAGACCGCGATCAAAGCATGGAACGAGGAGAAGGCTCACCCAACGCAGAATCCAGCGGGCGGCGGCTTGGGCGGAGCGGCTCCGGCAGGTGCGCCCGGAGGCGGTGTGCTGGCTGCGTCTCAGGGTGTGGTCTCTGGCGCTCAAGGCGCTCGTAACACAGGCAGCGGCTCTGGCGCTCCGACAAGCTCTGGCACAACTAGCGCACAAGCGGCTGCGCCGGCCGGTTCCGGCCGCGGCGGATTTGGCATCGGACTGGAATGGGCTGCGGCTCTGGAACTGACCATCGCCACGAATGGTGCCGAGCCATACAAGTCCCGTCTGAAGGAATTGTTCCCTCAGATGATCACTCCGGAGCAGATGGACTTCAATGGTTGGAAAGCAGTCCGGGCATTGCCTTATCTGGACGCCAGCGCGAAAGATCAAATGCGCGAAGCGATAAAGACATACATGGCTGGTTTGGACAAGCGCCTGGAAGAGACTCCGTTTGGCGTGCCCCCGAGCCTCGGCACGTGGGGCGGATCCGGCGCCGTGGTGGACATGGCTATCCGAATGTATTTCCTGCACAAGGCGTTTCCGGATCTCGTGGGCCCTGAATATACCCTTCGCGCGGTCAACTACATTCTCGGCACGCACCCGGTATCTAGCACTTCATATGTGGCTGGAGTCGGTACGGTCTCGAAGACGCAAACGTACAGCAACAATCGCGCCGACAATGCTTACATTCCGGGTGCCGTGATTCCGGGATACATCATCATCAAGCCGGATTTTCCGGAGTGCATCGATGACTTCGGATTCCTCTGGTTCGAGGATGAAGCTGTCGTAGCCGGGTCGGCAAGCTGGGTCGTTGCCGGCAACGCTGCGGACGCGATCATTAAGGAGTCGAAGTAGGTCCAGAACTACAAGCGCCCGGCGGCTCTGAAATTGAACCTGCAAGACTCGCGGCTCCGCCCACTCGCCTTTGACGCCAAACTCAATAGCCCCTATGACAGTTTGAAAGGTCGTTTCTTGTGCATACGCTGAGAGGCTCGCGTCGTCGTCGAACCCGACGGTCGCCTCGACAGCCTGAGCAACCACCTGCATCTGGGCGTAAGGGCGCGAAACGTGCCCTTTTCGTGCCCTCGATGGTTTCAATGAAATCCGCTTAAGTGCTTTAGAAGGAATGGCGGGGACGACGGGGCTCGAACCCGCGACCCCTGCCGTGACAGCCGATCCAGACGCGAAACACATCTGCATCGCGTTAAATTTGTCCGAAGCACTCGCGCAGCCGCTAGCATTAACTTTTCCCGATACATCATTATTTATTAAGGTGGTTAGCAGCTTAGAGCGCAAAAACGATGAAAGGCTGCGCTCTTCGACGTGTCGCCTAGCAGTAAATCGATGACACTCAATGAGATGAAGCTCAGGGATCCTTCGCCGAGTGCGTTGTTTCCACCCACGATAGAAGGCTTGTTTGCTGTCGAGGGAGCTTTAAGAATTTCGCCTAACTCATTGAAAAAATGGTGGCCAGGGACGGAGTTGAACCGCCGACGCCAGCCTTTTCAGGGCTGCGATCTTTGGGCCTAACCCGCGTTTTAATCAACCACTTAACTCGTCAAGATGGCCGATTTATTGTGACCATTCTGTGACCAGCGCCGATGTGCGCCTGACGTCGGCTTAAAGCCCTAGATTCTAGATTAAGAGCTGCGATCGCTATGTCTTCATCCGGGAAGCGAATATTTGAGCCTTGAATGGCGTTCTCATACTGAGCACAATTGTTCTCTAAATGAGTACAACGATCGGCTTGACGGATCTTTTATTCGGTCGAACGCGCGGGGCGGTGCTTGCGTTGCTCTATGGTCGCGCGGATCACTCTTTCTACACGCGGCAAATCGCACGCGAAGTGGATGCTAGGGGTGGCGCAGTGCAACGCGAACTCGAAAACCTTTCCAAAGTGGGATTGATTGTGCGCAAGTCAATGGGAGTCAGGTTTTTTATCAGGCTAACCGAGACACTCCCATCTTCCCAGAGATGCGGGCGCTGGTAAATAAGACAATTGGCCTTTTTGGCGTTCTCCGTTCAGCCCTACGGCCTCTGTCAAAACAAATCGTTGCGGCATTCGTGTACGGGTCGGTAGGGCGCCAAGAGGAGACGGCGCAGAGCGATGTCGACCTCGTGGTCGTCGGGAAAGCCACGCTTGACCAATTACTATCGCGGCTCTCGACAGTCGAGAAAAGCCTCGGCCGTCCTATCAACCCGACCGTATATTCCGTCGCGGAATTCAAGTCCAAGGTTGCAACCGGGAATCACTTCTTGACCTCGGTCCTCAAAGGACAAAAGGTATTCTTGCTGGGAGACGAGGATGAGCTTAGAAAACTGGGTGGAGTACGCGGAGCCGACCAGCCCCGGTGAGACCAAAGATCTTCTGGGAATTGTAGAACGCAGCCTCGCGGATCCAAAAGTCGAAGCCGTATCGACCGATCTGAGATTCATCGCTGCTTCAACGCGGTGCTCTGTGTCGCGGACCAGCTGGTTCTACCCGAATATTTCTGCAGCGACATTGAGAGTGGCGGGAGTGATGCTTTGTGCACTCTAAGCACGGCAACCGTTGAGGACCCGCGGTTTGGGCCCGGTCCTGCTGTGACCAGAACATGCCCACTTGCACCATTCCGCACCCATCACCCATAGATGAAGTCATGCATCAAACGGACCAGGCAATCTCATCTAAAAACCGGTGAAACATGCGAGTCTTTCTTATCACCCTTATAATCTCTGTTTTGCTCGCCGTCTCCGCGTCTGCAAGGGATCAAACGCCCGTAAAGGCGCCAAACTTCACCTCCGATGCAGAGTGGATTGACACCGGCGCTGCGGGCAAAAAAGTTCCCCATTCCATCAAGGGCTACCGCGGATACGTTCTGCTGATCGATTTCTGGGAGTACACGTGCATCAATTGCATCCGCGACTTCAGGGTCCTGAAGAGCTGGTACGGAAAATATCATCCTGATGGCTTGGACATAGTCGGAGTGCATTTCGGTGAATTCCAGATCGGTTTCAGCGCCGACAATGTTCGCGATGCGGCCAAGCGATTTCAGTTGCCTTGGCCCGTGGTCGCCGATCTGCATGGCTCCATCTGGCGTGCCTATCATTCGGATGTTTGGCCCAATCGATACCTGATCGACCAGAACGGAGACATTGTTCTTCACATCGAGGGTGAGGGCAACAATCGGCCGATGGAAGAGAAAATCCGCGAGTTACTCGCAAAGACGCATTCCGCAGTGAATCAGATTCCTCTCGATCCTCCGGAGAATACCTTCCTGCCCTCGTGCGGAATCCCCACCGATGAAACCTACGTGGGGAATTGGTTTGGACGCGGCGCTATCGCGAATCCGAAAGGTTACGGGAACGATGGAGAAGTTACCGATTTTCACCCGGAGGGAACGCCCGCGGATGGCAAGGTCATGTTCTCCGGTCGATGGATCACGCAGCAGGATGGTGTAACCTCCGCTGGCAAGCACGACGAGGCTCAGCTGCGTTATCACGGGCGCTCGGTCTATGCAGTTCTCAGCGTATCGAATCCGAAAAAGCCGGTGCGCGTTTACCTGCTGCAGGATGGCAAGCCTCTTAATCCGAGTGAAGCAGGCATCGATGTCCATTCCGGCTCGCAGGGTTCTTATCTGGAAGTGAGCAGTCCACGGATGTACTACCTGGTAAAGAACGCGGCCTTCGGTTCGCACCGGCTCTTGCTCGAACCGGAAGCGTCCGATTTCGTGCTGCATTCATTTACTTACGGAAACGATTGCCAGCAGGACTTCGAACACAGATAAGCTGACCGGGGAGTAACAACAGGTGGAATCTCAACTCTTGTATAGCTGTTAGCCTGAAGATGATTTTGCCACCCTCTG
>Ga0307477_10002518_pt1 | contig 14120 bp, 9 predicted proteins | sample atmos_gasesECM2C_FD_203316 | JGI IMG/M metagenome (GOLD analysis project Ga0307477, IMG submission 203316) | Hardwood forest soil microbial communities from Morgan-Monroe State Forest, Indiana, United States - atmos_gasesECM2C_515 | ecosystem: Environmental > Terrestrial > Soil > Temperate...
TGGGATGATGTGTACGGTCGAACCCTTACGGTCAAAATCTGTGCTGCATATCATGGACGGCATGCGGCAGGTGTGGCACGGCGGTCCGCTCACTCAGGTGCAAGACTTTATCGATCAACCCGGCATTTTGCTGGTCGCGACAGATCCGGTCGCGATGGACACGATCGAACTGGAGGCCATTGAAAAGACGCGGCGGGAGCGAGGCGCGCCTTCGTTATGGCAGCACGATGCGAATAGCATTACCCCCAACACCGAGGAATTTCATCGCGATGCCTCGAAGAATCTGTTCTATCGCCAGCCCGGACACATTGCGGCAGCCGGGCACCTCGGGCTTGGAATCGCGGACCTGAAACAAATCGATCATCGTGTCCTCTCTGTCTGAATCTTGATGATGAGGCAAACAGGCAATTCCAAAGCCGTCGAAGACTGGCCCACCCTGCTCAAAGACAACGCGCGCAGCGGAGGCCAGATGCCGCATCCCGCGCGCTCGCCGGAACGAGCGGTATGGCAATTTCGTGCAGGCGGCTCTGTACGTTCGGCGCCTATTCTCAAAGACGGCAACTTGTACGTCACTTTTGTGGCCGGTGCACTGCACGCCATTGATGTGGTCACGGGCACTGCAAAATGGAAATTTAATGCCGGCGGCCAGATCCGTTCCACTCCGTCACTGTTTGCAGACCAGATTCTTTTCGGATCCGACGACGGCAAAGTGTATGCAGTCAATCGGCATGACGGAACAAAGCTGTGGGAGGTTCCGACTGGAGCTGAGGTTTGGGCTTCTCCGGTCATTCGCGACGGCGTGGTTTTTTTCGGAAGTGCAGACACGAAGGTCTATGCAGTCGAAGCGTCGAGCGGAGCGATCCGATGGACGCACGAACTTGGCGGAAGAATCTATTCAACGATCTACGTCACCGAGCGCCAACTCTACCTCGGTTGTGGGGACGGAAAAGTATGCTGTCTCGACTCCTCATCCGGGAAGGTATTGTGGAGTACGTCGACTGGCAACGGTATCGACTCGTCGCCGGCAGTAGTGGATGATCTGGTTCTGATCGGCTCAGAAGATTTTTTCTTTTATGCGATAAGCGCCACTACCGGGGAGGTGCGATGGAAGTACGAAACAGGATTGGGCATTGCGTCATCGCCCGCCACTTGGAACGACCTGACATTTTTTGGCAGCAAAGATGGTTTCCTCTATGCGCTTGAGACTCAAACCGGAAAGTTGCGCTGGAAAACCCGCGTGGGCGAGGTGGTCACTGCGCCTCCGATGATCGGCGACGGCGTTGTATGTATCCAGGCGGGTGGTACGTTTGCTCTGGACACTTCCAACGGCAAGATCTTATGGAGAGCCGGTCTTGCCGGGGCAATCCAATCTGTTCCTGTGCTCGCGGGCGAAACTATTTATCTGACGAGCTTGAGTGGTGAGATTTATGCGCTGCGCTAAACACAAGATGGCGCTGCTGTTCGTCGTTTTCTTCGCAATTGTTTCAAGTGTTCGCAGTTCAGAAAATCAGCTTCTTGTTTACAAAAAGAAATACATCATGGGCACAGTCTTTGAGATTGCGGCCTATGACCAAACGTCTGAGCACGCGTCGGTTGCGCTGGAAAACGCATTTCAGGAAATCGTTCGCGTCGACAATCTCTTGAGCAACTATAAAACCGACAGTGCTCTGAGCTCCCTGAACCGCTCCGCTCATTTTCATGCAGAAAAGGTTCCATCTGACTTGTATCAGGTAGTCGAGGAGTCCGTGCGGTTTTCCAGGCTGTCAGGCGGGAAATTCGACATTTCCATCGCACCTTTGGTGGATTTGTGGAAAGCTGCGATCGCTGGCGAAGGTGCACCATCGCTGGCGAAGCGACAGGCCGCCAAAGCTTGCGTCGGATACGAGAAAATCGAGTTGACTCCTCCGGACCAGATTACTTTTCGCTCCTCATGCCTGCGCTTAGACCTGGGCGCCATTGGCAAAGGTTACGCTGTCGACCGGGCTGCGGAAGTCCTGCGATCCTCGGGAATTCGCAATGCGCTGATTAATGCAGGCGGTAGCACGATCTTAGCGATGGGTTCGCCTCCGGGTCAGAGCGCATGGCTCATACACTTGCGCGACCCTTCCCACCAGGTTGATCCACAGGTCATGCTCAAGGATGAGAGCGTTTCCACCTCCGAGCAAACAGCGCCTTCTTTGCTAGGGGACGCCACAGCGGGACATATCATTGATCCGGATACGGGGACACCGCTGCGAACGGAATTCGCGGTCAGCGTCATTGCTCAAACCGGGACGCTCTCAGACGCGCTCTCAACCACATCGCTGCTGCTGGGCCCGGCGAAGGGCAAGGGATTGGTCCAACATATGCCTGACGTTTCGGCGATCTGGATTTCGCGCGACGCGCACATGGAAATGGTGACGGGCGGACCGCAGATTCTGTTCGGCAGAAAGTTCTAATCTCACAACCTGGATTACAAACCGGATGATCTGGCACAGGATGGTTCTCTGCTTTTTTCTGATGTTCTCCACCGCTGCCCGGAGCAGCGTTTTTTTACGCTGGACTCAACCTGACTTGCCGCCGGCACGCGACTTAGGGATCAGTGATCTCGTGGTCTCCTGGGATCGCGGGACCTCCCCCTTCGTGAACGCTGCCCACAGCCAAGGCTATCGAGTGTACGCAGAGGTGACTTTGCAGCAGGCTGCCACGGCTGCAGAAAGCGCCGAGGAGCGGGGGTTGGCCGGTCTTGTGCTGGACGTTGCGGACTCGGATCGCGCAGCAGGAGAGAGCGCGTTTCAGCAGCTTCGGTCCGCTCATCCGAAGGTCAGGTTCTTAGTACTCAGTCAGGGCAAGCAGCCGCAGATGAGAGGCAATCTGGTGATTAAGCGCAATTCGGTGCTTGAAGTCTCCAGCCCAACCGCCCAGCCGTGGATCGACACGAACCTTGCGCTGATCAAGCTTCAACAGAGAGCTCATCCCGGACAGCTCCCGCTTTATAGCTTCTCCTGGAACGAATCAAAGAACGGATCAAACCCTGGACAGCAACAAGCGATCGCTCCCACGGATTACTCCTTGGCGGTTGCCGAGTCGTGCTCCTTCCAAGCCGACCTGATACTGGAACTGGACGAAGGCATGCAGAGAGCGCTCCGTGCAGAGGATCCCGAGGCCAAGACGTCCTGGAAGCAGGTGCGTTCGTATATCGATTTCTGTGCACATGCTGGAGAGCAAGAGCTCAAACCGGCAGCCAACGTTGCAGTCGTCGTCGATGAGCTCGACATCAACGATGAAGTCATGAATCTGCTTGCCCGTCACAACATCCCGTTTAAGGTGTTTCTACCTTCCGATCTGAAAGTAGAAAAATTCGCGGCTTTCGATGTGGTCGTGGTATTTGCAAAGCGTGACCACGCTGCTTACAAGCGAATCGCCAATCTTGCCGATCAGGGCAAGACGGTTGTGATAGTGGACGCGCACGGTATGTATCCGTGGCAGACTCAGAAAGCTGTGCGAGTGAATGAACACACTGTGTCCTACGCGGTTGGAAAGGGAAAGGTGCTTGAGCTCTCAGAGCCTGTGGCTGACCCCGAGACGTTTGCGCAGGATATCCGTCGGCTGCTGGGGAAACAAGATGTGCTGATGAGCCTCTGGAATGGTCTGACGACAATCGCCGTACCCTATCGTGGGCCTGGCGGAACGCTGAAGGTGTTGAATCTCGTCAACTACGCCGCAGAACCAGTTCGCGTTCAAGTGCAGGTCAAAGGATCGTTTTCTGCCATTCGCTATGAGGCGCCAGGACAGGAGTGTTGCCAGAGTCTCGTTCCGGTAAAGCACGACGGATTTACCGAATTCGTAATCCCGGACTTAATGATTGCGGGCCGAGTGCATCTCGAAGCTGAACAGGCGTCTGCTCCCAAAGGAGGTCGACCGAGCCACTAGCGGAATCTGCGGATCAGCAAGGTATGGCGGTCCGATCGGTAAAGCCCCAACACATACAATACGACCTTGCCTTTTGTGGAATAGATCTCCTGCCGGATCCGCAGGACAGCCGAACCGGGGGAAATGCCTAAAAGCCGAGCCGTTTGAGGATCGGCGGTAGTGGCATCGACTTCTTCGTCGGCATGTGCGATTCGTAGCCCGTAGTCGTGTTCCAGGATTGAAAACAGCGACACCCGGTCAAGTCGGGCTCGAGTCAAGCCCGAGAACTCGTCGGCGGATAAATAGCATGTCTCGATGGCAAAGGGTTCTTCTCCGCCAAGCCTTAGCCGTTCGAGCTTGATCAGTCGGCTGGAAGCAGGCAGGCCAAGACGCGCGGCAACCTCCTGCTCCGTATCAATCACACTCAGAGAAAGCAACTTCGAAGAAGCGCCCAGCCCGCGGCCGGACATCTGCTCCGTATAGCTCATGAGCTTGTTGAAATGAATCTTCGGAGGGGCAACAAACGTACCAGCCCCACGGCGGCGCACCACCATCCCCTCACGTTCTAACGCGGCCAGGGCGTGACGCGCGGTCATCAGGCTAACGCCGTGAATCCTTGCCAGTTCCCGTTCAGAGTCGACAATGTCGCCCGGCTTTAACTGGCCTAACTCGAGACGTTTCACAATTGTGCCTTGGATCCGCCGGTACGCGGGCAGTCCGTTCTTCCGGACCTGTGGCATGAAAAACTCCCCCTTCGATGGGTGCACCATACTACAAAGTGCTCTAGGGCTCCAACAGAATTCTGTATGAGCCGGAACTTGTGAGCCAACTCGCTGAACACGGAGAAGACAATTCCAATCGAAGTTCCGAACTGTCTGCGGAAGCGCAAATCCCTGAAGCCTCCGTGAACAGTAAGTTCGATAAAATACATGTACTTGCGCGACTTATCACGTCAGGTAAATCCGCATTCGTGCTGATTCTCCAAGCTGTCCGAAACCAGAATAGAGAGGCGCGAAGATTCCATAGCTAGTGCTTTTTTACTAAAAAACTTCTTCTCCCCACCATTTTTCTCTTGACGATGAATTGCGTCCTGCTATATAGCATAAGCCCATCTGGGATGGAGGGTTTTGTGATGAGAAGACCGTCGATTGCGTTTTTCTGTTCACTTTTCGTATTGCTCACTGCGTTTGTAGCTGCAACCGGAATGTTCCAGCGCGCATGGGGGCAGGAAGTTACCGCTTCCATCACCGGCACGGTAACGGATCCGAGTGGTGCAGCTGTCTCTGGTGCCACAGTTACGGCAACATCGACTGAGCGCGGTCTCAGTTACACCGCGACAACGAACGATTCCGGTATTTATCGAATCGCTCAACTCCCTGTTGGCACATATACCCTCAGGATCGAAAAGTCGGGGTTTGCTGTGGCCTCGCACCCGGCATTTGTCCTTACATTGAATCAAGTCGCCCGTATCGACACTACGATGAAAGTTGGGCAGACGAGTGAAACCGTGGAAGTAACCGCCGCGGCGCCTGTCATGGAAACCGATACCACTCAGGTCGACACTATCATCAACGCGGCAACGAACGACAATCTTCCACTCGCGTCGCGCAACTACGTACAATTGACGCTATTGGCGCCAGGGGCGGTATCGACCGATCCGAGCAGTTTCAACAACGGGAATAACACTGGGGGTTACGGTGGACGTCCGCTGATTAACGGGAATCGTGAGCAAGCCAACAACTTCCTGCTCGATGGCATGGATAACAACCAGGTCTCGGACAACCTCCTTGGCTACACGCCGGCTCCGGATGCGATCCAGGAATTCAACCTGATCACCAACAATGCGCCGGCGGAGTTTGGCAATTTTGAAGGTGGGATCGTCAACGCGACCATCAAGTCGGGGTCCAACAGCGTCCACGGTGATGTTTGGGAGTTCTTCCGCAATGACAAGCTGAATGCCAACAGCTGGTCGAATAACCTTACCGGGCAGCCCAAAGCCAAATTGCGCTGGAACATGTTTGGCGGCACGGTGGGCGGACCGATTATCAAGAATCGGCTCTTCTTCTTCGCTGACTATCAGGCTCAGCGCTTTGACATCCCAAGTTCGGCGGGTACAAATGCCGTATTCACCGCCGCTGAGCGAGGCAATGGTACCTTCGCTGACTTCGGCGCAATCTGTCAGAAGGGCTTTGATAGCGCTGGACTCTGCCTTGATAGAATTACCGTGAATAACGTTTCCGTGATAACGCACCAACTATATAACCCGTGTGTGTCTTCAACTGGCCCCTGCACTCCGTCCTCCGCGGCACCCGGGACGCGCAGTGCGTTCGGCTTCAACCGGATCCCACAAGCCATGATCAGCCCAGTGGCCCAGGCTCTTTTCGCTTCATCCCTGTATCCCCAACCGATCAACGCCAACCTTCAAGCCAATGCAGTGAATGTCGTAACTTCAGCCCAGAATGTGGATCAGGGAGATCTCAAGATCGATTTCAAGGCTACGCAAAAAGACAGTATTTTCTACCGCTTTACGCGGGCCTATCAGAATAATCCGTCGATCAATTCTCAGGAACTGTTATCCAATGGCTATTCAACGACGCCAATTTACAACACCGTCGGTGACTGGAGTCGCACGATAGGAAACAACCTTGTGAATGACGTCCGGTTTGGTTGGAGCCATGTCACGCTCAACAGCGGAAACAGTTGGGGATCAGGCGTCGGCCAGTTCGGCAATAAGCTGGGGATCGGGAATGGCAACCCGGGAACTCTTCCTGGCCTGCTTGCGCTCAACTTCAGCAATTCAGCCGTCAGCAACATAGGCGCCGCAGAGCAGACCCAGAGCTTTGATGACCACGTGTGGCAGGCCGAAGACGCATTGAGCTGGTCGCGTGGCCGACACAATTTCAAGTTTGGTGGTCAGTGGTGGCGTCAAATCATCAAGACTTTCTATGCCGGCAACAATGGTCAACTCGGTCTGATGGATTTCGATGGAAGGTTTACAGCCTCGGACTCCGCCTCAGGCGGCGTTACCGGCGATGGTGGAGCAGATTTTATCCTCGGTCTCGATTACCAGTACGGCCGCGGAGTAAGTACTGGGAAGACCTGGCAGCAATCCAGCAACCTCATTGGAGTCTACGCCCAAGACACGTGGCGCCTGACGGATCGCCTGACCCTTAATCTCGGTCTGCGCTACGAGGCGCACACGCCTTGGGTGGAGGCCAATAATCAGCAGGCGAATTACAATCTTGCTACGGGCAATATCGACCTCGCGGGTAAAGGCGGAGCAAGCCAGGGTCTGTACCAAGGCTTCTATGGAGGCAGGGACTTCCAGCCGCGTATCGGTTTCGCATGGACTCCCAAGGCACTGGGCGAGCACACGGTCATCCGTGGCGCGTTCACAATCTCGTCATATCTGGAAGGTACCGGCACGAATCTCCGTCTGACGCTCAACCCACCTTTCACTCCGGCAGAAATCAACGCGATCTATAACGGCGTTGCCCTACCCGGGACGAATACATCGGATGGGATTGCGGGTTCAGCCTCGGCGGCATCTTGCGATGCACCCGCTTATGCTTGCTACGCAGGGGCTTTCCTCCGCGTTTGGGATCCCAAGGTGCAGCCTGCGATCGCGGATGAGTGGAACCTTACTGTCCAGCACCAATTCTCGAGCAATACGACCTTGCAGGTTGGATACGTTGGGCAGAGGGGAACTCACTTGATGGTGCCATTTGACTATGCGCAGAGACTGTTGCTACCGAATGGGACCACGGCTCCGAGCCCATACTTTGCCGCGAACCCCACGCTCTACTCAGTTCTGGGGCATCCAAATGCCAGTCCTCCCGTTGCCGATGCTACCGTTTCAGGCACCAAGTCTAATGGCACTATGAGATACAACTCACTGCAAGCCGTACTGCAGAAGCAGATGACACACGGCTTGCAATATCAGGTGGCGTATACGTTGTCGAAGTGCATGTCCGATAGCACCGGTTATTACGGCGCGTGGAACAATGCTCTGAGTGCCTCAGCTTACTGGCAGAACGTCTACGACCAGAAAGCGGAGTACGCGCCGTGCTACTACGATGCCACTCACGTCATTTCAGCCTACGCCATCTATGATCTGCCTTTTGGCCGCGGCAAGATGTTGGGCAAAAACGCCAGCGCGGTGGTCAATGGAGTGATTGGAGGATGGGAGGTCAGCCCCATCGTCTCTTTCCGCACGGGTTGGCCAATGCCGGTTTATGGAGCTGCGGATAATTCTGGTACTTTCGGCCGCGGAGCGCGAGCCGACTGCAACGGTGTTCCGTCGATTGTGAACACATTCATACCGGGAATAGGCCGTCAGTGGTTCAACAATACCGGACAGTTCACCAATCCGGCAGTCGGAACCTTCGGCAACTGCTCGCCGCAACTCTCAGATCTGCGTTCGCCGCATTACAGCGACGTCGACCTCAGTTTGCATAAGGACTTCCCGATTACTGAGCGATTCCGCTTGCAGTTCCGAAGCGACTTCGTCAACGCGTTCAACCACGTGCAGCTCAACGCACCTAACATGAGTCTGGGATCCACGATGGGACAGATCACCAGTGCCCAGCCTCCAAGAAATATACAGCTGGCTTTGAAACTCTATTACTGAAACAGGATCACGTATCAGGATCACGTATAATGATGCAGGCATTTCATGCGCCTGCATCATTTTTTCTTTTGCCGCGACTCTTCAGAGAGGAAATCTCGAAGCTCCCTTTAAGATGTCCAGATCCCGCGGTAAAGCAGTATTGGCTGTTTTGTTCATCTGGTGTCCTTGGTCTGGATCAGTCAGCGCGGCTCAGCAAGGCAAGAATTCGACGACGGCTCACCCCGTTTTGTCCCCCGAGAAAGCCATCGCACTGGCGCAGCAAGGACGCTGTCGCGAGAGCATCTCTGCTCTCAAGCATGCGATGGCCGGTACCGTTACCCCTGACACCCGCAAAGAGTCTGGGGTACTCGGGGTTCGATGTGCCCTGGCTTTGGACGACCGCCCTGCAACGGACGAATTCATACGGCTGCTGAGCCAACAGTTTCCCAAAGATCCGGATGTACTCTTTGTTATCGTCCATGCCTATTCCGATCTATCGACGCGCACGGCGCAGGACCTCGGGCGCACCGCCCCAGATTCGTTTGCCGCCCACAAGTTGAACGCAGAAGCTCTTGAAATGCAGGGGAGGTGGGAGCCAGCTCAATTCGAATACGAGACGATGATTAAGAAAGATCCCAACGTCAAGGGCATCCACTTCTTACTGGGCAGGCTGCTTCTGTCCCGGCCGGATGCCGGCCCGGATGTGGTGGAACGTGCGAAGCAGGAGTTCCTCAAGGAAATTGAAATCGACCCGAACAACGCCGGTGCCATTTACATATTGGGAGAGCTTGACCGGCGTGATCAAAAATGTGATGAGGCGATCCCACGCTATACTCAGGCCACTAAGCTCGATCCGAATTTCGCGGAAGCATATCTAGGTTTGGGATATTGCCTGGTGATTCTCAAGAGATACGAGGACGCCATTCCACCCTTGCGGACTGCAGAGCGCCTGATGCCCATGAATCCGGAGGTCCACCACTCGCTCGGCACAGCGCTGCAGCGATCCGGGCACAACGATGAGGCGCTGAAGGAGTTTGCCATCCACGAGAAACTGAGTTCCGGAGCCGGGACCGCGAAGCCGGAATAGTCGTGCGCGACAAATCTCCGAACTAAATCAACGCTGGGGTTCTTCAACCATGACGATCTGATCGGCGCCGACATCATGCAACACCTGTTTGATGCCGCTCGGCCAGCGGATTTCCACGTCCTTGACGAGTCGGTTCTTTCCCAGGCCGAAGTGAACTCGGCTGTCGCTCGACGCGGTGTACCCGACTGCCGTTGTTACCTCGTTCCATTGCGAAGCACCATCTTCGGTGAGAATGTGAATCTGCGCGCCGATGCCCATACGATTGCTCCTTGTTCCTACGAGCTTGAAAAGAACCCAGTGATTGCCGGTTTCAGAGACGTTGCGCAGAATTTCAACCGGCCCGCCAAGAACCGTGACCACCGCGTCAATGCGGCCATCGTTGAAAAGGTCCCCAAACGCAACACCGCGATGGGCAGCTTCTTTCGCAAAGTCCGGTCCGGCTGACGAGCCAACTTCAGCGAACTTACCGTTTCCCAGATTGCGAAACAGGGAATTCGGCTCAGGATATTTGCGATTGCCGAGTTCGCTAATGTTGTCGAGCACATTGGCGCGAGCTACGAACAGGTCTTTCCACCCGTCATTGTCAAAATCAAAAATGCCATTACCCCAGCCGGACATTTCCTTTGTGGCCCGCAGTCCGCTCTCCTGTGTGAGATCGTCGAATTCCCCATTGCCTTGATTAATGAGCAGGGGAAAGGTTTCATGTTCCACGGCCGTGTACCATATGTCGGGATGCCCGTCATTGTTGATATCCCGGAAGTCGGAACCCATTCCCGACAAAGCCACTCCGTCGGGAGCATAAGCGACTCCCGCCTGCGTGCCGACTTCTTCGAACTTCTTTCCACCCAAATTATGAAAGAGTAACCCCGGCGTCGTATCGTTCGCGACGAACGCGTCGAGGAAGCCATCGCCGTCGTAGTCAGCAAACGAAACGCTCATCCCCTTGCCCATGTGCGAGGAGATCCCCGTTTCTTCGGAGACGTCCGTGAACGTGCCATCTCCGTTATTGCGGTACAGGGTGTTGTGCAGCGATGGGTAAACCTTAGGATGGCAGTAGCCGCGAACGCCGCCTTTCACGTGGCAGAAGGGATCCTTGTTGACTTCCCAAACGCAGTAGTTGACCACAAACAAATCCAGTTTGCCGTCATTGTTGTAATCGAACCAGCCCGCGCCGACTGACCACATCTTCTTGCCATTCATCGCGGCGCCAGCGAGGCCGGCCTTGGCGGTTACATCAGTAAACGTGCCATCGCCGTTGTTATGGAAGAGTTGATTGCCGGTTACGTTGGCCAGAAAGATGTCCGGCCGTCCGTCGTTGTCATAGTCCCCGACAGCTACGCCCATGCCATAGCCCACCCCAGCGACTCCGGCACGCTCGGTCACATCGGTGAACGTGCCGTCGTGATTATTTCGATACAGACGGTTCCAGTACGCCGGAGATTCTTTCTGCAGCGAAGGTATGGCAGCGCCGTTTACCAAATAGATGTCCAGCCACCCGTCTCCGTCATAGTCGAGCAGCGCGACTCCGGCAACCATGGTTTCTATCTGATTTTTGTTCGCAGTCGGGGAGTTCTGAGTTGTGAAGCGCAGACCCGCTTTGGCAGCAATGTCTTCGAATTGGATTGGCCGCGAACTACCCGATGTTTGTGCCGAGGCGTTCGATCTAACCGAAGGAGCAGTCCTCACGACCGTGGAGACCAGAGTGATGGTAAGGATCAGGGGTAGGAAACGCATGTTGTGAAGGCGCCGAATGGTTCGTCCGCGGCGATGTTTCCGCAATACGGCGCTTCGAAGATGATATACGCTTTTATGATGTGGATCGATTTGTTCGGGAATTAACGCGAATACGGGCATGTTTCGCGTTAATGCGCAGCAAGAATACAGCGAAACTCGACTGGCTGGAGATACATTGGCCCCAACCCAGTGGCAAGGTCGAGCGTATCACCGAGCTCCCGATTGATCGTTACATCACAATTGTCGAGGGCACAGGGAAATGGAAGTGACCGCGAAGGACGCTTACAACCTCGCATTCTTTTCCTATTCTGCAACGATCATGCTCGTCATCCTTGGGTCCGCCCGCCGGTCACGCCAGGCATCTAGTGGTTTATGGGCAGAATCGATTCCGCCCAACCGCTCGCTAGACGCGGCTTAAGGAATGAGTCCCCGATCGATTGCGTTTCGGCGGCGCCATTAACTTTGGGCAGAGATTTGGATAAATCGTCTGCTGCCGCTCTGGCTTGACTGATCTGTTCCTTGGTCATCAGCGCCGATAGGCTTTTGAGTCTACGGGCAGCCCGCTCCTCTCCTCCTGATGCTGCGGCCGTGTACCACGAATAAGCCGAGACGTAGTTGAGCGGAACTCCCTTTCCTTGCTCGTAGAGGTAACCCAAGTCCAATTGCGCTCGCGCATACCCTTTCTCAGCCGACACTTGGACCCAGCGTGCTGCGTTGGAATAGTCCAGAGGTAGACCGGTTCCGGTGAAGTACATCCAGGCAAGATTTTCCTGAGCGGGCGCATAACCATTCTCGGCTGCTTTCCGAAACCATTCGGCGGACTGGGCGTAGTTTGGTGCAATACCCTTTCCCCGAAAATACAACGAGGCCAAGTTGCATTGTGCTGTAACGTCTCCGCCCTCAGCCCCCATCCGGTACCAATTCTCGGCTTGTCGAAGATTCTTGCGAACACCGCGGCCGAACTCAAACATCGAGCCGAGATTGTTTTCCGCCGTCGGGTGTCCCTGCCTTGCTGCCGCTGTGTAGTAGACAACAGCCTGTTTGTAGTCGCGCTGCACGCCTTTGCCTTGTTCATAGAGGTATCCGAGCGCAAATTCGGCATCGGGCAGGCCTTGTTCGGTGGCTTGACGAAAGTATTTCGCAGCCTCCGCGTAGTTCTGTGAAACTCCTGTTCCGGTCATGTATGACCAGCCGAGCCGGTATTCGGCCTTCGCGTCCCCCTGACGAGCCTTCTCCTCGAGCGAAGGAATGGCCAGTTGTTCGAGCTTCTTAGACTCACCGGTGTGCTGTGCGTTCTGTTGGGGGATTACTCCAGTCGCAAAAACGCAGAACCAAATGACAAACTGGGACGTAACCACAAAGCATGCTCGCGATTTCATCAAGGTCTCCTTCGATCCAGCCAACTTTCGCCGCAATAGACTTGCGCGGCAATGCAACGGCAAACACCGCTTCCACACGCGTGTGTAACGGGGACAAGTCGGTGAGCTAGATGGAGTTGAGCGACAGGTCACGCGGTAAGAAGTTGCTGGCGAGAAGGGGATCACTAACCTTCGCGACAAAGTCACGTCCAATCAACGGTGAAGAAATGTCCGAGACTCGGTTCGCTGAGGCAATAGTCTGCTTCGATGTGTTTCAGGTTGATCTTCGGTCAGGGGAATTGCACAGGGAAGGGCAGCGGGTTAAGTTACAAGAACAGCCTTTCCGTGTTTTGTCTTTACTGATCGAGCGAGCCGGTGACATAGTCACCCGGGACGAACTGCGTGAAAAACTGTGGCCTGCAGACACATTTGTCGACTTCGATCATAGCCTGAACAGCGCGGTCGCCCGGCTGCGCGAGGCCTTGCGCGACTCTGCGGAAAAGCCCCGATTCATCGAGACCATCGCCAAGCGTGGCTACCGCTTTATCGGTCAGATCCAGCCCCCCGCGCCGGCAGTAGATGCGTCCTTCCTCACTCCGGAGACTCAGAACAACTCTCTTCTCAGAAGTCGTATTCCAGGAAGGATCTGGATGGGCAGCACTTTTTGCCTGGCCATCTTCTCCGTCCTTACGGTGGGGGCACTGTACCGACCAAGTCCCGACTCACAATTGGAGCGCATCGAAGTGGTGCCCTTAGTCGGTCTGCGGGGCTTCCAGGCCACACCCGCGTTCTCCCCCGACGGCACGCTGGTGGCATTCCGTCAAAGTGACGGAGCGCGGAACACAGGAATCTTTGCGGCGGTGGTAGGCGGGGATAAGACCCTGCAGGTTACCGCTGATCCTGGCGACTGCTGCCCAACCTGGTCTCCCGATGGCCGCCAGCTCGCCTTTATTCGCTACTCCGAGAAAGACGTATCGATTCTTACAATTCCCGCTCTAGGGGGAACGGAACATCGCGTTTACCGTGGACCCCCCGCGATGAGAGCGGGGCTCTCCTGGTCACCGAAGGGCGACGTCCTGGTGTTTCCTGAGACCAATCCAACAGATCCGACTCGTTCCGTCATATCGTCGCTGTCGCTGACCGATTCCAGCACCCGAGCGCTTACCTCGCCGCCGGCGGGTTGGCTCGATCACGAGGCGGCATTTTCGCCCGACGGAACTCAAGTGGCTTTTATCCGTTCTACGATTGCGGGCGTCAGCAATGATGTTTACGTGATGCCTGCCGCGGGCGGGCGCCCTCCTAAGCGCCTGACTTTTGATAACCGGCCAATCATGGGCCCTCCAACCTGGACTCCCGACAGCCGTGAAATCATCTTCTCCTCCGATCGAGGTGTAGCAACGGGTTTGTGGAGAGTCTCGGCCAGAGGTTGCATCCCTCAACC
>Ga0307477_10002519_pt1 | contig 14114 bp, 10 predicted proteins | sample atmos_gasesECM2C_FD_203316 | JGI IMG/M metagenome (GOLD analysis project Ga0307477, IMG submission 203316) | Hardwood forest soil microbial communities from Morgan-Monroe State Forest, Indiana, United States - atmos_gasesECM2C_515 | ecosystem: Environmental > Terrestrial > Soil > Temperate...
CGGGAGTACGGCGACGGCGACCATTACCCTTAGCAATCCTGGGAATGCGAGCACGGTGATATCGCAGGCAAGGGCTTCGGGTACTGGATTCAGCCTTTCAGGGCTGGCGATACCGGTAACGATTGCCGCGGGTGGCAGCACATCCTTCGCAGCCAAGTTTTCGCCGAATGCCAGGGGAAGCTTTTCGGGAAGCATTTCGATCAGCAGCAACGCCCCCGGATCACCGGCCACGATCGCGTTGAGCGGTACTGGTGTTCAGGCCCAACTGGTAGCGAATCCCTCCATCGCAAGTTTTGGAAGCGTGATAACAGGAAATAGCAATACCCAGCCGATCACGCTGACGAACAGCGGCAATGCCAGTTTAACGATTTCGCAGGTCAATGTGATTGGCGCAGGATTGAGCACAAATGGCCTGTCATTGCCTAACACGATTGCTGCAGGCGGAAGCACGACGTTTAACATTGTGTTTGCGCCGACCACTGTCGGGTTTGTAAGCGGATCGGTTTCACTGGTGAATGACGCACCAGGCTCGCCGCTTACAATCCCATCGAATGGAACTGGAGTGCCCGTAACCATGCTATTGAGCGCAAGTCCAATTATCTTGCCATTTGGAGTTGTGAATTTGAGCAGTAACAGCTCACTAGCGACCACATTGACAAACATCGGGAATTCGAACGTCACCATCTCCAGCGTGACAGTCGCGGGGGCAGCGTTTACGCCTAGCGGCGTTAGCTCCGGTTTGACCCTAGCGCCCAGCCAGAGCGCAGTGCTGACGATGACATTTGCTCCGACGGTGAACGGACCAGTGAACGGCAGTGTGATGATTGGGAGCAATGCGACAAACTCGCCTGCCACGGTGTCGCTGGCGGGTGTAGGGGCGTCGCCGACATCACATACCGTGGGCTTGACCTGGAACGCCAGTTCAACCACGGGAGTTGTTGGTTACTTCGTGTACCGCGGGATTGTGTCTGGCGGGCCGTACTCGAAACTGAATTCTCAGGCAGTACCAGCGACAACGTATACCGACTCGACGGCGCTCTCTGGACCGACCTACTTCTATGTGGTTACGGCTGTGGATGGAAATAACGTGGAGAGTTCGTTCTCAAATGAGGTATCGGCAGTGCTTCCGTAGACATTGGGTGGCCGCTAGACTGCTGCCTAGCCCATCTTAAGTAAGAGAGATTAAAGGATTCAGCAGGGATGAATGTTGCCTCTGCTGAATCTAGTGAAGATCGACTGCCCTAACGGACAGGTGCAACACCCTGTCCCCACGGTGTCCTTCTGTCCAGTAGTCAAGGTTGCCCTCCTGGTCTGACAATCCACGCGGCTCATGAATAGTGCCCACATTCTCGGGAGCTCGCGCGTCTCTGCATTTTCAGGGTCAGCAACGGAAGCGCGCGAGTCATTCCTTCGGGATTTTTCGCTCGCGCTAGTTATTAGCGGTGCGTTATTGACCACCGCATGCGCAGGCGTAACGGGAAAAGCAGTGACTGGCGGACCAGTAGGAGGGGTCGGGTCATCCACTGCAACAGTCACGCCGACCTCGGCGAATTTTGGGAATGTGCCCGTCCATACAAGCGGTTCCCGATCCCTTACGCTGACTAACACTGGCACGACTGCCCTTACTGTGTTGAAGATAGAGTGGGAAGGAAAGGGATTCAGCACGGGAGACGGAAACCTTTCCGTGAAAAAGGTTGTCAAGCCTGGATCGAGCTTGAATTTCGCTGTCCTTTTTACACCTGCAGAAGTTGGCGACGCACAGGGAAATTTATTGATTACAACCACGGCCGATAGCACTCCAGTGGCCGTCAAACTTGCCGGAACAGGGTGGGGATCGGGAGGGAGTCCGGTTATCGACGTTACACCGTCATCCGTCAATTTTGGGAATGTCACGGTAGGAACCACTGACACACAAACCATGCGTTTGGAGAACACGGGCGCCGCCGACTTGACGATTACGAAAGTATCGGTGCTGGGTACGGGATACAGTGCGTCCGGACTTTCCCTTCCCCATACGCTTGCTCCGGGCAAAGACACGACGTTCACGGCTTCGTTCAAGCCGAAGGGAGGTGGAGGTCACTCGGGCAGCATCGCGATATCGAGCAATGCCAGCAGTTCGCCGCTTTCGATCTCACTCACTGGCAGTGGTGTAACAACAAACGCTCGACTTTCAGTCAACACGGCGAGTGTGAATTTTGGAACTACAAAAGTGGGGACGACCCTTGCTCAAAATGTGCAGGTAAAGAACATCGGAAACACTGATGTCGAGATTGCTTCGGTGGAGGTGGTGGGAACGGGATTCAAGGCCTCCGGCGGCGTGAACGTAACCCTGACGCCGAACCAGTCGACTGAAGTGGCAATCACGTTTGACCCGAAAGCGCCGGGTGGAATCGTCGGCACGTTGACGATCACGAGCAATGCGCCGACTTTGCATGTTGCGCTGGAGGGGCAGGGCGGAGGCCAGACTGTTCCGCACTCGGTGACCTTGAGTTGGGCACCCAGCGCATCCGCCGTGGTTGGTTATAATATTTATCGCGGGTCCATGTCGGGCGGCCCGTTCACCAGAATCAATCCTTCCGCAGATTCCCTTACTAGCTTTAAGGACCACACTGTTCTGGGCGGCTTGGAGTATTTCTATATGGTTACAGCGCTCGACGGCGCCGGCATCGAAAGTGCTTTCTCCAACCAAGTGTCGGTGACAATTCCTACGCCATAAGGCAGCTATTTCTTTTCGACCTAAGGCTGTCGCCTTCTGCAACCAACGATAACTCCAGACCTTCCGAGGAACAGGGTGGTCGCGGGCTAGTAGAACTTCAACCCTGCGGCCAATTTCCACGGTTACTGCTTGCTCGGACATGTAAGACTTGCCAATGGGATGCGATCTGAGAATACTCCCCCTGAAGGGAGTGGAGCTTGACAATCTGGGTGTGAATGGGATTACACTCACGCGGCGAGTTCGGGGGGGCAAGGGGTCGGCTGGGTCTCAGCAAGCCTACATCGGGGTCTCAGTCCAATTTCAAAGGGAATCCGAGAGCCCGGCAGAGGCCGGATCGAAGAGATGTGGGTTTCTGCTCTGAATTCTCCGCAAGTTGATCCCGCAGGAATCGCGAGTTTTGGAACGTTCTGGGGGCCATGATGTTCCGCAAGGGCAGTTTCGCCGTTCGATTTTCCTCTGGCTGGCCTTTGAAACGGTTGATTAGGACACTCGAATGGGGACCTGGCTCTCCGCCTAGCCAACTCGATGTGTCGATGATGAGGCATGGCGGGCGTAGACTGGTCTGCTTCGCAGTATTGTTGATTCCTTCCTTATGCGCATTTGCTCCCATCACTTTCCAGGCACAAACTCGCACAAATTCGCCCAACCGTGTTGAAAGCTATCAATCGGAGACAACTCAGGATTACAACCAGCGATTGGAACAGTTGCGGCAGATGCTTTCAAAGAAAGGCGAGGGAGTAGGAGCCAGCGATTATCGCATTGGTGCAAACGATTTACTTGAGATCAATATTTTCGAAGCGCCTGAACTCAACCGGTCACTCCGAGTTTCTGCCGGCGGTGAGATTACCATGCCGCTCCTAGGGACTGTGCAATCGGCGGGATTGACTGCGCGAGAGCTAGAAAAGGTACTCGAAGACCGGCTGCGCAAGTACATGAAGGACCCACATGCAGGGGTATTTGTGAGCTCGATCCAGAGCCATCCCGTTTCTGTTGCGGGCGCGGTAAAGAAACCCGGCGTGTTCCAAATTCAGGGTGCCAAGAGCTTACTTGAAATGCTTTCGATGGCAGAAGGGCTAGCGGACGATGCCGGAGATGAAGTGCTCGTAATGCGCGGAGCAGGCTTGCGAGTTGGCGTGAGCCGATTGAGTGACACTCCAGGCACGGATACCGATCGGCCGTCCACGCCGGTTGAGGGAGCGTCCGCGCTGAATGCTCCCCTCCGAGAAGTTGCATCCAGCGAGAAGGAAACTGTCCGCATAAATCTGAAGAATCTGCTGGAATCGGGGGATGAGCAATTCAACATTCCGGTCTATCCGGGCGATATCGTGAAGGTTACGCGTGCAGGAATTGTTTACGTTGTAGGAGAGGTGAAGAAGCCTGGCGGCTTTGTTCTGAAGACCCATGAGCAAATGTCGGTTTTGAAGGCGATCGCGCTTGCTGAGGGATTGACTTCGACTTCCGCGAAGGGGCGAACGCGAATAATCCGTACGAACGAAAACACTGGAGAGAAAACCGAAGTGCCAGTTGATCTGGATAAAATCCTGGCGGGGAAAACTCCCGATCCACCTCTGAATTCAGCGGATATTGTGTTTGTTCCGAACAGTGCGGGGAAAGCCGCACTGTACAAGGGAAGCGAAGCTGCTTTGGCAACGGTGAGCGGGCTGGTTATTTTTCACAGATAAAAATGGACCAAGAGACCAAAATCCAGCTGTTTGATCCTACCCCAAATACTTTGGGAAAACGCCGCTCGCGGGATCTTGCAACGTACGAAGCGGAGGACGTACAAGAGGTTCCGGATCTGGTGGAGTATTGGAGGGCGATACAAAAGCGGCGCGCCACCATACTGACGACGGCTTTCATCGTCTTTGCAATTGGGCTATTCGCAACATTAAAGCAGAAGCCGGTGTACAAGGCGCGAGCCCTTATCGAAATTCAGAAGGAAAACCCGGACGTCCCGACGCTCCATGAACTTTTCCAGGTGGAAAACATTTCCGACACCTACCTCGAGACTCAGTACCGGATCCTGAAAAGTGAAAATCTGGCGCGCCGTGTGATCGCCCAGCTCCGGCTCGAGCAAGTAGCGGAATTTGAGATGCCGGCCGGTAATCCCTCTACAAGCCCAGCGCAAGAGGTATATGCGCCTCATGTGGGGGCAAGGGATTCGCAACGCACTCGCGAGACAAACAGCGAGGTCCTGAAGAGATTTCAAGAGCGGCTGGACGTAGAGCCGTTAAAACGCAGCCGCTTGGTGGAAATCACATTTGAATCGCACGATGCGAAACTAGCGGCGCAGGTAGTGAACGCTCTGGCGTCTGCTTACATCGAGCAGAATCTGGATGCACGGTGGGAAGCGTCGCAAAAAGCTTCGGAATGGCTCTCGCAGCAATTACTCGACATGAAGGCGCATCTAGAAAAATCGGAAGATGAGCTGCAGAAGTATGCCCGAGAAAATGGCTTGCTTTTCCTGGAGACGGATAAAGGAACCACCGAGAATATCGTGGCGCAGAGGCTGCGGCAGTTGCAGGAGGAGCTCACAAAAGCGCAAGCGGAACGATACTCGAGAGAATCGCTTTATCGGCTGGTACAGGAAGGTGACTTCGCGTCGCTTCCCGGCGTCTTTGACGACAAATTGATGCAGGACCTGACTGAGAAACTGGCCGAACTCGAGCGCGAACGCTCCAGGCTGATTACGAATTTCAATGCGGAATACCCACGCGTAAAAGAGATTCAGAACCAAATTGACGAGAGCGAATCTGTACTCGCCCGGGAGCGCGAGCGTGCCGCCGCCCGGATTACCAAGGAGTATCGCGCAGCGGCAGACAGGGAGGGAATGCTTCAAAGGGCATTTGAAGAGCAGCAACGACAGGCGAACCTGGTAGCTGAAAGGTCGGTTCAGTATCAGATCTTGAAGCGGGAAGCTGATACGAACAAGCAATTGTATGTAGGGTTGCTCGAGAAATTGAAGGAGACGGGCGTTTCGACTAGTCTCAAGGCCACCAACATCAGGGTGGTTGACCCTGCGTATCCGCCCAAGAAACCCGACCGGCCCAGGATAGCGCTGAATTTGTCGCTCGCGCTAGTTCTTGGGCTGGGGCTCGGAATTGGCGCAGCATTTCTGCAGGAGCACCTGGACAATACATTCAAGACCGCGGAGGAGGTGGAGCGATTCCTGCGTGTGCCGGCCCTCGCCTCCGTCCCCGCCGTCGATTCTACGAACGGCCGGCACGGTGTGCAGGGTTTGGTACAGCGCGCCCGGCTATTGGCCGAAACGGATAAAGATCGCGCGAACTTGATTCCGCACTGGAACCGGATCGAAGGGAACGGACAGAACATAGGTTTGACCGAAGCCTTCCATGGGCTGCGCACTTCGGTGCTGCTGTCCACCGCCAAACATCCTCCGAGGTCGTTACTTGTGACAAGCGCACAGGGAGGCGAGGGAAAAACAACAGTAGCCGCAAACCTGGCGGTCTCACTGGCGCAACTGGGCGAGCGCGTGCTACTAATCGATGCAGACCTCCGGCGCCCGAGTCTACACAATTTCTTTGGGGACAAGGGATCCGCCGGATTGGTGAATTTTCTGACCGGAGACTCTGACTGGCGAAGCCTGATCCATCATGGTGTGCCAGTGGGTCTCGATGTACTTTTTTGCGGGCCTGTGCCGCCAAATCCTGCTGATCTGCTGTCATCGGAATACATGCCCGCACTGATCCGTGAGGCCTCGAAAGAATACAAGTTCGTGGTGGTTGATTCGCCGCCACTTCTGAATTTGGCGGACAGTCGCATTCTTTCGACATTAGTTGATGGAGTCATCCTTGTTGTGGGGGGCGGTGTTACTCCACGAGACATGGTGCATCGCGCTTTTCTATCAGCGCTTGATGCAGGATCTCATGTGCTGGGCACTACGATCAATTTCGCTGATACTAGGATGGGTTACTACTCCAGTTATTACCAGCAGGAGGAGCATCGAGAGCCGCCGCTGAAGAGGTGAAAGTCCCGTTTTGGCCGGAACGTGCCTCGATGGATGCATGATGGCAAGATTGGTCGAAGTAACCCTCATCCTCGGTGTTGGGTTCGCTGTCCTCGCGTTTGGCGGCACGGAAGCTCCCAGCTTCGCATTGGTGCAAGTTTTGTTTTTTGGAGTGGCGGCGGTGGTTCTTGCCCGGGGTCGCGAAAGTTTCCTGAAATTCACGACACCATGGGCAATCGCAATCCCGACCATGCTGACGGCTGTTGTTCTCCTGCAGCTCTGTCCCCTGCCAAGTGGGGTGGTTCAACGATTAACTGGGCGGGAAGACTTGACTCCGTGGGCAAATCCGCATTTGAGCATAGAGCCCTTCAGTACGCGGACACATATTCTAATTTTGCTGAGCTGCATCGTCGCATTTTACTTCGCCCAAATGGTCCGTAAAGATCGGGATCGAACCATGCGGCTGATTGCAGCGTTCCTTGTCCTTGGCGTGCTCGAAGCACTGTATGGGCTAGTCCAGTATCTGGGTGGCTGGCAGAAAATATATTTCTACACCAAGCAATTTGACCTGGAAGAGGCTACTGGAACTTATATCAACCGGAACCATTACGCCGGGATGCTGGAGATGATTCTTCCGTTCAGCTTGGCTCTTCTATTCCATGAGTACGGCAAGTTGCGCAGGGCGGGATCGGCAGCCGCTGTGACCATCAAGCAGTTTCTGCTGCGCCAAACGCTGCAAAGGCTTGTTCTGTGTCTTTCAATCGCCGTCGTGTTGTTCGCCGCTCTTCTGTTCTCGCGTTCGAGGATGGGCATCGTCGCGGGATCAGCTTCATTGCTGGTGATTTTCTCTCTCGCCGGAGTGTCCCGCCTTCACGGAAAAATGGGAATCTTTCTTTCCATCCTGTTTGTTGCAATTAGTATTTGTCTCGCGATATGGATTGGTCCGGGACCAATTGTGGGGCGATTTGCGGATGTCCAACAGGAATTCAGCACCAGCGAACAAAGCCGCCTTTCCATCTGGCGCGACGCTCAGACGTTAGTTCGACAGGATCCCATTTTCGGCACGGGATTGGGCACATTTCCCGTTGCATATACAGCCGTTCAGACTGCATTTCCCGGGCAATTTGTGAATCACGCGCATAACGACTACCTGGAACTTGCGATCGACCTGGGACTGCCCGCTGCTCTCATTCTGTTTGGGCCCATTTTGTTCATCCTGGCGCGGACAGTGCGCACTTTTCTCTTTGCACCGGGACTTTTTGAACGCAGCGTAGCGTTGGGCTGCGCTGGGAGCATCGTGGCAATCCTGCTGCACAGCTTGACCGACTTCAACCTGTACATTCCCGCAAACGCGATTTTGTTCTCGGCAATTCTTGGGATGGCAGTCCGGCCCCAAAGATTAGCTGCCACGGGGGAGGCCTCGTGAGCCGGAAAATTCAACTGGCCGCAAAGCGGATTCTTGATCTGATTGCGGCGGCTTTTGGGCTCTTTTTACTTATCCCATTTTTCGTCCTGCTCGGCATCGTGATCAAGCTGGACTCTCCTGGGCCGATTTTTTTTAAGTTAAGGGTAGCAGGGCGCGGTGGTAAACCCTTCGGCCAATGCAAGTTTCGAACTATGGTGAATGGCGCGCGGCAAAAAGCGCATCCATTTGAAACGTCCGCCACGGACCCTCGTATCACCCGCGTGGGGAGGCTTTTGAGAAGGTGGAGTTTTGATGAACTTCCTCAACTCTGGAATGTTCTTCGAGGTGAGATGAGCCTTGTCGGGCCGCGACCAACTTTTCTAGAAGTTGCCTCACGCTACTCGGACTTCGAAGCACGCCGATTGCGGATTCGGCCGGGCCTGACGGGCCTGGCCCAAGTTCATGGCAGAAACTTACTCTCCTGGCCCGAAAGAGTGGCTCTGGACATTGAATACATCGAGCAGTACTCGTTATGGCTGGATACCAAAATATTGGTCCGGACTGTTCCAGCCGTGCTGGAAAGCAGGGGGGTGTACGGGGACGACGGTAAGGTAAGAATGCACGACCTGGCCTAGCCATAAGCGAGATGGGACAAAACAAACGTCGGGTAATTGTTTGGGGGGCGGGAGGACACGGAAAGGTGGTGGTGGACGCCCTGCTCGCTTGTGATTGTTGGGAAGTATTGGGAATCATCGACGATGATGAAAGAAAAGCAGGACAGAAGCTTTTGGGCATACCTGTAATTGGTTCTGGGAAAGACATCAGGAAGCTGGTAGATGAGACGAAAGTTGAGATGGTGGCGATCTCAATTGGCGACAATTATGTGCGGGACCTTAAATTTCGCGAAGCTCGAAAGATTGGATTGCGAGCGGCGAATGTTATACACCCGAGCGTCCACATGTCCCGCTTTGTGGAATTGGGCGAGGGAGTGACGATTTTGGCCGGGGCCACGATAAATCCAGGTACGACGATCGAAGACAATGTTTGTGTGAACACGGCTGCATCAATCGACCATGACAATTACCTTGAAAGCGGCTGTCACGTGTTCCCGAATGCGACCCTAGCGGGAGGAGTTCGCGTAGGTGCGTTTGCTTACATAGGATCAGGCGCGGTGGTGACGCCCAATGTGGTGATCCACCAGTATTCTTATGTGGGCGCCGGAGCCGTCGCTGTCCACGATGTACCTGAAGGCGTGATCGTCGCAGGTATTCCTGCAACAGAGATTGGCAAGCAGCCTAGCCGTCCCAGACCCGGAGCTGGATGATGTCACATAGGACCATTGATCTGCCTGCAATCGCGGGTGGAAAGCCAATGTTCGAAAAGCGGCTGCCAATTGTCTTTCCCGAAGGCCTGCCGGGTGAAGAATTTCTGCGCGACGTGCAGAAAATCCTGGGGAGCAGGCAGCTCACTAATGCCGCATTCGTCCGTGAATTTGAAACCGCTGCGGCAGCCTATCTCGGCGTGCCACATTGCGTGGCCGTTTCCAGTTGCACGGCGGGAATGGTGCTGACATTGCGGGCCCTCGGGCTGCAAGGGGAAGTTATCCTCCCCAGCTTCACGTTTCACGCTACCGCGCACAGTGTAGTATGGAACTCCCTGAAGCCAGTATTTGCTGACTGCGATCCCGGAACATTCTGTATTGATCCGGAGGCGGTCCGGAACCAGTTGACACCATGGACCACAGCCATTCTTGGTGTCCATATATTCGGCAGTCCTGCGCATGTTTCGGAACTTGAAGACATTGCAGCGAGCGAGAAAGTGCATTTGCTATTCGACGCCGCCCACGCATTTGGCAGCAAAGCCGACGGAAGGCACGTGGGGAATTTTGGCACGGCCGAAATCTTCAGTTTTTCCCCCACCAAGCTGCTGGTGGCCGGAGAAGGGGGCCTAATCGCGACGCGGGATGCAACGCTCGCACGGCGGTTGCGCGCGGCCCGGAACTACGGTGATGCGGGGAATTACGACCCTGATCTTCTCGGTTTGAACGCACGCATGAGTGAGTTTCATGCCGCCCTGGCGCTCCGCGGTCTGGGTGGGCTCGAAGCCCGCGTCGAAAAGCGAAATCAAATGCGGCATCACTACCTGCGGCGCCTCGAGCAGGTACCCGGGCTACGCCTCCAGCAAATCCGGCCAGGAAATCGAGGCGCGTCCAAAGACCTAGCTGTGTTAATCGATGAAACCGAGTTTGGGTGTTCGCGCGAATGGTTATTCGATGCTCTACAGAAAGAAAACATTGAGGTCAGGCGTTATTTCTGGCCGCCCGTACATCGCCAGAAGCTGTTTCGGAGTTTGTGGGATGGGCAGCCCCTGCCGGTGACGGAACGAATTGCCGACAGCGTACTGAATCTGCCTATTTATTCCTCATTGCCAGAGGAAGATATCGACAAGGTTTGCGATGCAGTGCTTCGTGTTCGCGAATTTGCAATAGCCGGGAGAAAGGCAAGGGTGTTTGGCGAATGAAGCTGTCAACCCTAGCCCGATATTCGCAGATGTTGCGAGCTGAGGCTCGCGCCTATCCTTGGAAAGAGACTCTTTCCCGGATGGCGGTAGACGTTCTACTGGTCAACGCCTCAATGGTCAGCGCGTTCACGCTTTGGTTTCTGTTCTACGTCGTGGTGCTGCGAAATCCTAATCCTCAGGAATTGGCATTCCGGTTCAAGAGTTTCGTCACTCAATACTGCCTGTTCTGGTCATTCCTGGCGCTTTTGGTATTCCAGCTCAGCGGGTTTTACCCACAGACCTCGCGCTCGGGCGGCCTCCGAAAGGCCGCAATTGCGTTTCGTGCAGTCAGTCTATTCATGATCGTGTTCGTGTTTTCCGACTACTTCGTTTATCGCGGGGCGCTTGTTCCGCGCGGAGTGGCTTTGCTTGGCTGGCTCTTGATGCTGCTGACTGTGGGCGGCGTCCGCATTGTCAAGCACCGAGTCCTGAAGCTCTACAATGTCGAGCAGAAGACGCGACCGAACGAGGTGAAGAATATTCTAGTCTTGGGAGGCGCCGGCTACCTCGGTTCAGTAGTCGTGGGGCAATTACTCGCGCGCGGGTTTAAAGTGCGCGTGCTCGACTCGTTTCTTTTCGGTGAAGAACCGCTCGCCGAGGCAAGGAAGCATCCTTCTTGCGAGCTGGAACGAGGAGACGTGCGTGATATCGGGGCGGTCGTGCAGGCCATGCGGGGGATGGATGCGGTGGTTCACCTGGCCGCAATCGTGGGCGATCAGGCGTGCGAAGAAAACAAGCAGTTGGCGACGGAAGTAAATCGAGCTTCTACTCGCATGCTTGTCGATGTTGCCCGCGGCTGTGGCGTTCGGCGGTTCGTTTTTGCTTCCTCATGCAGCGTTTACGGTGCGTCCAATTTCATGCTTGACGAATCCTCCGGGTTAAGCCCCCTGTCCGTATATGCGCAGACAAAAGTAGATTCGGAAACTATTTTGCTCGCTGCGAAAACGCCTGAATTTGCTCCCACGGTATTGCGCCTTGGAACGCTGTTCGGACTTTCTTCGCGCATGCGCTTCGACCTGGTCGTGAACCTTTTCGTCGCACGAGCGGCCACTGCAGGACGCATCACGGTGATGAATGGCGATCAGTGGAGGCCGTTTCTACATGTAGAGGATGCTGGACGCGCAATCCTGGCGTGCCTGGAAGCTGCTCCGAGTGCCGTATCCGGCGAAATCTTCAATGTAGGCTCTTCGTCTTCGAATTTTCAGATTCGCGATTTGGGGCAGGCCATCGCGCGCATTTTGCCAGGGACGCAGATCGACGTTGCTGAAAACGGAGATCGTCGCAGTTACCGTGTGTCGTTTGCAAAGATCGAGCAAGTCCTGGGATTCGAGTGCGAGATATCCCTTGAATCCGGAATGCGGCAAATGCTGCAGGCAATCCGATCGGGTCCGCTCGCTGATTTTTCCGTCGATCAATTCAACAATCAAATTGCAATCCGCGCAATCGCGCAGGCAGCCGGGGCGACTCTTTCCCCTCTGCAACAACTCGCGGCGCTTGCACGCGTGGAAGGACGCTCCGTCTAAAGGGGCCAAGGCAGCCGCGTGCCACGCCAAAGATAGGCCCACCAGAGGTTCAGGGATTCAGGTATGACAACGCCGAATGATAATTGCCCTGCGAATCGCGCTCGATCTTGGACCCTTGTCCGTCGGGCAAGGCCCTGCCTGTGGCAACAACGGCCATAGTGATTAGCGACCCCTGTGTAACGGCGAAAAAGACAAGAACGTCGCTATCACACACCAGCGCAGTGACAAATAGCAAAGTGAAAAATGGAGCGAGGAAAGTCCGACCATCCAGACTATCCCAGGCTTGTGCTTTGCGTCGGTACCAGCCGAGCAGGCCGCCGTAAATCGCGAATGCTGGAGCCACGCCGAATGCACCAAAATTTAATAGAGCTTCCCCGCTAATGCCATAGAGCCTACTGGAGGGCGTGGATGCTGCCTTACCCCACAAGGCCTCCGTTCCTGCATCAACCCGAAAGTATGGCCGGTCCGGCCAGAGATTTGTCGGGATAAGAATGGCGAAGGCTCCGATATAAGTGAGTCCCCAGCGGTAATCATAATCCGTGGGATCCTTTATGAGGTTATGGAGTATGAACGCATTCGAATCGGCCCGTGCCAGGTCCTCTAACAATAGATATTTGATATCCCGCTGATAACCAACGGGCTGCAACCACATTGCGGGAGAACGTAACACTTCTAGACTCTGTGTTTTCTGCTCTTTGTAGAAACCGTAGAGATAGGCGAATGCAATCAGCGAAATTACGCCAATAGCCATTACTTTGGGTGACAATTTTCGGAAACGGTGATGCAGAATTCCGGTCATCCAAAACAGTGCTGCAACGGTCGCCACTCGGCTTCCGTACCAACCTAACAAGAGGAAGTGACCAACGCCGGCAATGGCTAAGATCAATAAACCAATCGTAAGGTGATTTCGGAAATTCCTTCGACGGTCAGTCCAAGCGAAAACGATAATAATGAACGACAACACTGCGAGCGGCCAGGCAAACACCAATAGCCAACCCTTTCCCACAAAAGCTAATTGGTTTTCCTCATAGGCCTCGACCATGCCGGAGATCCCACCTAATTGCCACAAAAACGCGATCAACCCGGCTATCGAGCAACACAGCGCGAAGAAGAATATTGGATAAAACCTCTTTCGATTAGTTAACCAGCGAAATTGCGAAGGCTTGGTCTTATGAAACGTCCAATTGTGGGCCAAACGATATACCAGAAGGCCTAAAGCATTTAGACAGCCCATAGCGCCCAACCATGTCCGCCAGTCGTCTCCCCACAACAACATGTCGTTTCCAACGCCAAAATGATCCCAAACGATGTTCAATACAGGTGCGACAAAAAATCCATAGAATGCCAAGCAGGCGATGATCGTCTTCGGATCAAATAGGTCCAGGCGACCACGCAACCACCGGACTATGTCGACTCCCACGAGAATTCCGCAAGCCATTAGCGGCAAGATAAACCAATGAATTACCGATGGATTTACGAGAGCGAAAATAACAGCCAGCACACTCACGGAAACCGCGGCAACGGAGTAGTCTTCCGATAGGTGCCGACCGCGCGTGAATCGTTTGACTCCTGAAGGTTCGAACGTGTGAGCTTTGAAGAAAAGAGTATTAGACATATTTTTCGATTATCTTCGCCAATCTAGATCAGGCACGGTGACTTTCAATCTCACCCTGAGTTGCTGGAGATATCCCCGAGAATCTTGGCACGCTATTCACCTGGCCAAGTGAGCCCTTTGCAAGAGTTAGAGCCTCATCCGCGTCGCCCAGAATTCTTTGATAGATGCCGGCGACTTCGCGGCCTGTCCTTTCCACATCGAATAGAGTTCGCGCGAGCCTTTGGCCCTCCTGGGCACGACGTACAGCATCACCACGATCAGCCAACGCATTGAGGATAGCTCTCGAAAGAGCCTTGGGATTTCGAGGCGGCACGAGCCAGCCGGTTTCG
>Ga0307477_10002520_pt1 | contig 14113 bp, 11 predicted proteins | sample atmos_gasesECM2C_FD_203316 | JGI IMG/M metagenome (GOLD analysis project Ga0307477, IMG submission 203316) | Hardwood forest soil microbial communities from Morgan-Monroe State Forest, Indiana, United States - atmos_gasesECM2C_515 | ecosystem: Environmental > Terrestrial > Soil > Temperate...
TGCCGAAGTCCTGCACCTCCGCGGCCAGGGACTCGCTCAGGCCGACCACGGCGAACTTGCTGGCTGAGTATGCGGCCTCGAACGGTGCGCCAACGCGCCCAGCGATCGACGCCACGTTGACGATATGACCGCGGCGGCGTTGCGCCATCGAAGGAAGAACAGCCAAGGTGGCGTACACGGTCCCCAAGTAATTGACCCGCACCAGCCGCTCAAAGGTGTCAGGCGACTCCTCGAGGATCGACGCGTACGCGCCGATGCCGGCGTTGTTGACGAGGATGTCAGGAGGTCCGAGCTCGTCGACCAGACCGGCGACGGCAGCCACGACGGCGTCGCGGTCGGCGACGTCGGCGACAGCTCGAGCGCTGCGGCTTCCAAGGTCCGCCACCAGTTCGTCGAGCTCGGCCCCGCTGCGAGCGATGAGGCCCAAGACCGCGCCGCGCCCGTGCAGGGCCTCGGCCGTGGCTCGGCCGATCCCGCGTGATGCACCGGTGATGAACGTCACCGCCCCCTCCACCCGCATTCGGCCAGCATGACAGCTTCGGGCGCCGGACGGCTCGTAACGTACGTTCCTCGACCCGGGAGGCGAGGCCGTGACGGCAAGGCGGATGGTCGGATGGTCGCTGGTCATGTCGGCCGTGGTGTCGGCGTGCACCAGCGCGAGCGCCCCCAAGCAAAACGTGGCCACGGACCGAGCGGCGGCGCTCGCGGCGGTCCTCAAGCCTTCTGATCTGCCGAGCGGCTGGACGGCCAAGCCTCACAGCCGGCCGGCGGGCGGGACGGGGTCGGACGACGCGTTGGCCAAATGCCTCGGAGTCCCGCTCAGCGATCTAAACACCCAGGGGCCGGCCAGCGTCAACTCCCCCGACTTCACTGACGCCGCCAACCGCTCAATCGCCAACTCGGTGACGTACGGAGCCACCTCGCCGCTGACCCGGCGTAGGTTCAACGAACTCGCTGGGCCCCGGGCGTCCGGCTGCCTGGCCAGCGCCCTCGGCGCGTATCTGCAAGCCCAACTCACCCATCCGTCCAACCCATCCGCCACCGGACCTCCGGGTGTGTCCCTCGGCAACCCGTCGGCGGCGAAGATCCCGTTTGCGGTCGCTGGTGACCAAACCATCGCGTACGAGGTGGCGTTTCCCATTGTCACGGCTGGGGCATCGATCAAGGTGCTGCTCGATCTCGTCATCGCCATCAAGGGCCGCGCCAGCGTCGAGATGAACTTCACGACGGTCGGCGCCCCGTTCGCGCCCGACCAGGAGCAGAAGTACTTCAAGGCGGTGGTCGGCCGGCTCGCCAGCACGTAGACGCCTGGCCAGACGTGGCCCCGAGCGCCACACTGGTTGCCATGACCGTGTCGAATCTCAATGACCCGATGCGCGGCAGTTCACCGTTCCCGCCCATCGCCGACTACGGATTCCTGTCCGACTGCGAGTCGGTCGCTCTGGTGGCACCCAGCGGAACTGTCGAGTGGCTCTGCCTACCGCGGATCGACTCACCCAGCGTGTTCGGCGCCATCCTGGATCGAGGTGCCGGCAGCTTCCGCCTAGGTCCCGACGATGCGACGGTCCCGGCAGCGCGGCGCTACCTGCCAGGGACGATGGTGTTGGAGACCAGTTGGGGTACCAGTACCGGGTGGATCATCGTCCGCGACGTTCTTCTCATCGGTCCCTGGCATCACGAGATGGACCTGTCGCATACGCACCACCGGGCGCCGACCGACTACGACGCCGACCACGTGCTGCTTCGCACCGTGCGTTGTGTCAACGGCCAGGTACAGCTCGTGATGCAGTGCGAACCCCGGTTCGACTACGGCAGGCTGTCCGGCCACTGGTCCTACGAGCGCGACGACTACCACCGGGGCGTGGCCGCGGTCGAGGGCATCGACCTCCGCCTGCGCCTGACGACCGATTTGCGGCTCGGCTTCGAGGGGCCGCGGGCGATCGCCCGTACCTTGCTCAAGGAGGGCGACACGCGTTTCTGCGCGCTCTCCTGGAGTGAGCACGAACCGCCCGCGACCTACGAGGAGGCCTACCGCCGCTTGGTGTGGACAGCCCATCACTGGCAACACTGGCTGGCCCGCGGGCAGTTCCCGGACCATCCATGGCGCACGCACCTCGAGCGCAGCGCGCTGACCCTCAAGGGGTTGACGTTTGCCCCCACCGGTGCGCTGGTGGCCGCCGCGACCACGTCATTGCCCGAGGTTCCGGGCGGTGAGCGCAACTGGGATTATCGATACAGCTGGATCCGCGACTCCACGTTCGCCCTGTGGGCCCTCTACACCCTCGGGTTCGATTGGGAGGCCAACGACTTCTTCTGCTTCGTGGCCGATGTGGCCGAACGGGACGAGGAACTGCAGATCATGTACGGCATTGGCGGAGAGCGGGATCTGACAGAACGGATCCTCCCTCACCTCGAGGGTTACCTCGGATCGCGACCAGTGCGCATCGGGAACGCCGCGTTCAAGCATCGCCAGCACGACGTCTGGGGCGCGGTGCTCGACTCGGTGTACATCCACACCAAGTCCCGAGACCATCTCGACGAGCGGTTGTGGCCCGTTCTCACCCGTCAGGTCGAGGCGGCCCTCCGCCATTGGCGTGAGCCGGACCGAGGGATCTGGGAGGTCCGCGGCGAGCCCAAGCATTTCACGTCGTCGAAGGTCATGTGCTGGGTGGCGGCCGACCGGGGTGCCCGACTGGCACGCATCCGCGAGCAAACGGAGCTGGCCGCCCAATGGCAGGCCGCGGCCGACGAGATCCACGCCGACATTTGCGCGAACGCGATCGACGAGCGAGGCGTGTTCACCCAGCACTACGAGACCGACGCCCTTGACGCGTCTGTCCTGCTCATGCCGATTGTCCGTTTCCTGCCGGGGGACGACCCACGGATCGTCGCCACCGTCAAGGCCATCGCCGACGAGCTCACGGTCGACGGCCTGGTCATGCGCTACCGGGTCAAGGAGACCGACGACGGGCTTTCTGGCGAGGAGGGGACGTTCACCATCTGCTCGTTCTGGTTGGTGTCGGCCTTCGTGTTGATCGGCGAGCTCGGGCGGGCCCGCCAGCTGTGCGAGAAGCTGCTGTCCTTCGCCAGCCCACTGGGGCTCTACGCCGAGGAGCTCGATCCGTACAGCGGCCGCCACGTGGGCAACTTCCCCCAGGCCTTCACGCACCTGGCCCTCATCAACGCGGTGATCCACCTCATTCGGGCCGACGAGCAGGACTGATCGGGGCCCGGCAGAAACCTTTCGGATAGCTCACCTTCCTTCGGGAGGGACCGATCAACCCTTCATGGGTGCCAAGGTCCTTCCTCTCGACCGCACGGACGCGGCAACGCTCCAGCGCTGGGTAGGCGTGGGGCGGTCGTCCAGCGCCGACGCCTTCCAGGCCGGTGCTGACGCCGCTCGAGCGGCCACTACTGGGTCCCAGACCCGGTTGGTCATCGTCTTCTGCTCTGATCACTACGACCTGCCTGAGCTGGTCCGGGGCATCCGAGGAGTCACCGGCGAGGCACCGCTGATCGGGTGCACCACGGCCGGCGAGATCGCCGCCGCCGGTGCCAGTGACGCCAGCGTCGTCGTGACCGCCCTGGGCGGGCCTGGCTTCTCGGTCGCGACCGGCGGTGCCGTCGTGCGCGACGGCTGCATCCGCGACGCGGGCGCCGAGGCCGTCGAGTGCCTCTCGAGAATCGACCAGCGCGAGCATCAAGTGTTGCTGCTGCTCTCCGATGGCCTGATGGGCGACCAGCAGGAGACCGTTCGGGGCGCCTACAGCGTGGCCGGAGCAGCCGTGCCCCTGGTCGGTGGGTGTGCCGGGGACGGCCTGAAGATGACGGCGACCTGGCAGTTGCACGGCGACGAGGTGCTCCAGCACGCCGTCGTGGCCGCCGCTATCGGATCCGACGCCCCCATAGGGGTGGGAGTTCGTCACGGGTGGCGCAAGGTCGGCGAGCCCATGCTGGTGACCTCCAGCGGTGCCAACCGGGTGAAGAGCCTGGAAGGTCAGCCCGCCCTGGACGTCTACCTCGCCCGCCTGGGTGCACCGCCTGAGGTCCACGCTGACCCCGCTGCGTTCACCCGGTTCGCCATGACCCACCCGCTCGGTCTCAGCCGGCGCAGCGGCGAGGAGGTGCGGTTCGTAACCGGCGCCGACTTCGACGACCGATCGCTGCTGTTCGTGGCCGAGGTGCCGCAAGGGGGTCTGGCCTGGTTCATGGAGGGCGACGACGCCTCGGTGCTCACCGCCACCGAAGACGCGTGCACGGAGGCCCTCGCCGCCCTCGGGGGACGCCCGCCCGCAGGGCTGCTCGCCTTCGACTGCATCGCCCGAAAGGGCGTGCTCGGCGAGGGGGGCGTCCGCGAGGAGGTCAACCACATCGCCAGGTTTGCCGACGGCGCTCCAGTAGCCGGCTTCTACACCTACGGCGAGATTGCCCGCACGCGAGGGGTGAGCGGGTTCCACAACCAGACGCTGGTAGTGCTGGCGTTGGGCTGATCGACTCGGCCGGTGACCGCACGCGACGACTGGTCGGTCGAACATCTGGCCGAGTTCCTGGCCCGCGTCTCCGCCTACCCAGATGAGAGATCGGCCGTCGCCGGCGCGGTCGAAAGGGCTGCCGAAGCCGTAGAAGCCGAGATTGTCGCCGTTCTCTTCGGCCACGATGTCGTGTGCGCGGTCGGCTATCCGCGAGGCTCGGTTCCCGAGCAGGAGCTGATCGAGGCGGCCACCGGCCGCAGCTTGTCACTCACCGTCCCCGGTGCCGGCCCTCAGCCCGTGCTGGTCATCCCGTTCGATGGCGCGCCCGACCGGGTCATGCTGGTCGCCCGCGCCCATGAACCGCTCACCACCGAGGAGGTCACCTTCCTACGCGGCATGGGCCGCGTTCTCGCCCTGACAGTCGACCTCTTGCACCTGGTGGCGTCCGAGCGCCAGCAGGCCTCAGAGAACGCCCGGCTCCTCGTCGCGGTGCAGGAACGGAGCGCGTTGTTCGAGCGGCTGTTCCAGCTCCAGCGCCTCATCTCGCACCGGGCCCCTACCCAGGACGTCCTGGACGCGGTCACCGAGGGTACGGCCGATCTGCTGCGAGCCAGCGTGGCCGTGCTGTTACTCCTCGACGACCGCGAGCCGGGGGTGGCCCGCCTGGCGTCGTCAGTAGGGATGCCCCCGGATCTCGGAGAACGAGTCCGCGAGACGCCAATGGCGGCCGGGATCTCTGGTCAAGCCATGATGGAGGACCGGATGGTGGTGATCCACGACCATCCCCTGGACGTCGTCGAGGGGTGGCTCCCGCCGCGCCGAGCTGCCATGGCGACCCCTGTGCACCGTGAGGGTCGGGTCGTGGGCAGCCTTCTGGTCGCGTCCGACCGGCCCGGCGAGCGCTACACGTCGGCCGACCAGGACGCGCTGCTTTCCTTCGCCGAACATGTTTCGCTGGCCCTCAACGATGCTGCCGCCATCGAAGGCACCCGGCGAGCGATCAGCGACGCCCTGCACCGCGCCAACCACGATGCCCTGACCGATCTCCCCAACCGGACGCTGGCCGTTGACCGTCTCGACCAGGCGTTGCTCCGCTCAAACCGGGCCGGAGGCGAGGTTGCGGTCCTGTTCATCGACCTCGATCGGTTCAAGTCCGTGAACGACTCGCTTGGCCACTCGATGGGTGACGTCGTGCTCGTTCAGGTGGCCGACCGGCTGCGCGGCATGGTGAGGGCCACCGACACGGTCGCCCGTCTGGCTGGCGACGAGTTCGTGGTGATCTGCGAGAATAGCGGGCCCCGCGAGGCAGCTCGGGTGGCGTCCAAGATCGCCAACGCCCTCGTCGAACCCATCCGGTTGGGCAGTCGGCACACGGTCATCACCTCCAGCATCGGTGTGGCCATCGGTGGGCCCGGGTCGCGAGCCGAGGATCTGCTGCGGGATGCCGATGTGGCCATGTACCGGGCCAAGGAGCTTGGCCGCGCCCGGATCGAGCAGTTCGACGAGGCCATGCGGGTGCGGACACTCGAGCGCATCGATGTCGAGCACGACCTGCGCCAAGCGCTGCAGGCCCACGAACTGCGGCTGCATTTCCAGCCCGTCGTCGCGCTGGCGACCGGGCGGGTGACCGCAGTCGAGGCCCTGGTGCGCTGGCAGCATCCTGAGCGTGGGCTCGTGATGCCCGCCGGCTTCGTTCCCGTGGCCGAGGACTCGGGCCTGATCTTCCCCATCGGCCAATGGGTCCTGAACGAGTCCTGCGCCCAGCTTGCGGCGGCGCGGCGACAAGACCCCAGCCTCCGCAATGTCGCCGTGGCCGTCAACCTGTCCACTCGCCAGTTCAGCGATCCCGGCCTGGTCGATATCGTCACGAACGCTCTCGGCCAGGCGGGCCTTCCTCCGACCGCGTTGTGTCTCGAGATCACCGAGTCCGTGCTCATGGGCGAGGCCGAGACCGCGGCCCAGAGTCTGTGCGACCTCAAGGCGCTGGGCGTCGGGCTGGTCATCGACGACTTCGGCACGGGGTATTCCTCCCTCGCCTACCTGAAGCGTTTCCCAGTGGACGGGCTCAAGATCGATCGGGCCTTCGTCGCGGGGCTCGGGGAGAACTCCGAGGACGAGGCCATCGTCGCCGCCATCGTCAGCCTCGGCCACGTTCTGGGCCACTCGGTGGTGGCCGAGGGGGTCGAGACGCCCGAGCAGATGCGCCGTCTGCAGGGGCTTGGCTGTGACTTCGCCCAGGGCTACCTGATCAGCAAGCCGCTGCCCACCATTGGCGCCGCCGATTGGGCCTCAACCGGGATCGAGCAGCTCGCGCCCGTCATGGGGCGCTGAAGGCGCCGCGAATCAGCACGTGAGCTTGGCGATCCGTCGTACCGATCCCTCGGCGAACCAGAGCGCGTGGTCGGGTCCGACGATCATCCCGAGCGAGTCCCCACTGAAGCCCTGTCCGGCGGGGCCCGTGAGCATCACCCGGGTCACGTTCCCCTGAGCGTTGATCGAATCGAGGGAGCCGCCTCTGCCGTCGAGGACCCAGACCAGGCCGCCGGGCCCGTCCGGACGCACGGCGTCCACCCAGGCGTTGGCATCGGGCACGGGGTAGGACGTCACCACTCCCTTCGTGGTGATGGCCTCTACTTGCGATACCGCGTCAGTCCACAGTCGCCCGTCCGGGCCGCTTACGAGCGTGGCCCCGCCGATGGCTCCGCCGCCTCCGCCGACCACGAACTCGGTGATGACGTGACTGGTCGGGTCGATCCGGCCGAGTTTGCCAACGAGCGGTTCGGTGAACCACACCGCGCCGTCGGGACCGACTGTGATGCCTTCGGGGTTCGCGTGCACCCGGTCCCGGCTGGGCAGCGGGTACTCGGTGATGGCTCCATCCAGGGTGACGCGTCCGATCTGGTCGGCCATGCTCTCGGTGAACCACAACGCACCGTCAGGGCCGGCAACGATGCTCAGGGGATTGCTCGTCTGGCCCGCGACCCCCATCGGGTTGCTCTCACGCGTGGGCGTCGGGAACTCAGTCACCGTGCCGGTCAGTGTCATGCGCCCGACGGCGCCCGCGTTGGGGTCGGTGAACCAGAGGTTGGCGTCGGGTCCCGAGGTCAGCTGGAGCGCGTGGTCTCCGGCCGGAAGCCCGAAGGCGTAGGCGACGGGGTTGCTGGGCTTGATGCGCTCGATCGCCCCCACTGACCAGTCGGCAAACCACACGTTGCCGTCGCCGCCGACGGTCACGGCCCCCGGTTTGGCGTTCGCAGCTGATGCCGTGTACTCAGCGATGTGCGGAGTTGGACACGGGTTCGGCACGGTGGTCGACGTCGAGCTCGAGGTCGGCGCCGGCGCGGTCGTGGTCGGAGCTGGCGTGGTCGGCACGGAGCTCGAGGGCAGCGACGGAAACGTCGACGGTGGTGCGGCGAACGTCGGTATCGGCAGCAGCGACGACGGCGCCGTGGGCTTCGCAGCCACGTGGACCTTGGTGGCGCCGCCGTTGCTGAGGTTGACCGCGACCACGCTCACGAGCGCGACCACCACGGCCGCGGCCGCGCCGGCCAGTGCGACGACGCGACGCCTGCTAGGTGATGGTGACATCGAGCCGGCGGGGCCCGCACTCGAAGAACGTGGGCACGTTGTCGTAGCGATAGTCCGGTGCCGGCATGAGCGTCCCGCTCGGGAACCGAGCCAACAGCTGCTCGATGCCGATGCGGGCCACGGCGCGCGCGAGGGTGGCGCCTGGGCAGACGTGCGGCCCGAAGCCAAACGTCAGATGCTCACCAGCATTAGGCCGGTCAGGACGGAACATGTCAGCGTCGTCGAACACCTCCGCGTCGCGGTTGGCCGACGCCGTTCCCACCACGACCCGCCGCCCGGCGGCGATGGGACAGCCACCGACATCGGTGTCCTGCACGCAGCCACGCACGACGAACATGACCGGGGGGCGCAAGCGCAGGCTCTCCTCGATCGCACCGTCGACCGTGGCGAGGTCAGCTCGCATCTGTTGCTGCAGGCCGGGCTGGGTGAGGATCTCGTGGATGAGATTGCCGAGCAGCTGGCTGGTCGTGGTCAGCCCGCCGGTGATGAGATTGCGGACCAGCGCGCGCAGCTGCGTGCGGCTGAGGGTGCCGTCTTCGAACTCGATCAGCCGGGTGAGCACCTGCTCAGGATGATCGTTGCGACCGGCATCTAGCGCAGCCGCCCGAGCGGCGACCTTGTCGTCGATGTAGCCGGCGAAGTCGGGAAAGGCGGCGGCGAAACCCTCGCCTCGGTGCGATCGGTTCGTGGCGGGAAAACCGCTCTCCATCAACTCTTTAGCCCACCCGGCGACGGTGTCGGCGTCCGCGGCCGGGAACCCCAGCAGGTGCATGGTCAACCGGTTGGGCAGCGGGACCGAGTAGGCCGCCACCAGGTCGGCCCGACCGGTCAGCGGGCCGAGAAGGTCGGCGGCGGTGCGACGCAGGAAGGGCTCGGCGGAGTGCACGACCTTCGGCGTGAGAGCGGTAACCATGACCCGGCGCACAGCGGTGTGCTGAGGCGGGTCCATCTCGCCGAGGATGCGCTCTTCGGGGGCGACGGTCACGCCCGGCGCCTTGAACCCTGACGCGTTGGAGAACGTGACCGTGTCGCGCATCACGCGCTTGCACGGCTCGTACCGGGTTATGTAGTCCATGTTGTCGTTGAGCGCGGCTACCGGCCCAGCGCGTCGGAGCTCTTCGAGCAGCGGCCACGCGGCCTGAACTTGCTCTGTGTCGAACGGATCGAACGTTCGTGTCATCGCCAGCCGGGGGTCACGCCGTTAAGCATGCCTGACGCGTCAGCTCAGCGGATGCCGTCCCAAAGCAGGCGCTCCGGACGGGTGCGGTCGTCCATTGGGCCGGTGGTGACGTCGAAGCGCATAGCACGGCCATCGGTCTGGCGTGGCGGGAAGCGGCGCGGACACTGTCCGTCTCGGTGCAGATGCCCGGGATCGTCTCGGGCGGCCTCGGTGGGCTGGCCCTGATCGGAGGCGCCTCGGGCCTGCTCAACGTGCTCGCCGAGCGCCGCCAGAGCGCCGCTTGTCGCGTCGCCCTCGATGGGCTCATCGACGATGCGACGGAGGTGGTTAACGGGCTAGGGCGTCATTACGGCCCGTCGGCCGCGACCTGACCCATGGCCGCCGCGCTAGCCGGGGTGCTGGCTGCGAGCTGCCCGCCTCGACGTCCTCCAAGCCCTCAGCGTGGCGTGAGCGGACTCGGCGGATACGCGCGGCCGCAGCGACCGCTGCTGCTGCGGTCGCCACGCCGGCGATCACGTCAAGGAAGTAGTGGTTGGCGGTCGCGAGCACCACGACGGCGGTGGCGACCGCGTAGGTGATGGCCAGACCGCGACTCAGGCGGTCCTTGCGGATGAGCCACACCGCCAAGGCGCACCAGATGGCCCAGGCGACGTGCAGCGAGGGCATGGCCGCGTACTCGTTGGCGTGCGAGGCCAGCGACCCGCTGCTCCAAGCCCCCACCGAGTGGGCCGCAGCGACGATGTCGATGAACCCGAACGAGCTCAGCATGCGGGGCGGCGCGACGGGGAAGAGCCAGAAGATGGCGAAGCCGATGATGTTGATGCCGAGCAACGCGTCACGCAGCATCCGGTACCGGCCAGGGTGACGCCACCACACCCAGAACAACACCGCCAGCGTGACACCGAAATGAGCCAGGTCGTAGTAGTCACCCAGCGCCCGGCCGATGGCCAAATGGGCACCGAGCCAGCGGTTGAGCCCCAACTCCGGATCTAGATGCAGGCGCACCTCGAGCTGCATCACACCCATACCGTGAGCCATGGCCGTGGCCTGGCGCAGCGGGTTGAGGTTGTTGATCGCGTCGTAGGCCCACAGCACGGCGCCGATGAGCGCGACCTGGGTCCACCACCGGGGGCGGGACCGGCGACCCTGGCGCGCTGATGAGTCTCGATCAACGTCCAGCATTCGCCAAGGTTACCGGGCGGGCGCGTTCTCACCCACCCGGACAGGGTGTTCCGGCCGGGCATCGAGGCGGACGCCGGCCTCAAGCTCGGGGTGCGGACACCGGCCTCAAGCTCGGGGCGCCTCGGTCCGCCACGGCTGGGCCGTGGCCAGATACAGCGCCGCCGCCGCGAACAAGACAGAGCAGAGGATCCACCCGAGGGCGGTGGTCCCGACGCCGACGTATTTGAGCCCCGAGGCCAAGATCACAAAGGTGATCAGCGGCCGGATGTAGCGGTCCGGGGCCCGCGAGGACAAGAACGAGCCGACCACAACGGCGGGGACGCTGCCGAGGATCAAGGAGGTGGTGACCGCCAGCTCCACGCGACCGAACACAAGAGCGCCCAGCGCGGCGGCCAGGGTCAACGGCACGGCCTGGGTGAGGTCGGTGCCGACCAGCTGGTTGGCGCCGATCATCGGATACAGGAACAACAACATCACGATCATCAGGGATCCAGCGCCGACCGAGGTGACGCCCACGATGATCCCGCCGATCATCCCGACGGCCACGGTCGGCAGGGGGCGGACAACCAGGCCGTGCACCGCGGCCGATCGGGCCGTGCCGCGGCGGCGATCGAAAACGAAGCGCAGGACCATCGCCGCCGCCCCGACGAGCAGCGCGGCGCCGAGCGCTCGTTGAACGTTGAGCTCCGCCGTCCTCGCGTGACCCATCTGATGTAGGACGTACGCGCCGAGGAAGGCGGCAGGAACCGACCCCACCATCATCCAGCTCACCAGGCGCAGATTGACCGTTCCTTTGCGCAGATGGACGGCGGCGCCGATCGGGCGCATCACGACGGCGGCCACGAGATCGCTCGAGATGGCCGTCGACGGCGTCACCTTGAACAGCAGGATCAGCATCGGAGTCATAAGCGCGCCGCCTCCGGCGCCCGTCACCCCGACCAGAAAACCGATGACCGCGCTGCCCAGGACAACGTAAGGATCGACGTGCACGGGCCCCTCCGACGCGGCGTGTGGTATTGGCCGGCCCAGCAACCTAGGGCATCGGCCCCCGACGCCACGAAAGGCGACGGCCGATCAGACCCACCAAGAGCGCAGCCGCGGCCCACGCCGTGCACGACCGCCCGCCCGTGGACGCACCCGCTTGCGCTCCGTCGGACCGCCCCGGTCGTCGGCCGCCGTCACCGTGCCGCGGAACCTGGCTCGCCCTCGGACGCCGACGTCAGCGCCGACCGGATGGTGGCGCCCTCGGCCGAGTCCGGGGATACCTGCGTTGCCGGCCGCCGGATCGAGGCTGCCCGCAGGAGCTCACGTACCTCGTCATCGGTCGTCTGGCCAAAGTCCCAGTACGCCTGCCCGACGGCAACGAAGGGCGACGGCGTCGTGGCGCATACGAGTTCGTCGGCCTCGACCGCCAGCTCCTGGCAGGTGTGTGCGGGTGCGGTCGGCACCGCCAGGACGATGCGGGCCGGATGCACCCGCCGAAGGGCCAACAGGGCGGCGCGCATGCTCGAACCCGTGGCTAGCCCGTCGTCCACCAAGATGACCACCTTGCCGGTGACATCCACCATCGGCCGGCCCTCCCGGTAGACCCGATCTCGCCGCTCCAGCTCGCGTCCTTCCTCGTCGGCGACCCGCTGGATGGTTGGAGCCGAGATCCCGAGATCCCCCACCACGTCATCGTTGAGGACCACCATTCCACCGCTGGCGATGGCGCCCATGGCCAGCTCCTCGTGCCCCGGCGTGCCGAGTTTGCGGACGATGAAGACGTCGAGCGGCGCGCCCAGGGCCGTGGCCACCTCGAAGGCGACGGGCACCCCTCCCCGGGGCAGGGCCAGCACGACAATGTCGTCGCGCCCCCGGTAATGCCCGAGGAGGCCAGCCAGCGCCCGGCCGGCATCCCTTCGGTCCCGAAAAGCACGGTCCACCTTGCTCTGCCTAGCACCGGGCGTGTTCCGATCACTCACGGGGCCGCGAGGTTGTGACGTACCTTGGCGGCGCCGAGGGGGTAGGACGGGGGGATGCAGGTCGCTCGCCCACCCGTCTCTGATCCAGCCGCGGTGACCGAGGTCACGCCGCGACGGCGGCGCCGGGCCTTGGTCGCCTGCGCCCTGGGCTTGGTGGTCTGCGCGGTGGTGGCTGTCGCCAGCTTCGGATACCTCGCCCTCAAGCTGGGGTCGATCGGCCGCGTCTCGGTCTCCGGCATCCACCCCGTCGGGCCGGGATCACCCCAAACCATCCTGCTGACCGGCTCCGACAGCCGGGCGGGCGAAACCGCCAGTCAGGCCCAGCAGTTCGGTAGCGCCGCGCAGGTGGCAGGCCAGCGCAGTGACGTCATCGTGCTCATTCACCTCACCCCGGCGACGGGCACAGCCGCCATGTTGTCGATCCCTCGGGACGTGTTCGTTCCCATCGCCGGAACCTCGTCGTCCAACCGCATCAACGTGGCGTTCACCACCAGCCCCAGCCAACTGGTCGCGACCATCGAGCAGAACTTCGGGATCGTGATCAACCACTATGCCCAGGAAGACTTCTCCGGGCTGCAGGGAGTGGCCAACGCTGTGAGCGGGGTGTGCATGAACTTCCCGTACCCGGTGAGGGACGGCTCACCGAATGGGACGGGCAACGAGTCGGGACTCAATATCCCCACGGCCGGCCATCACACCCTCGACGGGGCGATGGCCTTGGCCCTGGTTCGCAGCCGCTACTACCAGTACTTGGTCAACGGGGCGTGGCGAGCGGAGGGGACTGGTGACGTCGGGCGGATCCAGCGGCAGCATTCGTTCATGCGGGCCTTGGCGTCCAAGGCCATCCATGCCTCGCTGGGGAACCCGTTGACCGCGAACGCCGTGCTCGGCAAAGCGGTGCACAACGTGAAGATCGACACGAGCTACACAACGCTGGGGTTGATTCGGCTCGCGCTGCATCTGCGGTCGCTGCACCCGTCGGGGATGCCCTCGTTCACCCTCCCCTATGTCGCGGTCACCAACTACCGCGGGTATGGGGACGTGCTGTTACCGGATCCGGCCCAGGACGCCGCCGTCATCGCGGCCTGGCTGAGCTATGGGTCGTCGGCAGCGAAGGTCGCCACGCCGCCCCCGACGGTGGCGCCCAGCACGGTGACCGTTCGAGTTCTCAACGGCTCGGGCGTGGCCGGCCAGGCTCGAACGGCCTCGGACGCCCTGCAGGCCGCAGGTTTCAGAGTGTCCGCTGTCGGCACTGCGCCCACGCTGCAGCACGGCGCATCGGTCCTGCTGTACGGACCCGGGCTCAAACCGGCGGCCCAGACCGTTGCCGCCCATCTCGGCGGGCCTGTCACGCTGCAGTCCTCCAAGCAGGCGGGATCCGAAGTGGTGGTGACGACGGGTAGCGCGTTCACGAGGGTGACGGGTGGTGCTCCCGCGCCGGGCCCAGCCGCCGCGCCGACCACCGCGGCCGTCCCGCCGTGGGATCCAACGCCGTGCTGATTCAGGCGGTCCGCCTCGATCGGGCATCCAGTCGGTCCCGGAGCGTCCCGCCCTCGGCGAACAGCTCGCGGCGCCAATGCTCCACGAGCGCGGTCGTGTCGCAGTCGTCCGGGTGGAAGTCGCGACGGTTGTAGTCGCGAAGTTGAAGCCAAAGCTCGCGCCGCATGACCGGAGACGCCCGAAATCGACGCCAGCTCTGGCGGAGGGTCCCTCGGCGATAAGTCTCG
>Ga0307477_10002521_pt1 | contig 14105 bp, 10 predicted proteins | sample atmos_gasesECM2C_FD_203316 | JGI IMG/M metagenome (GOLD analysis project Ga0307477, IMG submission 203316) | Hardwood forest soil microbial communities from Morgan-Monroe State Forest, Indiana, United States - atmos_gasesECM2C_515 | ecosystem: Environmental > Terrestrial > Soil > Temperate...
GACCTCGTGTCGATCGGGCCCGACACGCTGTTGCGGGGCCTGGTGGCGGCGTTGATCGGCGGCATGACGTCGTTCCCGCTCGCGGCGGCGGGCGCCGTCGGGATCGGGATCCTGGACCAGGTCCTCAACTTCAACTTCACCAACCAGACCGGGTTGGTCCAGTTCGTCCTTTTCGTCGGGGTGGTCCTGCTCGTGGGACGCGTGGGCCGGCGGTCGGAGGCCGACACGGCGGGCTTCCAGTTCGCGCCGAGGATCCACGCCGTCCCCGAGCGGTTGCGCGACATCTGGTGGGTGAAGCGCCTCCCCCAGCTCGGCGCGGGGGTGGCGGTGCTGGCGGCGGTGGCCCTGCCGCTGCTCGTCACCGCGCCGTCGCGGCAATTCCTCTACGCCGAGATCATCGCCTTCGCGCTGTGCGCCACGTCGGTGACGGTGCTCACCGGGTGGGCCGGGCAGTTGTCGCTCGGGCAGATGGCGTTCGCCGGCATCGGCGCGCTCAGCGCGGCCGCCCTCGTCCGGGGAGCGTCGCTCGACATCGGCGTGGGCGGCGTCCGGCTGATCAAGGGCAGCCTCCCGTCCATCCCGTTCGGACTCGCGGTGCTGCTCGGCGCGGCGGTGGCGTGCGCCGTGGCCGCCTTGGTGGGGGTCGGGGCGCTCCGGGTGCGGGGGCTGCTGCTCGCCGCCAGCACCCTGGCGTTCGCCATCGCGGCGGAGGCCTACGTGTTCCGCCTGCCCGTCCTGTCGCAGGGTCTCGAGACGGTGCAGTTGCTCCGCGGTCACGTCGGCCCGTTCGACCTGACGCTCAACAACCGGGGCTACTACTACGGCACCCTGATCGTGTTCGCGATCGTCGTCGTCGTGGTCGGCCGCGTGCGGCGCAGCGGCATCGGGCGCACCATCATCGGCGTGCGCGAGAACGAGGACGCCGCCGCGGCGCTCACGATCTCCCCCGCCCGGGCGAAGCTGACCGCGTTCGCCCTGAGCGGGTTCGTCGCCGGGCTCGGGGGTGCGATCCTCGGAGGCCTCGTCGTGACCATCGGGTTCACCGAGCGGCTGTTCCGGGTCGAGGACTCCCTCGCCCTCGTCGCCATGGCGGTGATCGGCGGCCTCGGCAGCCGCACCGGGGCCGTGCTCGGGGCGATCTGGGTGGTCGGCCTGCCCGCCTTCTGGCCCCACAACCAGACCGTCCCGCTCCTCACCTCGAGCATCGGCCTGCTCATCATCTTGCTGTACGTCCCGGGAGGCTTCACCCAGATCGGCTACTGGTTCCGGGACAGCGCGCTGCGCTTCTACGAGAAGCGCCTGCCCCCTCCGCCCCCCAAGGCGTCGCTCGAGCCACCGACGTCGCTCACCCGGCCGGCCCCGACCGAACCGCCCGGGAGGAACGAGGACGGTTCGGTACTGCGGACCGTCGCCTTGAGCGTCACCTTCGCCGGGATCGTGGCGGTCGACCACGTCGACTTCCGGGCCATGCCGGGCGAGGTGGTCGGCCTCATCGGCTCCAACGGAGCGGGGAAGTCCACGCTGCTCAACGCCATCGGCGGATACGTACCGGCCCGGGGCGGGGTCGAGCTGTCCGGTCGCGACGTCAGCCGCCTGCACGCCTACCGCCGGGCCCGCCTGGGCCTGGGACGCAGCTTCCAGGCGGCGAGGCTGTTCCCCGAGCTCACCGTGCGCGAGGTGGTGGAGCTCGCCCTCGAGGCGCGCGGGCCGACGTCGTTCTGGGGCACCATCCTGTTCCTCCCCCGCTCGGCCCAGACCGAACGCCGACGCCGGAGCGAGGCTTCGGAATTGATCGACTTCCTCGGCCTCGGTCGCTTCGCCGACCGGTTCGTGGCCGAGCTGTCGACGGGCACCCGTCGCATCGTCGAGCTCGCCGCGCTGCTCGGTGCCGCCCCGTCGGTCATCTGTCTGGACGAGCCCACCGCGGGCGTCGCCCAGCGCGAGACCGAGGCGTTCGGACCGCTCATCACCCGGGTCCAGGCCGAGCTCGACGCCACGCTCGTCATCGTCGAGCACGACCTGCCGTTGATCATGGCCATCAGCGACCGGGTGTACTGCCTCGAAGCGGGCGCCGTCATCGCCGAGGGCCCCCCCGACGAGGTGCGGTCTGACCCGCGCGTGATCGCCTCCTACCTGGGCACCGACGAGCGGGCCATCGCGCGAAGCGGCGCCGGGGTGTCCGGCGCACGTTCGACCCCAGCCGGCGCGGGCCCGGCGCCGGGCGGAGCCGGCTCGACGCCTGCCCGGCCGGAGTGAATGATGGCCCCATGACGACCATGTACTACGAGGACGACGCGGATCCCGAAGCGCTGCGCGGACAGACCGTGGCGGTCGTGGGCTACGGCAACCAGGGCCGCTCGTGGGCGCTCAATCTGCGCGACAGCGGCTCGAGCCCGGTGGTGTGCGTGCGCGGCGACGCGACGCGCGAGCAGGCGGAAGACGACGGGTTCGACGTCCACGACGTCTCGGGCGCCGACGACGCCGACGTCGTCTGCATCCTCGTGCCCGACGACGTCATCCCCCTGCTCGACGTCCACCCCGGCCCGTCCTCGTGCGTCATCGTGGCGAGCGGCTACACGCTCGCCTTCGGACGACTCGACCCACCCGGCGACGCGGGCCTGGTGGCGCCGCGCATGCTCGGGCCGGAGGTGCGCCGGTGCTACGAGGAAGGTGTCGGGTTCATCACCGCGGTCGGGGTGCACCGCGACGCCACCGGCACCGCACTCGGCCGCGTGCTCGCCGTGGCGCGCGCCATCGGGGGGCTCCGCCAGGGGGCCATCGAGCTCACCGCCATGCAGGAGGCGGTGTTGGACCTCGGCGTGGAGCAGGTCCTGTCACCCGCTCTCACCGCCGTGAACACGGCCTTCGTGCAGACCATGGCGGAACAGGGCATCCCCCTCGAGGCGATCATCACGGAGCTCGTGCTGTCGGGTGAGGTGGAGCGCACCTACCGGCTCCTGCGCGAGGTGGGGTACGCGGTGCAGTCGGAGTTCCACTCCCCGACGAGCCAGTACGGCCAGCTCACGCGGCGGGGGCGCTTCGACCATCTCGACTTCCTGACGACGATGCGCTCTCTGGCCGACGACATCGAGAGCGGCCGGTTCGCGGACGAGTGGGACGCCGAGCGCGACGCGGGCTACCCCACCCTCACGACGCTCAAGGAGCAGCACGCCGGCCCGGCCGTGCGCGAGTTCGAGGCCGACCTGCGGCGCCGACTCGGGCCCGGGGCGCTCGCCCGCTGACGGGTCGCCCACTGACGGAAAGACCTTCGACTTCGTCTGCCAGGGGGATGTCAGCCTGAAGGGATTCGCTCGGCCGGTTCCGGCGTTCGAGGTTCGCCTGCCCACCGGCTGAGCTTTTCCATCGCCGGGCCGAGGTTGGCCGCCAGCGACGCGAAGGCTGCTGCCACCCGCGGGTCGTCGATGCGGTCCGCCGCGCCTCGGGCGGGATCCAGCCGGCAACGTGCGTTCCAGGCGCCCACATCCGGATCGGCGGCCCGCATCAGGACACCTGTCATGCCGGCGTGGGAGAGCTGCAGGACGTCCGAGATGTTGCCGGTGAATGTCGCCGGCGGGCACAGGCGATTCTTGTCGACATCGTCGTCTCTCGATGCTTCCACCGCGCCGATCGTCGCGGCGCTCCATGGAACGATCCCGATCGTCACGTACTGCACGGTGATCTTGTCGGGTTCGAAGATCGGGCGCAGGGTCGTGGGCCGGACTCCGGCCGCGGTGCAGTCGACGTACAGGACACCAGGGTCGGCCGCGATCTCGCCGTCGGCGAACACGACGCGCTTGGGATCGACGCGGAGGATCTTGCCGTTGCGCACCACTCGCTCGATGGAGCGGAGGGCGCCGATCTCGAGCTTGCTGATCGTCGCCCCACGGAAAACTTCGGGCTCCACGTCGGCATCGATCCGGACGAACACGTCGTGTGCCTCGAGGCGGCGGCCGAAGTCCGCGCCGTCCTCCGCCTCGGCCGCCGCTTCCACCCAGCGCGCCTGGAGCTGCATGTAGGAGCCGACCAGCTCGAGCGGCTGCATGAACGCCCGGTTGAAGAGCCACGGGTCACGGGGCCGGATCCATCCGATGTCGTCCGCGTCGACGCCCGCGTCCAGGAGCCAGTTGCACGTGTCCATGGCCGTCTTCCCCCCGCCGATCACGGTGAATCCCTTCGGGACCTCACCCAGGTCGACCAGGTCGTTGGGCGGGATCATCCGAACCTCGGGGTCGACCGCAAACGACGGGGTGTGTCGGGAGGGGATCGACGACTCGACGTAGGTGGCGTCGACCAACTTCCGGCGCACCCGGATCGTCGTGTCCGCCCCGGTGAGTGACGACACGACATGATGACCGTCGGCGTCCTCGCCCCGGTAGTCGGACATGCCCAAAAAGCGCACCCTCCCCGAGGAGGCGAGGTCGCCTTCGAGCACCCGGGCGAAGTAGTCGCAGATCTCGGCGGCGGTGGCGCGTTCGTAGAAGCCGGCGTTCGGTCCCGAGTCGTCGATGCGGTCGGCGCCGAGCACTGTCGAGGTGACGCCGTAGTTGGCCGACGGTTGATGCAGCCGCACGAACGGGTACGCGTCCAGCCAGTGGCCTCCGGGCCGGTGACGGCGATCGACCAGCACGGCATCCACGTCCGATTCGGCGACCAAGGCGTCCGTGAACGCCATCCCCGACGCCCCCGCGCCGACGACGAGGTAGTCGGTGTCGATCTCCCCCACGGCGAACCCCCTTCCTGCCACCGCCCGACGCGGCGGTCCTCATTGTCGCGTCGAGGCCTCCTCGTGCGCTTGTGTTCCCGGTCATGAGCAAGACCCGGATCGCCTTAGGCTGCGTCGGTGGACGTGCTGGTGGTCGTGGGCGACGGTGCGCCGCCGGTGCGGTTGGCGGCCAAGGCGCGGCACCTGATGCAGGTCGCCGAGGGTCCGCTTCCCCCCGCCGTGGTGGGTGAGGTCCGGGCCCGCATCCCGAGCGACGTGGGGGTGGTGGGGGCATCGGACGCGGCGAGCGCGGCGACCGTCGCCGCCGGGCTGCACTCTGCCGGCCTGCCGGTGACGTTGTACGCCGACGCGCCCCGGGACGTGCCGGCCGGCGTCCGGCTGCTGCCCCTCACCGACTCCGGTGCACCGATGGAGGTCTCCGACTCATTGCTGGACCTCATCGGCGAGACCCCCCTGGTGCGCCTCGACCGGGTCGGGCGGGACCTCGCCTGCCACCTGCTCGCCAAGCTCGAGTTCATGAACCCGGGGGGAAGCGTCAAGGACCGCCCCGCCCTCGCCATGATCGAGGCGGCCGAGCGAGCCGGGCTGCTCGGCCCGGGCGGCACGATCGTCGAGCCCACGTCGGGCAACACCGGGGTGGGGCTCGCCATCGCCGCGGCGCGCAAGGGCTACCGGTGCGTGTTCGTCATGCCCGACAAGATCGCCCCGGAGAAGATCGACCTGTTGCGCGCCTACGGCGCCGAGGTGGTGGTGTGCCCGACGACCGTCGCGCCCGACCACCCCGACTCCTATTACTCGGTGTCGGACCGTCTGGGGCGCGACATCCCCGGCGCGTACAAACCCGACCAGTACCGCAACGCCGCCAACCCGGCGGCGCACCACGCGTCGACCGGTCCCGAGATCTGGCGCCAGACGGCGGGACGGGTCACCCACTTCGTGGCGGGCATCGGCACGGGCGGGACGATCACCGGGGTCGGGCGTTACCTGAAACAACAGAACCCCGCGGTCGAGATCGTGGGGGCGGACCCCGAGGGGTCGGTGTACTCGGGCGGCCGCGGCCGGCCCTATCTGGTGGAGGGGATCGGTGAGGACTTCTGGCCCGAGACCTACGACCCGAGCGTGGTCGACACCGTGGTCATGGTGTCGGACCGCGACTCGTTTCTCACGGCGCGGCGCGTGACGCGCGACGAGGGCATCCTGGTGGGCGGATCGACCGGCACGGCGGTGTGGGCCGCCCTGGAGGTGGCGCGCCCGCTCGGTCCCGAGGCGGTCGTGGTGGTGCTCATCCCCGACTCGGGACGCGGCTACCTGTCGAAGCTCTACAACGACGGGTGGATGGCGGACTTCGGGTTCCTCCACGCCGCGGGGCCCTCGGTGGCGGACGTGCTCGCCGCCAAGGGGAGCGGCCTGCCCCCGCTCGTCCACGTGCACCCGGACGAGACGGTGCGCGACGTGATCGGCATCCTGCGCGAGTACGGCGTGTCGCAGATGCCGGTGCTGAAGGCGGAGCCGCCCGTGGCCGCGGCCGAGGTCGTCGGCGCGGTGCTCGAGCGCGACCTGCTGGCCGCGGGGTTCAACGACCCGGGAGTGCTGGCGCGCCCGGTTGGCGACGTGATGGGGCCACCGCTTCCCACCGTGGGCTCGGGCGAGCCGGTCGAGCTGGCGGTGAGCCGCATGGACCCGGGCGGCGCGGTGCTCGTGCTCGACGCCGGCCACCCGGTCGGGATCCTGACGCGGTCCGACGTGCTGTCGTCGTTGGTGGGGCGCCCCGCACCCCGGGCCGGCCGGCGATGAGCCCCACCGACGGCTTCGAGACGAGAGCCATCCACGCCGGTCAGGACCCCGACCCGGTCACGGGGTCGGTCGTTCCCGCCGTCCACCTGGCCACGACCTACCGGCAGCAGGCGGTGGGCGAGCACCAGGGATTCGAGTACTCGCGCTCGGGCAATCCGACGCGCGCGTCCCTCGAGCGCCAACTCGCCTCGCTCGAAGGGGCCCGCTACGGCGCGGCGTTCGCGAGCGGCCTCGCGGCCGAGGACGTGGTGTTGCGGGCGCTCGTCTCGCCCGGCGACCACGTCCTGCTCCCCATCGACGCCTACGGCGGCACCTACCGGCTGGTCGACCGCGTCCACCGGCCCCTCGGCGTCACCCACGACGCGGTCGACTTCTCCGACGCCGCCCACGTCAGCGCGTCGTGGCGCGACCGCACCCGGGTGGTGTGGCTCGAGACGCCGAGCAACCCGCTGCTGTGGATCGCGGACATCGCCGACGTCGCCGCCGTGGCGCACGCCCGCGGCGCGGCCGTCGTGGTGGACAACACCTTCGCCACGCCGTACCTCCAGCAGCCCCTGGCGCTCGGGGCCGACGTCGTTGTGCACTCGACCACCAAGTACCTGGGCGGCCACTCCGACGTCGTCGGCGGGTTCTGTGCCACCGACGACGCGGAATTGGCCGAGCGGATCGCCTTCCTCCAGAACGCCGCGGGCGCGGTGCCGGGGGCGTTCGACTGCTTTCTCGTCGGTCGCGGCACCAAGACCCTCGCCGTGCGCATGGACCGCCACTGCGACAACGCCGAGGCGGTCGCGGCGTTCGTCGACGCCCATCCGAAGGTCGCAGCGACCTTCTATCCCGGGCTGGCCGCGCACCCCGGCCACGAGATCGCGGCGCGCCAGATGCGGCGATTCGGAGGGATGGTGTCGTTCATCCACGCCGGGGGAGAGCCGGGCGCGCTCGCCATGGTGGCCCGCACCCGCCTGTTCACCCTGGCCGAGTCGCTCGGCGCGGTCGAGTCGTTGATCGAGCATCCCGCCCGGATGACCCACGCCTCGGTGGAGGAGTCCCCGCTCGCCGTCGATCCCGGCCTCGTCCGGCTGTCGGTCGGGCTCGAGACCGTCGACGACCTGCTCGCCGACCTGGAGCAGGCGCTCGCAGGCTGATCGGCACGCGCTTTCACCTACCCGTCCGTAGGTGGAGCCCCGGTTTCCATCGCGGGCCCGTCGGCCGATAATAACTGCGGGTGGCGGCTCGGCCACGGTCGGCTGCGGCGGGGAGGGGTTGCATGCGGGGACGGGGGGCAGCGCAGTCGCTCTGACGCGGCGGTGTCCGGTCCACGCAGGCGCGGCGGACTCCGTACCCTCCCGCCGCGGCGGGCCGTGTGCCCCTCGGGGTTGCGGTGCTCCGGTCGGCGCCGACGCCCGCTACGACCCGGACGCCTCCCCGGCGGCGACGGCCCTCACGTGCGAGAGCCGCTCGGCGTCGATCGCCTCGGCCGTCAGCTCGTCGTTGGCGATCTCCGCATCGAGGTCCGTCTGGGCGAAGCCCAGCACGCCCATGTCGTCGAACGCCTTCGTCACTCTCGGGCCCCACAGCCCGATGTCCTTCAGGACGGGGACGATGCGCATGAACAGAAAGCCCCGGAACGTCTGCAGGGCCTCGCTCGTGGCGACGTACTCGGCGATGGCGGGCGGGAACCCCAGCCGGTCCCACACTTCTTCGCCCAGGAACCGGTCGCGCATGCGGTAGCAGGCGTCCACGCAGAACTCCTCGCGCTCGTCTCGTTCGGCCTGGGTCAACTGGGGGTAGTAGTCGCGCAACGCCAGACGCCCGAAGGTGACGTGGCGCGCCTCGTCCTGCATGACATAGGCGTTGATGGCCTTGCCCAGCGGCTCGGTCGCGGTGTTGCGGATGAAGCCGAAGGCGGCCAGGGCCAGGCCCTCGATGAGGACCTGCATTCCCAGGTAGGTCATGTCCCACCGGTTGTCGCGGATGACGTCGTCGAGGAGGCTCTCGAGGTTGGGGTTGAGCGGATAGACGAGCTTGATCTTGTCGTGCAGATAGCGGCTGTAGACCTCGACGTGACGCGCCTCGTCGATCACCTGGGTCGCGGCGTAGAACTTGGAGTCGATATCCGGCACGGTCTGCACGATCTTGGCCGTGCAGATGAGCGCACCCTGCTCGCCGTGCATGAACTGGCTGAACCGCCACGCCTCGGTGTGCAGGCGGAGTTCGCCCCGCTCCCGCTCGGTCATCTTGTCCCACCACTCGGTGCCGAAGATCGGGTGGATCTCGTCGGGCAGTCCCAACGGGTTCTCGGGGTCGATCTCGATCGACCAGTCGAGCCGGTCCTTGCCGATCCACTGTCGACGCGTTCCCTTGTCGTAGAGGCGGAGGAGCTGTTCGCGTCCGTCCGCGTAGTCGAAGTCGAACACGGTCGTGGCGGGTGACGGGATCTCCCACGACGAGGCGTCGCCGGACCCCGGCCCGCGGCCCTCTGGTCCGCTGTCCATGTGGCCCCCTGTCTACCTGCGCCGAGCGCGCCCTCGAACGTCCACGTCGAGTGCGGTCGTGTCGGTACTGTACGAGACACCGGGGGCCGGCGGGAAGGCCGCCCGGCGCCGACGCACGCCGCACGACGCGACGGGTGGCGAGGGCGGATCAGGTCGGGCCGAGAAAGTCCGCGTCGTCGGCCTCGATGGCCGCCCGGAGGGCCTCGAGGGTTCGGGCGCGGGCTCGCAGCTTCGTGGCCGCGTGGGCGTCCGGGTCGAGCGCGGCGAGCTGCGTTGCCGCGGCGCGCGCCGCGTCCTGAAGCTCGGGAGGCTCGACCACCCGGTCGAGGAACCCGGCCGCTACCGCCGCGTCGGGGGCGTGGGGCTCGGCCAGGATGACGGCCCGGTTGAACGCCGCGGGGGTGAGGCGCTGCCGGCAGATCTCGACCGCGGCCCGCGGCATCGTGATCCCCAAGGCCACCTCGTTGGCCACGATCCTGAACGGGCCGGGGACGCCGATCCGGTAGTCGGCGGACAGCACCAGGAACACGCCCATGGCGATGGCGTGACCGGGACAGGCCACGACGACCGGGTTCGGGAACGACAGCATGCGTTCGGCCAGGGTGAAGCCCGCCCGCACCATGTCCAGCGCGTCGTCTCCCCCGCCCCTCAGGACCGACAGGTCGAAACCGGCCGAGAACACCCCCGGGCGGCCCGTGAGCACGACAACCGCTCGGTCCTCCAGGGCGCGGTCGAACGCGACGCGGAGCTCGTCCAACATGGTGGGCGACAGCGCGTTCACCTTGCCGTCGTCCATCGTGAGCGTGGCGATCGACTCGTCGAGTTGGTACGCCACGAGGGAGGTCATCACACTGCCGCCGACCCGACCACGGCAGCGAAGCGTGCCACGTGGGCGCCGCCACCGCCAGGACGACGAGCGTGGGCCCCACCGCCACGATCTTCGGACTGCCGCGTCGGGAACGCGCCTACACGACGCTGCTCATGGCGACAGGACACACCTTCGGGTCGATCTCGGCCCTCTTCGGGCTACACCCACCACCTGATCGACCGAACCCAGTACACGGAACTGGTGACGGTCGTGGTCCTCTGGGCCTTCGTGCCGACGCTGATCGCCCTGCAGCTGTTCCAACCGAAGGTGGTCGACACCGAGGAGGAAGAGGCGCTCGGGGCCGAGAACGTGTCGGTCATCCACCACCCGACGCCGAGCCGGGCACCGGCTCGCGTCGAGTCAAGCGATGGGGATCGGTGGACATAAGGTGGCGCGGTGCTGACGATCTACGGCGTCACGGTCCTGACGTTCATGATGGTGATGTACGCGCTCGAACGACGTGACCGCAGGTTCGTTCTCGGCTTCGCCCTGGGGTGCGCCCTGTCGGCCAGTTACGGGTTCGCAAGCGGCATCTGGCCGTTCGGAGTCGTCGAGGTGATCTGGTGCGCGGTCGCCGTTCACCGTTATGTCGCCCCGCCACCCGTGGCACCGGACGGCTCGTGAATCCTCTCGGGCCCGGCAGGATGCGAGCTGGCTGATCAGACGGAACTGGTGGGACTCGGCACGGTCGCTGACGTCCACGCCAGGCCGATGCACATCTCGTCGGAGGACCCGTCACCCCACGTCACGAAGTGCGACGGAGCCCTGCGCAGAATGGGCAACTGCTGAGCGAGAGTCGGGTCGTAGGTGCAATTGACCTGGAGCTTGTCACCGGCGGACACCGGGATCGGCGTGCTCACGTTGTAGGCCTTCTGGTAGTCGAAGTTGTAGTTGGGGACGCTGAGCACCGTCTTGGCCTGCGGCGTTCCCGGATCGAGGATCATGGTGAAGCTGCGCCCCAGCAGATGCATGTGGGCCTGGGTCCGGACGATGTAGCCGCTGGTGTTGATGGGCCAGGTGCACGTCGCCGTGTCGCTGGCCGGCTGGGTGGCGGGGTCGTGGTGGCAAAACCCTTCGATCCCTCCCACGATCTGCGCCGCCTCGGGACCGAAGCGGCGTGCCTGGTCGGCGAGCGACGCGGCCCGATCGCACAAGGGGCTCGTGACGCCGGTCGGACACGGCAGGTCCGGGGGGGCGAGCGACAGGTCGAGATGCAGCGGCAGCAGCGGTGTGGTCATCGGAACGGTGTCGAGTACGAGCGAGTTCGAGACCGGCTGGTCGCCGACGAGCAGGTTGTAATGGACCTGTTCGATCACGAGGCTCCCGGCCGGGAGCCTGATCCCCGTCCCCTTGGGCAGCGCGTCGGCGCCGTGGCCCGGGGCCCAGACACTGAGGAAGGGTGCGCTCAGGAACTCGGCGAGCGACGCGTTGGGCAACGCCGGGGCCCCGAAGCACGTCCATCCCGCGTCGCCCGAGTTGGCGGCCCGGGCTGCGGGCGCGAGCGACGGTGGGACGAGGGCCAGCACGGCGTGATGGTCCTCGGCACTGCCGGGGTGGAACTCGCTCGACACGACGTAGGAGTCGTGCGTGACGTGGGGATCCACCAAGGTGCAGTGGTAGTCGTCGGTGGACCCGACCGCCGCCTGGGGCGTGTAGGGCTTCGACACGAGCGCCACGGTCGTGACCTTCGTCCCCGCCGTTGGCGAGCTCGTCAACGCAGTCGTCGTGCAGCCGGTCGCCACGAGCGCGAGACAGAAGAGAATCACGACGCCTCGCGGTCTCCGCACGAAGCGCCGAGCGCCGCACTTTGCCCGACCTGGTCCCGTGAGGGACGCCCCGGTTTTCGGCTCGGCGTCGGTCTCTTCGACCGGCTCGGTCATGGTTCCCCCTGTTCCCCGCCGTGCATCACGTCGACTCCGGTCCCGACACCCCGCGCCCCAGGTTCCCGTCGTGATTGCCTGCAGGCTAACGCACCCGAGCTCGAAGAGTCCTGTGACCGGGATTGGACACGACGCCACGTTCTACGTCGTGCGTCGGCGCCTGGCCAGCCGCCTGCGTTCGCTCGGGACGCGCATTCCGGGCGAACAGCGAAGACGTCCGTCCCACATAGCCAAGGAGGCCTGGTATTCGTCTCGGATTGATAACCGAGTCCGAACGGGTGCGCCTATCGCGACATTTCCTCGGTTCGGAATCTCGTGACACACATGGCGCCGGCACCAACCGCCGCGAGAGCGTCCAGGAGCCGCCGGTCGGAGACGTTCACCGGCTCGGTGCGACTTCTTCCAGAGACGGTGAGCCAAACCTGCCCGTCGGGGAGCGGGAGTTTGGCCGACAGGCCTCCGTTTTCCGGTGGACCGTCAGTGAGTTCGGCGTCGTTGCAACGAAGAAGCACTCGCGCCGACCTCAAGATCGCCCCGCTTACGTCCTGCTCCCGAGACAACTGGTGCGCCTCCAAAGCGGCCTCGAACAGCCCCCGTACCCGGTCCCGGTCGCGTTGGGCTTCGAAGTGGCCAGAGAGGACCTCCCGGAAGAGTAGGAGTGGAAGAACCGCAAAGGGAAGCGCCCAGGTGTCAGCGGACACCAAGAGAGCTGTGGCGACCGCGACGATGACTCCACCACCGTCTAGAAGAAGGCGCCCGCCCAGGCCCTCGAACAATGCCGAGTGCCAGTCCTCACCGGCGGCTCGCAGTACTGCGACGACGGCTGTGTTGTTTATGACGAAGAAGACGAGTGCTCCAACGACCACGGCGCCGACGCTCTGGTAGCCGAGACGACCTTGATGGTTGAGGAAGCTGAACACCGAAACACCTGCAGCGACAGAGACGATCAGCTGTCCACAGTTGAAAGCGGATTTCACAACCGGGCGGCGCTTGATCGACTGCGCAACCAGCGAGGCCGTAGCAAAGCTGAGCACAACGAGGCTTGGCCGCACGAGAAGCGTGAGGACGACGAAGAACGCCTCGTCGAGGTGTATGGCCTGTGACTGTTCGCCAACATAGATGAGAAGGGGCCGGAGCCAGCTCACGATTATGAGGCCACCGAAGACGGCGGCGAAGACCGTCTGCTTCGTGTCCGGAAGGCCACGGTTCACCACGTCGTGGACCGCGAGACCCAAAACGACGAGACCTCCTGTCACCGCCGTGGCCACGACCAGTTTGGCCCGCAAAGGGAGCAGCTTCATCGTCGACAACCCACTACAGAAGGGCGCCCAAGACGCCACCCAAGAGTCCAGTTCCGGTACCAGCTGAGGGGCCAGGTGCTTGTCCGTTCGAGCCGTTCTGGCCGTTCACGCCTTTCGCCCCGGGAGTCGTCCCGCCTGAGGTTCCGTCTTGGCCGTTCGAGCCCGAGGTGCTCGGCGCCGCGCTTCCACCGTTCCCGCCGTTCCCACCGTTGGTGTTCTGAGCGGATCCAGCAGCACCACCGTTACCACCGTTACCACCGTTGCCGCCGGGCTGACCGCTTCCGCCCGCACCGCCGTGGCCACCCGGGGACGGACACGAGACCCAGTACGAGGCGTTGTACATGACACAACCACCGCCTGCACCACCGTTGCCACCGTTGCCACCGGCCAGACCGTTCTGGGCGTTGGTCCCGTTGGCCCCGTTGCCGCCTTGTGCGCCTTGGGCGTTCCCGCCGTTGCCGCCATTACCGCCGGCACCGCCATTGATCCCGCTCTGGGAGTTTCCGCCGTTACCGGAGTTGCCACCATTGGCTCCGTTGCCATTGCACGGAAATTGTCCCGCCGCCATCTGAGCGTCGGTCGAGGCTGGACAACCACCGGTGCCACCGGCTCCGCCTGGACCACCCGTGCCTCCTTGGGCGTCACCGTTGCCGCCGTTACCGCCGTTGCCGCCGTTGCTGCCACAGCCGGGTGCCCCGCCCGAGCCAGCCGCGCCGGCGGTACCGCCGTTCGCGTTTCCTGAATGACCGCTGTTTCCACTGTGACCGAGGTTCACCCCGATCGGGCACCACTGATCAGGGTTCGCAGACACCAACTGGTATCCGGGGTACGGGGACGTGCTCGTTCCACCGGGTGGGGTCGAGGTCGAAGGTGTAGACGACCCCGAGTTCGGACCCCACGAAGTTCCGTTCCAGGCCGCGCCGTTCCAGGCCGCGCCGTTCCAGGCCGCGCCGTTCCAGGCCGCGCCGTTCCAGGCCGCGCCGTTCCAGGCCGCGCCGTTCCAGGCCGCGCCGTTCCAGGCCGCGCCGTTCCAGGCCGCGCCGTTCC
>Ga0307477_10002522_pt1 | contig 14101 bp, 16 predicted proteins | sample atmos_gasesECM2C_FD_203316 | JGI IMG/M metagenome (GOLD analysis project Ga0307477, IMG submission 203316) | Hardwood forest soil microbial communities from Morgan-Monroe State Forest, Indiana, United States - atmos_gasesECM2C_515 | ecosystem: Environmental > Terrestrial > Soil > Temperate...
GTGCTTCAATTGCTGTTGAGGGACAGCCTTGGACTGTTCATCCTGAATCGACAGCCGCTCTTGAGACTGGATTGCGTTCGTGGTTGCGGGTGATGATAGCCTCACGTCGCCAAACCACGTCCCCAAGACGAAGCCCAACGCTAAAGCGGCGCCAGCAACAATCGGCAGCCAGATCGCCCAGACTTGCTTTTCCAGCCTAGCAAGGAAATCGTCCATCTGCTGTGCGCGAGTTGTCATGCTTCGCAAGAACGAATCATTGGCGCTCCTGACCTTAGCGACCACTCCGACGTCAGGGTGAGCTACTTCACGCAGGACGTTCACAAGCTGCTTTTGGACCGAATTCATTTCGGAACAAGACTGACCAAGCGTCTTTGCGGTATCTGGCAGACCGGAGCGCTGAAATGACTGTCGAAGACTTTCGCCGAGCAATTTCGCAATTCGAGGCGGATCCAGCCCTGATTCCAACTCCTTTGGCAACTGGGCGAGCCGAGATTCAAGGCGCGCTGCGTACTGCTCCATTCGCCGCTCGACTGCGCTGGCCTGAGTCGCCGAGGTTTCCAGAATCTTCTGGAGCACCTTGCGCTCTGAGGCGATCTCTGCGGGCGTCTCTCGCGTGAGGAGGGCGAGGACGCCCATTGCTTCGAGTATCCTGAGCATCTCATCGTTGGGGCTGAGCGTACGTGTGTGCGCGATGACCCTGTAGTACTGTGTCAAACGTTCCTCGGGCACCAATCCTGCCAGTTCGTCGAAGAGCGTTGAGGTTTCGGTTTGCGTTTCGGCAGTCGCCATGGTTTCCTGATCATTCATGGCAGGAACATCTCCTTCGCCCGGTCGAATTCCGAGAACAGACGCCGACGATAGCTTTCCGCGCGCATGACGATCGAGGCGCGCTTCAGTTCGTCGACTGAATTCTGCCGCGTGGCCACCTGTCCCAGTCGTACTCCGTGCTGCCGTGCGGGATTCTCCAACTCTGCCAGACGAAATTCCATGCGGACCACGGTTGGTGAGAGAGATTCCCGAAACCGCATTGCCTGCTCGGCCGAATCCCAGTAGCTGAAGGTTGACTGTTGGCTCGTCGTATTCTGGACGACAACGTACTGGACACGATCCTGCAGGCGGTTTGCCCAGGCAAGCACGCTTTCTACGCTGGCCGGGTCTGGCGTGATGACGCCGACAGCAGTGAATCGCGCACCTGTGGCCGAGACATCCTCATACAGAGTGTCGAACCACTCGCTGGCGACCTGCCCGGAACCCGCTCCCATATCAGCAAGGATGATCGAAGCGCCCGATTCGAGATGGTCGATGAAAGTATCGAGGCCCGCCGGCGTGTGAATGTTCACCTTGGTGACGGACCCATTGAAGAAGTGCTTCAGCGATCCGCGAGCTTTGTTCTCAGTATCGAGGTCGAGCAGTGTGAACGGGATCTTGTGAGCCTCGAACCACTCCGCCAACGCGACCATCAATCCAGTCTTGCCGACTCCGCCCTTGCCGCCCATGGTGAAGACGACGCGTTTGTTCCTGTTTTCGGTCTTCATCGTGATCCTCCTTGGCTAATGAGCTTCAACGGTTCGCTCTCTTCGAAGTGAAAATGCTTGGGTTTAGGCTTCTGCTCGATTGGCTTCGCCCGCAGTGCTGCAATTCGGGAAGCAACGTCATCGGTGCTTGGCGAGATCGACTTCGACTCGGATTCGAGACGCGGCAGTTCGTACTGCACTTGCTTTCGGTGTTTGGCGCGAACCTTGATGAAGGAATGGATTGTGCTGATTGCTACGTCAAGGCCGACGCGTTCGTGAAGAATGCGAACGATGTCACGATACGTGCAACCTTTGCGCCGTAGTTGGCGGATCAGCTCGCGGTGAGTTTCGAGTTTGGAGCGAGGAGGTTTCTGCGGGATCGTTTCCAGCAGGGAAAGAAGAGTCGGGTCCATGATTTTCAGGCTCCTTAGCACCTGGCCATCACAGTCCGTTAACAGTCCGATAACCCGTCTCCACAGTCCGATAAGGGCCCTAGAGCGCTATCCGTACCGTTTAATTTCAATCAGTTACGAAACTCTAGGACGACTTTTACGGCGGTAACACGGGTTCAAATCCCGTCGGGGACGCCAACAATCCAGATTTTGAACTCACGCCCGCCACGATGCTGAAAAGATGTGGGTTAAGGTGTTCAAACTTTTTGGATTCCGGAGAATAAAGCAAACCGTCTTGAAAGACTAAAGTTTGAACACCTAGCCGCTGATCTCCATTTGCTCGTTGCCAGGCTCCGACGAGATCAGCGAGTGCAGCTTTCCCGAAGCGAACAAAACCATCGAAGCTCATTCGATCTGTGTTTGTCAGGGCACTCTTCTCGGTGAGCAGGGAAATCTCAGCATCCAACTCCGCGTTCATCTGCGCGTAATCAGCCTGGCTTACTTCATCACGGAGCTTGGAGCGTAGCAGCTCTGACTTCATGCGCTTCTGCTCTGCGAGCTGGGATTTCAGCCTTCTACTATTGAACTCTGCATCGCCGCGCCGCTGCTTCCATACCTGTTCGGCGGTGCCCACCCATCATGGCAAGTTATGGAGCACGTTCACTCTAACTCGCCGTCTGCCAAAGGCATAACCACCCGCCAAGCACATGGTTAGCACGTGGTAGGCCACGGTGGCGGCCATGCTGTTCAACGTTGAACGGGCGGTTCAGCGACGGTAACCGGTGGTCACCGCTGGTCCCGGAGTTGTCCCGGATTATCCCGGAGCAATCCCGGAACGCTGCAAATGCTTCATCCTAACTATGAGCACGCACACACCAATCGCCGTCGATCTGCCTGTCTCGCCACCACAGGTGAAGCTGGAGCGGGAGCACGGCGCGGCGACCAAGGCAGTGCTCCGTTACTTCGAAGGCGCAGCCAGCCAGGGTGACAGCTTCGACCATCTGGTAGCGATCTGCAGCAAGGCGGTGCAGCCACTCTTCCTGAGCGATCCTGATGGCGAGGTAACTGTTAAAAACACCCCCCAGTTCAGCTCCATCGACGGGCAACGCACCGGGTATGACCTGCGGGTGGAGGGAACTGAGTATGATGCGACGCGATCATGGATTCAGACCTGGCTGTTGGGCTTCCTTGCTCGCTACCACGGCAAGTCTCAGGAAGAGCTGATTGCCGCAGCGGACCACGATGAGTTTCGGTACGTCGGTCGCCTTTGCCGGTTGCGGCTGCTTGATGCTCTTGACTCGCAGAACGCCGCGAAGAATTTCCGGCCACCACACGTCTCTCTTGATTCACCGATCACGGCGGATGGTGGGAAGTTGCTGGACTACTACGGCACGGTTCGCCAGAACGCGCCCTCATCTCTTGCGACCGGCATTAGCTTCGAAGATTTTCTCGGCTGTCTTTCGAACCTGCTCCGTATCGTCATGGTCAATCGTGAAGAGCTGGCGAGGCTGGATCTTCTCGATGGGCTGCGGGCGATCCTCGCTAATGCCGACCATCTTGAGACGTTCTCCCTTCGCAGATTCAATGCGCGAGTGGTCCAATCCATTGCATCCATGCGTCACATATCCCCAGAGGCTGCACGCACCTACAGGCGGAAATTCTTCGAGACGGTGGCGCGGGAGTTGTCTGCGCGCAATCCGGCGGTCCGCGCTGTGTTCCTGGAGCTGAGAACAGACCCACCAGCGTATACATACCTCGGAACCAGCAAGGCAGATGCCGGTGAGGTCTCGATCCCCCCAGCCCTGGCCGAACCGTGATGGGTGGCAAATGGCTGCGCCTGGGATACGCCAAAAAATATTTCTGCCTGACCTTCCGGAACAGATTTTTTTCCCGAATAAGCATAGTAAGGGAAAATCAGAGTAGTTCATCATTCGGACTTTTGGGTTGGACTGCTCATTTCGGGGTTGGACTGCAGCATTCACCAGCGTGAATTTCTCAACCCTAACTCTCAGCCCTGAGGTTCGAATGATTAACTACTTGTGTTGATCTGGCACCCTTATCGGGGCGGTCTATAAAAGAAAGCTGGCAGCTCCCGGCTGCCGGTGGCGGAATACTGTCTCACCCTAAAACGGGTTCACATTGCGGACTAGTGCGGTGTGATTAACCGGACCGGCACGGGAGAGGTTCCGGACACGGTGGGAGTTGTGTCCGTCGCCGTGTTGCTGCAGCCTGCAACGTTGAGCACAGTTACATTCACATTGCCGGTGCCGTTGTCCACACCGTTAACGAACACCTGCAGGAAGCCCACAACTGTCACGGGAGGTTGGTTGACCGTGAATGGTCCCGCTGACACATCGTCGTAAATCGGCAGGCTAACGATGCTGTTGCTGGACGTGATTACGGCATTAGTGATGACCGGATTACCAAAACCCGCTTGGATTCGAAAGGGAAACACTGTACTGTCCAGCACATCTTGCCCTCCGCTCTGGTGAATGAGACATTGTGTTGCGATGCTGGTGTCCCCGCTGTTTTTGCCCGGATTAAACGTCAAGTCAGCCTGAGCTCCGGCACCGACTATGCCACAAGCGTACACCGTACTCTGATCGCAACCCCCGATAGCTTCCTGATAACCAGAGCCCTTGGCACAGCTAGGGACAGCCGTAGCAGATCCGCCGATTAGAGCAGGAACATAGTCCAATGTGCCCGCACCCTGACCATTCGCTGTGGGTGGATTATCAATCAGTCCATTCTTACAGTTAGGGTTACCGGTGGCGCAGTCTGACGTTAAGCCGAATTGCTCCCCAATAACAGCGCCCGCTCCTGTTCCCGGAGCTAGCTGGATGCCGGGGTTCTGGATTGATCCATCGGCCAGTGCGACAAATGGAGCGCCGGAATTGTTGGGATCGTGGTTGGGCACCAGCCACGGTTTGACACATCGTGGATTCACAGTGACGAGACCATTCGGAGCAATGTTCAGAGAGTCGGAAGGATTGAACGCCTCAGCCGTTGCCGTCGCACTGACTTGGCTCGGGCTTCTGTTCCAGATGCGAGAAAAGAAAGTGGGAAGCCCCGGCTGCACGATGTCGACCTTTACCTGCGGATTCAGGGTAAAAGCTCCGCCAGCTGTGCAATCAGTCGTTACGCCGTTATAGAGGAAGGTTACGGTGACAGTATTCGGCGCTGCACGGCCGATTGTGTTCTGTTTCGCCACAGCCTGCGCGATCTGCGACGCCAGGGCGCACGCTGCCTGCCAAGGTGCGGAGGGCAAACCTCCTTGGGTGTTGCCCGGATCGCCCGTAACACCACTGAGCGAAAGAACTCGAGCGGCGGCCAAGGCTGCCAAATCAGCTGAGCGTTGCGCCTCCTCCTTCGCTAGATAGAGGGTAATCACGTCTATCGATAGAGCAGCCATCCCAATGATGGCAACCATTGCTACCGCGACAAAGATCATGGTGACGCCGCGTTCTCCGTGGTGCGCATCGTGATTACGCAAGGACCTATTCATCTACGCATGCTCCTTATGGGGCAGTATGCGCGAAGCGGATACTGTGATGGCTTCATTCTACTCTGACGCTTGAATCCATACAGACCCTCCCAGTGCCGACGATCCCCCACGACCAGATCGCCGAAGAAGATCAACCGCAGCGGCCAAGGTCTTCAGCTCCAACCAGAGAGAGTGGAATCTGTAAGCCATCGTGAGATGGCATTCCTGTCATGATGCAGAGCTATATGAACGGACAGTGTATTCAGCCTGCCTTGATGGTCGTGCCAGAGGAGATGTACGTACACTAATGTACGCATTCACGGTGTCTGCACCCATTAACACACTTACTTCGGGTGCTCTGTGCGCCATTTGTTCAGGCGATGCACGATCTCCTTTGCGGTTCCGCTAATGGCGCTACCTTCACCCCAGAAAGCTTCATGACTGAGCCGAAATACCTCTTGATCGTGATCGTTATAAACAGCGGCGTTTCCGGTGGGATACTCAACCGTTTGTCCACTCACGTTCCCGTTTGCCCCTGTCACGAGTTGGCGCGGAGTCTTGGTTGTTTCGAACGCAATACGGTAGTCATAGCCGCTGTCCGCGAGTGAAAAGATCATTTTGAACTTTGCCCCACGCGAGTTTAGGTCTCGGAGCAACCGCTCTTGGTTCGATAAGTTGCCTTCGATCTTTACCTTGATCGGAGCGGTCTGAGCAGCCGCTGGCAGAGTGCAGCAGAAGATAGCTAATATGCAGATCAGCTTCATTGTGGCTGCGATTGTGCGCCTCACTTGCGCGACGGTCAAGTGATGATTGGCGTCAGTTGAATGGCCGAGCACGTCCTTCTCTATCATCCTCATGCTTCCAGATGGCAGAAGGAGCGATGACGTTGAATTAGTCAGGGACGAGCGGCGCGACTCGACAACGCGCAACTCACGCTGCTTTCTTTGGCGGATCTTCTTCAACGATCTGTACAGGCTGCTGTAACGACTCAGGAATTGCGCCATCGTGGGAGAGAGGAAATCCAAGCACGTGGGTTGCACGCCAGCGTTTGTCCGGGTCAAGGATATAGGTTACTAGGCTGCTTAAAGGTGGCGGTCTAAATTGCGCCGTTCGTCCTCTCCACCACTTGGCAACTTCACTGCAGGTCATTGCAACGCCAGCTTGAAATATAATCAGGAGAATCAGCCCGAATTGCCATTCGGCTGCGGTGTGCGCCAGTCGATGCAGGGCAACTGCGCCGACGATGGTGAAGGAAAGAGCTGCGACGGCCAGATAGACAAGTGAGCGCTTCACGGCCAGTTCACCCACGTTGGGGAGCCTATTTCAAAAGTCAATTTGCATGTGAACACCTGTGAACTGCCATACTCTCTATTCTGTAGAAACAGGCTCGGTGGTATGTATATCGACGACGCCTACCTCTACGAGGTTGAGACCACAGGCGAGGGGCGCGCTACCCGGTCCTAGACTGTTAACGCATGAGAAGTTTAAGGTAAAATGTGGTCTAATGTTGTCTCGACTAGTCCGAGTCCGAGTTCACCGGATTGCTACGGCAGGATCAGGAGATGTTATGGCGCTATTCAAGGTATGGCTTCCCACTACGCTCCTTTTAGCTGGTATCGCACTGGTAGCTAGCGGGTGTGGTACCGGGAGCCCCCGTGTTCTGCAGTCAATTTCTGTAACTCCAGCAAGCGCGGACGCACACAGTTTTCCTAACGGCCAAGTGCAATTCACCGCTGTGGGCGCATACAGCCGACCCCCTTCTCCTTCCCCGATAACCCAGTCAGGGTGGTCGTTATCAGATGCCACTATTGCAACGATTAGCCCGAGCGGGCTGGCACAATGCGAGCCAGGTGCAGTGGGAGCGGTGACCGTGAAGGCCAGCACGTCGGGACCGTGCAGTGGGACGGGATGCACGGCAGTCCTGATTTCAGCTACCGCGCAACTCAGCTGTCCTTGACCTTGAGTTGGATCAAAAAGACCCGACCATCACCCTAATCGGTTTTAGTCGGGCTTGTTTCTCTCCAACCAGACCGCGCCTAACCGGGCAGTCACAACTTCTTCTTCCACCATCTGAGCCTTCCAGAATGAATCCCCTTGCACAATCACAAACCGGAACTGTGGGTCTGCCTCTACGACATCCACTACCCGCAGTTCGATCAGAAAACATTCCGCCATCATCGCCTTTATCAACAAAAATGAAGTCCACGGACTGCTGCTTGGCGGCGACGCGCTCGATCTGGGCTGCGTCAGTCATTGGAATAAGAATCTGCCGGGGACAAAACACAGAGGCGAACTGAAGAACGATCTCGACGGTTTCAATAAGCAAATCCTCCAACCTCTCGAAGCACTCCTGCCACGGAATTGCGAGAAGGTCTTCCTCACCGGAAATCATGAGCGCTTCTTAGAGCAAGACCTAACGGACGAGATGCCGGAACTGGACGGGATGATCGACTTCAAGCAGCACCTACGGCTTAAAGAGCGCGGCTTCAAGGTGATCCCACTCGGCGGCGATTATCAGATTGGTGAGCTGATTTGCATTCATGGTGAAGCGGTTGGATCAGGCGGGGGCAATGCAGCGAAGAAAGCCGTTGAGATCTACTGTCAGAACGTCCTAATGGGCCACGGCCATCAGCTCCAGGCAAGTTCGAAATGCAGCCCGTCCAGTCATAAGAAAAAAGTCTGCGCGTGGATGTCGCCCATTGTGGGATCGGTTAGCCCGCGCTACCTGAAACACCGTGCCAATGCGTGGGTGAATGGCATGACGCTGGTCTACGTGCGCAGGAACGGCACATTTAATTTGTTCCAGGTTGTGATTACAGATGGTGAATTCAGTTTTGGTCCGGTGACGTACAGCCACCGAGACAAGTAAGTTTTTTGGAGGTTCTTCTATGGCGCTCACTGCCCAAGAACAGCAAGACATAATCCGCAAAGAGAGCGCGTGGATTGACGACAGCTTCGGTCAAGTCGATCTCAGCGCGTTCCCCGCACTTAATGAACTGCCCGCCGAAGATAAGCACGATGATCGATGGGCAAAAGACTGGCGCGATACCGCGCTGTCCGCATCGGCTGCAGACCTTCGACGCTTCATCACTGATCCCGATACCGAAGCACTTGAGCGTGTCGGCGACGAAATTGGTCATGAGGATTTCCGTGATGAAGTCAGGCAGCGTCGCGGAGAAGTGGTGGCGCAACAGTTCAAACGTGCCAACCCAGACTACATTCCGTGCCAGGAAGCATACGACAAGATCGTCCGGACCCTAAGCTTCAACAGTCTTTCGACGAGCCAGCAAGAAATGGACATCGAAGACCAGGTCTCGGCCTTGATTGACTCGGGTTATTGGACCGTGCCGAATTTAACCGCCTGCTATCAGGCGCTCGCACGTGAAGGCTTGATGCCGGTGCCGCTAGGAACGGCCCGCAACCTAAGTGACGGCGAGCGTCTTCGAGTGGCACGGCTTGCGCAGTCTGGTTGTGCAGATCAGGCCATCGAGTTCTACCTTGAGTGTGCGCTTCCGGATGTCGAAGCAACCGTTGAGCTGCTGAACGATCCCGATTATCGCGAGGTCTGTGACTCCGCAGTCTGGACCGTCTGGGAGACGATCACGCACGACTATACGCCTACATCGCAGCGCGAAGCTTTCCTACGCCGCCACTGTGGTACGCGGCCTGTTACCTTGCCGCTCCTCGACGCGGGCTGGACGGAGTTAAAGAAGCGCGAGGCAAATTACGCTCGCTCGGAAATTCTGAGACAGTTCCAGCGCCCACAAGAGACGCAGCCGGTGAGTGAGAAGCAGCTTGATGAACTGTCAGATCAGGCTGTAGACGATCTGTACCATCGAAGTCTCCGACACTACGCCCAGCAGTCTTGCATCCGGTCGCTGTCGCCAGATCAGCATCTGGTTGTGCCAGGAGTAATCCCAGAATGCGGCTGAGGTCTTGAGATAGTTACGGAACAGCTCAGACTGTCTCGCGGCATCGGTTTCGTTGGCGAGTTGCTCGATGGTCTTGCGAATCCCTGCGCTTAGTTCTCCTGCCTTGCTTTGCTGGTCCATTGCGTTCTCCCGTTTGTAATGTCATGCTCAGCTATCGCTGTGCATGTTTGCAAACGCGCCGACCATACACCCGAATCTGAAAACACTCATGCACTGCACTGGCTAAGCACAAGAAAACGAAGCGAGAAAAAACTCTTGACACGTTTTCGAATTGCGAATGCGAATTTTCGACGCATTAAACGGAGGCGCAAACGCCGCGACCGGCGCGGCATTCAGAGGCACATCGGCAACACATCGGCGCGCGATTGGCGGGGATTGCAGGACGCGCTGGGAGTGGAGTGGGGAGTGCGGCGCGATCAGACGCAAACTGGGAGCAACAAGACGCGGAGCGCAACGGAAGAAACAGTACGCAACCCGAGTACTACTTTACGCATTCTAGCCAGGGCTAGGGGGCCTTCACCCCCTTCGACCACCCCTGACGGCTACATGCACCAGGCATTCTCCATTGACAGACAACTTCGAGCGTGGGATGCCGCCTGCCGTCTCGAAAGCTTTTAACGGACATCGCTCGGGCGCGTTTTGCGGAATTATCGAACGGTCAGTGACCGTACAATGTCGGTCTGCGCGTTGGGTGACGATCGTGTACTGTTCGCTGTCATTCCGATATCGGTATTTCGGGTATTTCGATCAACCTTGATTCTGCGCCTACTACGGCAACTAAACTCTGCGGTCTGTGATTCGCTTTCCCAATCTCAGAAGCTGAAAAGCAAACCCAAACATTATCAACACACCGGCGAGCTTCCAACCCCAATACGAGAGGATGTGCTGTCTGGAGAATGGCTCGGGCGCCCAAACTCGTTCGACCACAGCATAGCCAACCGCCATAGCAGCAAACAGAAGAGCCCACGCATAAACAGCATATCGATGATGAAGCCAGAGCATGACTGTGGCCGCCAACGTAATCACCGCGATTGCTACTGCAGGGAAGGTCTCCTTGCCAGACAGCACTGAGGAGACGGCCAATGCCGCAAGTAGACCACTAACAACAATCGATCCTGTACGCCCTGTCCGCGAAAATATCAGCGCCTCTAGAGACCCGGAATCGCGATTATTTGCTTGCCTCACCGTTGCTATCCTCGCATTCGTATAGGCGTCGCCCTCTAGCTTAGCAGCCCGGACCTCCAGCAGCACACCACAGGGTTCTCACTCCGCCAGCTGCTGTCTCGATGCCGCCCCAAAGGTTTTTGGGAGTGGTAAGAATCCCACCCATCACCTGCGCCGCTCCAACCCCAACGGTGAATGGATGATCGTGTGCGGTCTGAGTCATCCCGTACAGCGTGTGGAAGACCATGCCTCCCGCTTCTGCAGACGAAGCCCGTTTTATGGCCTCACCCCCTATTATCTTTGTTGCCGCCGCCTGGCTGATCGGCGTTATCGGGCCGTTCTGCCCTGGGTTCACGGTTGAATCGTCCTTTGGATTGTATGTCATAGTGTTGGTTTGTGTGGCGGCTCCTAAGAACTGGTTTAGGTTTCCCTCTCTCGCCGAGAAAGCCGCAACCGTCGTTGTCGTAGTCACGGTTACAGTGCCGTCCTGGTTTGTCGTAGAAGTGCGTGACTCGTTAACTGCAAGATTGGCGTTCGACTCTTGTGCGACGTCCAAAATTGGTGTGTTATTTTGCGCCTGATCCGCAGGCTGAGTCGAAGTCGAGTTGTTAGAGCCGGTATCCTGTGCCAGTTCCTCGGGAGATATATGATCATTACAGTTTTCACTGCAGGCATTCAAAACAATCAAGTTCGCCCACGCTACAAAAGATTCAGGCCCCAATCCGGTCGGATCGGTCTGCCTGTTCGGATCGGTTGGATAGGCGTATGCGTTCCAACTCGCACCAGCCGGATCGGGAGACAACCAGCGAGAAGCGTTAGTCGCCAATTCCCGATTCGGAGTATCGAACAACCCGGTGAAGATGTCTTGGAAATCGCCCGTGAAATCCTGCTCCGGAGTGCCGAAAGTATCGTACGTTTCTCCGTATGGCGCATATCCTGTGTCGTAGGTCAATGTACGGTTGCCGAGAACAGTCGCCAAGCGGTTTGTCCCGAGCCAATCATTGTGCATGATTATCTTGGAGCCTCCACCGTTAGCGCCCGTCGCTTTCAGCATAGGCCCTCCAGGCAACGGTAAATCAACCTCCGTGACACTGGTCCCGCTCATTTGCACCAACCGCCCGGTTGGTCCGAACAAGTATTCTTTGTACGTCGCGTTGGTGCTGGTTTCGACAATCCGCCCTAAAGCATCGTACGTGGCGCACGATCCCGATGTCCCGCAAACAGCGGCGGTAGCTCCGGCCCTAACACCAATCATTTTTCCGTAGGCATCCCAACTGTAGGTGTTGGTCCCGTCGTAAGTAAGATGTCCGTCAGAATCGTACGAACCACCGATGTATTGATTGTTGGCGGCATTATAGCCGGTAGTCCAAGACATTCCAGGATTTCCGGTTTTGGTCAGATTGTCATACTGGTCATAGCTGAATACCTGTCGCCAGAGGGAAGACCCACAATCAACGCTGTAGCTTGTTGGAGTAGGCGGCGGAGGAGGAGAATTCGGTGGCACTCCCAACCTTCCGAGGTCGTCATATAAATAGTTGCAGGTCTGTGAGCCGCCCGCGTTGAAGGTATCGGTAATGGATAGTTGATTCAATGTTCCGTTAGGATTCCACGTTAGGGTCCCGGCTTGGGATTTCCCGTTGACTGTAAAGTTGTACGTCTTCATCCGTTCGACGGCATCGTAGGTAAAGGTATCGCTGTCCCCAGAAGTCCCGATGGGTACGGAAAGTGGACGGTTCGCCGCATCGTACGTGACTCCGTTGACAACGACCGTCGACCCTAGTGAAGCGGTAGCCGGGCTCCGGCGAAATCAATGTCCCGCCACTTTAGACCGAATAGTTCACACATGCGCAATCCGGTGCCGGCAGCCAAAACAACCAGCGTCCTTTCGCGGTGGCGCAGGCCCTGGAGGAGGCGATTGATCTCGGAGGGGAGAAGGACATCTGGTGCGGTTTGCCGCTTTGCACTCTGGCGGACAAGGCTGATGGGATTGCGGTCGACAAAGCCGTGCCGTCTCCCGTGGTTAAACAGAGCACTCATTAGATTTCGAATCTTGGCTCGACTGCCCCTGGCGAGTGGCAGGGTTCCGAGCCACATCTCAACGTCGACTGCCCTGACGGTACTGAGACTGCTGGTTCCCCACCGCGGTTCGATCCACTTTCGTAGATAACCCTCGTAGGTCGTCCGCGTCGACAGGGTCTTCCACTCATTATCTGTCGCGAGTTCTCGCTGGCGATAGTGATCGATGAGTTCGGCGAGCGTTAGGGGTTTTGCCCTGAGTCGAGCGTCGTTTCTGTTGATCTCTCGGCGCAGAGCCGCAATAGCTTTCAGCGCTGCCGCTTTATCTCTGATCGTGTCAAGCGATCCGATCACGATTCTGCGATGCTTTCTCTTATCGCCGGGGCAAGACTCTCTCCATCGATATTCCCAGACATCAGGTCCACGACGGCGCGAAGATCGAATGAGGCTTCCTTTTTGCATAGCTGCTCCTTGAGCCAGGCCAAAAGTGCTCCGCCATGGCCTGTTGTATAGGCACAATATAGGCACAAATCGGAGGGGGCGTCGTGTGTTCCTCGTCTGTGACATCTGGCTGGAACACCGATTTATGGGCGATGGAGTGGCTTGTTAGTCGCGATATCGAGTCTGATATCGCTTTCCTGCGGCGATGTCCCGCAGTGGGCTGTAACGCCTGAACTCTCCAAGACAAGCGATGGCGCAAACAGTCATCACGGGGATGCTGCTTCTCAATCGTTTGCGCAACTCCTACGACAAGACCGTCAATATCGCGCCTTTCAGTTTGTTAGAGCGCTGCTCTAGCGTCTGTCCCTAGTAATATCTCTAGTATTTTCAATTATTTCGTCTGCCAATACGGCTTAGAAATGCCGCAATACCCGATGTTTGCCTGTCGCAAACAGCGCCGATGCCGTTGAAATGGCGGGGCGCGAGTTGTTTGGATCGCTCTGAGTTATCCATTAGGAGAAATACCAATGACGAAATAAGGGTTGTTCGTCGCGTTACTCAAGGTGGCGCGGTCGCTTCGGGTCAATAGATTCCCCCTGGTGACTGTAATCGATATGCACGCTGCTGCCGTCGCGCTGGAATAGGTACAGCCTAGAACGAATCGGGCTGCGCTGCGGGTGTGGATTCCTGAAAACAATGGCGAGTGTACGTTCTGGCATGTTGTGGTACTCCTTTGGAGCTTAGCTGCTCAGAGCCGCATCGAATTCAGATCGATGTCGTGCTCAACAGCTTCGCCCGAAGTGAATTGATTGCAAATAAATTGATTGCAACCGGACAGCCGTCAAGCTGTTGCTTGAGGGCCAGCCGTCCGACTTGTGTACTGGTCAGCCGAATAATCACCGCGGCTGATGCTCAGCCGTCGCATTTTGTTCTGAAGAGTTGTTCTCTTAAGTCCGAGGCGCTCGGCCGCTCCGCCCTTACCGGCTATCCTCCCTGACGCGTCTTTCAAAGCATCGATGATCACGAGCCGCTCAGCGTCCCGGAACGATGATGCGACCGGTACCACTGGGCTCCCGGCTGATATGTTCAGATCCGTATGCCGCACATTCAATTCGTTTCCTTGCGTCAGAATCACGCAACGCTCCATAAAATTCGCCA
>Ga0307477_10002523_pt1 | contig 14098 bp, 15 predicted proteins | sample atmos_gasesECM2C_FD_203316 | JGI IMG/M metagenome (GOLD analysis project Ga0307477, IMG submission 203316) | Hardwood forest soil microbial communities from Morgan-Monroe State Forest, Indiana, United States - atmos_gasesECM2C_515 | ecosystem: Environmental > Terrestrial > Soil > Temperate...
GATCTGACGTGAAGCTCTCGGGGCAAGTCGCGATTGTCACGGGTGCGGCCGGCGGAATCGGTCGCGCCAGCGTGCTGACTTTTGCTCACGAAGGCGCAAAAGTGACGGCGGTAGATGTGAACGCCGCAGGGGGGGCGGAAACACTCGCACTAGCTGGAGAGCGAGGGAGTGAAGTTGTCTTTGAGCATGCTGATATCCGCGACGAAGCCCAAGTGAAAGCTCTGGTCGATCGCACCGTGGCTCGATGGGGCCGGCTGGATATTTTGTTCAACAACGCAGGCGTCGTGCTGGTGAAGCCCCTCGAAGAGACGACAGAAGCCGAGTGGGACAATGTCATGTCCGTCAACCTGAAAGCGATGTTTTTTGGCTGTAAGCATGTTATCCCACACATGCGGCGAACCGGGGGAGGAGCGATTCTGAATACGGGTTCGATTGGTAGTTTCACTGGACAACTGAACACTCCGGCCTATATCGCTTCCAAGGGAGCAGTTGCATTGTTTACCAAATCGCTTGCTCTCGACTATGGCCGTGATGGGATCCGCGTGAATTGCATTTGCCCCGGGATTACGGATACTCCCATGCTGCGCGAGCACATGGGATACGATGAGCAAGGAGAAAAAAATATCCGGAAGCGGCTGGCGCGGGTTCCGCTTGGCAAGATTCTCGAGCCCGGTGACGTAGCTCGTGCCGCGCTGTATTTAGTGTCGGACGATTCGGCGGGAATCACTGGAATCACCCACGTAATTGATGGCGGACTTCTGGCCGCCGCGGAATACAACGTCCCTTTAGAAGAAGAATGAGGCCCCGATCCGGCGTAGCAAGAACGTTCACCCTGCATCCGGCAGATGCCGACCGGTAAGGAAGTGGACATGGGCATGAACTACTAGAGCATGCCCTTCACATCGAGCGTCGAATCCGTTAGTTTTTCCCGTCTTATTCACTCAGTAACTGCCAAAGTGAAGTTCGTCGATGCGCTTTGCCCGGCCGGTTCACCGTCACGGCTGGCATATAGGTGCCTGCCGGAGTCGCAGTACTGACGGTAAACACGAGCGATCCGGAGGCGTTGTGTCCGCTGCCGCGTATTTCTCTTGAAGGCCGCTTGGCAGGCAGCTGACCGCAACCAGTGCGGTCTCGCTGGTTGAGGTGATGTCGATGGCACGATGACTTGCGCTCCGTCTTGTGGCACAACGACAGTGGAGATGGGCAGTGAAACCGTGATCGGCCCTCACGATCATGGAGTCACCTCCGCGGCTGCATCCAGGCGCAGCCACTGCGAATCCAAGAAAAGCCACGCCCCGAACCGACGAATCGATCGGAATTGATCGGAATATGGAGTGCATGAGGGACTTCGCCCAGAGCGAAGCTGAACTTCCCACGCATCTGTACCTGGGAATCGCTGTACCATCACTGTCGCCAACTTCCGAGGGACCATTAGCCGCCAAATCGGAAAGGAAATGTTTTCGGAAAACGTGTTGCTCAGACGAAAACTTGGGGAACCGAACGACCACAAAGAGGTTGAAGGGATTGACCCCTTTTCCAAACTGCTAAGTTCTGCAGAATGAACAACGCAAGAAAGTCGGCCGGATTCGGCTAATCCGCTAAACAATTACTCCCCAGCTTCGACGCCAGCGACAGGAATTTGCGCAGTCGGTCAAAGTATTCGAGATTCCACCGGTCGAGGTCATATTTCAACTCGCCGTCCCGGGCGACTCCAGGGCCAGTGCGCGGCCATGGGGCTACATAGTCCGGTGAATCAGGTTTCAGAGGGGAGCAAGGATTTCTGGCCGACTGCAACTCGCGATAGAGTAGAAATGTTCGAGTAACCGTCTGTTTTGTAGCGGCGGCCTCGTATAGATAGCGTTCAAAATCGAAACGCCGGTTGACGATCGATCCGTAGCGCTCGCTGACGGCCAAGAGTACTAACGGCCGTTTCCGAGACAGAAAATATTTAGGATTGTCGGGATGAATCGCCAGTGCTGCCTGACCCGCCAGCTTCTCTTCGGATAATTCTGCGGGTGCATTTTCCGAGAATCCCGGTAAGCCTCGGAGTTCCAGCCACGAAGCGATTCCAAGGATACCGATTCACTCAATAAATTGCCTTCTTTTCATAACTCATCACTCAACCACACCGCTGCCACGACGAACACCTAATTTAATACACGTGGCAATTAATACACATGGCGCCGGCCTGAGTGATACTGCTTTATGGCTTCTTTATGCTTACCGGCTTGCACGCATTCGCCGGGCAGACAAGATGAGTGGAAAACAGCAGGTTAGGAGGAATTACTGGGGTGGTCTAACATTACCTTTTGAATGGTTAGAGGGTCGGCTACTACATCGAGCACTCAGCTGCTGTGGGTCACGCATACGATTATCGAGTGAGATCCTCTTGAAAGGACGTGCGAGCTGACACTAAAGAGGCGCGGCCAGTCGATGAAGTCAGGCGCAAAGGTGGCCCTGGTAACGGGCGCTGGAACCGGAATCGGCAAGCACGTTACGATCGCTCTGTTGCAAGAGGGATATTCGGTGGTTCTCGCGGGGCGACGCCCAGATCCTTTGGAAGCCACAGTTCGCGAAAACAAGGAGCTCGGTTCCCAAACTTTGGTCGTGCCTACCGATGTGCGTGATCCGTCGTCCGTCCGGCTTTTATTTACGCAGGCGGAAGAGGCTTTTGGCCGGCTCGACCTGTTATTCAACAACGCAGGGATTGCCGCTCCTTCCACTCTGCTCGAAGACCTCACCTGCGAGGAATGGAAGTCAGTCGTCGACACCAACCTGACCGGCGCGTTCCTGTGTACACAGGAGGCATTTAAACTCATGAAGAGTCAGGTGCCTCAGGGTGGGCGCATTATCAACAACGGATCTATTTCTTCGCACAGCCCCAGGCCAAACTCTGCACCCTACACGGCGGCAAAGCATGCCATCACCGGCCTCACCAAATCGACCTCTTTGGACGGCCGGAAATACAACATCGCATGTGGCCAGATTGATGTCGGTAACGCTGCCACGGCGATGGCGGAAGGAATGCAAGTTGGAGTTCCGCAAGCCAACGGCTTAGTGGAGATTGAACCGACCATAGACCCACACCAAGTTGCACGTGCGGTCGTGTACATGGCGAGTCTGCCGCTAGACGCAAATGTCCTCTTCCTCACCGTAATGGCGACAAAAATGCCTTTTGTTGGGCGGGGCTAGCAGCGTGACCGCGTAATGTGGTGTATTTGCAACCGAACTTCAAGCGTGCCTGTTTGCGAACAATGTCAGCGACACAATTACACGACGCCAGAATTCCTGACAATTCTGTTGGACAAGAGGACGCGCATCGTCAGCGTCGATTGGAAGAAAACGACTGCTTCTCGGTACAACTTCGGTACAACTGAGCGAGAGAAACGGCGGTTTTGCTGGCCCCCTAAGCGACACCAGTTAAAGCGCTTGGAATTTGTACCGCAATAGTTTGGGCACCGGGGGGGCGGAGGTTCAAATCCTCTCTCCCCGACCATTTCAAATCAACAACTTCCAAAATCGCCGGGAATGCGAGGACTTCCAAAAGGACTTACATTCGCGTTGCCGGCACAGGTTGCGCTAAAAACTCGCGCCACACCGTAGCCGCCGCCATGCTCACAGCTTCAACTCTTTCTTCCCACCACGTGCGATTGTAGACATTTTGGGTCACGTCTACGTTGGCGTGTCCCATGTTGTCCCGCGTCACTTCCGGCCGGACGCCAATGCTGCTCATCAGGCTGGAGTGCATGGTGCGAAAGCTCCGGAAATCGGTGGAAGCGGGCAATCCAAGCTTCCTGATCGTCGGCTTGAGCTGCCGCCGCAACAGATTTCTCCGGTTCACCGGGCCTCCTTTTGCGTTTGTGAGAACGAGATCACCCGGATTGCGATGTTTTGACCGCTGCCAGGCCGCATCCAAAACTCCCCGCAAGATTCCATGCGAGTCGAGCGGAATGCTCCTGCGTCCGGCATCGGTTTTGGTATCGTCGAATTCGCCTTCGTAGAAACGTTCCACGATTTCGATTCGATCCGGTTGAATTCTTTCCCACCGCAAAGCCGCAATTTCTCCGACCCGCAACGAACCGACAACCATCAACGTGACAATGGATTTCGTCGGCTCCGGCAAATTGTCGATCACACGGCGAATGTCGTAAACAGCCGTGCATATTGCGAATCGTTTTGGAAGCCAGCCGCGGAGAAAAAGAGTTGAAGAAATCCTGGAATTCGATGGTCCTCATCTTTGTGAGCTTCGTCGAACCCCACTTTGGCAAAATGTACGTATCGAGATGGTAGTCGTAGCTGATGCGCGTCGAATTCTTCAGCAGCGGCCACATCTTTTCCCTACAAATTGCCACCAGACCTGCGAGTGTTTCTTCCCCACCAGGAAAGAGTTGAGGTTCATTGTTTCGTTGGTTTACCGTTTCCATGAAGCCGTCGGCCAAACGCTGTGCTTCGGTTCTGGTGGGAACCAAGCTCTTCGCCCAGCATTTGGTACGACCGCTACGCTTCGTCGAGCGGTAATCCCAATAGTAGATTCTCCATCTGGCCCCGCAGTCCTGTACTCGGGGCCGTTGGTGCCGTTCTCGCATCACGATTACCTTTCCGTGATGCTTCGACCGTGATCTAGGAGTAGCACCAACAAAGTTCATTGGCAAGGTCCACGATTTTCGAGAAATCGTTCCACTTCTGAGCGCTTGAAACGCACGTAACGCCCGAGCCGGATCACTGGAAGCTCGCTGAGATGGGAATAGACCCAACTTCTCGGCACGCGCAGAATGGCTGCAACTTCGTCTGCCGTCAGAAGACAGCCGTCTGCTGCTCCCATTCCTGCCAGATCGCTGGATAGAGGTGAGTGTTGGCTGGTTGACATGGCATACTCCATGACCGCCGCAGATGGGATCTGCGGCTTCTGTTTGCGAGGTTTTATCCCGCTTTTCGTCTTCGGTCAAAAATGCTCTCGCTCCCAGGCCAGGGCGGTGAGGGCCGGTTCCCATTGAAAATCGTAGGGCTTCGTTTGGAAGGTCTTCCCACTGCTAGACGTACGGAATGTAGGCAGGCTTCTTGGCTTAGCGAATGGCTCCTCGAACGACAGTCTTACCGATTCCGGTTTAGCTGAACTACGTGTGACAAGTGGGGCCCTGAGCTCGAAGCCGTGGCACCATCATCAAGAACTGTTCGATTCCCAAGCCTCCGCTTTTTTCGTCATGATGTCCGCAATTTCGTCGCAGTGCCATGGACGGAAGTTATGGGTGTCGACTCCCACATCCATGGAGAGTGAGTTCGGTGCCTCAGGAAGACGTCCGTGAGAATGACCATAGAGGTGCCATGACCCGCGATTGGACCGGTTCCAGACGCGCAAGGCGTAGTGGCAGAGCACGATCGATTGGCCGTGAATCGAAACTTCCGCCAGATTGTCGAGCCAGGAAAATTCTTCTTTTAACTTGCACGCCTGTTTGTCGTGATTTCCGGGCACGGCGAAGATCTTTTTGCAATGAATTCGTCGGCGATAAGCAAAGATCCTCTGCTGGCCTCCCATACAAAAATCACCCAAGAAATAAAGAACATCATCGCGTTTCACAGACGCATTCAGCCGTTCGACAATTGCTTGATCCATCTCTTCGACGGTGGCGAACGGCCGATTGCAGTAGCGGATGATATTGGTGTGACCGAGATGGAAGTCTGCGGTGAAGCACGTATTTGGCATAGTTTAAGACGTAAACCTTGGCGTAGATTTGCGTGGTCTCCATGGAGCAGTGGCGCAGGATGGCGGCGATGTCCTCGAGCGATGAGCCTTTCCATAGCAGGGCCGTCGCCAATGAATGCCGCAGTAAATGTGCGGCACCTGGACTGGGGCGCACCACGCCCGAGCGGCGAAATGCCTTGTCGGCGATCATCGTGACAGCACCAGAAGTACGGAAGGCGCAATACGGAGCACGGCAATGGATAAACAGCGTATCGGCATTGGTCCGCGGCCGACCTTTCTTCAGGTAGGCTACGATCGCCTGACCCACTTCTTGGGTCAGTGGCAATTGCGCGTGGCGGCGGCCCTTACCGCAAACCAGTATCGATGCATTCTTCCAGTCGATGTCACTCAGTCGGAGATGCACGATGTCGCCTGCACGAAGACCCAAACGGGCCAGCAGCAGCAAAATCGCCCGGTCGCGCCTGTCGACCGATGAGGCTCGATCACAGGAAGCGATTAAACGCTCCACATCTTTCGGTGCAAGATAGCGTGGCAAAGAAGCTAGACGCCAGTGAGCCAGAGTTGGGATTGCGTCATCCAACCCCAAAGCGCATTGCCCCTTGGCGATCAAGAAACGCAGGGACACGCGAAGTACCTTGGCGCAATTTTTGGTTGTTGGCCACCCGCAGGACTGACTCTTCTCGAGAATAAACGCTCGCAACTGGCGAGCATCAAAGCGGCTGGGCTGCTCTCCAAGGCGCCGGAGCAACTCGCGAATGTAAATGCTGTAGGTGTAGAGGGTCACATCGCAGGTACCACGTTGCTGGCGCATCCACTGACAGAAGGCTGACAAGAGAGCGGGATCGTGAATGGTGGGCTTCACCGAGGACGGCGGAGTGATGATCGAGGTGTCTTGCAAGTAGGTTAGGAACATACGGGCACCACGGCCGACTGTCCACTGATCCGCATGGCCGTAGTGTGAGCACCGGCATCGACTCAGGTGGCGGTCGAATCGCGCGAAAGATTGATCGTTCACCTTACACAGCGGCATGCCGTGCCGATCCGTCCAGTAGATGAAGTGCTCCGCCGCTCGAAGGTATCTGCGAGCTATCCTCCTGACGTATCCTGCCTCCGACAAAGCTTGAGCGAAACTTTCGAGCAGTGACCCAGCAGGACCATCCCGAAGTGCCTGAATCCGCACGCGCGATTCGAAGAACTCTGACAGCATGGGTAGCTCATAAACCAGCGGCAGCGGCTTCACCAGAGAGATGTTGTTTGCAAGAAGCAGAAGACACTGACCCAGAAGGGTCATGCGAATGAAAAATCAGCGCTTGCCAGGTAGCCAAGTTGTTGTTTGCAAGATTCACCAGCCGCCGCTTTTTGTCACGTAAGCGCTGCTGTCGGCGATTTCGTTCTACCTGTTCCGGGTGCTTCTGGCGATATTTCTTCCAATAGTCCGGGTTCGCCTTGCGCCACTTCCGCGGACTCTCCAAACACACCTGCTGGTACACCGGATCGGAAGCGATCTTCTGCCGATGATAGTCGCGGCGGCGCTGGCTTTGGCATGCGGGGTTACCGCAAACCTGTTGTTGAGGATGATAAGGGGCAGGCTGAAAGACTTGCCGACAATACCGGCAACGACGATCCTTCATCAGGCGGCTCCGGATCAGAATGGGAGTGGTTCATTCTCTCTGGAAGCACCATTTAGGAGTCACGATTATGCGGTGGAGTGTCGTCTCGAAAATCAGAGATCTCTTAGCGAGGAATCGGGATAGGGTGTTTGATGCGCTGCGCAGCTCCGCGTAACAATACACTCTGCATTAGAACCGTTACGCTTTCGAAAGCGTAATGGCTCAAAGTAGAGATCATGCACCGTGCCAGCAAGGTGCTTGGGGACGTCGAGTCTACCCTCAACGAATGCCTTAAAGATCACGACTTTGGCCGTGACATCGGTCAATTCACTTCTCCGCCAAGGTCTCCAGCTGTTTGCGCATGGGCTCGAAGTTTCGCAGCATTCGATCAACGTCAACCGAGATGCAATCGATGAGCGAGAACGAGTTCGAGTGTTTCGCGAGCACCGGAGTAAACGCACCTAGAACAATGTTTCAAATTGACCCAAATTTCTCTATTTCGCGTCCTTGCTTCGCTTTGTGAGAGTCTCCGTAGCAGTCGGTAATGATTGGTCAATGACGAAGTTGGCGAACTTGAGAATCCCAGCCCTGGAGTCAAACGGGAGACGTTTGGCTGTGGCCAACTTGGCGATTCCGTGGACCATAGTCCACGCCAGCAGCGTGAACTGAAGCGTGTCTCCAGCGGGCAGTTGTCTCTTGTCCTGACATGCCTTGACGAAGGCCAACAACGTCCCGAAGGCCTCTTCGGCGGCTTCGGCCTGGTCCGAGCTCGTGCGCTTCGCAACCGGCGCATCGAACATCACCGCAAAGTGCTCCGGTCGACGGAGAGCGAACTCGATGTAGGCGAGTCCGGCGACCTTCAGTCGATCCAGAGGCTCCGCTTGCCCCTGGGTGGCGTCGCGCATGGCCCGGGTCAACTCCCGAAATCCCTGGGCAGCGACGGCTGCCAAAAGCTTTTCCCGATCCGCAAAGTGCCGATAAGGGGCGTTGTGGGAGACGCCTGCGCGCCGGGCGACTTCCCTCAAAGTAAAGCCCGCGGGACCGACCTCGCCGATTAACTGAATTGCCGTTTTCAACAGAGTTTCTTCCAGATGGGCGTGGTGGTAAGGCTTTCGTGGACGCATTCTAGCCAGCAGCATACAACCTATTGTTGACATGAGCAACATGCCCCCATCCGCACTGAGATTTGCAATCAACTTTTATTTGCAACCATGTTGACATGCGCAACATCTGAGCAATAAGATGTTGACACGCGCAACATGCAGAGGAACAACAAATGGAGAGCAGCTACGACATTCCGAAACAGTCGATTTGCCCGCCCGATCCGGCTCTCGATGGAGTCGTAAACGTCCGTAAAGGGGGACATATGGACTTGCTTTTCCGAGCCAGTAATCTGTTGGTCCTGCCAATCTGGGCCTTGATGATTCTCCTGCCGCGTTGGCGGTGGACTGCGCGGCTCATTCGATCCCCCTTGGTGAGCGCTGCGCCCGCCATCTTGTATGCCTGGCTCGTGCTTCCGCGATTGGGCGCGATTTGGCCTGCCGTTTCGCGGCCGACGCTCCCCGGCGTTGAGGCGCTCCTGGGTTCGCCAGCCGGCGCAACCATTGCGTGGGCTCACTTTCTGGCCTTTGACGTCTTCGTTGGCCGTTGGATTTATCTCGACAGCCAAGAACGTCGGATCAGTTCTTGGCTGCTGGCGCCGGTACTTTTCCTGACGCTGATGCTGGGACCCGCAGGCTTCCTGTTCTACCTCGTTGTTCGCTCCACCCGAGCGGCATCGCCGACATCGGCCCAAAAACCTGTTCAGAGTGGCGCTTAGTGCAGAGAGAAAGGAGCGAGGACATGAAATCATTCACCGGCCAAGGTCAAGTTCGGACCCCACAAAGAAGAGGATTGTGGCGCTTGCTGCGTTCCGCGTTTGCCGTCAACCCAGCGTTGACCATCCTGGCTGTAACCATGCTGATCACGTTTGTCGCCACCCTGTTGGGCATTTTCGTTGACCATCGTGTCATCACGGGAGCTCCCGCCTGGCTCAAACCAGCCAAGTTTGCAATCTCGGTCAGTATTTATTGCTTCACTTTCGTCTGGATGCTCAGGTTTGTCGAGAATCGGCCTCGTCTGATTCGTCTCTTGGCCAATGTCACAACCGCCAGCTTGATCGTAGAGATGGTAGTCATCCTTACGCAGGCTGCGCGCGGCACGACCAGCCACTTTAATCAGACCACGACACTCAATACCGCTCTTTGGTTCACGATGGGAGTCTTCATCGTCCTCGTTTGGATGATGAACCTCCTCCTTGCAATTGCGCTGCTGCTCCAGCGGATGCCGGACCGCGCCGTGGCATGGTCGTTGCGACTGGGATTGCTCATCTCCGCGATCGGCATGGCGATAGCGTTTTTCATGATAACGCCCACGCCTGGGCAAGCGGCTCGAATCGCGGGCGGATACGGTCCCCGCATTGTCGGGGCGCACAGCGTCGGAGTCGCGGATGGCGGCTCCGGTCTGCCTGTGTTGGGATGGAGCACCGTGGGCGGCGACCTGAGAGTTGCTCATTTCCTCGGCTTGCACGCCCTGCAGGTCTTGCCGTTCCTCGGTTGGCTGCTGACCAGGCGGAAAGGACTTGTTGCCCTTTTGAGTACGAGCGATCGGCTCGCTCTGGTTTGGTCTGCTGGTGTGAGCTACCTGGGCTTGGTTCTGATGCTGACCTGGCAGGCCCTCCGCGGGCAGTCCATAGTCCATCTGGACACGAAGACCGTTGCTGCCGCGGGCTCTCTGGCCGCGGGGTTCGTAATTTCAGTGTTGATCACGGTGCTGCGCGTAAGGAACCGAAACAGAAGAAGGCAAGCATTCACATTGGCACTTCAGATCTTGTCCGACTAGGAGAACATATGAAAAACGCAACTATCATCTCAGTGCTCGCTCTGTTGATCATTCCAGCTATCGCTTCTGGGCAAGACGCGGCCAAACCGGTTCCCGAGGCTCCATCATCCCAGACCATTTCTGCAGGATCTAGGGACTCTACCGTACTCGGTCAAACGGAAGCGGATCCGCCTCCAATTTCTGCGGGGATTGACCCTGTCGCGCCACGAGCACCGGCCGTAAGGGCGGGGATCAACTTCGAAGATAAGGTCCACTACTACTTGACCGAGACGTATTTCAATCCCAGCGCCTTAACCGCACCCGCCTTCCGCGCAGGCTTGCACATGGCGAATCCCCCGCGCAAAGGTGCGGCTCAGTACCCTTCAGAGTGGAGGCAAGGTGCCGAAGCATTTGGACGAAACTATGGAGATGCGCTCGCCGAGCGGGTCAGCTTTCAGACTGCGAGATTTGCGACGGGTGTGATCACGCGAGAAGATCCGCGCTACGTCCCTTCCAGCAGCCGCAGCCTTTTGGCAAGAAGCATCCATGCCATCAGCTTCACAGTTGTGGATCGGTCGAACTCCGGACATCCTATGCCGGCAATATCGAACTTCGTAGGAGCCGCAGCCGGCGGATTTGTGGGCAATGCCTACCTTCCTGCCGGCTTTAACGATGTCACCCATGCGGGACAAAGAGCCTCGCTTCGGTTTGGATTCGCTGCAGCCGGAAACTTGTTCCGCGAGTTTGCCCCACAGATGCCCAGCCCGATGAGAACGTTCTTCATGCTGATCGCCCGCTGAAGACAAATGAAGACGAAAAGGAGAATTCAAGTGATTCGAAGAACATTCACATACCGTCGTTTCCAGATTATTGCCGCCCTGTCAGTGGGCTTGTTCTTGACCGCGGCCTCTGCATTGCAGGGACCGCTCGAAGCGCAGACAACCGGTACCGCAACCTTGACCGTTCATGTGGCTGGCGCTCGCAACGCCAAAGGGAAGATTCGAGTGGCTCTCTTTCGCGACGGCAAAGGCTTCCCTAACGACGCCTCGCAGGCGGTCCACACGCAAACCGCCGACATTGACCCGCAAGCGTTGAGTGCGCAGGTTGTGTTCGCCGACCTTCACACCGGCGTCTATGCGGTGTCGGTGTTTCATGACGAAAACATGAACGAGAAGCTCGACAAGAACTTTATGGGCATGCCGAAGGAAGGTTATGGCGCTTCGAACAATCCAAAGAAGAAGATGGGCCCACCCAACTTTGACGAAGCCAAATTTCAGTTGGGTGGGACCGAGCAGTTGGTGGAAATAAAACTGATGTATTGAAGTCCATTGATTAAGAGGGCACCGACAAGGAGCTATCATGCGCGCATTGGTAACGGGAAGTACGGGGTTCGCACACTCATCGACGCCGGTCACGAGGTATGAGCATTGCTAGGTCAAAGGAAAAGGCGCAGCGCGAGCTTGGTGACACCGCGGCTCGCGTAGTGCTGGGAGACAACGGTCGGCAATCCTTCCTTTATCCAATCACGGAAGAGCTGCACCTAATCGAAGGCTAACGTAATATGCAATTTGAATTGATCGAGGCCGGGGCACCGAACACTGTGGAAATGTCGCCGATCGGTATCGCTTATTGTGGGGAAGCGACCACAGCGATCTTCCACGCGCCGCCAGACCGATGTGCGAGGTAGCTGATGGGTACTCGCTCAAGTTCTGTCCCGGACGCTCGATACCGTACTGCCACTCCACGCACCAGGGCCGTGTTGTCAGTAAGCGTTGTTAGTTGAGTTTCGATGAATTCACTGCGTTGATAATCCTTGGTTTTTAGCATCTCGAGTGTCGGACCTAACACTCTCGCCAGATCCTCTCGATTCGCAACTGCAAACGTACCACGAAGCCCGATGAACATGCACGGCAGGGTGAAAAAAGGCAGACAGGCCTCCAACTCTAAAGTGCTGAATGCTTTGTAGTAGCCGTGAATGGCAGCGAGCGTCTCGGTCATTCGGCTATCGTATCATCGCGCGGATTTCACCTTCGACGGGTTCCGAGCGAGTGGCCTGCAACCGCTCCGTAACCCGATTAGGGAAGGGCTGCATCCGCCCAGGTGACCGCATTGGCGAAGTATCACTCTTCGAGAATCGCATCCACTGGTAACCACCATCCCATTAGGTATGCGCAATCACCAACAACGTATGTCTCGTGTCCGGCACGCTACATTGACTCCCTGAGCGCTCTGAAACCAGAACTCTGGCTTAGACGAATCCGGTTGTGTTCCAACCCAAAGCGATCGCTAGGGCATCAACTACCGAACGGAGAGCTTACTGATTGTGAAGCAGGTGATCAAAGGTGTGTGCATCGTCCCGATGGGGTTTGCAAACGCCTTCCTGATCAAGGGCGACAATGGGTTGACGCTGATTGACGCGGGTTTCGTGGGCAAGGAGTCGGCGGTCTTCGGGGCGATCCGCGAGCTTGGCCATTCGCCAGACCAGCTCAAGCACTTGATTTTCACTCACGCCCATCCTGATCATATCGGCAGCGCGGCCGCTATCGTGCGCGGAACCGGTGCGAGGATCTACATGCACCGGCTCGATATTCCCATCGCAGAGAGTGGAGGCCCTTTTCGGCCGATGACGCCGGCGCCTGGTCTAGTGGGGCGAGTTTTGTGCAAGCTGTTCTTCCATCCGGACGAGCGACTGGACCCGGTTACCATCGATCAGCCTTTGACCCCAGGGAAACACTGCCGATCGCGGGTGGCGTCGAAGTAATTCATGTCCCCGGGCATTGCGCCGGCCAGGTCGCGCTGCTGTGGCGTCCTGGACGAATGCTGTTCGCGGCTGATGTGTGCACGAACATCATCGGCCTCGCTGATCCAGTTGGCTTCGAGAACTTGGAGGAAGGTCGTGTGAGCCAGCGCAAACTTGCCAGTCTTTCATTTGATGCTGCCGGGTTTGGCGATGGCACGCCTATCGCGCGCAATGCATCGACGCGCTTTCGTAATAAGTACGGCAAATATCCAGAGGAAGTGCATCAACAGCGATCTGCAGCTTAACGCCCCAATCCAGTGAGCGGTTGGTTGACTGGATTTGTCTAAGACGCTGGAATTGTTTCTTGGTGCCGCTCGTATACCCATCACCTTGGCGGCCGGCTCAAATAAGCCCCCCGGGCTTCGACTTCCGAGTCATCCGCCACCGGCGTAAACACGCCGGGGACAATGTTTCCAGATTCGCGTTCCGTGGATATTAGATTTCTCCGAATCCGACCTGCGGAGAGCCTGCCCCATGTCTTAGCCTTTGGTCCTGTCATACGATGATCGAAGAAAACGACCGCCCGGTCGATCACGGCAATAGAGTGCTACATTAAGCTATGAGTTCCGCCAGACGACTCGGCGAGTCCTCACTCGCCTCACGCACTGCTTTCCTGCGACGACTCATTGATTGTTTGCGATTTTCTCGCTCGGTCCTCTTCGCAAGTGTATTGACAGCCGCCGCTACGCAGGTCGGGTACGCCCTGCCTATTACACTCCAGTCGTGCTCCGTGCCCGGGGTTCAGAGGAGCGCGCGATGCGGCGCCATCGAAGTCCCTGAAAATCCGGACCGGCATGGGTCCCGCAGACTGGAAATACATTTCGCCGTGATTCCGGCAACGAATGGCCACGCCCTTCCCGATCCAATCGTCCCGCTGCTGGGTGGACCGGGTGAAAGCTGCGACCGAGGCAGGACAGTTCTTGGAGCGGTTGACGCCGATGCTGGATGACCGAGATTTGTTGCTGGTCGACCAGCGGGGAACGGGACAGTCCGGCGCGCTGCGGTGTCACTTTTTCTCAACTGACGATCCTGCTGAAAATCTGCAGAATTTATTTCCGCCCGTCCGTGTGGGAAATTGTGCGAAGGACCTTGCCACGCGTGCCGATTTAACCCAGTACTCCTACCAGC
>Ga0307477_10002526_pt1 | contig 14094 bp, 18 predicted proteins | sample atmos_gasesECM2C_FD_203316 | JGI IMG/M metagenome (GOLD analysis project Ga0307477, IMG submission 203316) | Hardwood forest soil microbial communities from Morgan-Monroe State Forest, Indiana, United States - atmos_gasesECM2C_515 | ecosystem: Environmental > Terrestrial > Soil > Temperate...
GAAAATGCAGTTTCCGCAGGATATTCGACCGGTGGGTTTCGACAGTTTTGACGGTGATATCTAACGTCGTGGCCACTTCCTTGCTGTGCTTACCCTCCGCCAGAAGCTGCACGATTTCTCGTTCCCTTCCTGTTATCTGCAACGGCTCATCTTCACTGGCCATTGGCCCTTTTCCTAAATATCCGTTCAACACCATCTGCGAAACTTTGGGCGTAAAGAAGGCCTTATCCGACAGCAGTGACTTTACGGCAGTTATTAGATCAAAGGCCGCATCTGTCTTGAAAACATATCCGGAGGCACCCGCATCTAGAGCTTTACGGATCAGTTGGTCGGACTCATGTACGGTTAAAATTAGAATTTTGGTGCGCGGACTGAGCTTTGCTATTTGTTTAGCCGCATCAAGCCCATTCAATGAAGGCATTGTGATGTCGAGAATAGCCACATCGGGCTGGAACTCAGTCGCCTTGGTGACGGCATCCCTTCCGTCTTTTGCTTCAGCAGCAATCTGCCATTCGGGCTGTTCTTGAATCAACGCACGAATGCCCCGCCGAACAATTTCATGGTCGTCTGCGACCAACAGGCTCACTGCACACATCGGCTTCCCTCTTTCTCAAGGTTGAAGTGCGGTAGGCAAACGATAATTGTGCACGTCCCTTGCGGTTGCGACTCAAACAGCCTCGGATGGGCCCGGCATGCAATGGGAAAAATCGAGCTTCTCTATCTTGATTGCGTACAGAGTATCTAAAGCGTCTCGCATTGCGAATTGTTCCATTTCTCGCTCTGGACGCCTTATCAATTCGGCTAGCCGCACGAGAATTGCTCTTTCCGCCTGATCCACTCGCTCGCGCAGTGTTTCCGGCGACCCCGGTGCGAGCGCGACAAAATAAGGTAACTGCCAGTCAGGAAACATTAAACCTCGTTCTTCTTCCATTAGAACCTCGCCGGCGATACCCGTTGGTTGGCGGTCGTTATCATCGGAAATTGCGGCTGGGGATCGTCACGATTACGGCGGTGCCGTGACGGGCCTCGGTCTCGAACGTCTCAAATTCCAGGCGGCCGCCGAGCGCTGCGGCCCTCTCTCTCATTCCCGCGATTCCAACACCGGTCGCCTCACCCCGCCGAAATTGTTCCAGAACGTCGGCCGGTATACCACGGCCATGATCGCTCACCGTCAAGGTCAGGGCTTCTGCGTTATAGTCCATTTTGATTTTTGCGCCTTTGGTTCCCGAGTGAAGATGTACGTTCGTAAGGCTGGTCTGGACGATACGAAATAAGGCAACTTCCGCATCTTCGGTCAATCGCGGCAATTCCGGAGATATTTCCAGTTCTACTTCCAGTTCATGGCGCCGGTTCAGCTCGTTCACGTACGCCTCAATCGCCACTCCTAGCCCGCACACATCGAGCAAGGGCGGGTGAAGAAGGCATGAAAGTGTGCGGATTTCGCCTGAAATCTTCTCGGCAAGCAAGAGCGATTCTGAGAGCATTTCTACTAGTTCGGGCGGAAGCTGAGAACCCCGACGCTCGGCCCGGCCCAGCGTGATGAGCAGGCTGGCAAGGTCTTGTCCGGTGCTGTCGTGCAGGTCGCGCGCAATATGCCGCCGCTCGTCGTCATGAGATTGAAGCAGCCGCCTGGTGAGCTCACGCATCTCCACTTCATTCTGATGGTGCTTGATGGCGATAGCCGCCAGATGGACCGCGGTTTCCATTGGCTTCGGAATTTCAGCAACGGCCAACCGAGAGTCGGGATGAAAAATCACCACCGTCCCCAAGGTGGTCCTTTTTGTTGACCAGATTGGCAGCGACCAAGCTGCCGCGAAACCACTGCTCACAGCGGCTTCCCTTCGATTTGCAAAAAAGGGAGCAGTTTTGATGTCCCACACCGTCACAGGCCTGCCCTGGCGAGGCGCCGTACCGCAGGTACCGTCACAGGGCGGAATCTTCAAGCCGTCGATGGCCTTGCTTAGGGGACCCGGAACCCTGGGGCCGGCGACAAGCCGGAATTGCATTTCGGTCTCGTCCAACATAAGCACTGCCGAAACAGCCCCTGGTGATTCGCCATCGATGTAATCACACACTCGACTCAACGCCTCCCGTAGTGGAACACCGTCGGCAAGGTTCTCGAGGACTCGAAACTCTGTCATCCGCACCGGAATTGAAAGCCCTGCGCTCATACGTTGTCTCCTTTACTGCCAGGCTACAAACACGTCTGCCCTGGGTCGCAGGCTGGATTGAAGCAAAACTATAGTCCCAGATTGGGTATAGCAGGTGTCCCAATAAGGACACCAATGCGAATTATCTGTTTCAGATTGAAACTGTCCGATTTACGACACTATGTCCGCCAGCGCACACCGATCTGCCGCACGAGGAACACAGTAGGGGAATCTTCGGCGAAAGCGGGCATTTAGCAAGCGCCGTGCTCGACGAATAGGGGCTTTCAGCAAGCCCGTTCATCGATTACCCGGATTGACTGGGTTCACCAAGAGTGGCAACTTGAATAAGAGAGGCTTGTATTGACTCGGGTTCTTATTGCCGACGACAGCGTGCCTTTACGATCTGGGCTGCGCAAGTTGATTGAAGAACATACCGGCTGGGTTTGCGCCGAAGCACTCAACGGTCGTGATGCAATCACGAAAATTCAACAACTAGCACCAGACATCCTCGTCCTCGATCTTTGCATGCCCGTAATGGACGGACTCCAGGCGGCTCACGAACTGAGTAAGCTCGTGCCTGATCTCCCCATCCTCCTCTGTACAACTGACCTCCCGCCTTCTTTGGTTTCCATGGCGAAGCGTTGGGGAATCCTGGGTACGGTTTCAAAATACGACCATCGTCAGATTATCAGTGGGATTGAGGCGTTACTCAGGCACGAGACCTTCTTCTACCGGAATTGACGTGGCGGATTGTCCTTTTTCGTAAAACCATAATTTCTTCAAAAAGCTTATCCACTGGCTTCCGAGATATGCGTGCGATTACTGGCTGTCTCATACGAGACACCTGCGGAGTTAAAAAGTATGCCAGAATTTGATTGATTCTTTCGCCCACGATTCCTGAGTGTCTAACCTTCAATGCCAAGCCGCGAAGCTCGCAACTCGACACTCGAAGCCCTTCTCTCTTCTGAGATATTCGCCTTTCTCGATTCTGACTTACGGACAGAGCCCTAGAAAGCTCGGCGGCAAACTAACGTGCAGCCACTGGGAAACCCGCGCATCACGAACACCTTTTTCGAGGAGTGCACCGACCCTATGAAACGTACGAAAAAGATGACCACACAACTCGGTGGTTTTCCTTCGGGAGCCAGCCTGGGCGGCACGGTCTCACGCTATCGGGACAAACAGAATATCTACACGCAAGGTGCGCCTGCTTACACGCTCTTTTACATTCAAGAGGGAGGGGTGCGGCTCACCACCCGAACGAAACACCAACCATCAGCAGTTACCGCCATCTTGGGGGTGGGTGATTTCTTTGGCGAGCTTTGCCTCGCAGGCTACCCTCTTCGTATGTCCACGGCCGTCACCTTGACTGCCAGCTCCATACGTACCATCCAGAAAAAAAAGATGATGCAAATGCTTCGCAAAAAGAGCAAGGCGTCAAATGCCATGGTGGCCTATCTGCTATCCAGCGTCCAGAAGTACAAGGATCATGTGGCGGAACTAATGACTTCTTCTGCCGAACAACGGTTGGCGCGCGTGCTTCTGCGGCTAGCGCACCTGGATAAGAGAGGTCCAGCAGCGGTTGAGATTCCCACCTTAAGTCACCAGGTACTGGCGGAGATGGTCGGCACCACTCGCCAGCGCGTCAATGTATTCATGAATCGGTTCAGGAAGCGAGGATTCATTAACTACAACGGCCGAATCGAAGTATACAAGTCCCTAAAAAAGGTGCTGCAGCGCCACTAGGCGTCACCACTGGCCTCACCGCGGTGATGCGCCTTCTAGCGGCAGCCGGATTATCTGCTTTAAATGGGCGGCTCTTCGAAAGGCTCGTGCCCACAGGTCTCGATTGGTACGACGATGTCAGAAGAGCTCGCACCCGTCCTTTCTCGCTGGTCGGAGCGGAGATCGTCCCGCCGTCCAAATCAGAAAATTGCAGTTATCAGGGGGTTGGCGCGCTTGAAGCAACCACTGTGGGTAGCAAATCGAGACCTGAAAGGGTGTAAATGCCCAGAAAGTGGATGGTCGCGATGGCGTCCACAGAAACGGGTAACCACATGCCGTTCACGTCAGCGAATTGCACGGTGATGTGAAGGTCCTCGACCCAGATCGAGGGATTCTTGAGCGGGACTCCAATGATCTGGCGGATACGGAACGTCTTGGCATCCACCCAGATGTCACCGAGGAGCAGGCCCCTTTCCTTGCGCTTGGGAGTGATGTGCAGCACGTACTCTGGAACCACACCAAAGTTTTGCTCGCGTAGGAAGGCGAAGTCATAATTGGATCGGGTGATGTCGCCCCGGTGACCGTCCTTAGCAGAGTCGATTTCTTGCTTCAAAATGGTGCTTACGATCTTTTTACCTCTCGGGCTGCCCTCCGCTTTGGTGATTTGGAATGTTTTGGTGTCAGGGGGGGTAAAGTTGATTTGGGCCATTAGGGCCGAAACGGGCATTGGATCGTCTTCCCGGAATACCTTATATTCCCGCATCACTTCGTAGGGCTGAGAGAGAGCCGGGTTCTGCTCCGCGGTTCGCTCTAAAGAATCGAGAATCAAATCGAGACTGGGCGGGTGTGCTTCGGCTTCCTGTGCGTGAGATGAATGGGGAAAGGCCAGAGTCGTTGCGACCAGAGAAACAAGAATAACCAGACCGTACCGTTTTGCTCCGTTCCAAGCTGACCTTTCCATGTGATTCCTTCGAGAAGAAGGTCGCATCGCTCCGACACTAATCAGGATCAATCGTGTGAGGCGATGGGTATCGGATCTTCCGCTGAAAATAGCTCACACAAAACATACCAATTCAGGAGCGAGATAGCTCTACCGCTTACCCTGTATCCGAATTGCGAATGTAGCGTGAAGACCCGACAGAACGTGACGACGAAAAAGGGCACTGTCCAAAAAGAGACACATACATAATCGCATACGGAGTACACTCCCGGGCATGTCTGAGCCGGAACGAACTGTCATTCGGGAACAGACGTCCGTAGACGAGTCACTACCCAATTTGACAATTTGGAAAGAATTGGGATATCGTAGGAAGGGGGTGAGTCGACGCCTTTACCCCTATCTCTCTTATTGCCCTTAACCTTCAAGAATGCCGCTACGAAGCGAAACTAAAAGCATTCAATCCCGAAGCTCAAAGCTCGAAACTCGCACCTCGAAACTCGAGGCTGGACCCGCTGCTGAGGTATTCGCCTTTCTCAATTCTGCCGCTGTATCAAAGAGACGGATCGAATTCCGCAAGAGGCAAACACTCTTCTCACAAGGTGAGGCGGCCAATCACGTTTTCTACATTCAAGAAGGCAGCATAAAGGTTGCCGTAACCTCCACCGGAGGCAAAGAGGCAGTCGTTGCCATTCTCGGGCCAGGCGATTTTTTGGGCGAAGGTTCCCTGGTGGGCCAGCCGCTGTGGATCGCGACCGCAACGGCAATGACTCAGGGCCGTGCGCTCGTTATTGAGAAAAGGGAAATGCTTCGCCTCCTCCACTCCGAGAAAGAGTTTTCTGATCGGTTCATTTCCTACATGGTTACTAGAAACCTCCGCACCGAGGAGGATCTAATCGATCAGCTCTTTAACTCCAGCGAGAAAAGACTGGCGCGTGCTCTGTTGCTGCTCGCCCGTTACGGCAAACCTAACCAGGCATTAACGCTTCCCAAGGTCTCCCAAACGGTACTGGCCGAGATGGTAGGTACAACGCGCACGCGGGTAAACTTTTTCATGAACAAGTTCAAGAAGCTTGGGTTCATCGAATACAACGGCACACTGAAGATCAATAATTCCCTACTCAGCGTGGTCCTGCGCGACTGACCAATGATGCGCCGGAAAACAATTCTCTTCCAAGCCCTCGCACATGATTGCACATTAGTTTAACTCCCTGTCAGCAGTCGCAGTGATCCCCCCGTGCCGAATTAGATGCGTAACTGGCTCGCATCACTCCCCTTTTCACGCCGGCCGTCGGGCGATGGAACTTGTGAATGAACTCAGAACAGACAACAGACAAACGGTGGCGCAGAAAAAGTCCCACTAATTTCACTACATGTCCGGTTTGGAACAGATTGAGTTTGCACCAGCGATCACAATTTAGTTGGAAGCCGACGGGATCGGAAGCCACAGCTAATGTCGAGCTACTAGGTCAAAACGGTAGTTCTCGCAGGACCTGAACTGGAAGGTGATGTCCACTGGCAAACCAAATGGTGAGGTCTTGAATGTCCACGAACATAACTAATTTAACCAACAAGGCAGGCGAAACTCTAGGCACTCTCTCTTTCGATGATGGCGCTCACTCCTGGCGGATAGCCACTAAAGCGGAGCCGAATTTTCCGAGTACATTTTCGACCCAGCAAGATGCATTTTATTGCTGGTATACCAGGTTCGACCCAAAGACTGGCAAGCTGCGGGGTTAAAAACGGTCATCACAATAATCCAGGAATGCTGATGTGAGGTATGTCATATGGAAAACCAAAATAGAAAAGTACTGTTTGATGAGCTGAATCACAAATTGCTCGACGCGGAAAAGAACGTTGCGAAGATCAGAATGGCTATGAACGTGTGCTCGAGTTCAAGGGGGCTCGGTACGCTCGTAAGTGCACTCAGGACCGAAATGGGCAACAAGGACGCGGTGGAGAGCCAACTTGAGCGACTCCACTTGCCCACCCCATTATTCTGTGCACTCTGATCGCGAGCTGCCAATCTTCTGGCGCAGCTTATTTTTGACGGCTACTTTGTGAAGTTCTCCGCCTGATTCGTTTGCGAGCCCTGATCGGAAGCACCGGAAAACCATGAGTCTTATTCCCGTTTGAGATTTATAAGCGGATACTCGATCATGCATGCGGGCGCTACGCGGGATCCGCGAGAGAGGGCCAGTGCCGTTTGAGACCAGCTTTTCTTGGCCTGGGCGGAGCAATCGCGGACGGGAATCATGTTTCCTGCTACCACTTAGACCCGTAAGCGAACAGGCAAAACGCGTAAGGCTGCGCGAGCGAAGCCCTTCCCACGCTTCTCCATCCATCCCAATTCCAGCTGGCGGGCACGGTCCAGAAGAAACCAGATAAGAAACAAGGTAAGGCCTATCGCGGCCACTAAGGCAAACAGGGCGGAAAAGATGATCAAGGCAGCCAGCATTTCTCGCACGTAATAAACTCGCGTTGCCCCAATTGGGATCAGTCCGACCAAGATCCCTATTCTTACTTTCCATTGAGAAATGGGTTCGTAGGACATCGATATCTTCCAACTCTCTCTGGCCGCCCCTCCAACTTCCGAACCGGCCAGCAACCAGCAATGAGGCCTTCTGGCCTTGACGGGGACGGCGCGTCGAACGCCCTGGCAATCCCATCTTCTAGGCGACGCCGCGCAGGCTTGCGTGCCTCGATTCCTGGAGGAATTAGGCTCTTCCGCATCCGCGAATCACGGATGCGGCTAGCGCCTGCCCCTTCTCCTACTCCTGCACTGTCGCTCGCAGAACCACTTGTTCTGAGGGAAATTTCGTCTGCGAGTCAGTTTCCGCGGTGATAATCACTTTGAAATTATTCAGGGTAGTTGTCGACTTGAGATCACCTTTGAGGTCGTCTCCGATCTTCAACTGTCCCTGACTTTGCGGCTGAGAACCTTCCTGCTCCAACCACACAACGTAGCTGGTTGCAGAAGGAGTGAGCATGCCCGGTTTCGCCAGATGCGTAACGTTTACATCGACCTGGATGTTGCCATTCTTCTCTTTAGCGACGTTAACTTCGCCTGCAGCCCCCGGCACTGTCGTCATGGAAGTCATATGGTAGGTCTTTGCCCAGCCAACTGATCCCACAGCTAACACCGCCCCGGCCAATAGCGCGAGGCGAGAAAATATTTGTCTGTTCATGTTTTGGGTACTCCTTTTTTCGAAGACCGAATCTAGACGAGAGCCCGTTTGGCTCCAACCTTGAAACCACCTTAAAGCACGTGAAGGTGTATGTCTGTCTCCTTAGACACAAAATTAATGAGACTCAGTGCAACTCCATGTCCCAAAGCGGACAGGCGTGACCGATCGAACAAACCTGCACTGTGGCAGGTTTGGCGCACAGTACCTGGCCCTGATAGGCGATGCCCAATGGATCGCTCGGAAGTAAGAATGGCAATACCGCTTGATTTCCAATCTCTTTGTCCTCGCTTTGCTAGCTCTGTCCTTGTGCGAGAGCCTTCCTTAGTCTGTTATGGCGTGCAACCAAGTTGCTCTAGGCCAAACGTTTCGAATCGGGCTTTCGCAGCCAGTCTCATCCTACAGCTCTAAGCCGGGCATGCCGGTGCGGGGATTACTCATCGAGTCCCATCAGTGGGAGGGCCCGCCCGCCTTTCCAACAGACACGGTAATAGACGGCCATATTGCATCTGTGCACAAAGTGGGAATTGGATTCCGTCACGAAATCGCAACGCTAGGAATTGAGTCGATCGAATCCTACCTGACGATGGGCCACCCATTAGAGATGCGCACGCAAGTGTTGGAAGTGGACAACGCGCGTGAGAAGGTGAGAGATGGGCTGATCTACGGCATCCGCAGCACGAACACGCCGCAAGACCACCTTAGCAAGGGCAGCGTATTTTTGATGTGGGATCCCCAACTCTACGGATTTTGCCCGACTCAACAACTCTGACAAAGCGTAACAAAGGGAAGTTCCCGGCCGACTATGTCACTCGCGTTTTGTTTCAGAGCTAAATGCTACGGGGCCGCGTCACCGTGGAAATCGACAGCCGACGCTCACTATCTACTAATTTCATGAGGAAACGAGATATGGCGGAGAGGGTGGGATTTTGAGCCGCTCCGTCCGAAACCCTCTAAAAACGAGGCTTTCTAACGCTAATCCCTGTAAAACAAGCGCGGCGTTTGCTTTTCCGCCAGTCCGAACCAATCTCTACCAGTTCGCACCAGCATCAAGACGTAACCCGCGTAACCGTAGGGTAGCGCGTCGGGGAGAGAAGTAAACAACAAAATTACTTAGCGCCGCCCGCTCTTGCGCCCGGTTTTCCGGCTCCTGCGCTTGGTTTGGGCCAAATCCGAAGCCGCAACACTCCTTACACTTTTCCTGCGATCGTGCATGAGTTTTGCGGCCTTGCTCGCATCTGTGGTAGAAGTTGTCATCGTAGTAGCCCCGTAGGACACATTGTGCTAATTTTACCGCCACCCCTACATCTTGGGGTTCAGTTGAAAGGGTAGAACGACCCAATTTCGGAGTCAAGAGGATTCTCGGACTTTCTTCGCTTTACTTTCGCAACGGGCCGGGTTATGGTTTTTGAGAAAAATGGATAAGATAAATTGATGAGTTCTCAAGCCCAACTACAACTCATAGGCAATCTTGGGAAATTTCCTCAAACGCGGTATCAAGGCAGCAAACAAAAACTCCTACCTTGGATTTGGGATCATGTAAAAGACCTGGGATTCTCAACTTGCCTTGACGCATTCGGGGGCACGGGATGCGTTGCCTATATGTTGAAGACACGGGGCAAGCGCGTCACGTATAACGATGCTTTGTTTTCTAACGCGATAAGTGCAACGGCCCTCCTTGAAAACAGAGATGTAGTGCTCCCACCCGCCGAAGCTGCTTTCCTTACGAGACGCCACGATGCGATCTTATACCCGGACTTCATCAGTAAAACTTTCAGGGACATTTATTTCACCGCTGATGAGGACGGTTGGATAGATACAGTCCGCAAGAACATCGCGCTCTTGGATAACAAATACAAGCAGGCCATCGCCTACCACGCCCTGTTTCAAGCCTGTATCGTCAAGCGCCCGTACAATCTGTTTCACCGGGCCAACCTTTACATGCGCACGTCGGACGTGAAAAGGAATTTTGGCAACAAGACCACTTGGGACAAGCCCTTTGCAGAGCATTTTGCCTCCTTTGTCGCTGAGGCGAACCAGGCTGTTTTTGACGGCGGGATAGAATGTAAGGTCTTGAACAGGGACATCTTTGAATTAGAGAATGATTTTGATCTCGTCTACATTGACCCACCCTACATGAATAAGAACGGCCTGGGGCCGGACTACTACGATTTTTACCACTTCTTAGAGGGATTGGCTGATTACGAAAATTGGCCTACACGACTTGATCGTAGGAAGAAGCACCTTCCTCTGGTTGCGCGGGAGAAGTGTATATGGCTGGATACCAAGAGGGTGTTGAAGGCTTATGACGACCTATTTGGGAAGTTCCGAAGCAGCATCCTTGTCGTTAGCTACCGAACCGACGGCATTCCTACTCCTCAGCAACTGGTAGATCTCCTGCGTCGTCACAACAAGTCCGTCGGGAACTTCTCTAACAAAGGCTACAAGTACGTCCTGTCATCTAACGGGGAGTCAAAAGAGGCATTGATCGTTGCGACTTAACGCCCGGCGCGTTGAGCTTTCCACTGCTCAAATTCGGCGATAGTGCGATAGAACTTCCTACCATTCGTCGCCCCATAGTTCGCCCAGTATTCGCGGAAATATTCCTCTCCCCTGGCGGCAAAGGGTCCTCTTCCTTCTCTGAAATCTTCCACATTGGCGGTTAAGATTGAAGCGATGTTTGCGGTGTTGCCGCTTCCCGGCACGAGTCCTGCGATCTTGTACTTCTCTTGGACGAACCATTCCACATTGCGATAGGGGCAATTGATTGTGGCGCGTTCGCCCAGCGTTACGACGCGGCTCTCTTCTGCCTGCGCCCGCGAGTAAATAAACCCAAGCATCCAATGCTTGGCGTAAGTGCTGTACGGAAACGCGATGTTCTTGGTGTCGTTGCGGAGGAACGATGTGTAGCTGCCCAAAGTGAACCCGGCGAACCCGTTTGGCCGACGATAGGTGGTCTTGATGTCTATGGCGATTTTGGCGGGGTCTTCAATACCACGCAACAGCGTGAAATCTGGATAGATTGTCTGGGGCGCTGTTTCCATTTGAAACCCGTGGCGGTCCGCTATGGCCTGAATAAGCGGCTGGCAAAGCAGTTCAAATACGGTGCTCAAAACCTTGGTATCCGTTCCGAGCGTCAAGATGCGGTCGTTCGCAGTCAGAATTCCCCTTATCTCAAAAGCAAGGTGCTGTTCCTCCATTTCTCGTATAAACTCTGCCGGGAAATCAAACTCACAGTCCTGACCGTTTGGCATCGCGCAGTCTCCAGAATGCTGGATGCTATCACGTTTGTGGATGTTTCAGGGGAGCACAACCTTGACCGGAAGCAAGAAGCAGCCCAAGCCAGCCCCAATCCATCTCTTGATGCGTTTCTCGGACAAACTCGGCTTTATTGGCGATACGATTGAAGCGCACTCCGCCGTAATCAAAAAGCATGGCGCGGCCTGGTTTGGAAAGATGGGGAAGACCCTGGGGCATGACAAGGTGGAAAGGCTCAACGAGCAGGTAGAGAAGAAAATTCCGACGTTTTTATATTTGGTTCAAAGATCGGCGTCCAAAGGCTATCAGATTTATCGTGGCGGCATTCTACAAGTCGCTCGTGATTTACCCGCCCGGCAGAATCGCTACATCCCCAAGTATTATGAGAGCCATCGTCTTGAGGAATACATCCGGCTATGGACCAAGCTGTCAAACCTCAGGGCGGTTCCGTCTAGTGAAATTAACGGCTTTGTGGTTTCTTCCAGCGGCAGCCCGGTGCTTGTGACTCTGGGTCGGAGTATGGCTGCAATGTTCATTGTGCGTAAGAAGATGGCCGGGGATGAATTGAGGAAAGACGATAAATTGAGAAGGGACAAGCCGCTTATTCCGGATGAGAACGAAGACTCAATACCGGAAGAGAACGAAAGCGATTGGGATTTTTAGGCGTAGAAAACATGGTGGCCGATTGTACAGAGTACGGGATGCAGAACGGGATTCCCGGCGATATTGGTCGCGAACCAACCCGAAGTCGCAGTCTTGGGATTGGCATACCATATAGCGCCCTTGGTCGGGTCGTCATCACCGCCAAGAACATTTGGAGCGTCCGCAAGGCAAGCAATCCATACCGGGTCAGTAGCGGGCGGTTGGAGATTGTATTCCAGGTCGGTCGGAATGCTCATGCTGGAGAATTGATTCTTTCCGTAGATGACGTCGTGAACGGTGTGAGCAAAACCGGGCTTGCCAACGCGGTTCACGATAACGTGCATGACGTAGTAGCAAGCGGCGATTCCGTCACCTCTAGCTTCCTTCCAAGAGCATAATGCGACGTTCTGTACATCGTCTTGATCGTAGGTCATTCATGTTCAATACCGCTTGAACTAAAGTAACCACCAAAAACACCACCGTCGTACTATTGGCGAAAAGAGAGAAGCAGCTATGGTAGCGCCACGCCCAAAGGAGTGGCGACAAAATGGCAAAGCGAATAAAGAAGAGCAAGGTTGTTGATGTCAAGAAGGCAGCCGCGCACGATGTAGAAGTTCCCGAAGTGAAAGCACCAGAGGTGAAGCTCCCGGCCAAGAATGCTTCTGCCGTACAAAAGGGTGCAACCTACGCGGTTCTCGCAGGCCGTCCTTCTAAGCAGGCAGTTACCGCCTGCTTCACCAAGTCTGGATATGCGTTGAGTTGGGTCGCTCGCGCCGCCCGGCTTAACATGACGCCAGAACAGTTGTGCGCCGATTTCAAATCAGACCCGGCAGCAGTGAAGGCCGCGTGGGAGAAACTGACTACGAAGTCCTAAACAACTACACTGTTTGATTCGGCACGGCATATGGGCCGGGGTCAGCTCCGGCCCTTTTCTTTTGAATACCAATCCTTCCCAGTTCTCGCCAGTATTAACCAGAATGGACCAATTACTGACAGTCAAAGAAGCAGCAAAGGTACTCCGGTGTCACCACGAAACTCTCTACAAACGGTTGGGAACCGACAAGGCTCCTACCTTCGTTCGTCAGGGTAAGCGGATTTTCATACGTGAAGTCGCCATCAAAGAATTCTTGGATCGTAACGAGCAGGTTTTCTAACCCATTATTGGGTGTTGCCCACTACTGCCACACCTGCACCGTATCCGGAGCCTGACCGGACAACAGGCATAATCTCTCCGTATCAACCTCCGCAACATACACGTTCCTATCAATCTTCCACCATCGCGGAAGCGGTTTGCGACAGATGATCCCATTCCTACAGCCGGGGCGGTACCTGCGGCGGTTGTACAACTGCTGGTGTCTTGTAGCCCAGCGGCAGTTCCCCGGCTCATAGTTCCCGTCATTGTTGATACGATCCAAGGTCGTCCCGTAAGGACGCGGACCCAACAATCCGTAGAACTGCTCAAATGATGTGAAGAGGAATTTGATTCCGCGCCCGGCGTAATTCTCAAAGTCGGGGCACCCTGGTTTGTGCTCACAACGGGTCATTGCGTTGTAGTAGGCGCGGTACTCAGGCATGTTCTGCCTATCAATATCGGACCCGAGTTGAGCGATTCTTCTTGCGGTGATTGTCTTGCGGTAGGTTTCTTTCTGTTCGGCTGACCATTTGCGTCCGCGCTGGCTTGCTCCTATTTTAGCGCGAGCTTCTGGCGTGTGCTTATGACCCTTCGGCATCATTTTTGGTAGGTTCCCTCTCAGGTTTAATACCGACTTCCCGCCGCATAGTAGGCCCTTTCTTTTCACCCTCAAATTCAGGAGAAAAACACATGAGCAGTCAAGGTCCCTTTACAGCAGGATCGGGAAGTAACGTGGGCAGTTCCGGGGTTTCCTGGAGCAATCCATCAGATGTCACTCAATCCACAAATTTCGCTACAGCGGCACTAACCGCAGGCGAATTGTCATATGGATTGGTGGCAACCGACTTTGGATTCTCTATCCCTTCAACAGCAACAATCACCGGGGTTACAGCCACTTGGAAGCGCAAAGCTTCTAACGCGAACCTCATCTCATACGCAGGGGGAAGTATTGCCCTGTATTACCAGGGTGCTCAGATCGGTTACAATACAGGTCTCAGTGGAACTTTCTGGGGTACTACAGTTGCCACGGAAACGGTTAGCTCTATTGACAGTTCGGCGACGTGG
>Ga0307477_10002527_pt1 | contig 14090 bp, 13 predicted proteins | sample atmos_gasesECM2C_FD_203316 | JGI IMG/M metagenome (GOLD analysis project Ga0307477, IMG submission 203316) | Hardwood forest soil microbial communities from Morgan-Monroe State Forest, Indiana, United States - atmos_gasesECM2C_515 | ecosystem: Environmental > Terrestrial > Soil > Temperate...
TCAGGTTATCCGTAAGAAAGCTGACATCGTTCCCGACGCGGTCCTCCAAAACAAAGCTCACGCCACCGGCAGTACCAACACCGGGGATCGCGGGTGGTGAGAAACTGAAGACCGTCCCTTCTGGCAGCTTTTTGAGTTCCTGGTTCAAACGCGTCTTAATGGCTTGATATTGTTCGCTCCGGCTTTGGCGCTCGTCCCAGGGCTTCAGATTTACCCAGAAAAACGCGTTATACGAAGTTCGGACCAAACTGAGCAAACTGAAACCGACGACGCTTGTCGTGTACTGAACTCCCGGAGTCTTTGCCAGAACCTGCTCGACCTGTTTCGCTGCGGTGCTGGTGCGCTCAAGGGAAGCCGCGTTTGGAAGTTGCATGTTGATATAGACATAGCCCTGGTCTTCATCGGGCAGGAAGCTGGAGGGCAGCCGGTTTCCGAAGAAATATCCGCCAATTGCGCAAGCCACGAGGAGAACCAGACTCACTGCGACTTTTTGAACAAGCACGCCCGACCAGCGGACGTATCCTTCGGTTGTGCTTTGGAATATGCGATTGAACCATCCAAAGAGCTTCGCGAGTGGCCCGCGAGTCTCTTTCTTGGGTCGCAGAAGCAGTGAGGCAAGCGCCGGGCTAAGCGTTAGGGCGTTAAAGGCCGACAGGATCACGGAGATCGCGATAGTAACTGCGAACTGCTGATAAAGCCTTCCCGTGATGCCCGGAATGAAAGCAGTCGGTACGAAGACTGACGAGAGCACCAGAGCAATGCCGATCACAGGACCGGTCAGCTCCTCCATTGCTTTTCGGGCTGCATCCTTGGGAGGCAAACCTTCTTCGATATGCCGCTGCACACCTTCAACAACCACGATGGCGTCGTCAACCACCAATCCAATGGCGAGCACTAACCCGAACATCGAGAGTGTGTTGATCGAGAAGCCGAATAGCGGAAAGATGACAAATGTTCCCACCAGCGAGACAGGAACGGCCAACATTGGGATCAAGGTGGCGCGCCAGTCTTGCAAGAAGAGGTAAACCACAAGAATTACCAGCACAATCGCAATCACGAGTGTCCAAATGATCTCTTTCATGGCCGCCGTGACGGGGAGTGTCTGGTCGAGCGAGACTGCGAAATCGATGTCCTGCGGGAAGCGTTGCTTCATCTGCGCCATGAGCTTCCGGACACCCGCAACAGTTTGAACAGCATTGGTTCCGGGTAACTGGTAGACGGCGACAACGGCGCTGGGTTTCCCGTTCAGTCGAGCCACCATCGTGTAGTCCTGTGTGCCCAGTTCGACTCGAGCTACATCTCGAACGCGAACAGCTCCTCCATTCGGTGCTTCGCGCACGATCACGTTGCCGAATTGTTCCGGCGAAGTCAGGCGGCCTTGAGCCAGCACGGCATAGGTGAACTGCTGGTTGCTCTGAGCTGGCTCGCCTCCGATTTGACCAGACGGATTCACTTTGTTCTGCGCCTGAAGCGCGTTCGCTATGTCCGTAACCGTAATGCCAAGCTTGGCCATTTGATCAGGCTTCACCCAGAGCCTCATGGCATACTGCCCGGAACCAAGGACCCGGGTCTGGCCGACGCCGTACAAACGTGCGATTGGATCGTTGAGGTTGATGTAGGCGTAATTCGCCAGGTAGTTCGAATCGCGAGTGCCATGCGGCGAGTACAGGGAGATCAGCATGAGCGGGGCAGTAGCCGATTTCTTCAGGTTGATTCCGTAATTGTTCACCTCGGGAGGCAACTGACCGTTTGCCAGTTGCTGGCGCGACTGCGTTAGCATCAGATCCATGTTGGGGTCGGTTTTCACATCGAAATCGACGAACAAGGTCGTTTGCTGGTTGGCGGTCGCGTTCAGCGAGTACATGTAGGCCATGTTGTCAACGCCGTTGACTTGCTGCTCGATAGGCACGGCAACCGCTTGCTCAAGAGTCTGCGCGTCCGCACCCGGGTAGTTGGCTTGCACAGTGATCTCAGGCGGGGCGATGTTTGGGAATTGCGCTACCGGAAGCGTCGCTATCGTGATCACCCCGACTATGACCGTGAGGATCGCAATCACGATCGCAACAATGGGTCGTCGAATGAAGAAATTTGCCATGGCTTAGCGGTCCTCCGTTTCTTTGTTTGGCGTGGGATTCACTAGTTCGCCTTCTTTTGCCTTCTCCGCGCCGGCCACCACGACGCGTTCTCCGGTTTTCAGCCCGGATGTGATCACCCAGAGCGTGCCCACTCTAGGCCCGACCTCCACGGTGCGGAACTGCGCCCGATTGTCGGGGCTGACGACTGTCACCTGGTAGGTACCTTGCTGCTGATTCACTGCCGCCTGCGGTACCAGCAGCGCTCCTGTGATGAATCCGGTTGGCGCCTGAATGCGCGCGTACTGGCCGGGCCGCAACAAATTTCTCGCATTGGGGAACTCGCCCACGATCTGAATCGTCCCGGTCTGCATGTTTACTTGGCGATCCGCGAAGATGATTCTGCCGGGATGTGGGTAGGCACTCCCGTCCGCCAAGGTCATTTGCAACGGGATTCGTGAAGCGTGCGTGATAAAGTCGATGCTCCCCGGTCCGCCGCCGTCGGCCATCCGTAGGTATTCCTGTTCGCTGATCGGAAAATAGACCTTGATCGGACTTACCTGCGAAACCGCGGTGAGAACCGCAGACGGTCCCACCAAGTTGCCCACCTGTACAGTGTTGATTCCGGCAATTCCGTCGATCAACGAAACAACTTTGGTGTAGCCAAGGTTTATGCTGGCTTGTTCGACTGCCGCTTTGTCTGCCTCGACGGAGGCCTTCGCCGCGAGGAGCTCCTGCGTGTCGGTGTCGAGCTGGCTCTGCGGAATTGCGTGCGCCTCGGCTTCAGGAATGTCGCGTTTCACGTTAATTTCGGCGTTGGCCATGCGCGCCTCGCCCTGAGCCAACTGCCCTTTGGCTTGGTCCAGCACGGCTTGGAATGGACGGGGATCAATCTCAAATAGAAGCTGGCCCTTCTTGACGAGTGCCCCTTCGCGATAATCCTGACGAATCAGGTAACCGCTTACCTGTGGCGAAATCTGCGCGTTAACGTAGCCTTCGAGCGTTCCTACCCACTCGCCCTGAACCGGCACGTCCTTTTGAACGACCGGCGTCACTTCGACCACCGGCGGTGGAGGCGGAGCCGAGGCTTGCACCTTACCGTTGCTGCAGCCAAGTGCATTCAGCAGGATCACCGCGCTAACTAAAGCTATAGATATTTGCTTCATCATTTCCTTCCCCTCAATCGAGTTACTGAACTTTCGCCTCAACCGCGTCACAGGCGCGCCGGAATCGGGACGCTGCTCGGTTGCGGGGAAATGTGCCCTGAGAGTCGTCTCGTCGATTTCAGGCGCGTCAGTCACGCGACCGCCTTGCTGGTGGACTCAATCATTCCAACCTCCGCAAACGCAAATCGCGTGCCACAACCGAGGTCGTGCTAGATCCTGTCGAATGAACGAGTTTTCAGACGGTATAGCCACACGGGCTGTCAGAGAGGTCAGAAGTGTCGGGAGAGACAGTTCTCGAGAGCCGAACTGGCTAACAAAAAATGCTGGGGGGGAGACCTAATCTCTTGAACAAATGGCCTGGGTTCCGCGACAAGACCGAAGGAACTCCATCCGAATCCATTGCACAGCCAGTCGGGTGTGGCAAGCGGGTTGCTTCCGCATGTATCACGGAGCGAGTCATGACCAGCATCGACCGTGAGGGTTTTGCAGTTTCTGCATCCGAGATCTCGGAAACACTTGTTTCGCTACGAGAGTGTTTTGAGAACGTGCGCCGCGGTGAAATTCAACGTATGCGCGGACGCCTCGGCAATTTGAGTCCCGACCAAGCGAACGTCGTAGATTCGCTTAGTCACGCCATCATCGAAAAGATGCTGCAAGCACCAATCGCAATGTTAAAGAACATTTCCGCAGGCAATGAGGATGCACTCCCCCTCGAGACGGTGCGTAGAATATTCGATTTGCGAAAGTAAAGAATTAGGTGATCTCCTGAGCAGGTGGGCAGCACTCCGTTAACGAAAGACGAGCACCTGCTTCGTTCGCGACTTTCTCTCGGAGACCCTCGTGTAAGCCTCAAAGGCTTTATCAAGTCCATTGGGTTCGGGTTGCGAAACTTGGAGAAACCCAGCTTCGAAACCTTCGCGCAAGCGATTCATCAAGCCGGCAATCTGCGGGCCTGTCAGCTTTTGTGTATCAACTCCGATCAGATGGAGTTGGTTATGGTAGAAGTCCGTCAAATTCAGGTGCACTTCGGCATCGGGACCAGTGGCGTTGGCGATGGCGATCTGTGTTCCACCAACACGAAGTGTGCGAAGACAGGGGCGAAACAAGTCTCCTCCGACGGTGTCAAGCACGATGTCTACGCCTTTGCCGGCGGTGGCTTTCTGCACGGCACTTACCAGGTCCTCCTCTTTAAGATTCACGAAAGAATCTGCATCCGGGGCGCTTTGCGAGATATCGGCGGCGATCACGGAAGCACCCTTCCAATGAGCAATCTGAATCGCCGCGCTACCCACAGCCCCACCGGCTCCAGTAATTAGAAGTCGCTCTCCTTTTTGAAGATTTCCAGCTTCTACGAGGGACAGCCAAGCGGCGAGATAAGGCACGCCCACCACAGCGGCCAGCTCCATGCTCAGCTCCGCTGGTTTCTCGGAGAGCCACGAAGAGGGCACAGCGACAAATTCAGCGTGTGAGCCGGGGCGCACAACTCCGAAGCCGGTCCCTATTCCCCATACCTGCTTTCCACTCCATGAGCCACCCTCCACAACAACTCCTGCGTAGTCACGTCCGGGGGTCATCGGGAGTTTCGAGCGGAAATGCCCGGCAACAGTGCCGACATCCGATGGATTGATGCCCGATGCCTTAACCTGTACCAATACTTCACCTTCTTCCAATGCAGGAAGAGGCAAGTCCTGAACGCTAAGAACCGAAGGTGGACCATACGTCTCAAAGCGGAGGCTTCTCATCTTCTTTCCTGAATCCCCGGACGAAGGTTATTGAGAACTTTCTGCATGTGCCGGGAACCCTTTGTAACGTCCGTTGTTCCCGATTGCTATTGCGCGTTCACTTGGGCTCACTTCGCTAAATGACTTGGCCGCTGCCGATCTCACCCTGCCACAGGTCAGAGGTCACCGCAGAGCATCCAGTTTCCTGTTCGGGAAACGTCTCAAATTGTCCACCGCAAAACCATGCGAGTAAGGAGGGCGAGAAGCGCCACAGCACTCACGGACAATGCATAGATTGCGCCGAACCACAAAAGTTGGCGTCGAATCGTCATCCTTCCCATCCCTTCTCCGGTGTCCTGCCACGGAAAATCCAATACGCGAATGCGGAGTATCCAAGCACCACCGGAGTGACGATGATTGCGCCCATGAGTACAAACTCTTGGCTGGTGGAGGATGATGCAGCATCCCAAAGGGAAACACTGAATGGGACAATGTTGGGAAACACAATCCAGGCCAGCCCCGAGATGCCCACAACAAAGAGAAATAAACCGAGAATTAAGAGGATTGCGGCCCTCACCCTTTCGGCCAGCACAGCCAACGCTCCTGCTGCAATAGCAAACAAACCAAGAAGACAAGACAGCGCGATTGGGTGTAACGCCCACTGCGAGCGCACGCCTGGCTGAATTTGTGCCGCATAGAGGCAAGCAACGCCGAACAAAACAGCGAAGACCGGTGCGGAAACGCGAAGCGACCGGCGAGCAAACTCCTGTAACAACAAATTGGACTTCAGTCTGAGCCACCCCCCTCCAAGTACGGTGTACCCGACCGCGAGAGTAATCCCGCTGATCACGGGAAGAGGATGAAGGACATCTAGAACACTTCCGTTGAAGCGCAAATCGAGGACTTTGATTCCTTGGATCAGACATCCAGCAATTAACCCTTGCATGAACGCAGCAACCAGCGACCCAATTGCGAACGCCACGTCCCATTTACGGCGATGCCGAGTGGTTTGTACCCGGAACTCAAATGAGACACCGCGAAAGCCCAGTGCAAGCAACATGAGTATGATGGGAAGATATAGCGCCGGCAGCAGAATCGAATACGCAATCGGAAATGCTGCGAACAGGGTTATGCCCGCCATGATGATCCATGTCTCGTTGCCGTCCCATGTCGGCGTAATCGAGTCCACCATGTGGTCACGAGACGCCGGGTCCGATTGGAATAGCAGCAATATCCCGACTCCCAGATCGAATCCGTCGAGGAAGATGTAAAGCGTAAGAGCGAAGGCCATGAAGCAGGCCGAGAAGAGTGGGAGATCCATTTGCGTTAACTCCTTAGTGCCGGTTCACCATCGACAGCTCGCGTCACGTGGTCCAAAACGTGTGGACGAAATGCGTTTTTGAGAGATGCTGAGGCTTCGGCATAGGACGCGGCTTCAGCCGGACCCCGTCGGATAATGCGAACAGTAAAGATCAAGAAGGCGCCGAGGAAGACTGAATAAACGCAAACAAACGCAATCAGAGTCGACAACAGCGCCTGAGCAGGAACAGGAGATACGGCATCAGCGGTTCTCAAGATGCCAAAGATCACCCATGGTTGGCGGCCCGTCTCCGCAAGATACCAGCCGGCCAGCGTGGCTATGATGCCCGACGGCGTCATGAAAACCAGCAACCAAAGGAACCAGCGGGAAGTGAAAAGTCTCCCCTGAAATCTCAACCATAGTGAAGCAACTCCCATGATGAACATGACAATTGCCAGGCCATACATGGTTCGAAAGGCATAGAACACCATTCCCATGATGGGCTGGCGGTCGCGGGGTGTATTTTTCAGACCTGCGACCCGCCCATCGAGGCTGTGGGTCAGCCAGATACTTCCAAGATAGGGCATTCCGAGTGCGAATCGATTTTGCTGATTTTTTTGATCGGGGATGATGAACCAATAGTAAGGAGCTGGGGACTGAGATTCTTTTTCCCAGAAGCCTTCCGCCGCCTGCATCTTCGACGGCTGGAACTTGATCATGGTGCCGTAAAGAATATCTCCGAGGAAAACCTGCCCAGCGATCAATACTGTTGCGAACGCGGTTCCCAACGCGACCGATCTACGCGCAAAATCTAGATGTTTTCTTCGCAGCAGATACCATGCGCCCACTCCTGCAACCATGAAGGATGCAGTTAGATAGGCTGCAGTCAGCATGTGAGGCAGCCGATACGGCCAGGACGGGTTCACGATCACATGTAGCCAATTCACGACACTTAGGCGGCCATCATGTATGGCAATACCGGCTGGGGTCTGCATCCAGCTGTTTGCGGACAGAATCCATGACGCTGATAGAAGCGTACCGATGGCTACCATGCAGGTTGCGAAAAAGTGCAGCTTGGGGCCGACTCGGTGAAGACCAAAAAGCATGATTCCCAGAAACCCAGCTTCCAGGAAAAAAGCCGTCAAAACTTCCAAGGCGATCATCGGTCCGATCGCCGGCCCAGCGATCTCCGCGAAGTGCGCGAACCCGAGACCGAACTCGAAGGAGAGTACAATTCCGGTAACGACTCCAATCCCGAAGCCCATTGCAAAGATGCTGAGCCAAAATTTGTAAATTTGGAGATACAAGGGATTCTTGGTCTTCAGCCAGAGCGCCTCCATCACTGCCAGGAAAGATGCGAGACCAATCGACATCGTCGGGAACATGATGTGAAAGCTCACCGTAAACGCAAACTGAATTCTGGCAAGTACGGACGGATCGAGTTTCATAGATTTACCTCGTCGCCGGCAAATGCGGAATAGGTAATGACAGCGATGGCTACAAAAAGGATCAGCCCCGCAATGGCAAATTGAAGCCCGAATACACCGATGATGGTGAAGAAGAAACATGTGCCTAGGATGGTGGCACCTGTTGCTCCGGCGGCTCGGCGAAAGTTCTTCATGCTTTTCATAAGCAGGCCCTCACGCTGTTCGGAAGTTGATCAAAATCTGTACCCAGCCCACAGAGCCCAGTAATTCAAATTGCGTCCTGGTTGGGTTTCCTTCAGAAAACGTCCCGCATAAAAAATTCCATAATCTCCCTGGAACCAGAGGTGGCTGTTCACCTGCCAATGAACTTCGGCCCCAGGCCTGTGGCCAACGAAGCGTGCGCGACTATCACCTGCGGCTCTGATCAGAACGCCTGGAAGTGCGTAAACACCATCTTCAAGACTCTCCCGCCACTGGACAATCCAGTCGAACGAGGCTGTGATGTTATGCGTGAAAGTCCCATCAATTTTCGGATGGAGATCGATAAAGTTGACAGCGCCTGGACCAGTAGTAGTAGCCACCACGCCGAAATAGTTTCCCGTAGGGAATAAAGGGTTAAAAGTTCCGAGTGTGTTGGGATTCGACTTTGGATGATCCCCGCTGGAGATGTCCGCCTTCACACTGAATCGAGGCTTTAGCGCAATATTCGGAAGGCGATAGCCAGTCTCGGAGGATGCGGTCCAGGCGCGAATATTCGCAGAGCCAAATGTGCCAAACTGCCCGAGCGCCTCGTAGTCGAAATCCCAACCGGGTCGTTCGGTGGCGATCGGTCGCGAAAATCTGGCACCGAGCGAATGGCGTGCTTCCTGCGCAGTGCCGCGTTGAAACGTAGCCTGCGCCCGATCAAGGCCTAGGTAATAAGCGTCAAGCTGAGTTTTGTGACGCAGGGGCCCGGTTGCATATATTCCCCAGAAGCTGACCGCGTGGTTTGGTGAATTGTCGAAGAACCCGGGATTGTCCTCATCCGGGCGTGCGGCGAATGCATCAATTTGCCATGAGTGCGTGAATGTCTGGAGGCGAAATCCAGTAAAACTCATTCGAACGTTTGGACCCTCGCGCGCATCGATCAGCCGTCCGGAACCGTACTCCAGCTCTTGTCGACCGACTAGAAGTTTGACGGGACTGTCCTTGATAGTCGTGCCCAACTCCAAGAACGCTGCCTGAAAATCGAGTTTCTTTTCATCGAAGGGGCGTGGGCCTCCGATGCGAAAGGAGTTCAAACCACTCTTCAACTCCACAAACGTGCGTACGTGTTTACCGTAATGAATGTCAAAGTAAAGCATGTAGCGTTCGTTGAGATAGCCGTTCATGTACGGAGCTTGGCCCCAATTGTCGTTTCCAATTTGCTCCCACATCTCTCGGGCTTCCCCGCCCATCGTCATGAACCAGTCGCCACTGTTTCGAATTGGAATGTATTTGATCGGGTCCCAGAAATCCCGGCGAAGACTTGAGTCTCGGAGGAAGCTCCAGTCCTCATCCTCCCTCAGCAGTTTGTAGGTGCGTTCCTGACTCACTGGAGGATCAGCCTCAACGGACTGAGCGAGCGCTTGCACCGCTCCAAAAGCAAGTGCCATCGCGAGAATGGACGCCGTGTGCGTTGAACAACCTGAGCAAGCCCACTTCATTGATTACTCCTCATTCCAAACATTTCAGTAAGCGTTTCAGCTTTCACTGCTTCTCGGCTACACGCGCGCGATCGTAGGATTCACCGACGAGGCAAGCGGAAGCAGCCTGAGAGACGTTGACATTCTTCGTGTATACCCAGGTGCCGAGTTGTTCTCCGAGAACCATGCCAAGTAAACCCAGCAGAGCGACGATCGGGGGAGCGGGACTTTTTACACGGATAAGACCATACAAAGCTCCCACTCCGAGCCCCACCACAAAAGAAATGAGCAAGACTTTCATGACGATCCCTTCCTAGAACGCGAAGCAGTCGCAGCCCAACCCCCAGAAACCCATGTCGCCGAGCACCGAGATGTGGCGCTGTTTCTCGCCCGTACCGCATGCTGCCTGAGAACGCGACATGGCCACAGTTTCCGCTGATGGTCTTGCATAGCCGCCGTATTCTTTGACGGGAGACCAGTCCGGACTAACTGGCAGCGGTGGCGGAGCCAGGTCGCAATATTCATTTGAGGCGAATACCACCTCGCCGCCGACAATCGTTAATAACGACTCGAGTTGCCTGATTTCTTCATCTGGAATTGAAAAATAGTCTCCGGACAAAATGGCTAGATCCGCCAACTGACCGGGCGCCAGCGCGCCTTTCTTGCCGTCTTCAGTCGAAAACCAACTGCTCCCCATGGTGTAAAGTTTCAGCGCTTCCGACCGCTCAAGTCGATTGTGGTCCGGATAGAGGCTGAGTCCGCCCACCGTTCTACCCGTGATAAGCCAGTAGAGTGAGAGGAATGGGTTGTAGCTGGACACTCGCGTTGCGTCTGTGCCGGCACCGACCGGAACGCCCAACTCGAGCATTCGCCGGATCGGGGGAGTGCGCTTCGCTTGCTTCGCGCCGTAGCGCTCAACGAAATACTCGCCCTGAAATGCCATGCGATTCTGCACGGCAATACCACCGCCCAAGACTTTGACGCGCTCGATGTTTCGGTCCGATATCGTCTCGCAGTGATCGAAGAACCAGTGAAGGCCGTCAAGAGGGATCTCGCGGTTCACGTCTTCGTAGACATTCAACGCCCGTTCGATTGTCTCGTCATATGTTGCGTGCAGGCGAAACGGCCAGCGATTCTCAGCAAGATGCCGAACGACAGCCTTCAACTCGCTTTCCATCACTGACGTCATCTCCGGTCGTGGTTGAAGAAAGTCTTCAAAATCTGCAGCGGAGAAAACGAGCATCTCCCCAGCACCATTTACCCGGAAACAGTCGTCGCCCTCACCGGGTTTGGTCATCTTCGTCCACCGTTGGAAATCCGAAAGTTCCTGCTTGGGTTTTTGGGTGAACAGGTTGTAGGCCAAGCGAACAGAAAGCTGATTCTTCACGTGCAGTTCTCGCACAACCGCGTAGTCGTCGGGGTAGTTCTGAAATCCACCGCCCGCGTCAACCGCACTTGTGATCCCGAAGCGATTCAACTCGCGGAAGAAGAGCCGTGACGAGTTGATCTGATCGTCGCGGGAAAGCTTTGGTCCCTTAGCCAGTGTCGAATAAAGAATGTTTGCGTTCGGCGTAGCAATCAGAAGTCCCGTGGGATTACCGTGCCTGTCGCGTTGGACTTCCGCTGCGGGAAAATCGGGGACGTTCTTGTCAAAGCCTGCCACACGGAGTGCCGCTCCGTTCAATATTGCCCGATCGTACAAATGCAAGATGAAGACCGGCGTGTCAGGAGCGGCTTTATTGATTTCATCCAACGTTGGCATGCGTCGCTCGGCGAATTGAAATTCTGTCCAACCACCAACCACGCGCACCCATTGTGGAGCTGGAGTTCGCGCCGCCTGATCCTTCAGCATTTGCAGCGCGTCTGCGAGCGACGGCACGCCGTCCCAGCGCAGCTCCATGTTGTAGTTCAGGCCGCCGCGGATCGGATGCATGTGCGAATCGTTGAGTCCAGGGATGACGGTTCGGCCGTTTCCGTTGATCACCCTTGTCGCGGGCCCGCGAAGACGAAAGACTTCCTGGCCTGTGCCGGCGGCTGCGATCTTGCCTCCTGTAATCGCAAGAGCTTCCACAAACGACGGCACTGCGTTCGTTGCTATTTTGGCGTTATGAATTATCGTGTCAGCCGGCATCGAAATCTCCTTGATCGAACCTTCTCTGCCGAAGGGCCTGACTGCCTGGCCCTCCGGCAGCTTTCTTAGTTGTGTGCCCCAGCAAGAGAAGGGATCACGTACTCCGGAAACTTAGTGGCCGGAGCGCCATGTACCATCGTGTACGCATACTCGACACCAATGCCGTAAGCCCCGAAGTGGGTTTTCACAATATCCATGACAGCGTCGTAGGTATCGCGTTGTGACCAGTCACGCTGCCATTCGAGCATTGTTGAGAGCGCAGTGACAGGCTTCGCGCCTGCCTGGATGACTCGTTTCATCGCGTTGTCGTGAGCAAGCTGACTCACATCCCCGCAGCAGTCTTCCACGACGTAGACTTCGTATCCATCGTGAATCGCCTGCACGGTTGGGAGGGCGACGCAGGTCTCGGTCCAGAGACCAGCGAGGACGATCTTTTTGCGTCCCGTCCGCTCGATAGCCGCCACGAAGTTCCGGTCGTCCCAGGAGTTCATCGTGGAACGCTCGATTGGCTCGTGATCAGGGAAGACGGCTCGAACTTGGGGCCATAAGTTGCCGCTGAAGGACTTCGTTTCAACCGTCGTCAGTACAACTGGAACATCAAACACCCTGGCTGCCTTCGAAAGTGCCACGGTGTTGTTGATAATTCCCTGACGATCGAAATTGCTAGTTCCGAATAGCATCTGCGGCTGATGATCGATCAATGCCACGACGCAATTGTCGGGAGTCAGCAATCCCTTTTCGCTACGCTTACCACTACCGTTGTTTTGTGACATCAAGTTCTCCTCTATTGAAAGCCTGCGTTATCGTTTTCCTGTTCTGCTGGCACGCCGTTGTCTCCAGCCCTCCAGGTCAGTCTGGATCTCAATCATTCCAACCTTCGCTAATGCAAATCGCGTGCCACAGCCGAGGGCCGTGCTAGATCTCGCGGAATGAACAAGTCTCAGGCGGTATATTCACGCCGGCTGTCAGAGAGGTCAGAAATGTCGGGAAAGACAACTCTCAGCAGCCGAATTGGCGAAACAACAAAAAGGCGGCGAGAAACTTAATCGCTTGAACAAGTGGACAGGCCAACAACCTTGCCGGTTCTGACACGTTGATCAACGAGGTGATCGAACAAGAGAACCTGCACCGAACGCAATGTAGCCGGTCAGGTGCCGCTGGATATGCGGGCCAAGATGAGAGCTAATTGTTTTGAATTGCAGAATGTGAAGATGCGCACTTTATTTATCGTGATTGAAAATGTGGGAAAGGAATCGATCTAAGTTGCGGCGTCTCGGACCTTTTAGACCTTTTTAGGAGAGTTTCTCCACCTCAACTTCTGAACGCCCGTCCACACCACTTACACATCGCAGCCGTGGGGCGCCTGCCTCACGCTCGACTAACCTGGTCGCCACTGCAACCAGGAAACTTACAGAGATCCCGCACATCAGCACGCCGGTGACACTCTCAACCGGGCCTAGTAGCCGCCAAACTCGTGGGAGGACCACGTCACCATAGCCGACTGTCGAATAGCTGCTGGCGGAAAAGTAAAACGAGGACTCCCACGACGGAAGACAACGCCATCGGTAGAACACTGCCCAGAAGAAAACGTGTAAGAAATGCAGAACAGTGACCAAGCTCGAGAACCGAATCATCAGGACGGCGGCGTGCAATGAGCTCAGGCGCGCTACCCCGCGCTCAATGCTGGCTCTCGCCCAATGAACAAGCACCGCGATCCCGGCGCACTGGATCCAGAGCGTAACCGTAACCAGAAAAACCGCAGCGAGCAAAGGTCATCATCTCCATTCCTAAGCGGTCTTGCGAACGCTTGGAGTTCGGAGATGCACTTTCTAGTCCAAGTGAAAATAGCTCTCACACAACTGGTTCCCTTCCATTCCACGACGGCCGTGACATCCGTCAATCTCTGCGTCTCCTAGCGAGGTGTCAAGTCTGTCAGCGACAAATCTGACTTTTTAACTCTGATGGTTTTGTCGCGCTCTGAAAACTCATTGAGTTGCCGCTCTTGGATTGTGGCAAGCACATTGCATTTCATCATGGACGATTGGAGGGCCGGCTTGATGATCGTCGTACTCGATGGTTCGAATCGACGCCGGCTGGCTTTGCAGGCCGCGCAGATTGCATCTTCGGCGGCCGAGCTGAAGGGGAGACATGGAACACACAAATGCATCTCTCGGAGCTGACGAACATCCGGAAATTTCATGCAGCGAAGAAGCTACTCACGCATTAGAGCAAGTCTTGTCAAATGGGTTTCCAGCTCTTTACAGACAGGCGTACCGGCTGTTGGGCAACCGAGCCGACGCTGAGGATGCGGTTCAGGATGCTCTTCTCGCCGCATATACGCACCTGGACCAGTTCAAGGGGCGGTCACAGATGTCTAGTTGGGTGACCGCCATCGTACTCAACAGCGCTCGAATGAGGCTGCGGAAGCGGCTACGTTGCATCCACGTCCCGCTCGACGAGCCAATAGGACAGGTTCAGATCCTTTCGATATCGGAACGACTCGCAGATGGACGACCTAATCCCGAAGATGAATATCGAAATGCTGAGCTGAGCACATACTTGATGCGTTTTCATGGTCGGTTGTCTCCCACCCTACGCAGAACATTTCA